>Ga0123328_1001717_pt1 | contig 20918 bp, 17 predicted proteins | sample BioC12SIPDNA_2_FD_89702 | JGI IMG/M metagenome (GOLD analysis project Ga0123328, IMG submission 89702) | Anaerobic biogas reactor microbial communites from Washington, USA - Biogas_R1_A C12 SIP DNA | ecosystem: Engineered > Bioreactor > Anaerobic > Unclassified | place: Washington, USA...
CACCGGATTGACCGTTCCCGTCTCCCGGCCGATGTCGGGGTTGTCCGCAAGCATGTACCGGACGAGGGCTTCGGAAGCCGCTCCCACGGCAAAGGTGTTGGTGAGGATCACGGGTGTTTCCAGGGTTCCCATCTCTTCCATCTGGACAAGCCCGGCGGACTTTCCGAAGCCGTTGATCACGTGGCAGGCGGCGAGGAGCTTTTCCCGGAAAAGGTTGCCGCCGTGGGGGAGAACGGCGGTGACCCCCGTCTGCACGGGGCCGTCGGCCAGGGTGCAGTGGCCCACCCGGACCCCCTCCACGTCGGTGATGGCGTTCCGGGGTCCCCGGGGCAGTATTCCTGTTTTAATGCCGTAGTCGGTTATGCGCTTACGGAAGTCCATGAATTCATCTCCTTGCGGATTTCGTCCCGGTTCACGGCTTCATTCTATCATTTCCGCCCGGCCAGGCTCCCGAGCCATTCGGCGGCCCCCGGGACGTCCAGGTACCGGGCGGCCCATCCCCGCCGCCGGAGCCGTTCCGGGACGAGATAGTCGAACTTTTCGATCTCCGTGTCCGGGGCGTCCGCCGCCAGTTCTTCGCCGGAAGGCAGGGGCTTGTCGAGGGTCCGTCCCGCGGCTTCCAGGAGCCCGGCGCGGCTGCACCCGGAAAGGGTGATCACGCCGCCGAAGGTGTCCGCCCGGAGGTTCATCCTCCGGAGCAGCATGGCGGCCGCCTCGACGACCTCGTCTCCCCTCCAGGGGAAGAGATGGAGGCTCCCCTTTTCTTCGAGGATGTCCGTCTCCCCGAGCCTCCAGTTCCGGAACCGCTCCGCTCCCTCCCGGAAGAGTTCCGCCGCCGTCCGGTCGAAATACCGGGGGGGATTCCCCGCGAGGAAGACCTGCTTCATCTCCCTCCGAACGGTGTCGTGGACCACGGTCCTTCCTCCCGCAAGGCGGGGGGGGGTTCCCCCGGCGGAGGGACGGAGCAGGACGGTCTTGCTGGAGGCAATCACGGCCACGGTCTCCCAGGCCTTTCCGGCGAAGAGGATCGAGCTTCCGGGCGACGGGGGGATCTCCAGCGGGACGGTCCCCAGAAGCTCCCCGTTGTATTCGAGCCGGTATTCCTCAGGGGCGGAGAAGGCGGTGAAGAAGGTGTACCGGTCCGTCAGGAGCTCCCCCTCCGTCCCGAGGACGATCCGGCCGTCCCCGAGCTGGGTTATGGCCTGCTTCTCCGCGAGGCCCCGGAGGAAGTCGCCGTAGTCCTTCTTTCCCACCGCATGGAAGGGCCCCGTGCCGCAGAGCAGGGTCCAGAGCTGGTCCGCCCGGACACCACCGTACTGGGCAATCACGGAGAGGGTCTGCTGGACCAGGGTGGAGAGGTGGTAGAGCCCTTCCCGGGGAGGCTCCCGCCATTTCCGCAGCAGCAGGGAGAGGACGGCGGCGGTCTGCACGAGGGACAGGCGGAGCGCGTCGGCCGGGTGGCTTTCGGGGCCGGTTTCGTCCTCCTCAGCGAAGACCCGGAGCACGGCGGGCCCGCCCCGCCGTCCCGAGCGGCCGAGGCGCTGCCGGAGCCCAGAGACGCTGCCCGGATCCCCCACCTGGCCGATGGACGCCACGGAGCCGATGTCGATGCCCAGCTCGAGGGTGGAGGTGCACACCGCCGTAGTAGGAAGGTCCTTCTTCTGGAGGCGCTCTTCGAGACTCCGGCGGAGGTCGGGCGCAAGGCTGCCGTGGTGGGGGAAGAACTCGTTGGGGACGAAATTGCGGTCGCAGAGGGCGGAGAGGGCGGCGGCAAGTTCTTCAGTCCGGGAGCGGCTGTTGGTGAAGAGGAGGTGGGAATCGCCCCTGAGCAGGCGGTAGACGTCCTGGACCAGTCCGCCGGGGAGGCCCGGCCGCTCCCCCTTTTCCGCCCGGGGCGTCCTGTATCCCCGGACCTGGAGCAGAAGTTCGCTGCCCTTTCCCTCCGAGACGAGGATTCTGCAGGGAAGGGTTTTCTCCGGCCGGAGGGCCGACGCGGCCTTCTCCATCTCACCGAGAGTGGCGCTGAGGGCGATTCGGGGGACCGTCCGGCCGATGAGGAACTCGATCCGACGCAGGAGGGACTGGAGCTGGCATCCCCGTTCGGTGCCGAGGAAGGCGTGGAACTCGTCCACGATGACGTCCACCAGCCCGGCGAAGGCTTCGCCGCACCAGGCGGGGGAGCTCATGAGCAGGGATTCCAGCGATTCGGGGGTGATGAGCAGGACACCCCGGGGGTTCTTCCGGAGGGCGTTCTTTCCCCCCTCCGGAGCGTCTCCGTGCCACGGGGTGACGGGAAAGCCCACGGAGCCGCAGAGACTGTCCAGCCTCCTGGCCTGGTCGTTGATGAGGGCCTTGAGGGGGCTCACGTAGAGGATGGCCGTTCCGGGAAGGGGCGATTCCGCCATGCGGGTGCAGGCTGGAAGGAAGGCGGCCTCAGTCTTGCCCCCGGCGGTGGCGGCGCTGAGGATCACGTCCTCCTTTCCGTCGAGGACGGGCAGAAGAGCCATCTCCTGGATCTCCCGGAGGGAAGGCCACCCCTGCTTCCAGACCCAGCGGCGGACCCCCTCGGCCAGGCGGTTGAAACCGGCGGAGGCTTCCACGGCGGCCTCAGATTGTGAAGGAGGTCAGCCCGTCGTCCCCGGCCTCCCCTTCGCCTTCCTCCTCACCGATCTCGGGCATGTCGGAGGGGCGGTCCTCCTCCACGGGAATTTCGTCGATGAGGGAGGTCCATTTGATGTCCGGGTTCTGCTCCAGCACGGCGAGGAAATCCGCGAAGGCCTTGATGGTGGTCCGGGGCGTCCGGAAATAGGCCTCGCCGATCTTGTGGGAGCAGTGGGCGAGGAAGGCCGCCAGAGCTTCGTCGGGTACGAGGTGCTTCGCCGGGTCGCCCGAGGCGTAGACATTCCGGATGTTCCCCAGGAGGACGTAGAGCTCCTCCGGGGTCAGGCTGCCGAGGTGGAGGATGGGGGCGTCGTAGTCGCTCACCCCCGCCGCCTTCGCGAAAGTGTTCTCGTTGAGCCGGGACTGGAGGGCTTCGTAGCTGTAGAGCCCCTTCCGGGGATCGTAGAGGAAGTCGGGCGTTCCGCCCAGGAGGAACCCCACGGCCTCGGCGGTGCCCTGGAGGCAGTCGTTGAGTATCCTGAGGATCTGTTCGTAGTTGGAGAGCCGGGCCTTGGAACTTGCCAGCTTGTAGAGGTTCACCATCTCGTCGAGGTTCACCAGCAGGCCGCCGTAGCCCGCCTGCCGGACGAAGAGGCTGAGGATCTTGAAGGTGTCGTAGACGTTGGCGTCGTCTATGATGGTGCGCACGCCCAGGGCGTTCCGGGCGTCGGTGCGGGTGGAGAACTCCCCCCGGAGCCACCGGACGGCGTTCGCCCGGAGATCGTCGTCGCCCCGCTCGTAGCCGTTCCAGTAGGCCTCGATGACGGAGGCGAAATCGTACCCGCCCACCAGTTCCGAGATTTTCTCCAGCCGGGCGCGGATGGCGGCGGACATGCCCTTTCCCTCCGCTTCCGCCTCTTTCCGCGTCTCGGAGAGGAACCGCTCCACGAGGCCGGGGAAGCCTCCCCCGTCGGGCTTCGTCCTGGTGGAGAGGTTGCGGGCCAGCTCGGCGTAGAGGTTCCGGGCCTGCCCTCCCGTGGAATAGAGCCTGCGGTCCGGCGAGAGGTCGCCGTGGAGGGTCACCAGCCCCTTTTCCAGGGCGATGGCCCTGACGAGCTGGAGGAAGAAGCTCTTGCCCGATCCGTAGGCCCCGATGATGAGCCGGAAGGCCGACCCGCCGTCAAGGATGCGGTCGAGGTCCTTCAGCAGGGCCTCCACTTCCCTCGCCCGGCCGACCTGGATGTGGTGGAGCCCCGTGCGGGGAGTCACGCCCGCCCTGAGGGACTGGATAATGGCGTCCCGCTCACGGGGCCGGATTTTCGTCTTTTTGCTGTCCATGGGAAAGAACCTCCTCTGCCAGGGATAGGTCGATAAAGACGGGATCCCCGTCCTCGGCGAGGGGTGCCCCCGCCGAGGAAAAGGCCCATTCGTTCAGTATTTCCAGCGCCCCGTCGGGAGGAAGGGACAGGGAGGCGCAGAGGGAGCCGTACTCTTCCCTCCGCCAGGTTTCCCGCTTCAGGAGGGCGGAGAGCAGTTCCCGGTGGGGACTGTCCAGGCCGGCAAGCGGTCCGTCCGCCTCCGGCGGCTTCTGCGCGGGGAGAGTTTCTTCTTCCGTTGAGGAGAATATCTCCCGGAGGACGCCGTTCACCTGCCGGGTTTCCTCTTCCCGGAGGCGGATGAGATCCATGTCCAGGGAGAATCCTTCCTTTGTTTCCGTTCCTCCGGACGGGACAGCCGTGCCTGACACGGCGGCGTGGATGTCCCTGGCTGCCTGGTCGCTGTTGAGACCGAGGTAGCCGTAGAGCTTCCCTATGGCGCGGACCTCCGCGGGGTCCACCCTGCCGTCGGCGGCGGCGATGGCGCCGAGAAGACGGCCCAGGGAACGCTTCGTTTCCTCCGGAAGGGACCGAAGGATACCCCTGAGACCTGCGGCGCCCTGGGGCACGGCAAAGGCCCAGAGGGCAAGGGCGGAGAGGGACCGCTTCTCCTCCGGTGAGAGGGCGTCATTGGAGGAAATGAGATTCTCCACTACCCTGCGCTCCCCTTCCGTAGCCTCGCCGGAAGCCTGGGCCGCCAGGCTTCCCAGGCGGACCAGTGCCGTCAGGGCGGCGAATTCCTCCCGGGCCGGGGGTACGACCCGGGGGTAAAAGAGGGCTACAGGGCCGTCCGTCGACGGGGGAAAGCCGTGAATCCCCGGATCGGGGGCCATGCCAAAGTTGAAGCCCCCTAGTGCGTCTGCGAGGGCCGCCGCCCGTTTCCGGTCCATTTTTGGCGGAGGGGTCTGTCCAAGGACGGCAAAGATCTTCGCTGTGTCAGTCAGGGAGGGGTTTTCCGGGCAGAGCCGGGCGAGCCTCTCCCTGACGGCCTCCCCGGCGGGGGCGCCGGTCAGCAGCTCCGCCGGCAGAAGGATGGCCGCCTCGGGGGATTCGGGGCTTCCTCCACGGGCTAAAAACCTGCTGTAGCCATCCAGGTCGTCGGCGCACACGGCGGCGAGGGCAGCCAGCTTTTTCACCGGGGCTGTGAGAATGAAGGGGTTCGGCAACCGGGGAATGCGGATCCTCAGCCGGTCTCCCAGGGATGGAGTTGCCGCCCTGTAGGTGAGGGTAAGGGGCGTCCTGTTAGGGTGGATCACCATCCCCTCGCCGAACTTTTCCGCGTACCGGAGGGAAAAGAGCTTCCGGAAGAGGTCGGGGCATCGCCGGGCAGGTGTTTTGAGACCCTGCTCGGGGTGAAGGATCAGCCACTGGAGGGCCGTTTCCGCCGGTATGGGCCTGTCCAGGGCCGCATACCTGGCGAGAACGGCCGCGAAAGGCTCCGCGCAGTACCTGTCGGTGAAGTCGATGTACCCCGGGCGGTCGTCGGGGTTCCCCCAGAGGATCCACTCCATGGCGAGAAGGTTCCGGGCGTGCCCCCTGAAAACCCTGTTCTCTCCGTAAATCTGAAGGAGCCGGAGGATTTCCAGCACGATGTCCGACCGCTCTTCAGGTGATACAAGCCCCCGCTGGCCATCCACCATGAGGCGCCGTTCCAGGCCGTAAAAAAACAGGAAGACATAGGGAACGGCAGTGTCAGGATCATTCCGCCCCCCTGCGAGCCACGACAGGTAGGCTCCCCGCTGCTCCGGGGTCACTTTTCCGTAGCTGAGCCTCTGCCCGGGGAGCGGAACCGACGGGGAGAGCCCGGGAGCCGCCCTGAGCGAGGGGTTGAGAAGGCAGGGATCGTTGAATCCCGAATAGTCAAGGAGCTTTTCCCCCACGTAGACCAGCCCTCCGGGAACGGAATATCCGTTCACCGACGGCGCTTCCATGGAGCCGAACCAGCGGGCGGGTTCGGCGGCTCCGGGCCTGCCCGTTTCGGCATCCTTCAGGAGCTTCTCTTTCGATTCCCGCTCCTTCCTGCCCGCGGCAAGGCGGAACAGCGCCCTGGCGATCCTATAAAGTACGGTCATGACGAAAGCGACAAGAAAAAGCTCCACTACGGCGACCTCTTTTCATCGAAATTTCCTCACCCTATCGTCCGTTTTCGAGAAATTCCCTCACCCGGACGGGCAGGAAAGATCTGAGCGCGGACGTTACCTGTTTCTCTCTGCGCTGCCAGAGTATGCCGAGCCAGATCACGGCAAAGCCGACAAAAGAAAGAACGAAGGGAAAAAGGGCACTGTTCTCGAAAACCCTCCAGGCAAGGTGGCCGATGTATCCGGAGATTCCGAGGCCCCCGTAGACGACGAAAGCCCGCCTGGAAAGCACCGCCCCGGCGGCGATGAGGAGAAGGTTGACGCAGAGGTAGAAAAACCGCCCGATTTCGCTTCCGGTATCCAGGAGGGAAAGCCCTCCCCAGAAAGCGGACAGCCCGAAAAGATAGAGCCAGAAGGCATAATCCCCCTTCGAACGGGTCCTGAAATCCACCCGGAGGGCGAAGAGGATCATGGCGAGCCCGAACCAGAGGGACACGATCCTGCGGAGCCTCCAGGTGATATCGGCGTCCCGGAACAGGAAGGGGGCGAGATCCATGCTCATGTACCAGAGAGTGGCCGCCACGGGGAAGACGAGGAACGGAATTTTGTACCGCTTCAGGGCCGCTGCTCCCGCGGCGAGGGTGGCAAGCTCCATGGACACCCACCGCCAGTCGATATACACGTGGTACTCCCGGTACACCCTGCTCCCTTCCCATAAGCCGAGTCCTGACTGGAGACCGTACACTGCAAGGGGAACAAGGGCCGTGGCGAAGACGGACATGATGCCCGCCGGGACCGAAAAGCCCTTCTTTCGGGAAAAGAATTCCGCCAGCAGCAGGCCGAAAAGGCCATAAGCCGCGGCGATGGTGAAAATTCCCCACCCGCCGAAAACCTCCCATCCGAGGTTCATGAAAAGGCTCATGGCCCCGATGGCGATAAGTCCGCCGAGGTAATACAGGATGTGGGTCACCTTGAAGGATGAAGTGTCCCCGCTGTTTTCCAGAAAAAACTCCCAGAGGCTCTCCGCCTGGCTTTCAGAAAGAATGCCGTTCCGGACCGCCTCATCCAGCCGGCCCTTCGTTATCTTCACCGTCTCTCCCCCCTTGTCCGGATCTCGCCGCCGATGCCCGGTTCAGAAACCCGCTCCCCAGTATTGTACCTCCTAATCCCGCCCTCTACCGGCAAGCCCGTCCGCGGACAGAGGAAAATTCCCTGCCTTGCCACTGGAGAGCCGAGCACATACAATACAGGGACTCTTTTCCGGGCCGAACGGCCGGAGAAATTCCTTCCGTCAGAGAGGCGGAGAAAGGAGCAGCACATGATCGCAGAAAAAGGAAAAAGGATCCGGGTCCATTACACGGGAACCCTCTCCGACGGCGAAGTGTTCGACTCGTCAAGGGGACGGAACCCCCTGGAGTTCACCGTGGGTGCCGGGCAGATGATCCCCGGATTCGACAGGGGCGTTGTCGGAATGAAGGTGGGAGAAGAGCGGACCCTTGTCCTGCCCCCTGAAGAGGCCTACGGGAGGAAGCGGGACGACATGGTTTTCTCCGTCTCCCGGGATGTGATGCCGGAGAACTACGAGCCTTCCGTCGGCGACAGCCTCCAGATGATGACCCGGGGAGGAAGCCCCATGAGCGTCACGGTGACCTCGGTGGGAGAAGATTCCGTTGAGCTCGACGCAAACCATCGACTTGCGGGAAAAGAGCTCACCTTCCAGGTCGAGCTGATGGAAATCCTGAAATAAACAAAGGCCTGCCGGATGCAGGCCTTTTTCATATCCTATTTCCCGGGAAATAGAAAGGAATGTATACAGCGCAATGTCTCTTCCACATCTTCCCTCCGATATCTCAAGGCGAACCCGTCTTCTCAAGGACGGTCGTTCAGGGAACGGCCCCGTGGTCTACTGGATGTCCCGGGACCAGAGAGCAGCCGACAACTGGGCCCTCCTGGCTGCCGTCCATTCCGCAAAAGCCCTTTCCTGTCCGCTACGGGTGTTTTTCTGCCTGGCGCCTTCCTTTTCGGTCGCATCTTCACGGCACTACCGCTTTCTCGCCGGAGGACTGCGGCTTCTGGCCCGATCCCTTGCCGAAAAAAACATCCCTCTGGAGATTCACTCCGGAGAACCGGGCATTTCCGTGGGGGAAAGGGCGAATTTCCTGAATGCCGCCCTCATCGTGACCGATTTCGACCCCTACCCGGAAAAGCGGAGCTGGAAAGAAGACCTCCGGAAAACCGCCGTCTGTCCTGTCGCGGAGACGGACGCCCACAACATTGTACCTGCATGGACAGTGTCGCCGAAGAAAGAATACAGCGCGGCCACCTTCCGGAGGAAAATATCTCCGCTGCTTTCCGGCTGGCTGACCGACATTCCGGAAACTGAACCGATGCCCCCGATGAACATGGACGGAACGGCCCCTTTTTCCCTCCCGGGGAGTTTTGCGGTCTTGCAGTCCGAACCCGGCACCGGAGAGCCGCCGGAATGGATTCACCCCGGTGAATCCGCCGCAGGGGCACGGCTTTCCGCCTTTCTGAAAGAAGGCCTCGCCGCGTACGCCCTGCAGAGGAACGATCCAGGCCTCGATGGGCTTTCCGGCCTTTCCCCCTGGCTTCATTTCGGCCATCTTTCAGCCCAGAGGGCAGCTTTTGAGGTTTTCTCCGGCGGGGATACGGAATCCTCAAGGTGTTTTCTCGAAGAACTTGTAGTCCGCCGGGAGCTCGCCGACAACTTTTGCCTGTACGAAGCAGACGCCGGAACCTACAACGGACTCCCTGAATGGGCAAGGAAAACCCTCGACAACCACCGAAACGATCCACGTCCCTTCTTCTACGATATCCACGCCCTTGAAGAAGCGCAAACGGCCGACCCCCTGTGGAATGCCGCACAGAAGGAAATGAGGCTGCTCGGGAAAATGCACGGATGGACCCGGATGTACTGGGCGAAGAAAATACTTGAATGGTCCCCCTCCCCTGAAGACGCTTTTGCCACAGCCCTCTTCCTGAACGACCGCTACGAACTCGATGGAAGGGACCCGAACGGAATAGCCGGCATTTCCTGGGCCATCGGAGGGCTTCACGACAGGCCATGGCCGGAAAGGACCGTTTTTGGAACGGTCAGGTACATGAATTACAGCGGAGCCGTCAGAAAGTTCAACGTGATACAGTACATCGAAAAGATCGATTCAATTAGACGGCCAATACAATAGGTCAGTATAGGTCAGCACCTTCTGCATCTTTTTCCTCATTGGAATCGATCATTTTTCCAGGAATTTCCAGACACTCCCCCATGAAGTTAATTCTCTTTTAACTATGCAGAGCTGCAATGTTTCACGTGAAACATTGCAGCCATCATTTTTTGCTAGGGCTCCCCTACTCCGGCATGTTCCGTATCACTTCATCCCTTGTAGATACCGAGTTGTTTCTTTTTTCGACTGGCATTTTTCGATTCTTTTCAGGCAGAGGAAAACATTGCCATCAATTGCCGTTTTCTCTGGAAGAATCGCATTCGGCTTTCAGGTAGAAAAAGGAGAAAGGAACTATTTTCGGCACGTTTCATTCCGGTTTATGTTGTCGTGAGGAAATGGGGGTTTGACATCGGGAATCGATTTTTTGCATTTCTCTTGTTTTTCAATGGCTCAAATTGAGATTGCTCGACCGATAGCGGAGTTTTTCCCATGGCAGAAATTTACACACTGGAAATGGCTTGGTTAAACCCATGGGTTTTCGTGGATTTTCCCGTGAACTGTTTTGCAGGAATTGGCCATCAATCTTTTACAGCGAGTTTTTCAAACGTCTTCTTATCTTCACTGTAAGGAGTGAAGCTACTCCCGCTTTCAGAAGGTCGGGAAAAATGAAAGGGTATATGCCGATTTGCAGTATCCGGCCGATCGGGGTTGAATTTTTCGCGAGGAAGTTGAGGTTCAAATACAGGAGAAAAGCGCCGGCGGAATATATGATGGCGATTCCGGCTATTGACGCAATTAACAGGTTCATCAGGGAGATTCCGTTCTTTTTGACTATACTTGCGATGGCCCATGCCGCCGGAATCTGCCCGACAAGATATCCGAATGTGGGGGAAAGGGCATATGAAATGCCTCCTCCGCCGGCAAAAACGGGAACTCCAGAGAGTCCAAGAAGAACATAGGCGGACTGGGAGAGGAGAGCGGCCCTTGGCGAGAGAAGCAATCCGGAGAGAAGGACCATGAGTACCTGGAGTGTGATGGGGACAAAAAGAAGGGGTATCCGAATAAAAGCGCCTACCGCCGTCAGCCCGGCAAAAAAAGCGGCCAGAATGAGGGTATTGAAACGGATTTTCACGAATGATCATCTCCTGTCTACCTGTTATTGTATTGGTTGACATGTTTTTTGGCAAGTTTTTGCGGAAAAAAAATCATTTGCTCTCAGATTTCCGAAGATCCGTTCTCGTGCACGTATTTATTACTCTGGATAGGAGAAAACTTGCAGTACTCGAATGGGTGTGCACTGGTTTTGTGTATAGGGGGGCTGACCTATACTGATCTATTATTTCATTCCATCGTTTGTGTCTCGTGCTATTGTAAAAACTGCCGGCCGTTTCGTGCTTTCTTTCATTTTCTGTAGCTGTTTCCCCTGAGTTTCGTGGATAGCAATTCCATTGCCATTACCGGATTTCCGGAAGATTATGGGTGGGGATTGAATGCTTCGGAACAGCGCGGTCTTCTTCGGGGATTCCATTCAATGGGTACTGAACGTCTGTGGTTCATTTAGGCTGAATACACGATTTCATGGGCATGTTTCTCCGGTCGTGGGAAGACAATGAAGGGTATTTCAACTGTTACGGACCTTCCGGGAGCATTTTTTTCCGGTTGAAAGGGTGTTGTCTTTGACTTTTGTATGGTATTTCGGGAGGGACTTCCTTTCGCACTTTCCGGAAGGATTGTCCTGAACCCATTCTTTTGCCGGTATCGCAGTTATCGAAACACTGGGGTGCGTCAGAATCAGGCGAGCTTGACCCAATCGAGGATTCTCCGGCTATTTTTCCATTCATCGAGAGTTGCCTCAAACCGTCCGGAGCAGCCGAGAGGAACGGCACACCGCACGGTCACAGCGGTTCCGTATTGGCTGGACCGGAAATCCACGCCGGTGTCGCAGGAATCCAGAAGCCGGTCCAGCATTTTTGCCATGTCGTAAGGCATCCGTATTTCGTAAATTGTCCTGACCCTCCGGGCAACTTTTCCTGCAGCCTGGAGGCCCGCGGAGGCCGAGGTGCCGTAGGCATCTATGAGTCCCCGCACACCGAGCTTGATGCCGCCGAAATAGCGGGTCACAACTACAGCGGTATTCGTTAGTTCCTGGCGAAGTATCGCGCCGAGGATGGGCTTCCCCGCGGTTCCGGCCGGTTCGCCGTCGTCGGAGAAGTATTCCTCTCCCTTCAGGGAACCGACACGGTACGCCCAGCAGTTGTGGTTTGCCTGTCGGTGCTCTGAGGAAATGCTCCTGATCCTCTCCCGGGCTTCCGCCTCATCGGCGCAAATGCAGACATGGGTTATGAAGAGGGACTTCTGGACTTTCGTCTCCGTAACAGTTTCGCGGGCAGGTTCGTTGTACAGGTCACTCATTCATTCCAGGCTTCCTTCATCCGTGCATAGGTTGCGGACAGTTCTTCGGCAACGACCCGAACATCGGCAAACACAGGCATGAAATTGGTATCGCCGTTCCATCGTGGAACGATGTGGAGATGGAGGTGACCGTCGAAACCCGCGCCGGCTACCTTGCCGAGGTTGATGCCTAGGTTGAAGCCCTGGGGATTCATCACTTTTTTCAGTAACGAAATGCACTTTCCTCCAAGGCGGTGCATTTCAAGCATCTCCTCGTCGGTGAGGAGCTCGTATTCCGCCGTGTGCCGGTAGGGAGCCACCATGAGATGGCCGGGGTTGTAGGGGAAGGCATTGAAAATGACGAAGCAGGTTTTCCCCCTGTGGAGAATGAGCCGATCCCCGTCGCGGTTCTCCGGCGGGAAATCGCAGAATATGCACCCGTCCTGCTTTTTCGATACCTGTATGTACGCCATTCTCCAGGGGGCGAAGATGTTCTCCATGGTCAATCATCCTTCCTCGTCTTTGTTCTGTTTCACGTGAAACAAGTGTGTTATTTTTTTCTCATGATCTCCCGGACAAGGAACCAACCCTGAGCGAGCCCGAAAAGAGCGAGAAGGGCGGGTAGGGCGGCGTTGAGCCAGGAAGGATACCCCAAAGCAACAAGTTTCCGGCCGATATATACTCCAAGAAACACATATCCTCCGATAAGGAATCCTGTGGAAATGATTTTTCCAAACATTACTACATCCTTGAACTTATCCACCATTGATCACCTATTTCCCGGGAAATAGTTCTTCCCCCCGTTCCTCGAGAAACTGCACGAAGGCCTCCATCTGGCGTTTATTCAGACCGTCGAGGGATACTTTCATGCGGTTCGGGTTTCCCGTCACCCGGAGAGAGATCCCCAATCCCCTGAGGGATGACCGCACTGGTTCCGGAATGACGAAGGAGACCCGTTTGGCGGCGGAGACCTCTGGTACCTGCAGCTTCGACCTTTTTACCGACTCCTCGAGCTGCCTGACGGACATGCCCCGTTCCTCGGCAGTCCGCGCCAGGGCGACCATCACGGAGGGGGAGTCCACCGAGAGAAGGGCTCTGCAGTGGCCTTCGGACAGAAGGTTCTCGGAGAGCATGTTCTGTATCTCTTCCGGAAGCTGGAGAAGCCGCAGCTTGTTCGTCACGGCAGTCCTGCTCCAGCCGATGCGTTCGGCCACTTCCTCCTGGGTGAGGGAATGGTGCTGGATCAGCTCCGTAATGGCCGAGGCGACTTCGAGGGGTGACAGGTCTTCCCTCTGTATATTCTCCACAAGGGATATCTCCCGCAGCTCCCGGTCACTGCCTTCCATGACCCGTACCGGCACCCTCGTCAGCCCGGCGGACCGGGCAGCCCGCCACCGTCTCTCGCCGGCCACGATCTCGTAGCTCTCTTCTTCTTCGAGGGGGCGGACGATGAGCGGCTGGACGACTCCGTGATTCCGTATGGACTCCGCGAGGGAGTCGAGGGCCATTTCGTCCATGTCCCGTCTCGGCTGGGCGGGATTCGGACGGATGCAGTCCACCGGGAGGGAGGTGATTTCCGCCTGTCCGCCTCCGTGGGGGAGGGGCGTCTCCGCGGCGGGGGTGAAGAGGGCCCCGAGACCCTTTCCTAGTGCGCGCGCTTTAGCCACAGTCCTGACACCTCCCTGGCAAGATCTCCGTAGGCCTGCGCCCCGGTGGAGGATGGGTCGTAATAGCCTATGGGGGCTGCATGGCTGGGAGCCTCCGACAGCCTGACGTTCCTCGGGATGACGGAGGAGAAGGCCACGTTCCCGAACTGGCGCCGCACCTCGTCGGCCACTTCGTTGGAAAGCCTGGTCCTCGAGTCGTACATGGTCAGGAGCACACCGCTGATTGTGAGTTCAGGATTCAGGTTGTCCCTGACGAGACCGACGGTTTTCGAGAGCTGGCCGACCCCTTCCAGGGCGTAATATTCGCACTGGATGGGGATGATGAGTTTGTCGGAAGCGACCAGGGCGTTGATGGTCAGCATGCCGAGGGACGGGGGACAGTCCACGATGGCCACGTCGAAACTGTCGAGGGACCGGAGATGCCGCCTCAGCCTCGTCTCCCTGCTGATGACGCTGGCGAGTTCTATTTCCGCTCCCGCAAGGTCGATGGTGGCGGGAAGAAGGGAGACTCCTTCCCACTTGGTGGGAAGGACGGCATCCTTCGCCTCGGCCTCCCCGAGGAGCACGTCGTAGAGGCTGAGCTCGAAGTCCTCCGGTGATATGCCCAGGCCGCTGGTGCAGTTCGCCTGGGGGTCGATGTCCACAGCCAGGACGGAATACCCGAGCCGGCCCAGTTCAGCCGCAAGATTGACGCACGTGGTCGTTTTTCCTACTCCGCCCTTTTGGTTTGAAACCGTGAGAATGAGCATGGGGGCGTCACCTCCACCAGTATGTTTTTTCCGCCATGCCCGTCTTCCGGGGGAACCTGGATGAACAGGGGGCGTTTTTCTTCCAGAGAAGAAGAAATCTCTTTTTTTCATCGCAGCCGTAGGGAACAATGGACGGGGCGGCGAGGCCGAGCCTGTTCCACCTGCCCTGGAGCGGCTCGAGTTCTTCCGTGTACAGGGGGCCCTTCATGGCCAGGACGGTTCCCCCAACGGCGACGAAGGGGGAGAGGTATTCGAGGAGGACCCCCGTTCCGGCCACCGCACGGGCGCCTGCGAGGGAGAAGGTTTCCCGTTCCCGGAGGGCGTATTCCTCGCATCTTCCCCAGACGACCCGGACGTTGGGAAGCTCAAGCTCCGCAGCCATTTCTTCCAGGGCGCCGCACTTCTTTTTCACGCTGTCAAGGAGGGTCACTTCGAGATCGGGGCGGCAGATGGCCCAGACAAGGCCGGGAAGCCCTCCTCCGGAGCCCACGTCGAGTACCCGCCCCGTTTCGGGCAGGCTGGAGACGGTGAACAGGCAGTCAAGAATGTGGTCGTTCCAGAGTATTTCAGGATCGCTGGGTCCGGTCAGACGAATTTTCCCGCCGTAGGAGGCGAGGAGGTTCCCGTACCGTTTCAGGATTTCGCCCCGGGCGGAGAGAAGTTGTTCTTCCAGGTGGTCCACCGGCGTGTCCCCTTTCGTCCGAAGTTCATACGGGCAACATTATACCCCTTTCTTCCCGGGGTGCGCCCTTTCCCCGGGCATCCGGGGAGTATAGAATGGAAGGGAAGGGGGGATGGCAATGGGACTGTACGAGGATATCCAGGACCGGCTCCTTTCAGCCAGCGAAGGGGAAGTGGAGTCCCTCGTTCTCGGCTGGAAGGGAAGCGCCGTGGTGCTGAAGGACGGCCGCTGGGGGCTCGGCGCGGTACCGCCCGGAGGGGGAGCTGCCCTTTCACCCCGGGAGGACCATACAAGGCGTCTTCTTGTCTCCGGTGCCACTGGCCTCGCAAGGCTTCTTGTCTCGCCCTATCCCCAGGAATATGCCGCCGCCTCGGCAGCCGCTGCCGCCCTCGCCCCTGCGACGGAGGAGGGCCTTCCCCTGGAAAGCCTCCTGTCCCTTCCCGGAGGGGACCGGGTGTCCCTGGTGACCCCCGATCCCTGGGTCACCGATTTTCTCAGGGACTGGAACTGGAACATTTCCGTTTTCGACGACGGCAGGCGCGGCCTGAACGTCTTCCCCGAATGGACGGCCTCCCAGCACCTGAACTCCTCGGGATGGGTCTGGCTCACCGCCGAGGTCTTCAGGACGCGGGCGTTTTTCTCCCTCCTTCCCCGGCCGGGGGGGAAAAAAGTGGTGCTCCAGGGGCCCGGAATTCCCTTCCTCCCTGACGTCTACGGACGGGCGGGGATTTCCTATCTCGTCCTCCCGCAGGCTTCAGGAACGGATGCAGCGGCGGCGGTCCGGTACGTGGCATCCGGAGGCACACCGTGGACGTGCCCTGACCTTCGCTGGCGGGTGTATCCCCTGCAGAACCGGAGGAAGGAAGCGTGATCCGTCTTCTCTCCACGGCGGCGGCCCTGCTGTCGGCGGCAATTCTCTCCCTTGCCGGTCTCATGGGAGGTCCGGACGCGCAATCACTGCTCTCATCGGCGGGCATCGAGGTCCACGACGGAGACACGATTTCGGCTCCCCTGAACGGGGAGCGGACCACGATCCGCTATCTCCTGATCGACACTCCGGAACTCCACCACCCCCGCCGGGGGAAGGAGGAACTGGCCCTTGAAGCGGCCGGGGCGAACAGGAGCCTCATTTCCTCGGGCCCCCTCCGCCTGGAGTATGACGAGGAACTTCGGGACCGCTACGGAAGGCTCCTTGCCTATGTCTGGGTTGCCCTTCCGGAAGGAGAGCTGCTGGTGAACGAGGAGTTGGTGCGGATGGGCCTTGCCCTGCCGCTAATCGTTCCCCCCAACGGAAAACACGCCGGCAGGATCTTTTCGGCCATGGAGGAGGCAGCCAGGGAGGGCGCAGGGTTCTGGAGCAGGTCGGAAAACAGGGTCTTCACCTCTTCCCAGGTGTGGAGCGAGGCGACGGTCCTGGCAGGCAGCTTCGTCACGGTGCGCATGGTCCTGGAGAGAGTGGAGGAGCGGGGGCGGAGAATCTTCCTCTCCCAGGGAAGGCTTTCGGTCACCGCCTACAGGAACTCCCGCACGGAGGGCCTTCTGGCCCTCGGGAAGGGCGACCGGGTGACGGTCCGGGGAAAGCTCATTCTTTCCCCCAGGGGATGCGAAATACCCGTGGCTTCCATCCTCCAGGTCAGCCGGGATTCCGATGGGTGAAACACAGATGGGGCCTTTCGCTTCTTTTGTTCCGCCTTCCCTAGTGTCCCCGAAAAAATGTCCACAGGCACCCAGGTTATCCACAAATTCTCTTTTTTCAACCCTTTTTTGCCGTTTTTTTGGAAGTTATCCACCGACTTCTCCACATATCCACATTTCCACACCTCTCCACAGGCCGCCATATGTAGGTTGAACAGAAGTGACTATTCGCTCTTTAATATATCAGTAATCCTTCTCTGGCGTTCCCGGCGGTCCTATCCTATGATTAGACTGTTGCAGCCCCGGTACCTCGTTGCTGCCCCGGGGCAGCGGTACAGTAAACAGCCATAGCCGAAAGGAAACTGCGGACATGAGAAAACCTGGAAAAAAGACTGTCCTTTTTGTCTTTCTCCTCGTCTGCCTGGCGGCGGCGGCCCTGTTCCTGATCTCGGGGAAAGACGCGGGGACGGCATTGTTTAAGTCATCCCTCGACGAGGCCCTCGGGGATCTGCCAGGATGGAGCCTGCAGGCGGGGCGCTTTTCCGGCAACCCCGTCACAGGCTTTACTGCCTGGGATGTGCGCATCTCCTTCGAGAACGGTGAGATCCTCCGGGCGGACAGTCTCACCGTCTCCCTTTCGCTGCTCTCCCTGCTGAAGGGATCGGCGGGAATCGACAGGATTTCGGTGAAGAACGGCTTCGTGGCCGCGGAGGCCCTCTTCGCCGCCGCCGGCAAAGCCGAGCTCCCGTCGGCACCGGGTGGAAAACCCCTCGACCTCCCCGTGGTCATTGTCTCCCCTTCGGAGGTCTCCACTCCCCTGGGAAAGCTGAAACTTGACCTTCTCCGGCTGACTCCCGGGCGGGGAACGGTCACTCTTGAGGCACGGGGCAATTTTCTGGGCACCCCCGTGGAACTGGGAGGATCCCTTGCCGAAGACGAAAAGATTTTTCTCACAAACGGCTTCCTGAAGGCCGGCAGCGCGACGGCGAGCCTTTCGGGAGAGATGTTCCCCGAGTTCTTCCTTGAAGGAAAGGTGGAGAACCTGGACCTCGAGAAAGCGGGCTCCCTTCTTTCCATCCCCTTCACGATGAGGGGCACCGTCGCCTCCACCATAACGGCAAGCCGCCCCGGGGGGAAGCTTCTCCTGTCCGGGGAGGGAGAGATACTCGGAGGCGACATCTGGGACCTCCTCACGGAAGGGCGTTTCCACTGGTCCGCCGACGGGGAGAAGGCGACCCTTTCCCCCGCTGGAGGGACGGTCTTTTCGTCCCCCGTGGAGGGCAGCCTCTCCGTGTTCTTCGCCCCCGTTCCCCTGGCGGAAATAAAACTGGGCCTGAAGAATGTGGACTTTCAGGAGTGGACGCACTTCTTCTCGTGGCTTTCTTTCGGCCGGGGCGTCCTCTCGTCGCTCAGGGTCGACCTCGACGGACCCTTCGACAGGCTGGGGGGCTCCGTCGCCTTTGCTTCGCCGAAGGCTGTCCTCGAAGGCTTTCCCGTGACGGACCTGAAAGGGGGCCTGGAACTGACCGGGGGGAACCTCATCGACCTCAGGGCGGCGGGAAAATGGCTCGAATCCTCCTTCAGCGCATCGGGAAAGGTTGTCATCGATGAAAATGAACGGACCGAAACCGCCCTGGAGATCCGCTCCGACAGGCTCGACCTGAAATCCTCGGGCGCGGCCTACGCTCCCGGCCTGGGGCTGGCCGGCACGGGTACGGGAAAGCTCTTCCTGAAATATCCCTTCGAGGGGAAGATGACCCTTTCCGGGGCCCTCTCCGCCCCGAAGCTGACCCTCCTTGGCACCCCGGCGGAGAATCTTTCCGCCGCCTTTACGGGAACGGCGGACGGCATGAACGTGTCGTCCGTCTCCCTGTCGATTCCCGGCGGAGGAACGGTCTCCGGGAAAGGGACCCTGTCGGGCCTGTCCGGGGATGCGCCCGCCATGGCTTTTGAAGGGGAGGGAAAGAATATCCGCTGGGCCTTCATAGAGTCCCTCGCCTCGTCGTCAAAACCGCTGGGCGCCTCGGGCACGGCGGACCTGAAGTGGTCCGCCCGGTCACCCCTCTCGTCTCCGGCGGTGAACTTCGAGGTCAGGGGGAAGGACACGCCCCTGTCGAAAACCCTTCCCCTCCGGGGCGCGGTGCTGAAAGGCCGGTTTGCCGGCGGGGAGCTTTCCCTTTCGGAAGCGACGGCCTCCCTCTGGGGAGGGAAGGTGCAGCTCTCCGGAAAGGTCTCCTCCCTGGCCCGTTCACCGGCCCTGAATTTCAGAGGGGCATTCTCGGGGCTGGCCCTCAGGCAGGCCGCTGCGGACCTGGGAGCGCCTCCTTCCTCCGCATCGGGAACCCTCGGGGGAGAATTCTCCCTGGCAGGGAAAGCATCCTCGCCGTCCCTCTCCCTTTCCCTGAACGGACCGGAGCTCTCCGCCGGGGGGTTTTCCGTCCGTTCTCTGGCGGCAAAGGCGGAGGGTACCCTCTCCAGCCTCAAACTGACATCCTTTTCCGCCCGCATCCTGGACGCTCCGGTCACCGCGGAAGGTACCCTGGAACTGAAACAGAAAGGGAAAATCAGCCTTTCGGCGTTATCGCGGGAACTGGACCTCCGGAAGCTCTCGGCGGCCTTCTTCCCGGACGTGAGCCTCGGCGGCACGGCAGCGGGAAAAGTCACCCTCTCAGGGACCCTGGGGGGAAAACTGTCCGCCGTCTTCTCGGGAACCTCCCCCCTCATCACTTTCTCCGGACTTCTGCTGGAAAAGGCCGCTTTCTCCCTGAAACCTGACGGAAAGGGAGCCTATGCCCTGGCCGCCGAAGGGATCCTCGGCAAGAGCATCCTCGCCGTGGAAGGGAAAATGGCCTTTACACCCAAGGGTACAGAGATCACCCTCAAGAACAGCAAAAAGATCGACCTGGGGGCCACCGCCTCCGGACTGTCCGCCCAGGCTGCGGGCATGGTCTCCGGGGAGGCGGATTTCACCGCCAGGGGCATTCTCGGCGAAAAGGGAAATTCCTGGGAGGGGCGTATCCGCTCCGCTTCCCTCGGCTTTTACCGCACGGAAGTCAAGGCCGTGGACATCCCCTTCACATGGAAGGACGGCAGAATCAATGTCAGGGACGGGAAGGCGGAGTACCACGGCGGGCAGGCCGCCGCCTCCGGCATGGTCGACCCGGCCACCATGCGGTGGGAGGGAAATCTCACCGTCAAGGGCATGGACCTTGGGAACGCCACGGAGAAGATCCTCGGGGGCAAGGGATCGGTGACGGGAAAGGCGGACCTCACGGCAAGGGGAAGCGGCACCGGGGGAATGGTGGGAATGGTCTTCGGAAGCGGGCAGCTCTCCGCAAAGGACGGCACGGTGTCGGGTTTCGACGCCCTGAAGACCGTCTCCCCCACAGGAGTGGTGAAGTTCAGCTCCGTGCTGGCAAGCTTCAACCTCGACGGAAGAAACATCTTCCTCCTTCCTGGAAGCAGGGTCTCCGCTCCCGTGGGGGACGACGTCTACAGGTACTTCTCCGCCAGCGGGTCCCTGGGGTGGAACGATTCTCCCCTGGACCTCAAGTGCGTGGGGGACATCAACGTCCGGGCCCTGAACGCCTTCCTCGGCGCCCTCCAGGGCATCATCGCCGTCGACGGCAACCCTCTCACCGACCCGGCATTCCTCCAGAAGTTCCTCTCCGGCCTGCTGGGGGGCATGTCAGTACGGGACTTCCGGGAGACGTCCTTCAACCTCAAGGGAACCTGGGACGCCCCGGTGCTCACCGACCTCAAGGTGACCGCCCCGGCAACTCCCGCGTCCATACCGAGGCCCAACGGCTCGGGGAAAAACGAAACCCAGATCAAGATCACCGTGGAGATCCCCACCGGGGAAGGCAAGGACACCTCCACCAGCACCGAGGACCAGGTGAAAAAGCAGCTCCTGGAAAACATCATGAAGCAGATCATCCGCCCAGGCACCGACGACGGAAACTCCCCGGAGTGACGGGGGAGACCGGGCATTTCCCCTGCTGTATAATGGGAGACGAAGCCCACCCGCAGCGCCCCTGAAAGGAAGGGATGAATCCGCTGAAATACCGATCGGTCTTTCTCTCCGACCTCCATCTTGGAACCCGCTGGTGCCGGGCCGGAAACCTCTCCGGCTTTATTTCCTCCGTAGAGTGCGAAAACCTGTACCTTGTGGGGGACATCATCGAGGGGTGGAACATGGGCCCAAGAGGGGCGTGGCCGGCATCCCACTCGACCGTGCTCCGGTCCATCGTTTCTCTCGCGGGAAAAACCTCCGTGACCTATATCCCCGGCAATCACGACGAATTCATGAACCGGTTCGACGGCCAGTCCCTCGGCGGCGTCAGGATCCGCTCAGAGGCCGTCCACACGGGGGCTGACGGCAGAAGGTACCTGGTGGTCCACGGGCACCAGTTCGACGTGGTGATGCTCTACAGCCGGTGGCTCGCCTGGGCGGGCGACAGAGCCTATTGTTTCGCCCAGCACCTGAACGCGGGCGTCAACTTTTTTCGCTCTCTCGCCGGACGGGACTACTGGTCCCTTTCCTCTTTTCTCAAG
>Ga0123328_1001723_pt1 | contig 20871 bp, 16 predicted proteins | sample BioC12SIPDNA_2_FD_89702 | JGI IMG/M metagenome (GOLD analysis project Ga0123328, IMG submission 89702) | Anaerobic biogas reactor microbial communites from Washington, USA - Biogas_R1_A C12 SIP DNA | ecosystem: Engineered > Bioreactor > Anaerobic > Unclassified | place: Washington, USA...
CGGGCGCATGCCCCCCATGTACCAGAGCATCATGGTTCCAGGGGCCACCGAGCGCAACGCGGCGTTCCAGGGGCTGAAGTTTCACGAGGGGCCAGTGGCGTCCGTTGCCGCAGGAGTTGCCGGCCGGGCGTATCTGACCGAGTTGCGACGCATCCTGGCCGAGGTCCGCGGTCGCGAGATGGAGCCGGTGGTCCGCGTAGCGTCCGAGGCCGTGGCCGCGCGGCGTGCCGGCCGCGCGACGCACGTCTTCGCCCACGGGCACGCCATTCGGGACCAGGTGGAGATTGCCCACGATCCAGGCCTGCTGCACCAGGTGAATCGCGGCATGTTCGCGCTGAGAGACCCTCACGGCATCGCGCCCGGCGATTTCGTGTTCTGCGTTGGGTACGATCGCATCTTCGAAGGCTGGTACTTCAAGGACGCCACGACGCGCATGCGCGCCGCCGGGGCGACGCTGGCCTGGAGTATGACCGTTTACCTCGCCGATCCGGAGTTCGGCCCGGCCGCGGTGCCGGCGGGGGAAGTCCTTGTCCGTCAGCACTGGGCCCTGGGCGATGCCGCCGTGACGGTGCCGGGCTACGACGTGCGAGTCCTGCCTCCCAGCGGCGTGGTGGCTGCGGCAGTGCTCTGGATGGTCGAATCGGAGATGCTGGCGCTGTTGGGCACGCACGGCGACGACCGCCGCTGAAAACAGTGGCGGCGCAGACGCCTGTCGCAGGCGCTGCGCCGACTGAGATTGTCTGAACGACGGTTCCCCGGGCCGATGGCGAAGGCCGGGAGCGGTCAGTGTGCAGCTACGGTCGCGGCCTTGCTGCCGGGCACCCGGACAATCGAGTTGAAATCGCCCAGACCGTTGGGCACGACGCCGTCGGCGGCATAGTCGGTGAACCATTGGCCGTCGGCGTAGTAGCGGAACTGGTGCTCGCCGGGCGGCAGCTTCAGCAGCACCTCCCACCGGCCGTCGCTCGACCGTTTCATCGGCGTGGAGCGGTTGTCCCAGCCGTTGAACGTCCCGGCGACGAAAACCGGCCCCTGCACATTGTGGTTGAACGACAGACGCACGTTCTTGTTGTTGCGACCTTTGGCGACCATGGCCTACCTCCTCCCCCCAGCGACAAAGTAACCATGTGCTCGGCCGTCCCTGGCCGGCAATCCAGACTTGCTGCAGCGCGATGTGCGGTGTTACACCGGCCGGCCGAACGTGCGCATTATACCACGATTGTCGGCGCGCATGGGTGAATTTCCTGTGAAGAAATCTTCGCATCTGCCGGCGTGCCCGGCGATGCTCTGGCGCCCGTGCCTGGACCCCGGTTGGCATGGCCCTGGGGTCTGGCCTGCAAACTCCACCTGCGCCCCCGGGCGAGTCAGCATGGCGTGTCAGGCAAGCAGGTCGATCACGCCGTAAACCATGCCCAGAATACCCAGCACGACAGACGATATCGCGATCAGGAGAACGCCGTTGCGACCGATGGTCTTTCCACCGCGGGTCTGGATGGACGGTTTCCGCATCATGGTTACACCATAGACGAAGATCATCAGCGCGCCGCCAACAATCATCATCGACCCGATTCGTCCCACAGACTGGGCATTGGCCATGCAACTGATCCAGGTCACAGCGGAACCGGCCATCGGACGCCTCCTCTCGTGTTTCCATCGTTGACGCACAATCTCGTGTTGGCCGCCCCCGCGGCAGTCCGGCATCACTATGCACCGGTGACGATATCATAAGGGGGAAAGGCCGGTTCTGTCCATCCTCGTCCGTACGCGCCCGCCGACGCTGGCAATTCGACGGTCCCTGTGTACAATCAGGAATCCCGGCGGCGACCGGGGCCCGATTTGCCTTTCGGGTCGCGCTGTGTCACACTAGACAGAGCGAAAGGGTATCTCGTTATGGCCAGGCCCAACATATTGTATGTCATCACCGACCAGCAACGATGGGATACGCTGGCGTGCTATGGCAACCGGCAGGTCTTCACGCCGCACCTGGACCGCCTGGCGGCCGAGGGCACGGTGTTCGACCGCTGCTACACGTCGAGCCCCGAGTGTGTGCCGGCCCGGTCGGTGATGATGACCGGCCTGCCGCCGCACCGCACCGGCTGTTTCTCCAACGGGCACGCCTACTCGACCGAGGCGCCGACGTTCCTGCGGTTGCTGCGCGAGGCGGGGTACCTGACGCAGTGCATCGGCAAGATGCACTTCAAGCCCGCCCGCGAGGGCTTCGGGGCCGAGCGTCTGTGCCTGTCCGAGGAAATCCCCGGCACGGTCGCCGAGGACGAGTTTTTGACCGACCTGCACGCCGCGGGGTTCCAGTGGGCCGAAGAGCCGCACGGCATGCGGAGCCACATGTACTATGTGCCGCAGGTCAGCCAGTTGCCGGATCGGCTGCACACGACCACGTGGACGGGCGACCGGACGGTCCGGTTCATCGAGGAGCAGGCCGCCGGCGAGCGTCCGTGGCTGTGCTGGACGGGGTTCATCAAGCCGCACCCGCCGTTCGATCCGACGGTGCCGTTCAACACGCTGTACGATCCGGTGGAGATGCCGCTGCCTGTCCGCGGGCCCGAGTGCAAGGAGAGCCGCAACTTCTGGCAGCACCTTCAGAACGTAGGCAAATGGATGGACCGCGACCCGGACGAGCACCTGTGCCAGGCCCAGAAGGCCCACTACTGGGCGACGATCAGCCAGGTGGACGTGCAGGTGGGGCGGATTCTGGCTGCGCTGGAGCGGACGGGCCAGGCCGATAACACCCTGGTGGTGTTCAACAGTGACCACGGAGAGTTTCTGGGCGATCACCATTGCTGGGGCAAACGGTCGTGGTACGAGGGGCCGGGGCATGTGCCGCTTCTGGTGCGCTGGGCGGGCGGCGTGCCGCGCGGCCAGCGACGCAGCCAGCTCGTCAGCCACGAGGACATTCTGCCGACGTTTCTTGCGGCCGCGGGTGTGGCGGCGCCGCGGGCGTGTCGTGGGGCCAATCTGCTCGATGTGGCGGCGCGGGCCGCGGCGACGACGCGCGACGTCTTCGTCGGCCAGTTCGCGGAGAAGGGGCACGCCCTCTATGCGGCCATCGACGGGCGATGGAAGTACATCTTCTCCGCCCAGGACCGCAAAGAGCAGTTGTTCGATCACGACGACGATCCGCAGGAGCTGCGCAACCGGGCCGGCGACCCCGCGGCGGCGGCGGACAAGGCTCGTCTGAAACGCGCCGCCATCGAGTATTTCCGTCGGGACGGCTACGACGATCCGATCGACGGCCAGGACTGGCGACAGTATTCGCCGAGTCAGTGCGAGATGGAGCGCGTGCTTCAGATCGGCAAGACGTGCCACGGCGTGGTGGCGGGGTACCGGCAATATGCCACGTGGAACGGCCGGGCAAAGAATGTGTTCCGGCCCGAGGGGCGCGTGAGCTGACCGGGTCGCGCCCCATCGGGACTTGAGGGGGTTGAGAGGGTTCTGTTCCGGGGGCGAAGCCTCCGGACCGAGGTCAATCGCAACAAGCAGTGAGGCCCGAAGGGCCGACGAGAGTTTAGCCGGGGGCGAAGCCCCCGGACAGAGGTCCAATCGCACTGTAAGCCCCGAAGGGGCGCGACCTGTTCAACCGGAGAGTGCATCATATTCTGCACCAGCTTGTTCTATCATAGGGGAGACCGTCAACGATGAACCAGGGCAAAGCGACATCCATGGCGGCGATCATTCTGGCGGCGGGCCAGGGCACGCGCATGGGATCGGCCGAGAAGCACAAGGTGTGTTTCCCCGTGGCGGGCGTGCCGTCGATCAACCGGCTGGTCGGCTCGTTGCGCGAGCACGGCTGCGACACGGTCGTGGTGGTCGTCGGGGCGCTGGCCGGCGACGTGGTCCGCACTGTCGGCGAAGCCTATCCCGAGACGCTCTTCGTGCTTCAGCGGCAGCAGAATGGGACGGGTGACGCCGTGCGTGCGGGCTTCGCGCCGCTGGAGCGGATGCGGTTCGCCGGCCCGGTGCTCGTGACGATGGGCGACAAAGTGGTCGCGCCGCACGTGTTCGGCGAACTGGTGGACGAGTTCCATCGCTCGTCGTGCGATGCGCTGTTCGCTGTGACGGCCAAACCGAGCCCCGACCAGGGCCGCGTGGCAGTGGACGAGCAGGGGCGGGTCCGGTGGCTTCTGGAGCAGGCCGACGTGGACCGGGCCCGGGTGATAGCACGCCTGCGGTCGGCCTTGGAAGGCAGACGATCCATCGCGCGGGCCGACCTGCGGCAACTCGTGGCCGAGACGATCCCGCACCAGAGGAAGGCGGCGAAGATTCTCGGCCCGCTGGGCGACCTGATGGCCGGCGACGGATCGGTGCCGGCGGCCGAGGTGCGAGCCCTGGCGCCGGAAGCCGCGGCGGCCATCGACACACCCGCCGGCCCGGTCACAGGCGACGAGGCCGCACGCGACGGCACGTTCGTCAACGAGAGCCTCTACCTGTTCCGCGGCGAGGCCCTGGCCGAAGGCGTCGCGCGGCTGACAGCACGCACGGCTCAGGGCGAACTCTACCTGCCCGACGTCGTCACGCATCTGCTTCGCAGCCGCGACGGCGACGGCCGACCGCGATGGAAAGTCCGCGCTCTGCCGCTGGCCGATGCCGATGACATCCTCGGGTTCAACACGCCCGACCAGCTTCTGGCGGTCGAGGCCACCGTGACGGCCCGCGAGCGCAAGGCCGAGGTCTCCGCGCGCAGCCAGCGGCCGAGGATCGACCCGGCCGCGTGCCGCCCGGTGGCCCAGTGGCTCAGGATATTCCAGGACGACGGCCCGGCCCTGCGGCGGACGCTGCGACGCATCTACGGCGACGACGACGCCCTGCTGGCCGAGCGTGTGGCGGCCTATGGGAAGGTGCTGCGCCTGTTCGCCCGCCGCTACGGAGCCGAGCGCGAGGCCATCATCGCCCGCGCCCCGGGGCGCGTCAACCTGATGGGCCGCCACGTCGAGCATCGCGGCGGATACATCAACCCCATGGCCATCAACCGCGAGGTCCTCATGGTCGCTTCGCCGCGCGAAGACGACACCGTGCGGCTCGCTAACGTCGATGCACGGGCGTTCGCGGACCACGAGTTCTCCATCTCCGCCGAACTCTCGGCCGTCCCGTGGGACGACTGGCTCAGCTACATCACCTCGCGTCGTGTGCAGCAGATGGTCCTGGACGCCCGGGGCGACTGGAGCAACTACGTGAAGGCGGCGTGCCTGCGGCTCCAGGGGAGCTTCCGCCACGTCCGCGTCACGGGCATGGATGCCGCCGTCATCGGCGACATTCCCCAGGCCGCCGGCCTCAGCAGCTCGTCGGCCATCGTCGTCGCCGCCGGCGAAGCCACCATCGCCTGCAACCGCCTCGACGTGACCGCGTCGGACTTCGTGGACCTCTGCGGCGAAGGCGAATGGTACGTCGGCAGCCGCGGCGGCGCGGGCGACCATGCCGCCATGAAGTTCGGCCGCCGCAGCCAGGTCTCGCGCATCCGGTTCTTCCCGTTCGCGTTCGAGTACACGCCGGGCATCCCCGACGACTATCGCCTGGTGGTCTTCAACTCGCTGATCGAGGCCAAAAAGAGCGCCGGCGCTCGAGACATCTTCAACCAGAAGGTCGCCGCTTACGAGTTCGCGCTCATGCTCATCGTCGATCGGTACCCGCACCACGCGCACCTGATCGAGCACCTCCGGGACGTCAACGCCGAGCGGCTGCATGTGCGTCCGCACGTGATCTACGAGATGCTGGCGTCGCTGCCGCCGACGATGACACGCGAGCAGTTGCGGCAGGGGCTCTCGGCCGCCCATCGCGACAAGGCCGAACGCATCTTCCAGACGCACAGCGAACCGACGGCCTACGATATCCGCAGCGTCATGCTGTACGGGCTGGCCGAATGCGCCCGCAGCGAGCGGTGCGGCGAGCTCCTGAAGACCGGACGCCTCGACGAGTTCGGACGGATGATGTGCGTGTCGCACGACGGCGACCGCGTGGCGCGGCGCGACGCTTCGGGTACAATGGCGCCGCACGACTACAGTATCAGCGACGAGGCGCTGCGGGCGCTGGCGGCCGATCTCCAGAGCGAGCAGCCCGAGCGCGTGCTGCGCGCGCAGCTCTATAACCAGCCGGGCGGCTATGCGTGCAGCGTCCCCGAGATCGACCACATGGTCGATGTGGCCATGACGGTCGAAGGGACGCTCGGCGCGCAGCTCAGCGGCGCCGGGCTGGGCGGGTGCATGATGGTCCTGGTCCGCGCCGACGCCGTCGAGCGGCTCAAACGCAAGGTCGCACGCGAGTCGTACCGCCCGCGAGGGCTGAAGCCCGCGGTCACCGTGTGTCGGCCGATCGAGGGCAGCGGACTGTTGAGCCTGTAACCGCGCCGAAGCAGGACGGAGTGCCGGGACGATGGGACATCGGCGGCTGATCTTCTGGGCGGCCATCGGCCTCGCAGCCTCCACGGCCGCGCGCGCCGAGACCACCAGCCAGGCCGGCCTCGACGCTTTCTCCCGAAGCCTCGACGGGCCGCACCGCATCGTCAACGGCCGCCTGGCCGCTTTCACTTGGGACATCGAGGTCACCTTCGGGTCGCAGGCCAACGGCGCAGAGCCGCAGGCGTCGCGGCTGACCCTGGTGCGCCGCGGCGACGGGGAGTTTGCCTGTACGCTGGCCCAGGGCGCATCGAGCCGCCTGACGCTGCTTCGGACAGCCTCCGCCGCGGCCCTGATCGACCATGTCGGCCGCCGCGTGTTCCTTGGCGAAGGGCCGACGCCCCAGGGCCCCGACGCCCTTGCCTTCGACGCCTTCACGCAGCGCCTCGCCGCCGCCCACGGAGACCTCTCCGCCGCCACCGAGATCATCCGCGGCGCGGCCGACAGCCGCGTCATGGCCTTGCAGATGATCGGCATGCTCAAGCTGGTCGAGCAGCCCTCGGCCAACGGGTCCGTGATCCTGCGCAGCAGCGAGGCTGTCAACGGGCGCCAGTTCACGATCACCGTGGACACCCAGGCCGGCGCCATCGCGAGCATCGCGTGGGCCTCCGACACTGGCCCGGGCCGCGTCGTTTATCGGCTCGACGGCGAGGCCCGGTTGCCCGACCTGCCCGGCGACGCGTTCGAGACGATCCGCGTGGACCGGGTGGAGCTGGAGCGAACGCTCATGCGTGGGGCCGTGCGGGCCTGCGAGATCGCCTATCGGCTGGACCATCCGCGACCGCTCGTAGACCGGCGGCGCAAGGACGGTTCCGGCTTGCTCGTCATCCGCAAGGCTCGCCGCATCGCGATGCTGGCCGGGACGCCGCGCGAGATCGGCGCGCAGCACGGCAAGCTCCTGGCCCGCGAAGTGTCGCGGACGGTGGATTCGCTGCTGTACGCCAACTGCCTGCACGAGAGCCTGCGTCGCGGCTCGTGGGTTCTGGACGAGTGCCGCAAGGCCTGGGCCGCCCAGTCGCCGCAGATTGCCGCCGAGTACAAGGACGAGATGGCCGCCCTGGCCAAGGCCGCCGACGTGTCGCTGGACGAGGTGCAACTGGTCAACACGTGGCCGGCGATGCGACGAGGCACGAGCTTCGCCATGTCGGGCCCGGCCAGCCGCGGCGGCAAGCTGCTTCATGGCCGCGTGCTCGACTGCCTGACGGGGCTCGACGTGCAGGACACCGCGACGTTGATGCTCATCCGCAAGCAAGGGGCGCAGCCGCTGGTGTCGGTCGGCTACGCCGGGTTGATCGGGTGCCTCGACGGAATGAACGGGCGAAAGCTTGCCGTCAGCGGCGGCGCCGGCGACGGCTCGGGCCTTTGGGACAGCGAGCCGACGCCTCTGGTTGTGCGGCGACTGTTGGAGCGATGCTCCTCGGCCGACGAAGCCCTGGCGGCGCTGAAGGCGGCCCCTCGGACGGCCCAGGTGCGCTATCTCATCAGCGACGGCAACGCCATGCGCGCCGAGACGGTGGCCACCTCGCCCGAAGGCGTGAACGTCACCGGGCTCGGGCAGCCGTCCTCGAACCCGGGCGGCAATGGCGTCGTGGCCCACGGCGACCACCTCGCGCCGCTCCTGGACGGTATCCGGAAGAACCATCGCTGGTTCGACGAAGCCCGGACGCAGGCCCTCATGGGCTACCCCGTGGCCACCCAGGACGACAACCTGCACAACATCCTGTTCCTCCCGGCGGACCTGGTGATCGTGGTGTCCACGGCCTGCGGCCGCAAGGATGCCTGCACGCAACCCTATTTCCGCTACGAGTTCGCCCAGTTGCTGCGAGAGGCCGAACTGGTCGAACTGATGCCGTGAGCGGCCATCGTTGCGGTCCGGCTCGCGACTGCGGGCGCGGGAGGAGACGTTCATGGGAACCGAGGTTCTGGCGACGGCCTTCGCCCGGGTGCGGCAATGGGATCCGACGATTGAGCCACGACTCGTGATGTGTGTCGCCGATGCCGCGCAACGGATGCCGGGCGTGTGCGCCGACGTGCTGGGCGGGACCGTGGGGGCGGCGGCAGTGCTGGCGGACGTTCGGACGCACGCGGTGGCCGGCCGCGCGGTGGCGGCGTCGCTGCGACAGGCCGGGTGGACGGTGCGTGAGACGATCGTGCCCGATCCGCGCGCCGGCGCGTCGCCCGTGTGCGACGACGTGACCAAGGCGTCGCTGGAGCGCGACCTGAGCGGCGCCGCCATGCTCGTCGCCGTCGGCAGCGGCGTGATCAGCGACCTGGGCAAGTGGCTGGCCGGCGACCGGGGCATTCCGTACGTGTGTTTCGCCACGGCGTGCAGCATGACCGGGTACGCCTCGGCGAACGTGGCTCCGGCGGTGCGCGGCGTGAAGACGCTGGTGCGAGCCCGGCCGCCGCGCGCCGTCGTGGCCGATCCGGCGGTGCTGCGGGCCGCGCCACCCGAGATGACCGCCGCCGGACTTGGCGACGTGGTGGCCAAGAGCGTCAGCACGATGGACTGGCGGCTGAACCACCTGCTCTTCGGCGACGAGTACGTCGAACGTGCGGCGACGTTGGCGGCCGACGTCGAACCGCTGTACTTCCAGCAGCCCGAACGGCTGGCCGACGGCGATCCGGAGGCGATGGAGGCCCTCCTGGCGGCGCTGCTGCTGGTGGGCGTGTCGATGACGCTGGCCGGCACGTCGAGCCCGGCCTCGGGCGGCGAGCACATGATCAGTCATACGCTCGACGCCATGGCCTCGCTGGACGGCCGCCCGCACGACCTGCACGGGCGGCAGGTGGGCGTCGGCACGGTGCTGGCGGCGGCGCTGTACGAGCGGCTGCTGTCGGCCGAGCGCCCCGCCTGGCGCGACGCGCCGCAGGAAATCGACGCGGCCTTCTGGGGGCCGCTGGCAGGGGTCGTGGCCGAGCACTACGCCGAGAAGTTGCCGCGGCTGCGCGAGGCGCAGCGCCGGCTCTGCGAGGGCGACGTCTGGCCGCGGCTCCGGGCGGCGTTGCAGCCGATGCACAGGCCGCCGGCGACGATTCGCGATTGCCTGGGTCGCGGAGGCGGGGCACTGACGGCATCCGACATCCGCTGCGACCGCGGGCGGCTGCTGGAGGCCGTGCTGCACGCCCACCAGATGCGGTCGCGGTTCACGATTCTCGACCTGGCGCACCTGGCGGGCCTCCTGCCCGCGGCGGCCGCCGACCTGGTGGACCGTTGGGCCATGTGAAGATGCAGGCCGCGGAGCGAGGCGCCAAGGACCATGGCCACGCCAGCGTGGCCATGCCAGCTGCCTGCCCCGTCAGGCACGCCGAATGGCCCTGTGCCTCAGGCCTTCTGGGTTACCCCCTGTCGCGCCGGCACCTGAGGCCCGAAGGGCCGACGAGAGCTTAGCCGGGGGCGGAGGCTCGACGGCCGTTTCGTCGAGCCGTAGCCCCCGGTAACGGCCTCCTCAAGAACTCCAAGCCCCGAAGGGGCGCGACCCGCTCTGTGGCCAAACAGGTCGCGCCCCTTCGGGGCTTGAAGGAGAGGTGGACTCCGATACCGGAGGCTCGGTCCGGCCGACGGCGGCCGGCCCAGCGCCTCCGGCTACACTCTTGCCGGCCCTGTCGGGCCTGAGTTCTCGGTCCATGTGCAGAGTTCGGCAAAACGCAGGCGGTCCTCACGTTCGACAACCGCCGTTCAACTCGTCACCTGCCGCGGCAAGACCACCTCTGTCGTGCTGCCAGAAAGATCGGGCATGCCTCCCGGCCGTGCATCGGCGGGTCTTTTTCCTTTGAAAATCGTCGGCGGGGAGCTATTTTAGCGGTTTCCCTCTGTGTCGGCGGCGATGGCCATGGGCGAGCCGTCGGGCGGAGGCGACGGCGTGTGGGCGGAGGCGGCGCGTGCCGTCTCGGTCCGGTGTGAAAGGAGATGCCTGTGGAAGAAGTCACGGCAAAAGCCTCGGCGCTGATCGAGGCGCTGAGCTACATCCAGCGGTTTCACGACAAGACCGTCGTGGTGAAGGTCGGCGGCAGCTTCCTGGAAGATGCCGCGGCCAAGCAGAGCGTGATGACGGACATCGTCTTCATGCGGACGGTGGGCATTCATCCGATCCTGGTCCATGGCGGCGGCCCGGCCATCTCGAAGGCGATGAAAGAAGCGCGGCTCGAACCGACGTGGGTCAACGGCCTTCGATACACCGACGCGGCGACGCTGCGGATCGCCCAGGACGTGCTGATCCACGAGATCAACCGCGACCTGGTCGAGTCGATCCGTGCGGTGGGGGCGCAGGCCGAGCCGATTCACCCGCTGAGCCGTCCGGTGCTGCGCGCGGCGAGGAAGGCGGGCAAGGACGCCGCCGGTGCCGATGTGGACCTGGGCTTCGTGGGCGAAGTGACCGAGGTGGACACGTGGATCCTGTCGCGCCTGACGCAGGAGGACGTGATTCCGGTGGTGGCGCCGCTGGGCATCGGCCCGGACGGCCAGGTGTACAACGTGAACGCCGACACGGCGGCCTGGCGCGTGGCGGTGGCGCTGGGGGCCGAGAAGTTGGTGAACATGTCGGACACGCACGGCATCCGGACCGAGCCGGACGACCCATCGAGCATGGCCTCGACGCTCACGCGGCGCGAGATCGAGAAGCTGATTGCCGACGGGAAGATCACCGGCGGCATGATTCCGAAGGTGGAGTGTTGTCTGTCGGCGGTGGCCGGCGGGGTGAAGAAGGCCCACATCATCGACGGTCGGATCAAGCATTCGCTGCTGCTGGAGATCTACACCGACTCGGGCGTGGGGACGCAGGTGGTGGAGCAATAGACGCGGCCTGAAAGCCGCGGCGATGTGTTGACGGGCGGGCAGGCCGGGAGCCTGCCACATGCTGGAAGGAGCGCAGCAAGGATGGCCGACGTGTTGTCGACGAAGGAAACTCTGGATCTGTTCGACCGGTACGTGGTGGCCAACTACGGCCGTCTGCCGGTGGTGATTGTCCGGGGCGAAGGCAGCCGCGTCTGGGACGCCGACGGGAAGGAGTACCTGGACCTGTTCGCCGGGTGGGCGGTGACGGCGCTGGGTCATTGCCACCCGCGCCTGGTGGCGGCGATCCGCGAGCAGGCGGGCCAGTTGATCTACATGGCCAACCACATGTACACGCAGCCGCAGGGCCGCCTGGCGCAGCTGCTGAGCGAACAGTCGTTCGGCGGCAAGTGCTTCTTCTGCAACTCGGGGGCCGAGGCGATCGAAGCGGCGATCAAGCTGGCGCGGCTGCACACGCCGCGCGAGAAGTACAAGGTGCTGACGTTCGAGGACTCGTTCCACGGCCGCACGTTCGGCGCCATCAGCGCCACGGCCCAGAGCAAGTATCACCAGGGGTTCCAGCCGCTGCTGGCGGGATTCGAGTACCTGCCGCTGAACGACCTGGACGCGGTCTACGGGGCCGTGGACGACGAGACGTGCGGCATCCTGGTCGAGCCGATCCAGGGCGAGGGCGGCGTGAACGTCTGCACGGACGAGTTCCTCCAGGGGCTTCGAAACCTGTGCGACGAGCGCGGCATGGTGCTGATGTTCGACGAGGTGCAGACCGGTGTCGGCCGCACGGGCAAGATGTTTGCGTACCAGCACAGCGGCGTGGTGCCCGACATCATGACGCTGGCGAAGCACCTCGGCGGCGGCGTCCCGATCGGGGCGATTGTGGCCAAGCCCGAGGTGGCGGCGAGCATGAAGCCGGGCACGCACGCCTCGACGTTCGGCGGCAACGCCCTGACGGCGGCAGCCGCCTGTGCCGTGCTCGAAACGATCCTGGACGAGAAGCTTCTGGACCACGTCAACGAAGTCGGTGCGTTTGCCATGGGCCGCCTGCGCGAGCTTCAGCAGAAGCAGCCGAAGATCAAGCAGGTGCGCGGCATCGGGCTGATGATCGGCATCGAGCTGGCCGTCGGCGGCGCCGCCGTGTTCAAGAAGTGCCTGGAGAAGGGCATGTTGACCAACTGCACGCACGACACGGTCCTGCGGTTCATGCCGTCGCTGACCGTGACGCGCGAGGAAGTCGAGCAGGGCATCGCCATTCTGGCCGAGGCCCTGGAGGAGACCGAATGACATGGACGCCCGCCACCTGGTGAACATCAACGACCTGTCGGACGCCGACCTGAACGAGCTGTTTGCGACGGCGAAGGAGCTCAAGGCGCACCTGGCGTGCGGCCGGGCCGTGGACTCGCTGGCCGGCAAGACGCTGGCGATGATCTTCGAGAAGCCGAGCCTGCGGACGCGCGTGAGCTTCGAGGTCGGGATGAACCAGTTGGGCGGCCGGGCCCTCTACCTGTCGCCGGCGGAGATCGGCCTGGGCCGGCGCGAGGCCACCAAGGACGTCGCGCGCGTGCTGAGCGGGTACGTCGACGGCATCATGGCCCGGACGTTCGCTCACGAGACGATCACCGAACTCGCCGCCCACAGCCGCGTGCCGGTGATCAACGGCCTCAGCGACTACTCGCACCCGTGCCAGGCGCTGGCCGACATGCTGACGGCGATGGAAGAGTTCGGCGAGGTGCGCGGCCGGACGTGGGTGTTCGTGGGCGACGGCAACAACGTGGCCCGGAGCCTGTGCCTGTTGTGCGCGCGGCTGGGCGTGACGTTTCGCCTGGCGGCGCCGAAGGGGTACGAACTGGACGAGGCGTTCCTGGCCGGCGCCCGGCGCGACGTGCCGGCCCTGCGGTACGAACTGATTCCCGATCCGCAGGAGGCCATGGCCGGCGCCGACGTGATCTACACCGACACGTGGGTCTCGATGGGGCAGGAAGACGAGAAGCAGAAACGCCTCCAGGATTTCCAGGGCTACTGCGTGGATACTGCCCTGATGCGAGCCGCCCGGCGCGAGGCCATCGTGATGCACTGCCTGCCGGCGTATCGCGGCGTGGAGATTACCGACGAGGTGCTCGACGGGCCGCAGTCCCGCGTGCTCCAGGAAGCCGAGAACCGCATGCACGCCCAGAAAGCCGTGCTGCACCTGTTGCTCCAGAAGGGACGCGAGGGGCTGTAGGTTGAGCTCCGGGCGCCCTGGCCGCCCTCGATGGCGCTCGGGCGCTCCGTCAAGCGGTCGCGCGCCTGTTGGGTGCCATGCCTGCCCCGTCAGGCATGGGAAGCGCTTCTACCCATCCGCGTGGCTGCTCCTCGACACGCTCGGAACCTGACGGCCCTTCGACGGTGCTCGGGGACTGCGTCAAGCAGCCACTCTACGTACTTCGCGCGACAGAGACCGGATTGCCCACACACAGGAGGCTCCCTATGCCACGACCGGACGGACGAAGGGCGGACCAGATGCGGCCGGTGCGGATTCGCCCCGGGTACGTTCGCAAGGCCGACGGCTCGTGCCTGATCGAACTGGGCGGCACGCGCGTCATCTGCACGGCGGCCGTGGCCACGGGCGTGCCGAAGTTTCTCGAGGGCAAGGGCAGCGGGTGGATTACCGCCGAGTACGGGATGCTCCCGGGCTCGACCGGCCAGCGCAAGGAACGCCGCACCGACGGGCGCATGATCGAGATTCAGCGGCTCATCGGTCGCAGCCTCCGGGCCGTGGCCGACCTGTCGCGGCTGGACGGGTTGACGTGCACGGTGGATTGCGATGTGCTGGAGGCCGACGGCGGCACGCGCACGGCGTCGATCACCGGGGCGTACGTGGCACTGGCCCTGGCGCTGCACCGCAAGCGCACGCAGTTGCCGACCGGCGAGTGGCCGCTTGTGGGTGCCGCCGCGGCGACGAGCGTCGGCGTGGTCGACGGGCAGGCGAGGCTCGACCTGGCCTATGCCGAGGACCACGTGGCCGAGGTGGACATGAACGTTGTGATGACCGCCGACGGGCGGTTCATCGAGGTCCAGGCCTCCGGCGAGGGACACACCTTCGCGGGGCGCGACCTCCAGCGGCTGCTCGCCCTGGCCGGCCGCGGGTGCAGGCAACTGGCCGCCGTCCAGCGCAAGGCCCTCCCGAAATCGGTTCCCTGGCCGGCGTAAGGCACCGTCCGAGATTCCGCCGATCACGGTTCAAGTCGCGGCAACCATTCCAGCACGACATAGGTGACGTCTTCGCGGTGCATGTCGCCGCCGGGCGGGGGCACGAGCGCGACCTCGCGCCACGGGCCGCGCTGACGCATCTGGAGGGCCTGAGGCCCGCTTCCGGTCACGAGCATCGCGCGCGATCGCGAACGGGCCCAGGCATCGGCCTCGTCCGGGGTTTTCAGGACCGGCAGCGGGCGGCCGGCGTAGAAGACCAGCTCGGGGTCGGCCTCGCCGAGGACAGCCACGTCGCCGCGGGCGGAGGGCTCGGCCAGCGCGCGGCCCAGGCGGGCATGGTAGTTGCCAAGAGTCTCCATCGGCGTGATGATGCCGACCGTGGCGACCAGGAACGCGGCCAGCAGGACCGCCGCCAGCACCGTCAGCGACGCCGCGCGACGGCCGAGACCATAGAGCGCCAGCACGGCGGCCAGCCCCATGGCGCCGATGAGGCCGACGACCAGGATCGGCGTGCGGAACTCGTCGTAGCGCTGGGCGGCGAACCAGGCGCCGACCGCGGCGCCGACCACGGCGAGCCAGTGCAGGCGGAAGACCCAGAGACCCGCGCCGTGCAGCCGTCGCGGGGCCCCTCGGAGCATGTAGTCGAGGCCGACGCCGGCCAGGATCATCACCGGCGGCAGGCAGGGCAGGGCATAGAACAGCCGCTTGCCCGCGCTGAACGACAGGAGCGTCAGTCCGCCGACGGCCCAGCACAACAGGAACGTCCGCAGCGGTTTGGCCATGCCGCCCGGAACGAAGGCCCGCCACAGGCCCACCGCCACCGGCACGAGCCAGGGCATCCAGAGCAGCGGGGCCTGGACGAGATAGAAGTACCAGGGCTTCTCGTGGCCGAGCTCGCCGGCGGCGCGGCCCAGCGACTGGTGAAACCAGATGTCCATGGCGTCGGGCACCAGGGCCAGGACGGCCGCGGCCCACGGCAGGACCACGGCTGCCATGATCAGCGGCCCCGCGATCGGCAGCATCTGCCGCAATTGTCGCCACTGGCGGTCCAGGATCGTGTGCCCGGCGACCGTGACGAGCCAGATGCCCAGGGGCAGGGGGCCTTTGGCCAGGATGCCCAGGCCGAGCGACAGCCACATGGCCACAAACAGCAGCACCTGCCGCAGTCGCACGGGCTCGCCGAGGGCGAACCAGTAGGTCGCCAGCGCCGCCGTGGTCCAGAAGCACAATTGCATGTCCACTTCGGCGCGGCGTCCCCAGTGCAGCGCGCCGCCGCAGGTCAGGAAGACCAGGGCCGTGGTCAGGGCCGCGGGCCAGTGGACGGCGCGGCGGATCCAGGCGACCAGCAGGAGCATCGTGGCCAGCGTGGCGGCCACCGTCGGCAGCCGGGCCGTCCATTCGTTGACCTCGACCCAGGCGGCGGCCACGGCCCCGCCCGTCCAGAACGGAAGCGGCGGCTTGAGAATGTCGGGCTGGCCGTTCCTGTACGGCACCACCCACCGGCCGTGCGTCATCAGGCCGCGCGTCCGGTCGGCCGCCAGGGACTCGTGGCTCGACAGCGGCGCGGCGCCCAGTTGCGGCAGGCCGATCGCGAGGCCGTAGAGCACCAGCGCGAGGACCAGCAGGCGGGCCCTGCGCGGCGACATGGCCGCCGCGGCGTCGCTCGTCGCATCGTGGGCGGCAGGAATGGGCGCGGCGTGGTTCATGGGACGGGCATTCTATCCGCCCCTCCCGGTGGCGACAAGGGAGTTGCCGCGAGCCCTGAAGGGGCCGAGTTGGGCCGAGGGCGGGGCAGCATGCGAAGCAACATGCGAAGCAGTTGACTTTTCCGGGGGCGTGGGGTACGCTTTCAGTGCCTGGAATCGGCCGGGGTATGGGCCGCCGGGGTGTTCGGGGCTGTCCTGGAGACTTGCCTGTGCGACCGCTGGCGTGGATGTGTCTGGTGGCGGTGTGGTGCGTCTGGCCGTGTCCTGCGGCCACGGCGGCCGAGGCGCCCCCCGTCAGTGCGACGCGACTGCTCAAGTGGGAAGTCCTGGCCCGTCACGGCGAGGCCGGCATGGTCGGCGCCGAGGTCACCGCCGGATACGTCGAATCGCGTCGCGCGGGCATTGCCTGCCTGCGGCTGACGTTCAGCGGGCCGGTCGATCCGACCACCCTGGGCGTCGGAGCCCTGAGCATCCGAGGCCAACTCGGCGGCGACCTGTCGGACATGGTGGCCGGCATGTCGCTCCAGGGCGGCGATACGGTCCTGGTGGTCCAACTGGCCGAGGCCCTGGACGACGGCGACCGCTACAGCCTGTCACTCGGCGACCAGGTGCGCGGCGTCGCGGGCACGGGCATCGGCGGCACGCGCCGGTGCGAGGCGGCCGCCCTGGTCGGCGACACCGACGGTTCCGGCCGCGTGGACTACGCCGACGTGGCGGCCCTGCGCATGGCGGCAGCCGGCGCCGGCGGCGCGCTGGTGCACCGATGCGACGTTGACGGCAACGGTCGGCTGGATCAGGCCGACGAGGACGCGATCACCGCGCGGAGCGGCCGCACGCTGCCCCCGCGACCCAAGGTCGCCGGCGATCAGAAAACCGAAAACTGACACGTCTGCGGATCATCCCCCCGTATAATGCCATGGACCGCCGAGGACGACGCGGAGTCGTCCGGGCGACGTGACGTCCTGTTGTCGGACCCTGCCGGGGAGAGGCCCATGGCCGAGAAGCTGAAAGTGCTGTTTCTGTGTACGGGCAACGCCTGCCGCAGCCAGATGGCCGAGGGGTGGGCCCGGCACCTGAAGGGCGACTGCATCGAGCCGTACTCGGCCGGGGTGAAGCCGGCGGGCCTGAGCCGCCGGGCCGTCGCGGTCATGGCCGAGGCCGGCGTGGACATCTCGCAGCACTATGCCAAGCACGTCAACGACTTGCGCGACATTCCGTTCGACTACGTGGTGACCGTCTGCGATCACGCGCACGAGACCTGTCCGCTCTTTCCCGGCGCGACGCGCGTGGTTCACGTCGGGTTCGACGATCCGCCGCAACTTGCCGCCAACACGCGAACCGAGCGCGAGGCGATGGACTGCTATCGCCGCATCCGCGACGAGATTCGCACGTTCGTCGATGGCCTACCCGGGAATCTTGAGGCACGGGACGGCGATTAGTGCGACATCGCTGTGTGGCCGCCTCGCCGTGGCACGGGCATCTTGCCCGTGCGTCCCAGGGGCATCCTGCCCCTGGTTCTTCGCGGGCGTCCCACGGTCGATCGCACCCATGGGAAATCCAGCGTACCCATGCCACGCAGCAGCGTCAGTGGTCCGTTGAGAAGGTGTGGCACAGCCGCCCTCGGCTGTGCGGGCGCCACGGACACGGTCATTTCCGCCGGCATCTTCCCGACTATTCCGCCGGCTTTTTGTCCCGATCCAGAAGCCCCTTCAGGGCGCCGCCAAGATCCTTCTTGGCGTCTTCGATGCCTTTTTTGGCGTCCTCCAGGCCCTTGCCGAGGTCGCCGCCAGACTGCTTGAACAGGTTCCCGGCCCCGCCACCGAGCGACTCGATGGCTCCGGCCAGATCCGTTCGCAGCGAGCCGGCCAGGTCGTCCGGGATGAGGCCGCCGGACTGTTGCAGCACCTGGTTCAGAATGGCCGGCAGCACCCGGGCGATCAGTTCGCTGATGGCCACGCCCTTGGCGTTGTCGCTCGTGACGTCCTTGAGGACGATCTTCGGCACCTCCACCTTGACGGTCGAGGCCTTGCCGCCCACGGGCAGCAACTGCACATGCGCCACGACGTTCTCGATCACGATCTCGTCCACGGCCACCTTCTTGCCGCCCGGTTCTTGCTCTGCCGTGTCCGCGTCGGCGCCCTGGAACCGCTTCAGGTTGTCCATGATCTGCGACACGTTGGTCTTGCCGAGACCCTTCTGCTCGATGTTCAGGTCCAGGCCGTTCAGGCGGAAGCCCTTGACGTGGACCGTCTCGCCGAAGACCGTCCCGGGATCCACCTGGAGGTCGAATCGGCCGCTCTTGATCAGGTGCGGCGTTTCGTAGCCCTCGGGATTGGCGACCGTCAGGCCGTCCATGGTCATCGAGCCCTTCAGCAGGCTCAGGTTGACGCTTTCGACGGTCGTCGGCACGCGCAGGGCGTACGTGCCGCCCTCCTCAATGCCCTTCTTGGCCAGCGAATCGATGAAATACCACGCCGCGCCGACGGCCACCGCCAGCACCGCGACCACCACCAACACGAAACGAAGCAGCTTCTTCATCAGGTACTCCTCCAGGGGGCAACAGGGTCTCAGGCCTTCGCCGCGGCCAGGGCCTTGGCGTAGTCCGGCTCGTGGGTCAACTCGGGGACGATCTCGCAGTAGACGATCTGGCCCTGGGGCGAAATCACCCACACGCTGCGCGCCAACAGGGCGTTCTCGCGGATCAGGATGCCGTAACGCTTGCCGAATTCGCGGCGGACGTGGTCCGAGAGGACGCGAATCTTACGAATGTTCTCGGCACCGCAGAACCGCGACTGGGCGAACGGCAGATCCTGGCTGATCGTCAGGACCGCGATGCTCTCGGGCAACTTCTCGGCCGCTTCGTTGAACCGTTTGGTCTGGATGGAGCAGACCGGCGTGTCGAGGCTCGGCACGGCGCTGATCAGCAAGGTCTTGCCGCGGAAGTCCGAGAGCTTGACCTCCTTGAACTCGGCATCGGCCAGCCGCGCCGCCGGCGCCTTGTCGCCGACCTTCAGCTCGGGGCCCAGGAGCGTGACGGGGTGGCCGTGAATCGTGACGATGCCTTTGCGCTGCTGGTGTTTCATGGGTCCTCTCCTTTGCCGCGGCGTCCTTTCGCGGCGCAATGACCAGGGCGATTTCGTTCCGTAGAGCCTTCAGCATAGCCGAATGCCCGTCGAGGCGATAGGGTCTTTCGGCTTCTGTGGCCGGGCAGGGGGCACGTCACGTTTGTGGTTAAGGGTGTCACACTTTGGAGCGACGTCCTGGCCCGAGCACAGTCGAGGGCCGCAGGCGGCGCCAAAGTGTACGCCACAGGATGCCATTTCGGCCTGGGCTCCCTCACACATCGCACACCTTGGTCCGGACTTCGTCCGGCCTCCAAAGTGGCACCCCCTGCTTCTCCACGACCGCTTCGAGTGGGTCGGGTCGCAGGAAAGCGGAGCACATGGCGGTTGATCGGGCGGCGGATGCCGTTACAATCATGGCAACGAGCAGCGGCCCGGCCGGACGCAGTGCGGCGGGCGGTACTGTGGAAACGAAAGGACGCGACGGCTCCGATGGGATGGCATTCGACCTGGAACGATGACGACAGCGGCGGCGGGGGCACAGGGCGCTACCGCCACGTCCGCGTGCAGTTCGGTTCGCCGGGCTTCGGCGGCGGCCAGGCCACCAAGTGGCTGCTGATCGCCAACATCGCCGTCTTCGTACTGGTGAATGTGCTTCAGTGGGCTCCGCTGGCCGAGTGGGGACCGCTGACGGCGCGGCTCACGCTTCGGCATTTCCAGCTCTGGCGATTGGTGACCTACCAGTTCCTCCATGGCAGCCCGATGCACATTCTGATGAACATGTGGGTGCTGTGGATGTTCGGCCGGGTGGTGGAGATGCAGTTTGGCACGCGGCGGTTCCTCTGGCTGTATCTGCTGAGCGGCATCGCCGGCGGCGTGTGCGAGATTGCGGTGAACTACCTGATTTCGACGCGTGGCGGCGCGTACGCGGGGTTCGCCGAGATACCGATCGTCGGGGCCAGCGCCGGCGTGTCGGGCGTGATCGTGGCCTACGCGATACTCAATCCCAACAGCACGATCCTGATCATGTTCGTGCTTCCGATGAAGGCCCGGACCGCGGCCATCGGCTGGGGGCTCGTGACGACGTTCCTGGCGGTGCAATCCTTCCTGAACCCGGGGTCCGGGGACAACGTGGCCCATGCGGCCCACCTGGGCGGCATGCTCTATGCGTACCTGTGGTGCCGGGCCGGGGCGCAGGCGCCGCTGGATGTCGGGGCGCGCCTCAGGCGTCTCTTCGGCGGAGCGGACCGCGGCGGCCAGTACCGGTCCGAGGGCACGTGGCGGCATCCCGTGACCGGCACGCGGACCCCCGAGGACGACGCCGACGAACGCCGCCTGGACGAGGTGCTGCGCAAGGTCCATGAGCAGGGCATTGCCGCCCTGACGGACGACGAGCGCGACTTCCTGCGGCGCATGAGCGAGCGGAAACAGGACGACATCGGCTTCGACAATCGCCATCGCCGCTGACGGTGCGCGATCGGGGACGGCGGGCTCACGAGCCCCGCACAGGGGCGGCTGAGCGGCGGGAAGCCATCCACCCATGCATCTTCATGGCCACGACAAGCGTGGCCATGCCGGGTGCCACGCCTGCCCCGTCGAGCCTGTCCGACAATTCGTCACGCGCAACACGCTGTGGAACATGGCATTACAAACTTCTCAGGCGTAGGGTGGCTGCTTGCAGCCACGCGGAAGCGCAAGGGAACTCGCCCATGCCTGACGGGGCA
>Ga0123328_1001738_pt1 | contig 20800 bp, 12 predicted proteins | sample BioC12SIPDNA_2_FD_89702 | JGI IMG/M metagenome (GOLD analysis project Ga0123328, IMG submission 89702) | Anaerobic biogas reactor microbial communites from Washington, USA - Biogas_R1_A C12 SIP DNA | ecosystem: Engineered > Bioreactor > Anaerobic > Unclassified | place: Washington, USA...
GCCTGGGCGATGAATGGGCGGGGAAGCAAGGCCGATGTCCTCGGTGCCAAGCCGTCCTGGACATCCCGGCCGCCAGTCCGCCAGCGGCAACTGGGGCGACGCCGTCGCAAGCGGCCGCGCCGCCGGGGCCGGCGTTCACGCAACCGGCGTCCTGTGCCCCGCCCGTAAAACCAGTGGCGGAGCGGACCTCGAACCAGGCGCGGGCAGGAAATCGGTCCACCAGTAGGACGGGCATTCCTGCCCGTCTCGACCGCGACGGGCAAGCCTGCCCGTCCTGGGACAATGTGTCTGCGCCGCCTCCCCTGCCAGCCTCGCCGCCGCGTCCGCCTGGCATGCGGCTGGTCTGGCACTGGCTGACCGTCAGCCCCGGAATCTTGCTCATCTCGTCCGCCGCATGTGTGTTCGTCCTACTCGCGTTGAGCCTGGCATTTGTCCTACTTGGCGGCCGCGGCGGCCAGCCATCCGACAGTGACCCGTTGGCCGCTGGCCCGACGACCGGAGTGGAATTCGCGCCGGCCGAGTCAGCCGGCGATGAGGAACTGCGGAAGCCGCCGCCACAGACGCCGCGCGAGGCCGCACGGGTGGAGGCGGCGTCGCCTGAGAAGCCGCTGCCGACCCCGGCCGCCAAAACCGTGCCGCCCGCTCCGACAGCCGGTATACGCCCGCCACCCACCGACCCCGTGCGTTCTCCGGCGGCCAAGATTCCCGCGCCGCCTTCCGGACCCCGCAAGGTTTCCCCGCGCGAATTGACCGGCATCTCCCGGCGCTACGACGACATGGAGTGTTCCCGGATCCAGCAGCGGCACGGACGGCGGGTTCCGCCCGCGGCGATGATCCTGGAAGTGGATGGAAAACGGCTGGCCGTGGCCGGTGTCGGCAACTTGCAGGCCAGTCCTTGCCCGTACTTGTTCCTCCCTCGCGGCGAGCACATCATCCGCTGGCGCGAGGGCGAGCGGGCGATCGACGTGAGCATCGCCGAAGACCTGGGGGCGACGTACGCTGACATGCGAACCTTCTTTGCCGTCGCAGGGAACATCCGCAGCGACGAGTTATTCAGTCGCGGGGCGCGCACGATGGACGTCCACCGGACCCCGTTTCTGTTGAACTTCACCGGCGCCGCCTACGCCGCCCGAAACGAATGGCAAGCCGCCGAACGCCGATTTCGCCGGGCCCTGCGCGTCAACCCGTTGTTCAGTCCCGCCCACTTGAATCTGGCTCATTGCCTGGCCAAACGCGGCCAGAAGGACGAAGCCCTGCGCGAATTGTACTTGGCCCAAGCCTTCAATGTGGGCGATGTTTTTGGCCTGCAACCGGGAATTGTTCAACTGGGTCGGGAAGTGGGCGTCACACCGTCCCAATTGGAGCAACCGCCTGCGGTGGACTGCCGGGTGGATGTCTACGTCGCCTCGGAACCCCTCCGCGAAGAGGACCGGCGATTGAGCGCGATCCTGACGGCGGCCAGCAAGTACGCCGTGCGCGAGGAGGACTGCGGAAAGATCCTCAACAATCTGGCCGTCCATTTTGCCGACACCGGCCGACCGGAATTGGCCCTGGACCATTTCCGTTCCGCCTTGGAAGCGTTTAAACTGGCAGGACCGGATCGTTTCGAACTGGCCCGTCGCGTGCTGTCGCAGATGGCTGCCACGTGCCGTCGAGCCGGATATGTCGAGGCGGATGAGTACACCCAGATGCAGAATGCGGTGATGCCGTGACGGGATGCGGGACACGGGACATGGGATGTGCGATGCAAGCGGTGAGCGCTAAGGCGTGGGTTGCGGGCCTCGGGTTATGGGATTTGGGTTCCGGGCTCCGAAATCCGGGAGTCGCCACGTCCGACGACCGGTTTCGCGCAACTTGCGTCTTTCCCCGCGCGGCCCGCATCCCGCCGCCCGCACTTCGGCTTCTGCTTGCCGGGCTCCTGACGCTCGGGCTCGTGGCTCCGGCTCCGGCTGCGACGTTGGGCCTGGTTTCGCACGTGGCCGTCGTCTCGGCGGCCGCCTTGGGGCAACGTTCGCTGCTGGACATGGACGAAGAGGAAGAAACTCCGCTGAAACCCGAAGCGAAGTCATCCAAACCGCCCGCTGCGCCGGCGGTCAAGTCGGAGCCTGGGGCCGCGAGGCCGGAGACGCCGCCGGTGACGGAGAAACCTGCTTCTACTCCGGCAGTCGGCGTGGCGGAGTCCGAGGAGCCGCCGGTGGGCCCGGTCGGCAAACCGGCACCTCCCCCAGGCCCGGTCGGCGTATCGAAGCCGTCGCCGCCCAAGCCCCCGCCGGCCAAGGTTTCCCGAGCCGCGAGAGACGACGAAGCGGAGCAGATGCCCGTTTGCGACGTCGTCTATTGCTCGTTGGGCGAACGTCGAGCATCCGCAGCGCGTCGGGTGAAGTTGCTTTCCAACCTGATCCGACCCCCGTTTGCAAGCGGGCGGGAGTACGAGTTCCTGGCCGTCGGCTCTGACGGCAAGGGCTACCACGTGATCCGCCCGTTCGGCATGTGGATCTCGACGATCAGGTACTACGAAGAGTTGATCTTGCAGCGCGCCGCCCAGGAGTTTGGCGTGGCGGAGGACGAGTTGTCCGCTCCAGGAACGATCTTTACGGGCTTGTCCGATCCCCAGCGGACGGAAGCGGCGGAGCGGACCGTGGCCCTGTTGCAGACAGCGATTGCCGAGCATGACTCCGCCGTGGAGCGGTTCCTGCGGATCGGCCCGCAGTGGCGCGAGCTGCGCGACCCGCTGTGCCAGGCTTGGTTCAATGTGACGATGAGCCAAATCACGGAGTTGTTCCAGCAGCGGCAATACCCGCGGGCGACGGCCGCCTGCGATCGGCTGCTGGGGCATCCCGCCCTGAAAATCCAGGACCAACTGTCCGTCCGCGAAATGCTGGAGAAGATGCTGTTGGGGCCGGCCGGCGAGGCGGTCGAGCGAGGTGAGTACGCCGAGGCGCGGCGACTGTTGGACGAGTTTCAACGGCGTTATCCGCTCAGTCCGGGTGAACGCGTGGCGGCGTTGCGGCAGCGGATGACGGAGATCGCCAAGTCGCTGGCGGAGCGGGCGGTTGCGGAGAACAATCCGCGGCTGTTGGACGAAGCGGCAACGGTTTGGCCGCAATTGCGGGGCCTGGATGAACTAAGGCGGCAGATTGTCAAGGCCTATCCGGTGCTGCACTGCTCGTCGTCCGTCCTGCCCCAAGGGTACTCGCCGCTGTCCGCCGCCTCGGCCCTTGACCGGTATGCCGTGTCCTTGATCTTCGAGAGTCTGGTGCGTTGGACCCACGATCCGCAAGCGGTACCGCACTACACGCCGCAATTGGCCGAGGGCCGGCCGGTGCCGCTGGCCCGCGGCCGTCGGTTCTGCCTGCCGCGTTGTACCTGGTCCGAATCGGCAGACGGCACACCCAACCACTGCACGCAGGAGGACGTGTTTTGGACGGCCCAGTTGATGGCCAAGCTGAATCCGCCCGGTTATCCACGGGCCTGGGAGAAGTTGTTCGCGGGCGTCGACACTTCGCAGACGAACGATCCGTTTCTGGTCTCGCTCATGTTGAAACGCGATCATTGGCAGCCCTTGTCGCTGATGGATTTCATGATCCTGCCCAAATCCAGTTTTCCTCAGGGTGGCGATGCGCAGGAGGTCGAAGCCTTCAACCGGCAACCGCTGGGAACGGGCCCCTACCGGCTGGCGGCGGTCGAGCCCGGCCGCCAGATCAAGCTGGTGGCAAACCCCTACTACCGCAAGTCCGGCTTGCCCAAAATCCGCGAGATCGTCTGGCACCGGTTGGATGACCTTGAAGCGCACGCCGAATTCCTGAAGGGCGACTTGCACCTGATTTTCGGCGTGCGGCCCACCCAGGTCGTCGAGTTGAGGAACCAGGGGAAGACGGTTGCCACCCTGGCGACGCCCCGGATCTGCTTCCTGGCCCCGAACCACCGCGTCCGGGCGCTGCAGGAGGTCAACCTGCGTTTGGCCCTGGCTCACGGCATCGACCGCCAGCGGATCTTGAACACCAGCTTCCGGCCGGGGCAGGCAGCCCAGGATCACGCCCCGCTTGGCGGCCCGTATCCGATCCGCAGCTGGGCCTCCAATCCGAGCGCCGCCGCCTACAATCCGGCCAATGCCAAGTCCTACGCGAAACTCGCCCAGGAGGCCCTCGGCGGCCAACTGCCGAAACTGCGGCTGATCTACCCGGACCGCGATCCGGCCGTCGGCCAGGCCTGCAGCGAGATGCAGCGGCAGTGGCAGGCCCTGGGCATCGCCGTCGACCTGGAAGCGATCGACCCGGTCCAGTTCCCGCGTCTGGTCACCGGCAACCACGGCTTCGAACTGGCCTATTGGACCCACGACTACGAAGACGAATCGTACTGGATCTGGCCCTGGTTCGATCCGGACGATGCCGGCCCCCACGGCTCGAATTTCATGGGCTACGTGCCGCCGGAGGAACTCCGCACACTGTTCGCAAAACTGATCGAACAAAAACAGTTCACCGAGCTTCGCGCGGCAACCCACAAGATCCATCAGTACCTGGCCGACAAGGCGGTGATCATCCCGCTCTGGCAATTGGACACCTACATCGCGGTCAGCCCTGTGTTGCGGGACGCCAAGTTTGACCCGTTTCGGTTGTTCGACGAGATTGAACATTGGAGTGTAGCCGCCGACTGAACCCGTGTGGCACGGCCTACTTGTTGGCCGTGCCTGCCGCTTCCACACGGCTTGCTTGTTGGCCGGTTTGGCGCTTCCGCACGGCCAACAAGTGGGCCGTGCCACACGCTTGCGAGACATGAACCGATGAGTGCTTGGTTTCTGTTAGCGCTGCTGATGCCCGTTGCCGAAGCCCAGTCGCCTGCGGCAAAACCAGCTGCGCCGGCGACGCCCCCTGCTGCTGCGCCCGCGCCGCCGTACCGCTTGCTGGTCTGCCTGCGGGCTGCGGACCGGCCGATCTTGACGCCCCTGTTCGTCAGCACGGTTGCGCGTCAAGTCCGCGACCAGACGGTGAACTACTTTGGAGCCTTGGCCGAGGTGGATGTGCGCACGTCCGGCCATTGGCTGCTGGACGACTTCCCGCACCAAGGCGTCGACGCGCCCGCGTTGACGCCCGCGTCGCTGGCGGCTCACGGCATCCAAGGCACGGTATTCCTGGCCGGGCTGGACTACCGCGACGGCTTCTACGAAGTGTCGTGGCGCCAAGCTGACGCCTCGACGGGTCAGGCGGGACCGCTGCGGCGGCGCCGGACGACAGACCGCCAATGGGTCAGCAAGGCCATCTGCCTGGCGATCCGCAGCGATTTCCCAGTGCTCGCCGACGTCCGGCCCGACCCTTCGAACGAGTTCGTCCATCTGACCTTGCGGGGCGAGGGGCACGGAACTCGCCTGGGCGAATTGGTGGGCCAACGCTGCGTGCTGCGTCCCTACTGGGTGCTGCGGCTGCGGCAAGGTCTGGAGCGTCGCCCCGTGCCGAACACACTGCTGTACATCGACCGGGAACGCGGGACGGACACCGCGCGAGTCGCGACGAACTTGTCCGAGCCCTGGCCGCGGCGGGCGGTGATCGCGGGCTTTGAGGCGGTCAAGCTGAGCACGCAGACCGGCCGCCTGCGGATCCGCTTGCTGGACGCGGAGAGCCGGTTGCCCGTGCCGGATTGCAGCGTGTCCGCCAACGACCGCGGTTATGAAAGTTTGAGCGAAGCCGATCTTCTCGAGCGGCCCGACCGCGAAGGTTGGGTGCTGGCCGCACGCGAGTTCCGGCAAATCGCCTTCGTCAAAGTCTCGCACGGGGATGCCGTCGTCCGCATGCCGGTGCCGATTACCGAGGACCTGTGCGAGCAAGTGATCCTGATCCACGCCGACCAGGACGCCGGCGAGAAGGAGGACTTTCGCCGTAGCCTAAGGTTCCTGGTCCAGGACCTGCAGAGCATTCAGACGATGCGCGCAGCCGCCATCCGCGAATTCAACGAACTGAATTCGCAGAAGAAGTACGAGGAGGGATTGGCCCGCGTCCGGGCGGCCCTGGAGTTCATCGAGGGGCGTCTGCAAAACGCCCGCAGCAGCCTGGTGGCGTTGCAGGAGCGGGCGGGGCGGCGGGACGAGGGCAGCCGCGCCCTGGTGCAGGCGGCCGCCCGCCAGATCAACGAGGCTGACGACGGGGTGTCCGCCCTGCGACGCACACGCGACGACGTCGAAACGGCGATCACCAAACGCGATGCGCAAGCCCGCGCCAACGTCATCATCGGAGTCGCCCAACAACAGGAGCAAGACGGTGACATCGACGAAGCGATTTTGCGCTACGAGTTGGCGCTGAGCGAACAGCCGGACCAGCCGGCCCTGCGCGAAAAAGTGGACCAACTGCGCAAGACCTGGCAAGTCAAGGGGCCGGATCACGAGCAGGCCCGGACCTTGATCTACCAACGCTGGGCCAAGGCCGAGGTCACGGAAATCGAGTCATTGCTGCCCCAGGTGCAAAAGGCGTTGGACACGCTCAGAGCCCGCGGCGATCCTCTGAGCGCCCGCCGGCTGTCGATCGTGAACAACTCGCACCTGGGCCAGTTGAACGCCGTCATCGACCAACTCTCGCTGCGCTCGGCCGAGGAGGACAAGGCGGAATTGGAAAAGTACGCCGCCCTGACGGAGAAGTTGGCCGCTTTTCAGACGCGGGTCGTGGACTACCTGGAGCAGGCCCTCACCGAGTCGCCGCCCGCTGCGCCCGCTGAAACAACGCACAACCGCCTTCGACGCCGCTGGGTCCGGACGCCGCTCCGCCCGGCAAGCCCGCGGCGGAACCGCCGAAGGGCGGCACTGCGGTCCCACCGGAAAAACCGCCCGCCGCGGAGCCGGACGAGAACCCGGCGGTCAAAACCGGCACGTCACAGCCCGCCGACTCACCCTCTGCCGTGGCCCCGCCACCTCCGGCAAAGTCGGACGAAGTCGAGGAGGAGCCGATCCGGTGACATGCTCGGATTCCCAAGTCCACATCCCCCAGCACACTCCCTCTTGGATCCGCCTGGCGCTGGCCGCCGTGTGTGTCGCTGCTCTGGCCGGAGTGCTGGCCGTCGGCCGCCTGAGGCCGGACGCGGAATCGCTGGCCGGACGCCCGACCGGAACGCGGCGGAACGCGGCGTGCCGTGAGTGTCATCCCGCCGTGGGGGACGAGTGGCAGCGATCGTTCCACAGCAAATCGTGGTCAGACCCCAACGTGCAGGCCGCCTTCGAGCATTTTGGGCACGATCGGAAATGCGAATCCTGCCATGCCCCTCAGAGCGTGTTTCAGACGGGGCTGACAAACGAAGTGGCACTCCGCAACGAGGAACGCGAGAGCGGCGTCGATTGCCTCAGTTGCCATGAACTGGCGGATGGCCGAGTCGCCGCGCGGCGCACGCTGCCCGACGCTCCCTGTCGGCCGCTGGCCACGCCGGAACTGGCCGGCAGTCAGGCCTGCGCGCCTTGCCATGTGGCCATTTACGACGATTGGCAGCAGAGTGCGTATGCCCGGTCAGGCAAAACGTGCCAGAGTTGTCATCAGCCCGCCGTCGCCCAGCGAGCTGGGGGCGCCAGCCATTTGTACCCGGGCGGCCACGACGACGCCTGGGTCCGCTCGGGCGCCGAGATGAGTTGCCGCCAGCAAGGCGCGGAATTGATCGTCCAGGTGCGGAACCACGCCACCGGCCACAACTATCCGGGAGAACGGCACAATCGGGTGCTGCTCGTGCAGGTGATCCAGCGGCAGACCGACGGAACCATTACCCTGGCCCAACAGGCGGTCATCAAGGACATCACGCCGTTTCGCGGCGAGAGTTCGGCGGACAGGATTCGCCCCGGCGAGGTCTTTCAGGCCGTGTTTCCCGTCGTCGATCCCCCGGTGGCGGCCGAGGTGCAGCTGCTGTACAAACGGTTTCCCTGGCACCGGGATGAAGAGGCACTGACGGTCCATCGGCAGCTGCTGGAGTTGCAGTGAACGGGAGACGCCCAAAGAACGTGGATTGGAACATGACTCACCAAGGCCTGTCCTGCTTTTGTTTCTTAGCCGCAGCCTGGTCCGTTTGCGTCGTCGGTTGCAGCCGGCACCCCGGCGACGAAGTCGTCGCCTACGTCGCCGTCGACCGCAAGGACGCGGAGCCGGTGCTGCGGGCGTTTGAAACCGAGACGGGGATTCGCGTGCTGGCGGTGTACGACGCCGAGGCGGCCAAGACCACCGGCCTGGTCGCACGCTTGATCGCCGAATCCCCGCGCCCGCGGTGCGACGTGTTCTGGAACAACGAGATCGTCCAGACCCTGCTGCTGGCCCAGCGCGGCCTGCTGGACGAGTACCGCTCGCCAGCGGCGGAGACCATCCCCGAAGAGTGGAAAGACCCAGACGGTCGCTGGACCGGCATGGCGACTCGCGCCCGTGTCATCGTCTACAACACCCAGCACGTGACGGGCGACGAGGCGCCGCGCCGTTTGACCGACCTGGCCGATCCGCGCTGGCGAGGCCAGGCCGCGATCGCGAATCCCCAATTCGGCACCACGCGGACGCACGTCGCCGCCTTGTTCGCGACCTGGGGACCGGACAAGGCGCAGGCGTTCCTGGAGCAGTTGCTGCAGAACGAGGTCCGCATCTTGGACGGCAACGCGATGGTCAAGAACCAGGTCGCCCGAGCCCAGCCGGATGCGTCGCCGGTCTACGTCGGATTGACGGACACCGACGACGTGCTGTCGGGCCAGGCGGAAGGCCAGCCGATCGAGATGGTCTATCCGGACCAGGACGCGGACGGCACGCTGATCATCCCCAGCACCGTCTGCCTGTTGCGCGGATCGCCTCATCCGCAAGCGGCCCGGCGATTGGTGGACTATCTCCTTCGCGCCGACACCGGATCCCGCTTTGCCACCCCCGGCTCCGGTTACGAGCCGATCCAGACCACGGGGTCCCAAGCAGCTCACGGCGACCGTCCCGTCCGCGCGATGCCGGTCCCGTACCCTAAGCTCCTGGAGCACCTCGAACCATCCAGCACCTGGACGGCCGCCAACTTCCGGCCCTAGCTGGCGAAGCTGAACCGATCGCTTGACTCGGCGTTTTTTCGCTTCGCCGGAGTCTTGGAGGCGCCGTTCTGCGAATCGTCGGGGGATTGGACAAAGCCACGTCAACCCGGCACGGGGCGTTGGCCGGCGGTTTTCGCCCGATCCCAGGCGGCCGGTGCCCTGCGGCGGATGAAAACCGCGTTGTCCAGTGAAGCAGCTATTCCGGACGAACGCGGACGTACATCCTCGATTCCCGCTGCATCTTCTCAGCTTCCTGTCTGGCCTCCGAGTACGTGCCGTAAAACCTTTGGCCGCCCATCACGGTTCCAGATCTGGATCCCGTGATGAGTTTAAACCAGCGTTTTTCGACCCCGCTGGCGGGCTTCGGTTGCGTGCGGGGCACCGAGGCGCTCGAAACGCGCCGTTGATTTTTTTGAAGAGTCGGACCCGTGTTCGTCTTGGGCTTCAAGGCAGGCGGGGATGCCGCCACGCTTTCGCGTGCGGACGTTTTGGGCAGAGAAAACTCGAGACAGTGCAGGATCGGAAAGGCCGCCTGAAACTTACCCCGAAAACAGACGCGGATGCTCGCCGGGGCATCCGACCTCAAATGCGCCGCCAGAGTTCTTGCGTTCGGTACCGTGCCGATGTCCAGAAGCAAACGCTCGTAGCACGAGTGCTGGACGCAGATCCAGGCGTATCCTGGCGGTGAACGCTCGTTGGAGACGCCACTGGCGTCGAGCCTCACGGTCTTCGCCTGAGACCCAGGATTGCGGAGCAGACGCGTGACCGCGTCGCGGCCAGCGAGGATGGCCGGATCGTGATGCCCGCTGCGTGGTTGCCTGGCGATCACCAGGGACGAGGCGTCATCCGTACGCTGCAGGTCTGCGATCTGGAGCGCTTGGGCACACGGATAGACGGAAGACCAACCGTCGGAGGCCGCGCATTTCGAGCCGGTGAACGTAATCCGGTCGCCCTCGAGGCAATGGAGATAGTCCTGCGCATCAAAGGGCTCGCTGGCTTTCGCTGCGGCTCCCCAAGCCTCCCTGGCCGTCCGGTAATCGGAAATCCTCGAAGCAAAACCGGGATCGTCGGCGACCGCTTCGATCAGGTACGCGTCGATTCCCACGATCTCCAGACAGACCAACAGGCGGACGTCCGTTTGACGGCACATGACGTCAACGAGATAACCGGTCTGTCGCGGTTCGCGAGGTTTTTCGGGAGCAGGCAGCGTCGATTTCGCGGTCGCCGCGTCCGCCCCAGCGCCACCGACTACAGGATGCGCTTGCGCGGAAACGCGCTCCGCGTCGGGCAGGCGAGCCGGAACATCGCTAGGCTCGCGGGCAGCACGGCCGGCCGTCAAAACCAGAAAAGCCAAAACCGCCACTCCCAGGCAGATCGAAAGGACGTAACCATGCGTGTGCCGGTGGTCCCAAAACGTCCGCCATCGGGACGAGAGAACATCGCGGATACCCCAAGCATCCTCGACCGCCGCGACGTTCTCCGGTTCGCGTGACGAGCAGACCGTCTCCTCGTTTCCGAGCGGCCCGGTCGAAGATTGACGGCAGTCGCGCAACCGCAGGTCGTACTGAGCGCGGCGATCGGCGTCCAACAGCCAGATCCAGGCCTTTCCCAGTTCTTCGATCACCAGCTGCGTCTGTTCTTGGTAGCTGCCGATTTGGAAACGGCGGGCATGCTCCATGCGCGAACGCAGCGCTCCTTCCAGAGCGGCCTGGTCAGATTCAAACAGGGGGACCCCGATGACCTCATACCAATTGGTGAGGCTGGTATCGTGTGCAATTCCCAAGATCTTCCGGTAGGCCGGTGTGTCGAACTGACGAAGATCGAAATCCTGGTTCATCGTCGTGGTTCCCGCCGTGCGTAGCCCCGCCCCCGAAACCTTCTGGCTTACAGTGTACCGTGTGGCACGGGTGCGAAACAGGAACAGACGAGAACTGGCCAAGGATTGCGTACGCTGTTGCGGTCGGTGGACTGTCCCGTCGTGGTCTTTGGTTGACGCCAACGGCCGCCGTGCCTATCGTGACGTTCTTGTGGCTGGTGACGATCACGTTTCCGGAGACGAGGGACAAGTCACCCGATCGGAATGCTTGGGCCGATGAGCAGTGTCTGGCGAAATCTGGTTGCGATTCTTGTGGCGGCCGCGTTGCTCCTGCCGCTGGTTTCGCTCTGGCTGCCGAACTGGGAACCCGCGGGGCGCACGCCGGTCGGCGGACTGTCGCTCGAGGGGGAAAACTTTGCTGCCAGTCTGGCCGTGGCCGCCGCATCAGCGGCGGTGGCAGTGGCGGTGGGCAGCGGGCTGGCGGCCCTGTTCGTACTGACTGATTTTCCCGGCCGGACGTTTTGGTCGACCATCTGTTTGACGCCGTTTGTGACGCCGCCCGCGGTCTGGGCGTTGGGGCAAGTCTACTGCTACGGGCCCGGCGGGACGATCGAACTGCTGCTGGGCGACGGCTGGCGCGGTCCGCTAGCGCGGTGGAACGCGGGGCACTACCTCTCAACCGTGGTCGTGCTGGCCGAGGTTCACGCGCCGTTGGCCATGCTCGTGGTCGGGCGTGGCATGGCGCGGTTGCACCGCGCCGGGTTGGAGCCGGCCTTGCTGTTCTTGACTCCGCTGCGTCTGGTCGTCTGGGCCGAGCGGGCCTTGCGAAGTGTTTGGCTGGCTGCTTTTTTCCTGACGTTTGCGCTGGCGCTGGGCAACTTTGCCGTGCCGCACGTGCTGCAGTGCCGCCTGTACACGATCGGCGTGTACACGCGGATGGCGAACTATTTGGACCCGTCCGGCAGCGTGCGGGCGGCCGGACCCTTACTGCTGGCCGCCGTCGCCGCCGCCGCGCTGTTGGCCTGCGCCGAACGGCGGCCCATTCCGACGCTGGGGACGACGCCGACGGCGGTCCGCGTGCGGTTGGGACGCTGGATCTGGATCTGCGGTCCGCTGTTGTTGGCCTTCGTGGCCGGTACTTCGCTGCTGACCATGCTGGTCACGGTGTCGCAATGCCGCTCCGTTCCCTTGTTTCTGCAAGCGGTCCGCGAGGCCGCGCCGGAAACGGAGAACAGTCTGCTCATCGCCGCGGCGGCCGCGGGCATCGCTTGTCTGGCCGGGACGGTCGTCGCCGCTTGGCTGACTTTCTTGCCCCGCCTGGCCAAGCGGTTGCTGACGTTGACGCCGCTGGGCGTGCCGGGATTGGTTGTGGGTCTGGCGTATGTGCGTTTCTACAATCGCGATTGGCCGTTCGATCCGGCCCTGCTGGGGGGCAGCGTGCTGGTGGTTTTGGGACTGGGCTTCCGCGCGTGGCCGTTTGCCCAGCGAATCGTGGCCCAGGCCGTGGAATCGATGCCGCGCCAGTGGGACGAGGCTGCCCAGATCGGCGGTTTGACGTTCTGGCGTCGTCGCTGGTGGATCGCGTTTCCGGTCTTGCGAAACGACGTCTGGGCGGCGGCCGTCATCGCCTTTGTGCTGGCCGTGGGCGAGGTGGAGATCAGCCAGATGTTGTGTGCGCCCGGCCAGGGCACCTTGGCGCTGCGGCTGTTCACCTTTCTGCACTTCGGGCCGACGCACGTCGCCGCCAGCCTGGCCACGCTGCTCTGGGGCGTCGCCCTCCTCCCGGTGTTGCTGTATTATCTGCTCCTGAATCGCTGTCCGCCGATGGTGTAGGTTCCGCCCATGACCGCGTGTGTGTCCTGCGACCGGTTGACGAAGTTCTACGGCCCCCAGGCAGTGCTAAGCGACGTGACGTGGGCTGTGGCCGAGGGCGACATCGTGGGGCTGATCGGGCCTTCGGGCGCGGGCAAGACCACGTTGTTGCGGATCATCGCCGGTTTGGAGCGTTGTGCGTCCGGCCGCGTAACGTTTCCTCTGGCCGGCTCGCTGCACCGCCCTCCTCGCGGCTGGCTGAGCATGGTTTTCCAGGACCACGGCCTGTGGCCTCATTTGACCGCGTGGCAGCACGTGGAATGCGTGCTGCCGGGCAGCCTGGGGAGAACGCGGCGGGCGCGAGTCGAACAGTTGTTATCTGAGATGCGGCTGGCGACGGACTGCTGGCAGCGCCGTCCGGCGGAACTCAGCGGCGGCGAGGCCCAGCGACTGGCGCTGGCCCGCGCGCTGGCCCCGGAGCCGCATCTGCTGCTGCTCGACGAGCCCCTGGCCCAAGTGGACTTGCCGCTCCGCGCCGAACTGCTGGCGATGATCCGGCGGTTGAGCGCTGAACGGCAGTTGACGGTGTTGTACGTGACGCACTCGTGGTTCGAGGCCCTCGAACTCTGCAACCAACTGCTGGTGCTCGCCGCAGGGCGACTCGCGCAAGCCGGGCCGGTGACGGATGTCTTCGCGTGCCCGGTCTCAGCCGCAGTGGCCCGGCTGACCGGCCCCGTCGTGGAAATCCCTGGAGGTCTGATCGAAGCCGGGCGGGTCCAAGCACCGCCCGGGGTGCAGACGGTGCGAGACGGAGACGCGATCCTGGTGCGGCCTCAACAGGTCCATTTCGCAGCGCCGCAAGGACCGAATTGCTGGAAGGTCATCGGCGTCCGCCCCTACGGTCAGGGCTGGCGAGTGAGCCTACAATCCGAAAGCCTGGAACTGTCCGTCTTTTCGGCCAAGTCGACGGCTCTTGATGCCACCGTGGCCCTCGTCCTGGCGTCTGCCAGCGCAACTCCCCGAAATTCGAATCGGTGACCCCCTCTTCAGGTCCAGTACCGTAGTTGCGATCCTCAACGGCCTTCGGTACCATAAAGCCGTACAAATCTGGATTTGCTCCGCTGGCTGCGGTCAAGGCCGAGAGAACTTGAAGTGGGCAGTGGGACCGCACTGGACCGGGGTTCGAGCCGCACTTCACAACACGAGTCGCACGTCTGAAGATGTCCGAATATCCGACGAACAATCGCGCACGCAGAAACTTGGTGGGGATCGACTTGGGCACGACGATGTCGGCCATCGCCCAATTGGACTCGACGGGCGTCTTGCGGACGGTTTCCAACCGTCAGGGCGAGCCGCTGACGCCTAGCGCCGTGTACATCGACGGCGATCAGGTCATCGTAGGCAAGTCGGCCAAGCAAGCTGCGTCGCACCATCCGCATAAAGTCGCGATGCTAATCAAACGGGACGTGGGCAAGTCCTTTTACTCGCGGAAGGTTGATGGGCGTCAATTCCGGCCCGAGACCCTGTCGGCGCTGATCATCAAGAAACTCAAGCAGGATGCGGAGCGGAAAATCGGCCCAATCACGCAGGCTGTCATCACGGTCCCCGCTTTCTTCGACGATGCCCGCCGCAAGGCCACCGAAGACGCGGGCCGGATCGCGGGCCTGGAACAAGTTGCGATTCTGAACGAGCCCACGGCGGCCGCGCTGGCGTACTGCCTGGAAGGACAACTCAACAAGAGCGGTGCCGCCATCGTGCCGGACTTTCCCGACGGGAAAATGACGGCCGTGGTGTACGATCTGGGGGGCGGCACGTTTGACGTGACCTGCATCCACTTGGAATCGAAACGCGTCGACACGCTGGCTACCGACGGCGCCGTGAAACTGGGTGGCAAAGACTGGGACGACCGGATCGTCAAGTACCTGGTCGATCGGTTCGAAAAAAAGTACAAAAAGGACGGCATCACCATCCCGCCCGCAGGCCGCGACGCCATCGCCATTCAAGCGGAAAACACGAAACAGCTGCTCAGCGAACTGCCGGCGGCCGAATTCGAATGCTACTACAAAGACCGGGTCTTGCGCGAGACCTTGACGCGGGAGAGTTTCGAGGACATGACCCGCGATTTGCTGGTATGCACCGAGTTCTACATCACCGACGTCGTGACCAAGCAAGCCCGGCTGCCCGGCCGAAACGACCCGTTGACTTGGGCGGACATCGACCGCGTGTTGCTGGTCGGCGGCTCGACCCGCATGCCGATGGTACGCGAGATGGTCCGGCGGATCTCGGGCAAAACGCCGGACACCAACTTAGACCCCGATCAGGTCGTCGCGCAAGGAGCCGCCGTCTACGCCGCCATCCTGGCCGCACGCGGCGAGGACGGTGTACTGGAATTGGATGAGGAAGTGCGCGCCGAATTGGACGACGTGGGCATCGTGGACGTCAACTCGCACAGCCTGGGAATCAAACTTTTTAACCCCCACACGCAGAAGTTTGTCAGCCGCGTTTTAATTCCTAAGAATCACCAGTTGCCGTTCGCGGCCAGCAAGGTGTTTCCGCTCCATAACGCGGGCGTCAAGACGATCCGCGTCAAGGTGCTGGAAGGCGAAGCGCCCGATCCGGAGGCGAACATCGAGTTGGGGGAGTGCGTCATCACCGATCTGCCGCCCAATCTGCCGGCCAAGTCGCCGGTCCAGGTCCGTTTGAGCTACGGTGCCAACGGCCGCGTCAGCGTGATGGCCTTGGACATGACCGGCGGCCGCTTCGCCCATGCGGAAATCCAACGCAAATCAGGCTTGACCGAAGAGGAGATCGAGCGAGAGCGTCAATTCATCAGCCAGTTCAAGATCCAGTAACCCCTCCGCTCCCAGACCAAAGGAACAGGTGTCAGCGCCCCATGCCGTTCATCGTCCAATGCGAGAACCCGAATTGCCGCAAGTATAATCTGGTCGAGGACGCTCTGTGCGGCCAGAGCGTGGAGTGCCTGATTTGTAAGACGGCGTTTCGAGCGGACAACGCGATCCGCGCATGCCCCCAATGCGCGGCCAAGATGCGAGTGCCTTGCAGCGCGGCAGCCCAGCGGGTCCAATGTCCCAAGTGCGGAACCGTGTTTCAGTGAGTGCAGGAGATGGGGCCATGGAGTTCGATCCGTACCAGAAATGGCTTCACGTCACGAATCACTCCGCGTCCACCACGCACTACGAGTTGCTCGGCTTGCAGGCTTTCGAGTCGGACCCAACGCGGATCCGAAATGCCTACGATCGGGCTTCTGGCGAGGTCCATAAATGGGAGGCCTCCAACAAGTACGCGGAGACGGCCACGGAGATTCTGCACGAATTGGCCGGGGCCTATCTGTGCTTGAGCGAACCACAGACGAAGCAGGAGTACGACCGACAACTGCAGACCCGCACCACGGCGTCCGAGGCTACCGCCGCAGTGGAAACCAACGCCGGAGGGTTCTCCCTAAAAGATCTGCTGGACGAGTACAGCCCGGTGGTGGGGGGACCACAAACGGGGCAGCACCTGGCCCCCGCCAGCCTGCCGGCGCGAAGGACGCAGACAGCCGCGAATCGCTTTCCGGCCCCGCTCATCGGCGGAGCGATCGTGGCAGGTCTTGTTGTGCTGGCCCTCGGCGCGGCCTTCGTGTCCCGCCTGCAGAACTCGACGACGGAACTGGCCGGCAGCGAAGGGGTAGGCACGGTTCTCGAGTCCTCACCGCAAGACGCGATTCCTGCCGGCGAAACCGTTGCCGCGGATTCAGCGTCTGACGGTCAAGCGGGCACGGAGTCGGCCGCTGTACCGGACCGAGCAACTCACGACGAACAGGGGAACTCTTCCTCGGCGGATCCTTTCTCGGAAGCCGCCGCAGCTGTACCGCCCCCGATTCTTGCGGATTCAACCTTGGACCGCGACTCGGCCTCCTCCACGCAGACGTCACCCGGCACGACCGGTCTGGACGACGCCCAGCCTGCATCGTTCCACGACGAACGTCTCGTACCGGAGCGGGCCACGCCTGAATCCGACCGCGACGGCGCGACGCTGGCTGACACCCATTCAGACCCCTTTTCAGAACCGCACAAGCTGTCGGAGGCGCGTCTGCCCCCGCCGTCGTCCGATGTGCAACAGGCAATCATCGCTCAAATCAACGGCCAATATCATGCGGAACAAGCGGCCAGTTCGGTCGCCAAAGTGCGGTTGGCGAAAGAGCTGATCGAGGCGGCGGAGCGCACGTCCGATAAGCCGGATGAACGGTTCGTGCTGCTGCGGACCGCGGCGGAATTGTCCTGTGACGGTTGCGACGTGGAGCTGATGCTGCAGGCGGTCGACAGTCTCGCGGGTGGGTATGACGTGCCGGAGCCGGAGGTCCATGCCCACATGCTCAAGCGGCTCCTGGCGAATGGGGACAGGCCCGAACGGGTCATGGCTTTCTTGCGGAATTGCGGCCCGGTGATCGGTCGGGCGCTGGCGGTAGACAAACTGGACTTGGCCGTCGAGATGGCGGACCTGGCGGGCGGATTCGGCGAGCGACCCGTGGGCAGCGTCGAGTTTCGCAAGGAGCTTCAAACGCGCCAGGCCCGCGTGCGGAGCATCGGCGAGCAGTTCCAGCAGCACCAGGCGGCGCTGGCCCGGCTGGCCGCGGCTCCGGACGACGCCGACGCGCATGCGACGGCCGGCCGGTGGCTGTGCCTGGTCAAGGGCCACTGGGACGAGGGCCTGCCGCACCTAAGCCAAGGCTCAGATGCGCGTCTCAAGAAGCTCGCCCAACAGGAGTTGTCGGCGGCAAATGCCGCTCCCGACGTGCTGGTGGCGCTGGGCGACGAGTGGTGCGAAACGGCGCAGAGCGCCGAGGCGCATGAACAACTGGAGATGTTGCGCCGGGCGGACGACTGGTATCGTCGCGCGGCGGAGTCTCTGTCGGGCCTCGCCAGAGCCGAGATCGACGGCCGCCGCAAAGAGATCGGCCAGCGTTTGGCTTGCTTGGCTCCCGAGGAAGTTCAGCCGGCCAGCCCGCTTGATGCCGCCAAGCCCAGTTCGGCCTCGGCGGAGGACAGCGAGTCTCAGGATCTGCAGGTTCTGTTTGAACGGGCTTTGGCCGCCGGGATGAGCGGCAACGACTTCACACGGGCCGAGCGGTTGCTGAGCCGCTGTAATCAGCTCGACCCGCAACACGTCCCCACGCTCAACAATTTGGCGCTCATGAGCCTGCGAAACCGCAATTATCGCCGCGCCGTACACTTGTGGGAGACCGCTGCGGAACTGGCTCCGGAAGATGCCGCGGTCCAGCACAATCTTCAGTGCCTGCTCCGGCTCGCGCACGCCAACCGCCTGTCGCTGGACCGCTCCGCGATCAGTTCGATGGAGCGTTTGTGCGGCCCAGCCGGCCGCAACGACGCACCGCGCGGGCGCTCGTACGACGGTTGGCAGTTTCTGCCCTACGGGCCAGGCGGGAGCAGCGACAATTACGCGGATTACCGCTGTCTGCATTGCGGGGGTACGGGGTCGGTCCCCTGCACCGCCTCCGGGTGCAACGGCGGTACCGTCGGCGTCCAGCGCAGCGACGTGGTCGGTCGAGCCCGTAACGGGATGCCGATCATCAAGAAATACACCGTCCGCCAGCGCTGCAGCCGCTGTTACGGACGGGGAGTAATCACCTGTCCGACGTGCGGCGGCAGCGGCCGGTCGTCGTTCTGAACACCGTTCTCGAACACGACATGGCGGCAATCTCTTGAGCCGGCCTTCCCACCGCCCCGCGCCATCGGCGCGTTGGGAGCCAGCTCATTCGGGCATCGGCGGCAGGCCGGGAGGCAAGGGATTGCCGGGCGGGGCGGGCAGTCCTTCGGGGAGCGTCGCAGCGTTCGGCAGGACCGGCGTCGGGGCCGGCTGGTCGGCCGGCGTCGGGCCGGCGTCCATTCCGGGCACATAGCCCGCGCAGCGCATCGTCCAGCCGCCGCCCATGGCTTTGTAAACGGCCACGAGGTTGATCGCCACCTGGCCACGGCTTTGGGCCAGGGCGTCTTGCTGGGTGACGGCCACGCGCAAGGCGTCGAGCACTCGCTGGTAATCGATGACCCCTTGTTCGTACAGACGCAGCCCGATCTGGAACGCGCGGATGATCTCGTCGGTGGCCCGCTGCAGCGACTTGACGCGCTGCTGTTCTCGCAAGAAGGCGACGATGGCGTCTTCCGCCTCCTTGTTGGCCGCCAGGACCGTGTTCTGGTAGGCCAGCGCGGCTTGCTGGAACCGCGCGTCTTCGACCCGCACGCTGTTCTGAATCCGGCCGTAGTTCAGGATGTTCCATTGCAGTCCGGGACCGATCTTGCCGCCGATGCTGCGCCACTCAAACAGATCCCCGAACTGCTCGGCCTCAAACGCGATGTTCCCCGTGATCGCCACGTGCGGATAGAATTCCGCCTCGGCCATGCCGATGCGCGCGGATTGGGCCGCGGCTTGACGCTCCGCACGCCGCACGTCCGGACGCCGGCGAAGGAGGTCGGCGGGAATCCCCACGACGACTTCGGCGGGCGCTTGAGGGATCGGCCGCGGCTCGGCCAATTCCGCCTGCAGGCTGCCGGGCGGCAAGCCCAGCAGCAGGCAGAGCCCGTTTTGAACTCGACGGTGGGCCTCGTCCAGCTTGGGGATCAGCGACTCCGTGATCGCCAACTGCGCGCCGCCCTGCCGGACGTCCAGTTCGCCCACGACGCCCTGCTCGAAACGCTTCTGGATCAGGGCCAGCGACGACTGCTGAATCTCGGCGTTCTTCCGCGCGTACGTCAACTGCTCCTCCAGGGCGCGCATTTGAATGTAGGCAGCGGCCACCTCCGCCTGGATCATCACCAGCACGTCATCGTAGCTCTCGACCTGCGCGTCCAGGTTCGCGTCGGCAGCCTCGATCCCGCGGCGGATCTTGCCCCAGAGGTCCAGTTCCCAGGCCATGTCGAATCCGGCAACCCAATCGCTGAACTCCCGATTGCCCGGAAACATGCCGAACGGATACATGTTGTCGCTGAACTTGCTTCGCGCATAAGCCGCGACGGCATCCTGTTTCTGCGGCAGCAGGTTGCCAGCGGCAATCCCGCGCTGGGCGCGGGCCTCCAGAATCCGCAGTCCGGCGATTTTCAGCGGCAAGTTCTGCTCGTACGCGGCTTGGACCAGTCTGTTCAGCAGCGGATCGTTGAAGACGGTCCACCAGTGGCTGTAATCCGTCGGAACGCTCTTGACAGTCGGATGGTCGGCGTCGATCCAGTGATCCGCCACGGGAACTGCGGCACGACAGTATTCCGGACCGACTTTGCCTCCGTTCTGCCACCATTGACTGACACTGGAACATCCGGCGAGCAGACAAGCCGCCATCGCAACGCAGGCTATCAACGGATCTTGCTGACGCAAACGGAGGCGGCGATTGCTCCCCGCCCGAAATCCCTGAACTGCCGGGAAAAGGCACGACGCCAGCTGTCGAGAAAACGGCAACATTAAATTAGGCCCTCCTGATCCGCAAAGCCCTTATTCTCGCGCGGACCCTCACAATCCGTGTTATCGGCGGCACCGATCGGACCGCATGACGAGAAATTCTGTGGATTGAACCGTCGGGTCTTGACGAAATACTGAGGGATCAACCAAAATGACTTTGCGGTCATTCTAGTGACCAAGCTTGGTTTGGGAGAAATGCTTCATCGAACTCGGGAGTAGAGCCATGGCAGCGCTGGCGGAGCGACGGAAAGAGCTTCTGGATTCGATGATGAAACAAGCCGTCTACGAGGGCGCTGTGCAGGTCCTGACGCAGCACGGGCTGAGGGGCACGACGATGGACCGTGTAGCTGCGGCTGCGGGAATGGCCAAGGGCAGCTTGTACAACTACTTCCGCAGCAAGCAGGACCTGCTGGAGTTCGTTCATGACAGGGCGATTGCCCCGATCCAGGAGGCGGTCAGCGAGGTTCTGGAAATGCAGATTTCGGCGGCGGACAAGCTGTCGTCGATCTTCCGGCGGTGGCGCGAGTATTTGGTGAGTCAACACGCCGTACTTGAATTCCTGATCTTGGACCAGTCAGCCAAGCGGGCTGTCGATTTAATTTATACTTATTTATGGTAATTGTAGTTACATCAAAATACGTATTTGGTATACTGCTCGCAACGGCCGGTAAGAAGAGATCAGGAGGTCCGCGGGCATGAGTCAC
>Ga0123328_1001745_pt1 | contig 20705 bp, 15 predicted proteins | sample BioC12SIPDNA_2_FD_89702 | JGI IMG/M metagenome (GOLD analysis project Ga0123328, IMG submission 89702) | Anaerobic biogas reactor microbial communites from Washington, USA - Biogas_R1_A C12 SIP DNA | ecosystem: Engineered > Bioreactor > Anaerobic > Unclassified | place: Washington, USA...
GAATTTGAGATTTCAGATTGACACCCGCGGCCTGGACGTGCATGCGGCAAGCTGGGCAGGTATGCGTAATCTCAGATGCTGAATTTGAGATTTCAGATTGGAGCTTGTACGCCACGTCATACTCCCCCCCGCCCGCTTCGCACCGCCCGCACGAAAGCGTCGGTACCCAGCACCGCCCGCACGAAAGCGTTGGTACCCAGTACCGCCCGTACAAGGGCGTCGGTACCCAGTACCGCCCACACGAGAGCGTCAGTACCGAGCAGCATGGGCACGGGAGCGTCAATGCCGAGACACGTCAGCTGTTGGACCAAGAGCTGGTGGTCGCGGACTCGGTATCCCTGGCTGTCTGTGGCAACCAAGCGGAAGCGCACGCGAAAATCGGCCGCTCCAAGTCGGCAAAACCTGTGCCGGGTGCTTACGGGCGAGCGGCGTCAGGGTTATACTTGCCAGCCGCTGGGACAGAATCCCGGCCGCGATCAAAGGACATCCGACCGCATGGCAGATGAAACACCCATTCTGCGGTTTGAGGGCATCTCGAAGCGGTTCGCGGCGGTGACGGCGTTGAGCACGGTCAGCTTCGCGATCCGGGAGGGCGAGTGTCACGCCTTGGTGGGCGAAAACGGCGCGGGCAAATCCACGCTTGGCAAGATCGTAGCCGGCATCCATCAGCCCAGTTCGGGGGTGATGTACCTTCGGGGTGAGCCAGTGCGGCTGAACTCACCGCTCGAGGCGGTGCGGGCGGGGATCGGCATGGTGCACCAGGAGTTGTGCTTCTGCCCGAACCTGACGGTGGCGGAGAACTTGTGCCTGGGCCATTTGCCGGGCCGGTGGGGCTTCCTGGATCGCCGGGAAATGCGGTTGCGGGCTCGGGGCATGCTGGCGGAGATCGGGGCGGAGATCGACGTGGATACGCCCATTGCGGCCCTATCGACCGGGCAGGAGCAGATGGTGCAAATCGCCGGGGCGGTGGGCACAGGGGCCCGGATCATCGTGATGGACGAGCCGACCAGCTCGCTGGCTTCGGGCGAAGCCCAACGGTTGTTCGAGCTCATAGACCGGCTCAAAGCCCGTGGGGCCACGTTGATTTACGTTTCGCATCGTCTGGAGGAGATTTTCCGGCTGTGCGAATCGGTGACGGTGCTGCGGGACGGTCAACACATCGAGACCTGCCCGATCGGCGAGTTGAGCATGGAGCGGATCGTGCAGTTGATGATCGGCCGATCGGTCACGGATTACTTTCCCGAACACTTGGGCGGCTCGCCTGGGGACGAGCTTCTGCGGGTCGAGGGCCTGACCTCTGCGGGCCGATTCCACGACGTGTCATTCACGGTACATGCGGGCGAGGTGGTGGGCTTGGCGGGCTTGGTGGGCGCGGGCCGCAGCGAGATCGCCCAGGCCATCTTCGGGCTCGACCCGCACGTCACGGGTCGGGTCTTCGTGCACGGTCGGGAGGTGGCTATTCGCTCGCCGCGTCAGGCGATGGATCTGGGCATCGGTTTCCTGCCGGAGGACCGCAAGACTCAGGGGCTGGTTCTGTCGATGGGCGGGCGGGCGAATTTGACGCTGCCGATTCTGAACCGACTGAGCCGGATGGGGTTTGTGCGGACGGGCCCGGAGCGGGCACTGACGAAGCGGTACTTTGAGCGGCTGCGGGTTCGGACACCGCACATGGACGCGGAGGTGTGGTCGTTGTCGGGCGGCAACCAACAGAAGATCGCGATGGCCAAGTGGCTGGCCAGCGAGAGCCGCGTTCTGCTGATCGACGAGCCGACGCGAGGGGTGGATGTGGGGGCGAAGGCGGAGATCCACGCGTTGATCGACGATCTGGCCCGGGAAGGGGCGGCGGTGCTGCTTATCTCTTCGGAGTTGCCGGAAGTGCTGAATCTGAGCACGCGCTTGATCGTGTTGCGTGAGGGTCGACAGATGGGCGAGTTGCGGCGTAGCGAGGCAAGCCAGGAGGCGCTGATGCGGCTGATGGCGGGCGTGGTGAAGCGTGAGGCGGGGTGACGGCGTCGCGACTAGGAGCGGCGACGGTCATCGTGGAGAGGCAAGCCGGCAGTGGAGATGAAACCCCGACGCACGACGATGGAGCGTTTACGGACGCGTCTCGGGTGCGCGGGCCTGTTGGTGCTCATCGCGATCGCGGGCGGATGCGGCACCGCGACGCGCGAGCCGGGCGCATCAGGGCAGATGGAGCGCAGCGGCGAGACCCCGCGGACGGCGCAGGAGGCAGCGACCACCTCACCCGCCGACGCGGCATCGGAACCGATCGCGAAGTTGCGGACTCCCAGCGCTGGGCAGGTCTCGGTGCGGCTCGGCGGGCGGGAGGTTCTGCAGATCCGGGCGGCCTTCGGTCGGCTGAACCACCAGCCGGTCACATATATGTTCAGCGACCCGCCGGCCGCCACTCAGCCTGAGGCCGGCGATGAAGTCGTCCACACCTTGCGGGCCAACTCCCCTGCCGACCTGAAGCTCACCTGCAGAATTGTGTATGACCCGCCGGGCGACCGGGTGCGCATTATCTTATCCTCCGAAAGCCCCCTTCCAGAGGTCAACCTGCTGACCCATACGCCGGAGCCCATGCTGCCCGTGCGCTTTCACCGTTCGGGCAAGGAGCGAATCATCCACTCTGTTCTGGGGATGACGGCCCGGGGCCTGATGGACGGTTTGTACGACGCGCGGCGGGATGAGGCTCTCAGCGTCGAGGGTGACGTGACCTACCAGCCGATGGAGCACGGCACGGTGATTCTGGTGGCGTCGCGGCCGGACGGTCAAGCGACACGCACCGTGCTGACGCTGACGCATCACCCGCGTTTTCTTGAATCCACACTGGGGTCATCCGGCGAATCGGGCTACGGGTGGCCGGCGGGCGCGGCGACGGCGGGTTGGACGACCTGTGCTTCGACGAAGCCGGTGAATGCCGACACGGTCATCCGTGATATCGCGTGGGCCGGGGCGAATTTGGCGAGGCCAGGTCTGCGCGTGGTGCAAACGGATGCGTTCTCCGCCGCCCTGGCCGACGCCGCTGCATTGGCAAGGCTGACCGTGCAACCCTGCCCGCCGCCGGTAGAGCCCGACCCGGACTCCCCGCCGCCCTCACCATCAGGCCCCAGCATCACCCAGCAGTTCGAGCGGAGCGTATCCACCCTGTTCCGTGAATACTGGGCCCACGGCATCATCGGCCGGCGCGAGTTGAATCCTCTGTGGGTTGGCGAACGGTTGCCGCTGCCTCAGGCGCGGTTATGGGCAAGCCTGGCGGGGCTCGGCGGCTGCGGCCTGATGATCGCCGACCGGCTGGACGTGCTGCCTAGCGAGCGTGTAGAGATCCTCGCCCGCGTCCTGCCGCCGGCGCCGGTGCGGGCGGTCGACCTGTTCGAGCATGGGCTGCCGAGCCTGTGGAGCCTCAAGATCGCGGCCCGTTTTGCCCAGTGGGACGTGCTGGGCGTGTTCAACTGGTCGTCGCAGCCTGTGCGGCAGGAGGTGTGGCTCGACCGTCTGCACCTCGACTTGGACACGCACGATCAGTTCGCGGTCTACGATGTATGGGAGGAGTACCTGGTGGCGGTCGCGCAGCGGAAGTTCGAGGTCGACGTAGAGCCGCGGGCCTGCCGTGTGCTGGCGATCGTTCCCCTTCAGCCGCACGAACCGACGCTGCTGGGAAGCAATCGGCACATCACCTGCGGCGCGCTCGATCTGGCCGACGTGTACTACAACCGCGAGACAGCGACGCTGCACGGGCGGAGCGAGGTGACCGGCCATCGGCCATACGAGTTGCGGGTTTTCCTCCCGCAGGGCGAGGATGGACTGGAGATCGACCGGGTCGAGGCGGATGACTTGCCGGTGCAGGTCCGACGGCACGGCCCGATCGGTTGCGTTGTGCTGCACAGTCCTGAGACGCGATGGGTGGACTGGAAGATACTGTTCCGCACGGTGGCGGTGCAAAGTCCGTTGCCCAGCCCGCCCGCACGTCTGAAGGCTCGTCAGACAACGCGTGGCGTGCTGCTGACTTGGAACGCAACCGACGATCGGGCGTCGCGATACCGGATATACCGCGACGGTCAGTCGATCGGCGAATGCGACCGCCCGCCGTTCCACGATCACAGCGTGCGCTATGACACGACGTGTATATACCGTGTGTCGGGCGTCGATTGGGCGGGGAACGAATCCGAGCTCTCGACCGGACTGCCCTATCGGACCCCGGTGCCGGCCAGCACCAACTTGACGCAGCTTGTGCCCTTGTCAGCTCGGCAGGACGCGTTTGCCTTGGGCACAAACCAGGGCGTGAGTGGTCGGCCGTTGCGAGTCGCCGGCCGGCGATATCGCCTTGGGTTGGGCACGCATGCCAACGCCAGCATCCGGTACTTTCTTGGGGAAGGCTACGCCAGGTTCAGTGGTGAAGTGGGGATTGACGACGGAACCGAGGGGGCAGGCTCGGCCATTTTCCGGATCCTCGGAGATGGCCGTGAGCTTTTCGCCAGCAAGGTCAAGCGAGGCGGCGAGCGAGCCGGGCCTTTCAACGTGTCTGTGGCGGGCGTGATGGTGCTCGACTTGGTGGTCGAAGACGCGGGCGACGGGACGGAGGGCGACCACGCGAACTGGGGGAACCCCTACCTGCGCACGGCCCCACGGCGAGGAACGCGTCCGGGGCCAGCCACAAGGCCGGCGAGCACACAGCCGGGCGAGCAGTAGTCTTCAGACTCAGGCGGCCAGGCAATCGCAAGACGGTGCGGGAGGGAGTGGAATTACGCTCTGGTGCGTGGGTATGATTGGGCAAAGGGGTAACGAAGCGTGCGTCAGGCAAGCAACCATTCAGAAACGAGCAAAGAGCCGACCGATTATCGGGCTGCGTTGTCTCGCGGCTACCGAGTCGTCGGGGCATTGCTCGTCTGCTGCATGCTGACGGGCTGTGGCCAAGTGGGCACGCTGCCGGTGGCGGAGGAGGCCGCGGACTTCGACAGCGATGTCCTGGCCGTCGGGCTGCAGGAGAACCTCCCCACTGTCACCGGCGAGCCCTGCCTCCAGGTCGGCCTGCCTCGAACAACCACACACCAGGAGCTGTTCGAAGAACTGAATCGATATCGGGCCGAGCGCGGGCTCGCCCCGCTCGTCTACTCCGCGGTGCTGGAACAGACGATCGACGCCCACGTAACCGACATGTGGCAACGGGACTTCTTCAGCCACATCAATCCTGACGGGGAGAACCCCGGCGACCGGGCCATGCGGTTCGGCTTCTGCCATGGTTACGTCGGGGAGAACCTCGCAGCCGGGCAGAAGACCGTCCAGCTTGCGATGCAGGCATGGAAAGACAGTCCCAGTCACGACACGAACATGCTCGAGTCCGGTTATGTGTACGTTGGCATCGGGTTCTTCGTCGACCCCACGGGCCGGCGTTATTGGGGCCAGACCTTCGCGTACGAGTTGCCGTAGCGTCAGTGTTCCGCTGGCAGCCCTTCTTCTTCAGCCAATCTTCCCGCCTCGACCGTGTCCTCAGGCGGAATCTGCTTGTCGCGATCGAGGTACCCCATCGCGATGAAGACTCCGGCCATGAGCAGATAGCCGACGACCAGCGGATAGGCATTGTAGGTGTAGGCCCCGGGCATGGTTTCGGTCCCGATCAACCAGTAATCGACGACGTTGCCGCTGAGCTGGTAGGCGTGCATCAGCCCGAGGAAGGTGAACACCGCGGCGGCCAGAGACCAGCCGGCGGCGGCGAAGAAACGGCGATCGATGAGGAAGGCGGATACCGCGGCAATGATCATGCAAGTGAAGATATATCCTCGCTCCAGGATGTGGAGGCCGTGGATAAGGAATCCGTTCACGCTGGCGCCGCGTCCGAGCAAGGAGTGCGACGATTCGAGCAAGTCCTGCATGGTGGCCGCGACAGGGCGTTGTGGCTCGGTGTCGGGCGAGAGGCGCGGCTGGGTGGTTGCGGGCTGGGTCTTCGCGACCACGGCCCGCGAGGTGGTGGCCGGGGCCAACCCAGGCGGTTCGCTCGGGAGCGACCCGAGATCCGCGGAAGCGGGCCAACCGGCCACGGGCACGGAGCGCAATGAGTAATTGATCGGATTGCGGTTGGCCTCGACAAACGCCCCGGTTACGAGGGTCGCGCCCCAAGCGGCGATCGCGGGGAACAGCCCGATGGCGGCCGCCGGTGCGTGGCGAACGGGCGAGGTCTGGAACGCCTGGGCGGTGATGACCACGCCGATCCAGAGGACGATCGCGATGCCGGCCTCGAGCGGCACGGCCTTGCTGATGAGGGTGACCGTCCCGGTCAGGCAGATGGCGGTCATGAACAGGCCGTTGAGCGTTGAGTAGCCCGCGCGGGCCCCGAGGGCCTTCCAGCCGGGATGCCCGATGTAGATCGTCGTTGGAAAGCAGCTTCCGAACAGGGCAGCGGCAAGGGAGCCCAAGCCGTTGACCGCCAGCGAGGGCCCGGTGGCGAATACATCGCCTCCCGCCTCGGCGGATTCGATGTTCTGCAGGCTGCCGATGACGTTGAACAAGCCCATGGGGATGATCACCGACAGCAGGACGAGGATCTGCTTGGGATCCTGCGTGAGCGCGGCCCAGATAGCCCCGCCGGCCCACTGCGGGAGGTAGCGATCCTTGCCCGCCCAGGCCTCGCGGACCGCTTGGGCGTCCATGGGCACGTCCGTCGTGATGCCGATCATCGGCAACAGCCAAGCCAATCCCGTACCCACCGCCAGCGCGACCAGTCCGCCGGGGAGCCCAAGCGGAAACCGTGATCGGGCAAAGAAGATCAGCAATACGATCGCCAACGGGGCCATGGCGACCAACGGGCGCTGCCAGATCTGCAGGGCGAACATCATCGAGATGAAGGTGATGGCGATGCCCGCCAGGGTGCTCAACAGAGCGGCCCGTGGGGTATTGCGGCGGATGCGCTCCGCGATGAAGGCCCCGGAGAACTCGATAAGGCCGCTGCCGAAACAGGCGATGAGACCCATCTGCCAGGCGAGTTGTGCGTTGCCGGTGCGTTGGTAGGTCGGCATCATGACGAAGAAGACGTAGACCAGCACGGACGGAGTGTTGATGCCGTAGGGCAGAGCGGTCACGTCGGAGCGGCCCTCGCGCCGGGCCACCCAGTGGGCCTGCAAGGCATAGAAGATGTTGCCAATCAGCAGCGAGACGGCCACGCCCGGCATGATGCAGCCGGTGACGAGGTAGGCGTTGGCTCCGCTCATACCGCAGAACACTCCACAGAGGCTGATGATCATCAGCATCTGCACGAGGTTATCGATCGCCAAGCCGAAGAAGCCGTCCAGATCGCGTTTGACGAAGATGGGATATCGGGCCATGGGGCATCAACTCCGCAGCGACAACCGCTCAGCCGAGAATCGGTTCGTCGGCCGAGGATCCGGCCCGGCCGGCATTGTGTCATGGCCCGCGTTGGGGGCCGGCGCTATGCTATGGCCCAGCCGCCGAGGCGGCAAGATGAGCAGCAGGCCTGGACAGCGTACAAACCGGCGGCTATCGCCCCGGGCTCGGCGTGGCGGCAAGAACGCCCAGCTTTGACAGCCGGCGAGATCGGCCTTAGGATTGCGGCGGTTGAGGAACGAACTTGGTCCCCCGACCCCAAAGGCGCTGCCTTGCTTGCCGTCGCGATCATCCCTGCCCGGTACGGCTCTACACGATTCCCCGGGAAGCCCCTCGCCGCAGAGACCGGCAAGCCGCTGATCCAGCATGTGTATGAGAACGTGGCCCGGGCTCACCGACTCAGCCGGGTCATCGTCGCGACGGACGACGAACGAATCGCGGCGGCGGTGCGGGGCTTCGGCGGAGAAGTGGCCATGACCCGCGGTGACCATGCCACCGGCACAGACCGGGTGGCTGAGGCCGCGGCAGGCCTGACCGCCGATCTCATCGTCAACGTGCAGGGCGACGAGCCGGAGATGGAGCCCGAGGCGATCGACGCCTTGGTCGAGATGATGGCGTCGCGCCCTGAGGCGGTCATGGGCTCGCTGGCTTGCCGGTTCACGCGGGCAGAGGATCTCAGCAACCCCGCTTGCGTCAAGGTGGTGCTCGACGCTGCCGGCGATGCCCTGTACTTCAGCCGCAGCCTGATTCCCTACCCGCGGGATGCCGGCGGGCAGGTCTCGGATCCCGGCCAATGGCTGCTGCACCTGGGCATTTACGCGTACCGGCCGGCGTTCCTGGCTGAGTTAACCCGCACACCGCCGACGGACCTGGAGCGTATCGAGCAGCTCGAGCAGTTGCGTGTGCTGTACATGGGGCGACGCATCGCCATCGCGGTGGTCGACCGCTCCAGCACCGGCATCGACACACCGGAACAATACGCGGCCTTCGTCGCCCGATGCCGCCAACAGACCACCAACAAGGGGATTCCATACCATGACCTCTGAGAACGTGCTGAATACGCTGGCGTACGCGTCGGACGAGACGGAGTTCTACGCGCCGATGCCGGCGGGCTACAAGCCCGGCAAGACCAAATACGTTTTCGTGTTCGGCACGGTGATGAGCGGACTGGGCAAGGGCATTTTTTCGAGCTCGCTGGCCAAGTGCCTCAAAGACCGCGGGCTGACCGTCGCCCCGATCAAGCTCGAGGGCTATCTGAACCTTGACTCGGGCACGCTCAATCCCTACCGCCACGGCGAGGTCTTCGTCCTCGACGACGGGATGGAGACGGACATGGACCTGGGCACGTACGAGCGCATGCTTGACCAGGATCTGAGCCAGCTGAACTTCGCGACCAGCGGACAAATCTTCCGGCGGGTACTGGACAAGGAGCGCAAGGGCAGCTACCTGGGCCGTGACGTGCAGATGATCCCGCACGTGACCGGCGAGGTGAAGATCAAGTTGCGCGAGTTGGCCGTGGCCAGCGACGCGGACGTAGTCTTCGTGGAAATCGGGGGCACGGTCGGCGACGTGGAGAACGCCTACTACATCGAAGCGACGCGGGAGATGGCCTTCGAGGAGGGGCCGGACTCGTGCGCGTTCGTGGCTCTGACGTACATCATCTCGCCGCCGAAGCTCGGCGAGCAGAAATCCAAAGCGGCCCAGTTGGGCATCCGCGGCCTACTGGCGACGGGCATCCAACCGCACATCATCGCCTGCCGAGCCCAGGAGCCGGTGACCCGCAAGGTGCTCGAGAAGATCGCCCTGTACAGCAACGTGCCCATCGACCGGCTGTTCTCGATGCACGACTGCGACAGCATTTACGTCATTCCGGACATGCTGCGCGGGGCGGGCCTGGACGACCAAGTGATCGACATTCTGCGAATCCAGGATCGCTGCCACGCCGAGACGGGAATACACGCCCGCGAGGCCTGGCAGGGCTTCATCGGGCGGCTCAAATCGGCGACGCGGCAGGTGCGGATCGGGATCATCGGGAAGTACACCTCGGTGCGCGACAGCTACGCGAGCATTCTGCACGCACTGGAGCATGCGGGCACGGCTCTGGGCGCCCGCGTGCAAGTCGAGTGGATCGACACGACGGATGTCACCGACGAGCGGGCCGACGAGGCCCTGGCCGGCCTGGACGGCATCATTGTGCCCGGCGGGTTCGGCGTGCGCGGGGCGGAGGGCAAGATCGCCTGCATCCGCCATGCCCGCGAGAACCGGATACCCTACCTCGGTATCTGCTACGGATTTCAGATGGCGGTCGTCGAGTTCGCCCGCAATGTTTGCGGATTGCAGGATGCCAGCAGCACAGAGCTCGATCCCGACACGCCCCATCCGGTCATCGACATTCTGCCCGAGCAGAAGCAGATCGAGGGCCTCGGCGGAAACATGCGTCTTGGAGGGCGCGACGTGCAGGTCCGGCCGAACACGCTGGCGGCCCGGCTGTTCAACAACGCACCGGAGATCAGGCTTCGCTTCCGGCATCGCTACGAGGTCGAGCCGGCATACATCGAGCGGATCGAGTCCGCGGGTATGATCTTCTCCGGCAAAGCGCCGGACTACCCGATCATGCAGATTCTGGAATTGCCGACGGACGTGCACCCGTACTTCGTCGGAACTCAGGCCCACCCGGAGCTGCAAAGCCGGCCATTGCGTCCTCAGCCGTTGTTTCTCGGCTTGGTCCGAGCCGCCGTCCAGCGGGCCGAGCAGCGTGTCCTTGCTTCGACCGGGCAAGGGGCATCCTTGTAGCTCCGCGACCCCATTCTGCCACAGCCGCTACGTGGGATTCAGGAGTGGCTGCACAGTAGCTCGCGAGAACGCCCCAAAAGGTGCGGTCGCCGACTGTTGAACCAAAGACCGAACGCGGCTGAGCCTGGGTGTTGACGCTGTGTGACGCGGAGGATGCGTGCGCAATAAAATCTGCGCTAGGCCCGGCGTGCACGCCGGGTCAGCGGGGTGCCCAACGGAGGCGTGACCCCGGTTCACCGGGCTTCTCGAAGGGCGGATTGAGCCATGGCGGATCAGGTGATAACGCAGTCTGAATGAGATGATGCCGCATTGGGTCAACCCCTGCATCGAGAACTCCGCCGAGGCGGACTGGGGGCCACCAGGGGGCCGTGTTGGACCCGGCATGAATGCCGGGCCTAGCGCGGATGTGGGAAGGTACGGTTTCCTTCAAGGGGCGGCGCCGCGGTTCCGGGGACCGCCGAGAAGTGCGTAAGAGGCGACTGTGCAATCAAAACCGACTCCGGCTTAGGCATCGGGCGGCGAACCCAGCCCTCAAGCTGCAGACGACTCAACGGCCTCAACATCCGCGGGACACCACGGGAACGCTATAATGCCGCACCACCAAGGGGCCGCACTCGTTGCGCTCCCGGTGAGCACGACCAGCCGCTGGGCATGCCGACCGTGATGCGACGATCCCAGCGGCCGGTCTGTTCTTTGATTGGAGACCAGGTATGAAGCGACGGTTGGTTATCCGGCTGCTCACGGTCGTGTTGAGTGCCGGGCTGGTGACCGGGCTGGGAGGCTGTGGCTGCAACGAGCTTGGGTATGTGACTTCAGCCGCTCTGGGGGAGCTCGATCTGCTGCTCTCGGCGGTGCCCATCGAGCAAGGGCTTGATGATCCGACACTCGATGACGAAGCACGCGAGAAGCTGCAGTTGGTCCTCTTGGCGCGGGATTACGCCGAGGAGGTCATCGGCCTCAACGTCGGCAACAGCTATCGCACCTTCGTGAACCTGCATGGCGAGCCACTGGCCTGGAATCTGTCCGCTTCGCGAAAGGATGCCATCGAGGCCTATTATTGGCGTCTACCGGTCGTCGGCCCGATCAGCTACCTGGGCTACTTCGAGTTCGACCAAGTCGAGGCGGAGCGCGACCGGCTGGTCGAACTCGGATACGACACGTTCATCTACGAACTCGACGCCTACAGCACGCTCGGGTGGCTGCCGGACCCGGTCACCTCGGCCATGTTCCGTCGGGGCATCATCTCTCTCGTGGACACCGTGATCCATGAGCTGCTCCACAACACCATCTACCGGGCGGACAATCCGGTCTTCAGCGAATCGCTGGCTGTGTTCGTGGGGCGGACCGGAGCGATCGAGTTCCTGGGCGAACAGTTCGGGGAAGGGAGCGATTGGGCGCAGCGAGCCGGGAACACCTACCAGGACAGCGACCGGTTCAACCTGTATCTGGCGGAACTGCGGGCGGAGTTGGAGACCCTGTACGGCAGCGACCTGGGACGCGAAGAGATCATCCAGGCCCGCCAGCCTGTTTTCGAGAACGCGCGAACCCGCATTGCCGAGGAGCTGCTACCCGAACTGTTCTACCCCGAATCCTACGAGCCCTACACCACGGTCACCCTCAACAACGCTTTTCTGCTGGTCAACGTCCGCTACAACAGTGATCTGGAACTCTTCGAGGAAGTATTCGAACTGGTCGACCGCGACTGGAAGCGGGCGCTGGCCGTCTTTCGGCAGGCGGCGGCGGCCTCATCGCCTTTCGCGTACATGGATCGGTGGGTGAGCGACCACTCGGTGGGCGGATGAGGGGGGGGATCCGCTCTGTCAACGGACAGATCGGCTTGGGCCGTCCACGGCAACGCCGGCGAAAGGATCACGGCGGACCGCGCCGGGCGGCGCGCTGGCATCACACGCTGACGACCACGAGCGGATGGATCGGGTCAAGCCGACTCTTTGCGACGGCTACGCTGAGCGAAGATGTCCACCTCGCCGCGGACCACCTCTTCGGTGACGGTGAAGTGGCCACTCTTGCCTTCTTCGGGCAAGCGGAACATGGCGTCCATCATCATGTCTTCCATGACCCCGCGAAGGGCTCGGGCACCGGTGTCGCGCTCCAGGGCTCGTTCCGCGATGAGGGTCACCGCCTCGGGTGAGAACTCGAGTTCGCAGCCCTCCATCTCGAAGAACCGCCGGTACTGGCGAACGAGCGCGTTACGCGGCTCGGTGAGGATGCGACGCAAAGTCGGGATACCCAGCGGCTCGAGGGCACTGATGACCGGCAAGCGGCCTACCAGCTCGGGGATCATCCCGAAGTGCACGAGATCCTCCGGCACGACCTGGGCCAGCACGGCCCCCAGGTGGGAGATGTGATCCTCGGTATCCATCTCATTGGCAAAACCGATCGACGCCTTCCCGATACGGCGGGTGATGATCTCATCCAATCCGGTGAAGGTGCCCCCGCAGATGAACAGGATCTGAGCCGTGTCCATTTGGATGTACTGCTGCTCGGGGTGCTTGCGCCCGCCTTGAGGCGGAATGTTCGAGATCGTGCCTTCGAGCATCTTGAGCAACGCCTGTTGCACACCCTCGCCGCTCACATCGCGGGTGATGCTCACGTTTTGACTGGTCTTGCCGATCTTGTCGATCTCGTCGATGTAGACGATGCCCCGCTGGGCGGCTTCGAGATCGTAGTCCGCGTTCTGCAGCAGCCGCAGCAGGATGTTTTCGACGTCTTCGCCGACGTACCCGGCCTCGGTCAGCGTGGTCGCGTCGCCGATCGCGAAGGGGACGTTCAGGAACCGGGCCAGCGTGCGGGCCAGCAGTGTCTTCCCCGAGCCGGTCGGCCCGACGAGCAGCACGTTGGACTTGTCGATTTCGACGTCGTCTTCGTCGGCGGCGTCGGTATGGCTGAGCCGCTTGTAGTGATTGTGCACCGCGACGGCGAGGCAGCGCTTGGCGTGCTCCTGCCCGATCACGTACTGATCGAGGAACTCCTTGATCTGCCGTGGAGCGGGGATGGCCCCGGCCAGATGACGGCTCGGACCGCTGCGGCGTTTCTCCTGCTTGATGATATTGTGGCAAAGGTCGACGCACGCGGCACAGATGTAGACATCGCCGGGCCCCTCGACCATCGGACCCGCGTCCCGCTGGCTCTTGCCGCAGAAACTGCAGGTCGTCGATCGCCGGCCGCCTTTACCGCTCCCTCCAGACTGTCCGCCACGCGCTCCCGCCATTATGCTTGCTCCACCGCCGGACGTGACCGGGTCCGATATTGCCCAGCCAGCGTCGCGATGCGGATCTATCGTCAGGCCTCAGGGCCCTTCCTTAGTTCAAAATCGCCCTCGGAGCCCTTGTTGGGGCGAGAAGCCGGCCGTCCCGCAGCCGGGGGACCTTTTCGACCCCCAAAAGCGGCGATCATCGCCGCCCGCAGGGCTCGGTATTCCTCCTCACTGAGGTTACCCGCCTCCTTCATCCGCGCCAGGTCGTCAAACGTCCACGGCGTCTGCTGCGTCGGCTCCTCGCTCCGCAGGAACCGCTGCCGATAATACCAGAGCCCCCCGAACAGGGCAACGCAGGCCAGAATCAGGATTCCACCCCAAACGAGGATGGAAACAACGCCGTCCGACACTACAGTGGCCAGGATTGCCGTGTGCATGATGAGGCCTCCGACGATTATAGCGAGGAGTGGCGCCTCCCGTCTTCCGGCGGCTTAATCCTCCGGCGGGCCCGTTGACCCGTTCTCCGCCTCACGAAGGGCCCGGCGTTCCGTGCCCGCAGGACGCTCCGTGCGAGCTTGGCGACGATCCTGCCGCCCGTAGATCAGCATCAGGTTGCGGACGTAGATGATGCACGCCAGCAACTGCCCGAGCATGAAAACCGGGTCCGCCTTTTTACAGGCGTACACGAAAGTGAGCAACCCGCCGGCCAGCGAAAGATACCAGAACGCGATGGGGATGGTGCTCCGCTTGCGCCGCTCGCTGACGATCCACTGCACTACGAAACGCAGGAAGAACACCGCCTGGGCAACCATGCCAAAGACAAACCACGGATCCCAGATGTTCTGCCAGAGCTTCTGCAGCCACTCGGACGAGATCTCCATTCCAGCGTCTGTCCGCAGCGCGGCGAGAACCGCAACGACATCCCGCCCGAAAGCGTCAAGGGGAAGACTCATCGGTCAGCGTTCTTCCCGCAGCATTTTTTGTACTTCTTGCCTGAACCGCACGGACAGGGGTCGTTACGCCCGACAGCCTTGCCATCCGTTCGGATGGTCTCCACCGGGGGCGGCAACGGCTCATCGTCCTCGCCCGGCAAGCCGGCCTTGCGCTGCTCGGCCTGCTCTCGCCTGCGGTCAAAACGTGCCTGGTTACTGCGATCTCCTTGCGGCATTCGTCAAATCCTCCAATCGGGGAAGGGTACACATATCGCCCTCATTCCCGCAGTTCACTGCTCGGGCTGCTCCCGCAACCATTCAGTCGGCGTACGTGTGCGGACCACCTTGGCCCCACGCTCGAGCATCTCGCGATCCCAGGTAATGAGGCTCACCCCGGACTGCTCGGCCAACGCGACATCAACGGCATCTGAGCCGCGGAGGCGACACGAGATCGCAATGTTGGCGGCCTTCTCGGCGAGCGCCCGCGAGATCGAGACGGCGCGAAAGCAGGTCAATCGCTCAATCAAAGCCAGCATATTCCGAGACGTCTCCGGGGCGTCTATGGGGCGAGCAATAGCGCCAGCGCATTCCGGGAGAACCAGCACCGGAGCAAGCAGTTCCCGCTCTACCGCAGGTGCCCGGCTCAAGAACGACCGGCTATCAGAATGCTGCACCTCGGAAGCGCGGAACGCGGCAACGAACACACTCGAATCGATGACCACACTCATCGGCGGGACTCGGCCAGAACTTCCAGCGCGGATTTCGGAGACTGCCACGCCTGGGCGATGTCGCGGCTGAGTCGGTCCAACTCCGCCAACCATTGCTCGTGGGTCACCGGCTCTGATTGCGGCTTACCTGTCGGCTTAGTCTGGCAACCACCTTCTGCCTCACGTTGAACGGCATCAACGGACACAACTGTTCCCTCCGGCAGGTTCACGCCCGGCGGAAGCTCCACTCGGCCGTTTTTCACGATTCCGCGGCAGATCATCGTCATCACCTCATACGTTATTGTACCAAACGCCAGACCGTCAGTCTCGCAATCCGGCCCCCCCGCCGGCCGGACGATCAACCGCGTTTGCCGTGACAGTGCTTGTATTTCTTGCCTGATCCGCAAGGGCAGGGATCGTTACGGCCGACCTTGGGCTGTTCGCGGCGGATGGTGACCGGCTTGGCGGCCTCGCCTTGGGCGCGCATGGCCGCCGCCTGATCGGCGCCCGCAAAACCCGCCCCGGTCGCAGAGTCGAACTGGAACTGAGCCCGGCTTAACAAGCCGCCGCCGGTGCCCTCGGTTGGCACGGCTCCGCCCTCGCCGCCGCCCGTGCCGACCTTGAAGATCATATCCGTGACCCGGCTGCGGATCGTCTTCCACATCAGCTCGAACTGCTCGCGGCCCTCGATGGCGTACTGGCTTTGCGGGTGGGTCTGATCGCCGCCCATCGGCCGTTGCATGATCGCGTACTTGAGGTGGTCCATCTCCAGGAGATGGTCCTTCCAACACTGGTCGTAGATCCGCAGCAGCACATAGCGCTCGAGTTGGGTAAGCTCCCAGCGGGCCATCTCGCGACCGGCCTGCTGCAAGATCTCACGCGAATCGTTGTCCGGGTTGGCCAGCGAGGCCTCATCCAGGGTCGGGCCGAACCGCTCCTTCGCCCAGGCAACCAGCTCGCCATTGTCCCCGGAAGCGTGTCGGCGGAGGGCCTCGTCAATCTCGCGATCCAGCCGACCACCTTCGAGGAAATCCTGGCCCGCCTGGACCAACATACGGCCAATCTCGTCAACGCTCTTGCCCTCGAATTGCTCCGTAGTCCAGCCGAGCCGGTATTTCGAGTTCGCCCAGTGCACGAGGTACTGCAGAGCGTAGACGTTGTCCGCCGAGCCGCTGGAATACGCGCGGTTGATGATCGCTTCCACTGGGTAATAGCGTTCGCGACGAGCATACGCCTCGCGAACCTTGCAGCCGATCACCTCAGTCACCTGCCCCGTCGAGCCTTCGGCAACCTCCTCGGTCTTGAGGTCGATGCCGAACTTGCCGCGAACCCAGTCGGCCAAGGCTCCCCGACCGTACTGAGGATCGAGGAAGACCTCGAGCTGCGAGAGATCGATCTTGTCGTAGTGAGCGTCCGCGGCCTCGTAGAGATGATCTTCGATCTCGGGCGGACTCATCTTCCGCATCTGGTTCTGGGTCAGGGACACGGGGAACATCCGCTGAGCCCACTTGAGCAGCCCGCCCACGTCCCACGCCGATGGCTCCTCCTCCTCGTCGATGTACTCGCCGAGAGAAGTCCGAACCAGATCGCGGATCTCGTCTTTGGCCTTCTGGCGAATGCGCCTGTCGAGATACGCCACGTCGGACTCATCGAGCTGCTCGGCCGGTATGTTGATGTCCAGCGTACTGCGGACCCAGTCGCTAACCCGGCGGGCGGTGTAATCGGGTGCAAGGTAATCGCCAACCACTTCCCCGACCGCGTCGTCAATCATCCGCCAGATCAAATCGCTAAGCCGCCGGCCTTCGAGAATGTGCTGCCGCTCGGAATAGAACGCCCGCCGCTGGTAGTCCATCGGCTCGTCCCACTCGAGCAGGTGCTTGCGAGTGGAGAAGTTGCGTTCCTCGACCTTCTTCTGGGCCCGCTCGATGCCCTTACTGATGCGCTTGTCCTCGAGGCTGACACCCTCGGTGAAGCCCAGCCGCTCCATCATCTTGAGCATCCAGTCGGGCATGAACAGCTTGAGCAGGTCGTCTTCCAGGGAGAGGAAAAAGCGGCTGGATCCGGGATCGCCCTGCCGCCCGGACCGCCCGCGAAGCTGGTTGTCGATTCGCCGGGCCTCGTGCCGCTCCGTGCCCACAATGTGCAGTCCGCACGGGGTGTTCAACGGACAGATCTGCCGGCCCAGGGCGGGAAAACGCGGATCCAGCTTGGGCTTGAAGCAGTGGGCGCATTGGGTGCGGGCGTCATACTCGGGGCAGTTGATGCAGCATTTGGTGCTGCCTGCCGGGAACAGAGCCAGCGACGACTCGGGATACTCGGGCGTACTCGTTTGCACGTCGTCGGGCACCTTGCAGTTTCCGTAGACCACGCCGGCTTCGAGCTTGATGTCCGTGCCCCGGCCGGCCATGTTGGTGGCGATGGTCACGTTTCCCCGCGGCCGGCGGTCTGTCCCCAGTGTGGGCAGATGCCGCTGCCCGGCCTTGGCGACAATGTCCGCCTCCCGCGCGTGCTGCTTGGCGTTGAGCACCTCGTGCTCGATGCCATAGGAGCGCTGCAGCAGCGTTGACAGCTTCTCCGAGTTCTCAACGCTGGTCGTGCCCACGAGGATCGGTCGCCCCATGGCCAGCCCGCCCATGATCTCGTCATAGACATCGAGCATGAAACGGACGGTTTGGGGATCGGCTTGCTCCGCCTTGTTGTACTTATCGAGGGCCTCATCCAGCCGCCGCAAATACCCCGCCACCTCGGACGAGTCCGCCTGGGAACCGCGGGCCAACAGTGTGCGCAATCGGCCGAACAGATCCGCCAACAAGAAAGGATCGCTCGGGCGGCCATGTTGATGGACTTCGTGGATCTCCTCCACGATCATGTCGTACTTGGTCGCCGTCGTGCGGTAGACCTTGTCGTTATGGTCCATGCGATTGACCGGGCGATTGGTCGGCAGAGCCACCACCTCGAGCCGATAGATCTTCATGAACTCGTTGGCCTCGGTCATGGCCGTTCCGGTCATACCCGCGATCGCGTCGTAGAGCTTGCAGAAGTTCTGGATGGTGATGGTCGCCAGCGTCTGGGTCTCTTCCTTGACCGGGACTCCTTCCTTGGCCTCGACCGCCTGGTGCAGCCCGTCCGACCACTGCCGCCCGTGCATCAGTCGGCCGGTGAACTCGTCCACGATGATGATCTGCCGATCCTGGACGACATACTCCTTGTCTCGCTCATAGACCACGTGAGCCCGCAAAGCGTTCTCGATGAGGTGCGGGTACTCCATATTGGCGCCGACGTAGAAGCTGCCAATGCCCGCCTCGTCCTGGGCGGACTGCACACCGTCGTGCGTCAGGTGGGCTTGCTTGCGATCCCGCTGTACCACGAAAAGCTGGACGTGACCGATGGCCTCCGCCTCGTCCTCGATCAGCATGTACGGATCGATGCGGAATCGCTTGACGGCATCCTCGAACTTGGGATTGCGGAGCGCTTCCTCGGGCGGATTGTCGCCCCACTCATCGAGTCTGCGAGCGGTCTCGCTGTTGTAACGCCGCTGCCGACTAACCAGCGAGCAGGCCAGACCGTCCGCCCACTTGTAGCGAGATACGTCGTCGTGGGCCGGTCCGCTGATGATCAACGGCGTGCGGGCCTCATCGATCAGGATCGAGTCGACCTCGTCGATGATCGCGTAATCCAGTGAACCCTGCACCTGGTCCTCGAACCGCACCTTCATGTTGTCGCGCAGGTAGTCGAAGCCGAACTCGCTATTGGTGCCGTAGGTCACGTCGCAGGCATAGGCCGCCTGCCGAATGCCCTCTTGCCCACTGGGATCCTCCTGGGCCTGAATGAACCCCACCGTCGCACCCAGCAGAGCGAAGATCGGCTGAGCGAACTCCGCGTCCCGGCGGACGAGGTAATCGTTGACCGTCACAATGTGCACCTTCTCGCCCTGAAGGTGCTTCAGGTATGCCGCGAGATGGCAGACGATGGTCTTGCCTTCGCCGGTCTTCATCTCGGCGACGTTGCTGTCATAGAGCACCTGGCCGCCGATAAGCTGGCAGTGGAAGTGGCGATGCCGCCGGGCACGGTCCGAAGCTTCACGCAGCATGGCGAAGGCTTCGGGCAAAACCGCGATCACCGACTCGCCCCCGCCCACCCTGCTCTTCAACTCGCGACTGCGTTCGAGAAGCTGCTCGTCGCTCAGAGCGCGCAGCTCGGCCTCGTAGCCCAGGACTAGATCGGCGATCCCGGAGTACCGCCGCAGGATCCGCTCATTGCGGCTGCCGAACACCTTGCGAAAGACTTTGCCGGGCAGTTCAATAAGATTCACGTTTCCGTTCCCGATTACACACGAGAGGCTGGGCCGCTGCGCCCCTCGCCACGTTCACCCTGCCGCGAGCGATCCATCCCACCCGCTTGCGGCCTCGCACCACCACCCGCGAACTACAGATCCAGGGCCAGATCATCCCCGCCCTGCTGGCTCGAACGCCACGCCGCGTCAATGAACGCGCAAAGCTCGAGCGTCTCGTCGATCGGCACCGGTGATTGGCGGGTGCGGAAGAAGTTGGCGACAGCCCGGCACAGGCCCTCGTAGAAATCGCCGATGGACGGTCGGCATTCCAGCCCCTTGGCACCCATGACGCTCGCTCCGTAGTGGTGCGGCCCTTTGCGAATCCCGCGCATCGTCCCCAAACGACCGTCCGCCCATACACCGACCGCCAGGTCGCCGTCCGGTGTGCTCGTGCACTGAACCCGCCGACAACCCGTGCCCATCACCGTGTACAGGATTTCTACCCCGTGAATGCCGTACCAGAAAAAGCCCGGATTCGTCGGGTCCAATGAGGCCGGTGCGTAAGCGTCGCAACCCAGAACGACCGGGGCTTCCGCCTGCCCCTCCGCCGGTGCCGTCGCCGGAGCCGGCACCCGCGACGCCTGGAAAGCAGCGTACGCGCTGTCAAACCGCAACGACGACGCACTGAAGCAAGGGAGCCGGTGCTCCTTGATGAGCTTCACCATCTCCTTCGCGTCCGCCAGGCTGGCGGCGAAGGGCTTGTCGATGTAACAGGGCTTGCCCGCCTTGGCGACCGGCCGCAGCTCCGCCAGGTGCCGCCGACCGTCCACACTGTGCAGCAGTACCACATCCACCTGCTCCATGAGCTCCTCGACCGAATCGACCATCTTGACCCCGTGCTTGTCGATGAGCTGCTGCTTGTACTCATCCACCCGGCTCGCACTGGAGGCCAGATCCGGGCTGAAGGACGGATACGCCGCCACAACGCGGAAACCCTGCAGTTCTTCGGGGGATTTCGGGTCGTGGAATATGCCGGCAAACGCCCCGCAATGGGACGTGTCCAGCCCGATCATACCGATGCGAATGATGTCGGCCATGGCTGCCCTCGTGCTCCCTGGGAGCGGGTTGACCGCTCGCCGTCGAGACCTTCACTCTGGGCCGCCATCGCGGACGGCCTCCAGGCCGTGCAGTGTAACCAACCCGCCCCATTCGCGGTAGGGCCGGCCGTCTCGGGGCAAGAAGTGCGGACCGTGACAAAAACCGCGGGCTGCCGACCTACCGTGGACCGGGTCAACTTGTTGACGTCCAGGGACCAAGTCAACTTGTTGACGCACGGACCGAGTCAATTCATTGACGTAAGGACCCAGTCAACTTGTTGCCGTCAGGACCGAGTCAACTTGTTGATGGTGTCCGGGGTCACTCTTGGTCTACGGTGATCTCCAACGCCGGGC
>Ga0123328_1001753_pt1 | contig 20643 bp, 13 predicted proteins | sample BioC12SIPDNA_2_FD_89702 | JGI IMG/M metagenome (GOLD analysis project Ga0123328, IMG submission 89702) | Anaerobic biogas reactor microbial communites from Washington, USA - Biogas_R1_A C12 SIP DNA | ecosystem: Engineered > Bioreactor > Anaerobic > Unclassified | place: Washington, USA...
ACGACGTGACCGGCGAGGTCATGAGCGGGCCGCAGGAGATGGAGGTGGCCGAGGTGTTGGCGGAGATCGAGCGGAGCGCGCGGGAGGCCGCGCGGTGAGGCCCCTGCGCATCGCCATGCAGGCCTTCGGGCCGTACAAGAAGAGGGAAGTGGTCGACTTCAGCCGGCTCGGCTCCAATCGGCTGTTCCTCGTCCACGGTGAGACGGGTGCCGGTAAGACCAGCATCCTGGATGCCATGGTATTTGCCCTCTACGGGGACACCAGTGGCGGTGAGCGTCAGGGCTCCCAGATGCGGTGCGAATCGGCTGATCCCACCAGCCCTACGGAGGTGGTGTTCGATTTCGCCCTGGGCGGACGGGAGTTTCGAGTAACGCGGCGCCCCAAGCAGGAACTTGCGGCCCAACGCGGCAAGAGGCTGGTGCCCAAGCAGGCCGAAGCCGGGCTTTGGGAGACCACGGGTGTTGCGCCCGGGAGCGAAGGCAGGCTCCTGGGCTCCAAGATCCGGGATGTTGACGAAGCGGTACGGGGCTTGCTGGGCTTCTCCTCGGAGCAGTTCCGCCAGGTGGTGCTGCTGCCGCAGGGGAAGTTCCGAGATCTGCTCTCGGCCGGCTCGGACAAGCGGGAGGAGATCCTCAGGCAGCTCTTTCGCACCGACCATTGCGCGGCTCTGGAGCGTGCGTTGGCCGAGCGGGCCAAGGATGTGGTTCGGCAGCAGCAGGAGCTGCAGATGGAGCGGCGCATACATCTGGAGACGGTGGGGGCGGCGAGCAACGCTGAGCTCGAGGCGCTGGCCGAGGAGGCTGCCGAGGCAGTCGAAGCTGCCGCGCGTGATGAGGCGATAGCTGAAGAGGTCTCGCTGTGGGCCGCCGCAGCCGTGGAGGAGGCCGGCAAGTCTGTGGCGGCGCTGGCCGATGTGGTCGCCGCCGCCGCCCGCATTGAGGATCTCCAGAAGGAGCAGCCGCGTATCGACGAACTCAAGGAGGCCGTGGTCCGGGCAAAGGAAGCGGAGCGGTTGGCGCCCTGCCTTGAGGCGGCGCGCGTGGCCTCGGAGGTGGCGGCGCAGGCGGAGGTGGATGAAGCGGCCGCGCAGAAGGCGCTGCTGCAGGCGCTGGCCGCGAGCGCTGAGGCTGCCGGCGCTCTGCGGGCGGCAGAAGCCCGTGGCTGCGAGCGCAGCGCCGCTTCGGAACGGTTGCAACTGCTGCTGGACATCCAGGGCAAGGTTTCCGGGTGGCTGATCGCGGAGGAGGCGAAGACCGAGGCCGAGCGCACGCTGCGCGACGCGCAGGCGGCACTGCAGACAGCCGGGGAGGCGGCGGCTTCGGCCAAGCGCGAGGTGGAGGAGGCGCGTAGCCTGGCCGCGGAGATCAAGAGCGCCGCGGCTGCGCTGCCGGCTGCCAAGGACGGCGCGGGGCGCGCCCGGCAGACTCTTGCTCAGTGTGGCAGGAGAGATGAGACTGCGGCCAGTCTGGAGGCTGCCAGAGACGGTTGCGCGCGGACCGTCGTCACTCTCCGCAGGGCGGAGGCCGACCTCAGGGAAGCGGAGCGGCAGTCGACCAGCCTGGAGTCGCTGTGGCGTGCCGGACGGGCGGCGGCGCTTGCGCAGCAGCTTGTGCCGGGCGCGCCGTGCCCGGTGTGCGGGTCCAGGGAGCACCCGGCGCCGGCGAGAGGCGCTGATGCGGCCGCAACCGTGGTCGACGATGAGAGGTTGGACCGGGCTCGGGAGAGTCTCCAGAGGCTGCGTGACACGTGGGACGCAGCGCAAAGGGCGCACGCCGACGCGGAGAAGGAGGAGACGAAGGCCGCCGCGGAACTGCGGGCGCTCCAGGGAACCCTCCCCGAGGGGTTGACCATGGCGGCAGCGCAGCTCGACCTGCAACAGCGTGTGCTGGATCTCCGGTCCCTGCAGCGGACAGTCGCGGGAGACACCGATCCGGACCGGCTGGTGAGCATTGCGCAGGAGCAGCTGGCGGAGGCGGAACGCGGCCAGGCTGCGGCTCGGGTGGCGGAGAGGGATGCCGCTACTGCTCTCGCCTCCAGAGCGGCCACGGCCCAGGAAGTGGGAAAGGGGATTCCCGAGGAACTGCGGGCGCCGGTTGCGCTCCAAGCTGCGCTCCGGGAAGCCCGCTCCCTTGTGGAGCAGCTGGGAAAGGTGCTGGAAGACGCGCGTGCGGCCGTCAAACAGGCGGACGAGGAGACGGCGGGATCACGGCGCCACCTGGAGGCCATGCAGACGGCACGGGCGAAGGCGCAGAAAGCCGCCCAGGAGGCCTTTGCCAATCGGGATGAGACACTGGGGCACTCGACGTTCCCGGATGCCGATACCTGTCGGGGGGCACTCATGTCGCAAGAGGCTCTCCTGGAGTCGGAGCGCCAAATCAGCGCCCACCGGGACTCCCTCCAGGAGGCAACCGGCCGGCTGAAGCAGGCGGAGGACCTGCTCAAGAGGCATCCCGCGGCAGGCGACATCGAGTCGTTGCGACTGGCCGCGCAGGCGGCGGTGGCCAGGCTGAAGGAGGCCCAGAACCGCCTGCATTCCGCCCAGAGCCGGCAGGAATCTCTCAAGAAGGTCAAGGAGGATATCCAGAATTTGGACGAGCGTTTTCGAGAGGTCGCCGACCGGTACGCCGTGGTGGGCCGGCTGGCCGAGGTGGCGCAGGGCCAGGGAGGAGGGGCCAAGGTCTCCTTCCAACGTTGGGTCTTGGGTGCATACTTGGATGACGTGCTGGCCTCCGCCACCCGGCGGCTCACCGCCATGAGCAAGGGCCGCTACCGGCTGGAACGCCAGCGCGAGTCAACCGACCTGAGGCGGGCCGGTGGACTGGACGTTGCTGTCTATGATGCCTGGTCCAACCGCTCCCGCTCGGCCGTCACCCTGTCCGGCGGTGAGGGCTTCCTGGCGGCGCTGTCACTCGCCTTGGGGCTCGCCCAGACCGTTCAGGAATACGCGGGTGGTACCCGCCTTGATACCATCTTCGTGGACGAGGGTTTCGGGGGGCTGGATCAGGACGCCCTCGACCTGGCAACCGAAGCCCTCATGGAACTGAAGGACAGCGGGCGCCTGGTGGGTGTCATCACGCACGTGCCGGAGTTGCGACAGGTGATTGACGCGCGGTTGGAGGTGCACGGGGGCCCGGCGGGCAGCTGGACGCGGTTTGTGGTGCCGTAGGAGCGTGCCGGTGGGGGATGTGCCGTGCCGCCCGGCATGATACGGGCGGGCAACCTGTGTCAGACTCCCGTAGTAGCCGGATGCAGCCGCCTGTTCAGCCCGCGATGACCTGAGGCCACTCACATGCGCGTAGACACAGCCTCACTCACCACCACCGCCACGTCCGTCCGCGACCTGGAGCGCCGTTCCTCGGCCGCCACCCTCTCGGACATGGAAGTCTTCATCTTCCCCGAGCTCATGTACAGCCTGGTGCTGGCCAACATCATGTCGCCGCGGTTGTGGCGGTGGCGGGACGATCCCTGGTTCGCGGACCTGCCCCGGCTCACGCCCTACCGCCGCGTCCTGCGCCTGCGCCAGTACATCATGGATCACTACGCTTTCAACCTGGACCTGGACACCTGGGGCCTCACCTCCAAAGAGCGCGAGCTGGCGCGGTTCCGGGGCTACGTGAGCCCCGAGACCCTGGCGCAGTCCAACGCCCTCTTCGGCTACGAGGGCGACCGCTACTACTTCGACATCGACATTCGCACCCACTTCGGCCTAGACAAGTACGAGGGCGATGTCATTCCCTACTGGAAGACGGAGACGGTGGAGGCCATGGACGCCTTCCGCTTCAAGCCCGGCTACGAGGCCGGCGCCGGTGAGTGTGTCTCCCTGGCGGCGCTGTACGCGGCCGCCCTCTTCGTGGTAACCGGTCTGCCCCTGAAGGACATCTTCCTCATGGCCACCCCCCTGCATTCCCAGAACTTCCTGGATGTGGGGGAGGGCATCCTCACCAATAATCGCCGCCTCGTCACCAAGGCCATGTGGTACAACGGCACCGCCCTCTCCGCCCAGGCTCGGCGGGCCCTGGAGAATGAGCGGGTGACGGTCGTGGCCCACGAGAGCGGCTGGATCCACGTGCTGTACCCTGAGGCCACCATCGATCCGGCGGCCTACACCCTTTTTGCCACCAAGCTGCGCCATTTCCTGCGCACGCCGCTGTCGCCGCAGATCCTGGGCAACTTCGTCCGCCACTCCAGCGACCTACAGAAGTGCATGCAGGTGCGCACCCGCCGCCCCGGGGGGGAGCGCCACATCGCCATGGAACGGCTGCTGGCCTACGAGCAGGGCAGCCCCTATCGTTTCAACGACGAGACCCGCGAGCGGCTCCTGAACGAGGTGGAGGAGGAGGATTTCGAGCTGCAGCCCCTGCCCGGCCGTTTGGTCCTGGATGACCTGGAGGAGTTCGTGCGGCAGGAGAAGATCGATATCCTCACGCCGGAGGGCTTCGCCCGGCTCAAGGAACGGTTCGGAGCCACCTGTGCCTCCGCCGCCGATGCCATTGAGGGATTGCGCCGCTTCTGCCTGACGGAACCGCGCCTGCCGGATGCCGCCGCCAAGACCCTCACCCCTGAAGACACGCCCTTGGCGCTCGATCCCGCCATGTCACGCGAGCAGATCATCGCCCGCCTAGAAGCCGTCCGCCCCCACAACCAGGCGGCCGACCTGGCCTTCTACGCCTACCGCGATCTCAATCGCACCGAGGCCGCCCCCTTCCTCAAAGCTGCTCTGGAGCGCAGCCCGGTCTCCATCGCCGCCTGTCGGGACCTGGACAATGCGGCCGTGGTGGCCGCCGTGCGCGCCCTGGCCGAAGAGTCCATCTACGACGAGCCTGGCCGTCTTGCCCAACCCGACGAGGTCTGGAACTACGGCCGCGGCGACGGCGCCGAGAAGGCGGTGCTCCTGGCCAACCTGTTGTGCGCCCGCCACCCCCAGTTGCCGCTGACCTTGGAGGTTGCGCCCGCCGCGGTCACCCTGCGGGCGGGCGACGAGGCCTACCGTTTCGCCAGCAGCAAGGGGCTGCACCAGAGCGTCTGGGAGTTGCCCACTGACTTTGCCCCGAGGTGATACCCTAAGAGCAGGGTACTCCGATGAGGGGAGATGCCGTGCTGTTCCACGTCACTCTGGAAGAAGCGGAAGACGGCTGGTTCGTTGCGGAAGTCCCAGCGTTGCCGGGCTGCGTCTCTCAAGGCAGGGACCAAGAGGAGGCTCTGGCGAACGTGCGGGAGGCCATCATTGCTTGGCTGTGGGCCGAGGACCAGAAGGCCCTGGCGCAGTTGCCTGATGCCGGCTTGCGGCCGCCGATAGTCGTCGCCGTGTAGACAGTGGGGCGCCTCGCTAATGTCTCTGGGCGCGCGGCGGCCATCGCGTTTCAGAAGGCCGGGTGGGTCGCGCTTGGGCAAGTGGGAAGTCATTTGGTGCTCGTGAAGTCCGGTGTCAGGGCGAATCTCTCGATTCCCCTGCACAAGGAACTGTCAGTTGGGACGCTACGCGCGTTGATTCGCAACGCCGGGCTGACTGTCGACGAAGTCCTGGATCTCATCTGACCGGCGGAGCAGGCGCGTGAGCGAGTTTGCCCTCACGGTGGAGGGTCTGACCAAGATATTCGGTGAGCGCCGGGTCGTGGACGGTGTCACTTTTGCCGTGCAGGCGGGGGAGGTGTTCGGCTTCCTGGGCCCCAACGGCTCCGGGAAGACCACCACCATCCGCATGGCCCTCGACATCATCCGGCCGGACGGTGGCAGCGTGTGGGTGCTGGGCTCTCGGCCGGAACTGGCGGTGCTGCGCCAGGTGGGGTACTTACCGGAGGAGGCCGGACTGCCGGCCAAGGCCCGCGTGATCGATACCATCCGTTACCTGGCGCGGCTGAAAGGCCTTTCGCGCGCAGATGCCGAGGTTCGAGCGAACGAGCTCCTGCGCCGCGTCAATCTGTACCAGCACCGCCTGAAGCGGGTGGATGTTCTCTCGCAGGGGATGCGGCAGATGATCCAGTTCATCGTGGCCATCGTTCATGAGCCGCGGTTGCTGATTCTGGACGAGCCCTTCGCCGGCCTCGACCCTCTCAACGTGAGGCTCATGAAGGAGATCCTCACCGAGTGCCGGCAGGCCGGGGCCACCATCATGTTCAGCACCCACATCATGGCCGACGTGGAGGAGATGTGTGAGCGTATCGCCCTCATCTCCGACGGCCGGCTGCTCCTCTTCGGCGACCTGGCCGACATCAGGCGCGAGCGCGGTGTGCGGGCGGTGCAGGTGCAGGCGGCCGCCGTCCCGGCCGAGCTGCGCGCAGCGCCCCAGGAGAGCCTGCCCGGCGACGTGATCGAGTACCGGCTGGGCGGTGGCTGGACTCCCGAGCGCATCCTGGGATCGTACGCGGCCTCGGGTGTCGCGGTCGATCGCTTCGAACAGGTGCGGCCCTCCCTGACCGACATCTTCATCGAGGAGGTGTCCCGTGCCCGGCAGAACGCGTGAGGCCTGGATCATCTTCGCTGAAGAGCTGCGGCGAAGGGTGCGCAGTCGTTGGTTTCAGGTGACGACCGCCGTGGTGGTGCTGCTGCTGGTGGCGGCCCTGTTCGTGGTGCCGCCACTGGTCAATGGCGATGGCGGGGAGGCGCCCTCCGGCCCCGACCCGGCCAAGATCGGCGTGGTCGATGAGAGCGGTGGCTTCCCGGCCCTGGGCGGGTCGGGCATGGGCGCCAGGGCGGCAGGGGACACGGCGGCGGGCGGCGCCGGCGGGCCGCGGTTGTTCGATGACAGGGCGCAGGGTGTGGGGGCGCTGGCTCGAGGTGACATCGAATGGCTCTACGTGGTACCCGCGGACTACATGCAGTCCGGCCAGGTGGAGCAGTACGGTGAGTTCGTGGGCAGATTCCCCTCCAACCCAGGCGGCGAGGCCGTCTTCCGCGCGCTCCTGGTCGACGCTCTCCTGAGCGGTCAGGTGGACCCGAGCGTGCGCCTGCGCGTGCTTGATCCCGCGCGGTTCGAAAGCTACCGGGTGGTGGAGGATGGTAGCGTGGCGCCACTGCCGCCCATAACCGAGACGGTCGGGGCCTTCATGGTGCCTCTCCTGTTTGCCGCTCTCCTCGGGCTGGGTTTGGCCGTGGGGGCGGGGACCATGGTGCAGAGCATGTCGGAGGAGAAGGAGAGCCGTCTGGTGGAAGTGATGATCACCTCGGTCTCCCCGTTCTCGCTGCTGGCGGGCAAGCTGCTGGCCCTCACCGTGGCCGGGCTGCTGCAGGCAGCGGTGTGGATCGTGGCCGGCGCTCTCATCCTGCCGGCCATGTTTCGTCGCATCAGCGGTTTCGGCGAATTCGGCATCTCGGGGGAGATGTGGGCGATCATCATCGGCTGCTTCATCGCTGGATACCTGTTGGTCACCACCCTCGGCGTTCTGGTGGGGGCCGTTGCGCCGTCGGCGCGGGAGGCCGGCGGGGCCGGCAGTTGGGTGACGATCCTGCCGTTCTTTCCCATCTGGTTCTTCTCGTTGATGATGGCGTCCCCGGATGGTCTGTTGAGCCGGGTGCTCTCCTATCTTCCTCTCACCTCGCCCAGTGGGATCCTGGCGCGCGTGAGCGCGGGCGGTGAGATGGCCGGTTGGCAGATCGCCCTGTCCTTGCTGGGAGTGGTGGCGTTGAGCGCCGTGGTGTTGTGGGTGGCCACGCGCGTATTCCGCGCCGCCATCCTCATGCGCGGGCAGAATGCCACGGCGCACAATCTCTGGGGGGCATTCAGGAGCGCGGGCTGAGGAGGGTTCTCCTCAAGGCTCGGCGTTTTCGCCTCCCGGCGCTTCCGGTAGGACGTACTCGCCGTCGAGGAGGGCCGAACGCACGGCGGCCTCGTCCTTGACATGGGCCAGAACCGTGACCTGGTCCCAACCCTCCAGGTGCGTGTTGCCTTTCGGTATCACCACTTCCGAGCCGCGCGTGATCAAGACGATGACGGACCCCGGCGGGAGCGGCAGATCACGGACGCGCGGCCCCTGGGCACCCTGGGGATCGGGCAGGTCCACCACGATCAGGTCCAGATCGCTGTGGGCCATGGTGATGAGCTCGAGGTTGTACAGGGATTGAGGGCGAGCGGTCGTGGAGAGCCTCAGCCATCTGGCCACGACGCCCAAGGAGGACCCCTGGACCAGCACGGACATCAGCACCGCGAAGAACACCAGGTTGAACACATCCCGTCCCACCGCCATCCCGGCCACCAGGGGATAGGTGGCCAAGATGATGGGGACGGCGCCCCTCAAACCCGCCCAGGAGATGAACGCGCGGTTCTTGAGGCCCAACTTCATCCCCAGGGTACCCAGCCACACGGCCGCGGGGCGGGCAATGAGGGTCAGCACCAGAAACAGCACCACGCCCTTGGGCCATAGCGTGGCCCATTGCCGCGGAGATATGAGCAGCCCCAGCAGCACGAACATGCCTATGTCGGCGATGGTGGAGAGAGCCGCGGAGAAATTGGCCACTCCCTGCTTGTGGACGAAGGGGAGGTTGCCGGTCACGTAGCCGGCCACGAATACCGCCAGCATCCCACTGGCCCGAGCCTCTTCGGCCAAGCTGTAGACCAGAAGGACGATGCCCAGCAGCAGGACGTAGTAGTGGCCGCGGTCGCGCGGCCCCAGCCGGTTGAACAGCCATAGCGCCGGGCGGGCCAGCAACCAGCCGATGGCTATCCCGGCCGCCCCCTTCCACACGAACGACAGCGCCACGGTGTACCAGGTGCCGGTACCGGAAGTGAATGCCTCGATAGCGGCAAGAGTGAGGAGAATCGCCATGGGGTCGTTGGCGGCGCTCTCGATCTCCAGCGTGGACGAGAGCCTGCGTGGGAGTTGTTGTCGGCGGAGAATCGAGAAGGTGGCGGCCGCATCGGTGGAGGAGATGATGACGGCCAGAAGCATCGCTTCCTGGAGAGGCCACCGCAGCACTCCCCACAAGACGAGGAAGGTGGCTCCGGCAGTGAGTACCACGCCCCAGGTGGCCAATCCCCCCGCGGCCAGGGCAACGGAGCGGAAATCCTCTTGGCGCGTGCTGAAGCCTCCTTGAAACAGGATGAACACCAGGGCCATGCCGGCCACTTGGTTGCTGAGGTTGACGTCGCTGAAATCCCACAACCCCAGCACATCGCTGCCGAAGATGATCCCGGCTCCCAGTGCCACCAGAATGACGGGCACACTCCAGCGGTCCAGCAGGGCGGCCACCAACACCACCACTATCAGGATCACGGCGGTCAGCAGGTAGAGTTCGTTCATGGGAAAGCGGTCACCACCGTCACAGCGCCGTGGATACAACCAGCGTGGCATAGGCCACATAGCAGGCCAGCAGGATTCCGCCCTTGAGCCGGGTGATGCGGCCGCCGCCGTCCGTGGTGGCGCCCGTGCGGCCGGCGCCGCCGCGCCCATAGCCTATCGCCACCAGGAACAGGGTCAGGGCAGTCATCACCGGCACGTCACGAGTGAACACCTCGGGCTCAGCCGCCAACGGCCGGATGAGCCCAGCCAGTCCCACCCCGGCCAGCGTATTGAAGAGGTTGGAGCCAAGGACGTTTCCCAGCGCGATGTCGTGCTCGCCTTTGCGGACGGCGCTGATCGATGAGGCCAACTCCGGCAGGGAGGTGCCGGCGGCCACGACCGTCAAGCCCACCACCAGGTCGCTGACACCCAAGGCTCGGGCGATCTCCACCGCGCCCCACACCAGGAGGCGCGAGCCGGCGATGAGCAGCACCAATCCCGCCACCACCCAGAACACTGCCTGCCGTATGGGCAACTGGTCAGCTTCCAGTTCCTGCTGGGTCTCGGTGGCCAGCGCGTCGGCCCTCTTCCGTCGACCCTCCCAGATGCTCCAGGCCAGGAGGCCGGCAAAGACCGTCAGCAGTACGAGGGCGTCCAGACGGGAGATGTCCCCGTTCCACAGGAGCACGGCGGTTACGGCTGTCACGCCCACCAGGATGGGCATCTCCCGGCGCAGCACCGCCGAGCGCACGACGATGGGGCTGACCAGTGCCGTCGTGCCCAGGATGAGGGTGATGTTGGCGATATTGGAACCATACGCGTTGCCGAGAGCGATCCCGGGGCTGCCCTGGACAGCGGCAGACACGGAGACCACCATCTCCGGCGCGGAGGTGCCGAAGCCCACGATCACCATGCCGATGAGGAGCGGCGGCACGGCCAGGTACCGCGCGGTGGAGGCCGCGCCCTCCACGAACCGGCCCGCGCTCCAGACGAGGAGGGCCAGCCCGGCGACAATGGATAGCACGGCAAAAAAGATGGTCATGCTCGGCGGCGATGGTCAGGGCCGTGGATGAAGCTCGGCGCAACCACGACCAACGCCGCTGTGCCGGCATTTTGTACACGCAACATGACCCTGTCATGATAGGCCATTTCGCGTGGCGAGAGTATCTGTGGCCCGCTGTTGCGCGGCCGGACGCGCTGAGACGGGCGGCCTCGCGCGGCGCCTCTGGCTTCCCCTACTGCCCCTCCCCCTCGGCCACGGCCACCTGCGGCGTCGCCTGCTGGGTGGCGACCAAGCGATCGAGCCGGCGCACCGCGGGCAACAGCCACACGGGCAGCCCGGTCAAGAACATCAGGGCCCCGGAGAGGGCGAACCAGGGCGCCACGCCCGTGTTCTCCGCCAGGGGGCCCGCCGCCAATAGGCCCACCGGCGCCACCACCGTGGTCATGGCCATGTAGAGCGACATCACGCGCCCCAGCTTGGAAGGGTCGATGAGTCCTTGGAACAAGGCCGTGAGCGGGGCTCCGAAAAGCGGGGCGGAGATGCCCATGAAGACGCACAGGACGGCGAACACCCAGAACCCGGAGGGGGGCAAGAGCCCGGACACCCCCGCCATGAGGCCCAGGAGGAAGATTCCGATTCCCACCAGCCGCGTGCCGGGAATGCGGGCGGCCAGCGCCCCTATCCCCGCCGACCCGGCCAGCATGCCGGCGCCGAAGGCCAGTTCGGCGATGCTGGCGCGCACGGCATCGCCCGAGAAGTGCTGCAGGGTCATGAGGGGGAAGAAGGCGTTCAGCGGCATGTAGACCAGCGTCACCGCCACCAGCACCAGCGTCAGCTGCAGCAGTCCGCGGTGGTGAACCAGCTCGCGCCAGCCCTGGCGGAACTCGGCTAGGAGGCCCGTGGCGGGAGATTCGGTCGCCGACCTTTCCGGGTGGGGGATACGCACCAGCAGCAGGGAAGCCACCGCGAACGCGGCTCCTCCTACGTCCAGCGCGATCACGCCGGCCATGGGCAGCACGCCCATGAGGAAAGCACCCAGCACCGGACCGGCCATGGACACGCCGGACACCAGGAAGTAGTTCCAGCCGGCCACGCGCATGAGGTGCTCGGCGGGGACGTACATGGGAACCGCCGCCTGGCTGGCGGGTGTGTGGAAGGCGGCACCCACGCTACGTAGGGCGACGATGCCGATCACGACCCCCGTCGATGGCGAGCCCAGGGCAAACAGGGCCAGCAGCACGAGGCTGGTGGCGGCGATGAAGGTGTCGGCGGCGATCATGGTGAGGCGCCGGTCCCAGCGGTCGATGAATGGTCCTACCACAAGACCAAGGAGAGCCTGAGGCAGGAGGGCGGCGATGGAGGCGTAGGCCAGGATGCCGGCGGATCCGGTCGTGGCCGTGAGCCACCACACCAGGGCGAAGTTGACGGCGGCGCTGCCCAGCAGGGAAAAGGCCTGGCCGGCGAAGATGATGAGGAATGTGCGATACCAGGGTCGCGCGCGATCGTTCATGAGCAGTGACCAGTGAAGTAGAGCGACATGAGGGGCCTCGGGAAGCCCGTGAGATTCTACACCTCCGGGCGCTGTCGGCGGCGGCAGGGGCGGCAGTGACCCGTCTCAGCCCAGGGCGGCCCGGCCGCAGCAGAGGCGCTTCGGGAACCACGCCATCCGGGGCCGAGTCGAAGAAGGGCAGAGGCCGTCGAGGGAAGAACGATGAGGGGAGAACGGTGGTATGAACCGCAACAGGATACGCTCACGTGCCCGGCTCGTCACCGCGTACATCTGCCTGCTGATGTTGGGGGTGATCCTGGCCGGGTGTGGGGCCGAAGGCGGTGAGGGTCGGTCGGCCGCCGGTGAGAACGAGAAGACCCACCTGACCCCGGGCCGGATCTACTCCACCGTAGACCGGGCACCGGCGGAGGAGGCCTCTGCCGAGGAGGTGGAGGCGCTGGTGGCCGATTCGCAGGCCTTCGCCCTCGACCTGCTGACGCGGCTCTCGGCCGACGGCCGCAACCTGGTCTTCTCGCCCTGGGGGCTGCTGACGGCGCTGGGCATGACCCACGACGGGGCGCGGGGTAGCACCCAGCAGGAGATTGCCACGGCGCTGCATCTCTCGCTTCCCTCCGAACGGCTGCCGATGGCTGTGAACGCCCGCGATCTTGCGCTGGCGGAGAGCGCCTCGCCCGAGCTTCACTCGGCCACCGCCTTCTGGGCCCAGGATGGGACGCCCTTCCACGAGGACTACCTGGACCTGCTGGCCCGCTACTACGGCTCCGGTGTCACCGTCGCAGACTTCAACGGTGACCGCGAGGGCGCCAGCCGGATGGTGGCGGAGTGGCTGGCGCGGGAGATCGGGAGGGAGTTCAGCGCCGAGTGGGCGCCCCCCGTGTCTGACGCCTACCCGCTGCTCTGCGTGCTCACGTCCGCCGTGCGCCTGGACGCCCTTTGGGCCCACCAGTTCGACCCCGCCATGACCCAGCCCCGCCCCTTCACCCTGGACGACGGCACCGAGATCAGCGTGGACACCATGAGCATCACCACCGACTTCCTGGTGTCCGAAGGCCAGGACTACCAGGCGGTGGAGCTCCCCTATGCCGGCAACACGCTTGCCTTCCTGGCCGTGCTGCCGACGGGCTCAGTGGCCGCCACTCCACCCACCGGCGGCAGCCTCACCGCCTTCGAGGAAAGCCTGACACCGGAGAAACTGGCAGCCATCGTCGACGGCTTGGCCGGCGACGGCCTCACCACCGTCACCATGCCCCGGTTCAACTTCCAGCGCAACCTGGACCTCGAGCCCAGCCTCACGGCCATGGGCATGACCACCGCCTTCTCCGACGGCGACTTCAGCGGCATGACCCCCACCACCGGCTGGTTCATCGACGGCGTGGCCCAGCAGGCCTACATCGAGGTCACCGAGCAGGGGACCAAGGCGGGTGCAGCCACCGAGGTGACCATTGCGGGGGGTATCGGCGGCAGCATCGAGCTCAACCGGCCCTTCCTCTTCTTCATTCGCCACGTGGCCAGCGGCGTGCTGCTCTTCGTGGGAGAGGTCAGGGACCCCAGGGACCCGGGGCAGCAGTAGGGGGCGAGCCGGGGAGGCTGCGGCCGAGGCTGGGGCCGGTTCACGTGCGACTGCCGGGCGGTGGCGATTGCCGCGGCCGGGTCTGAAGACGAGTACGCGACCGGCACCGCATCTCTCGCGAAGAAGGGAGGCCGCCTCGCATGCCGCGGCCCAAGCCGGCTCGCGGCGCTTCGTACGGCGTTGCAGCCGCTCTTCCCGGCGGCGTTGTCACGTGTGAAACGGGTTGACCGCCGAGTTGGGGCGGAGTAGACTCGGCTCGTAGGTGGATATCGAACGTTCCAACGAATAGAACGAGTGTTCGAGGACGGGCCAAGAGGGGGTTCGTATGGGGTTCACGATTGACATCGACACGGGGGGGACTTTCACCGACGGCTTCATATGTCGAGGGGACCAGGTCGAGACGGTCAAGGTTCCCACCACGCCGCACGATCTCACGGTGTGCTTCCTGGAGTGCGTGAAGGCGGGGGCGGAACGCTTCGGCCTTCCTCTGGAGGATCTGCTCCATGATACCGAGATCGTTCGTTTCTCCAACACCATTGGCACCAACACCATCATCCAGCGGGACGGAGCCAAGATTGGCCTGATCATGACCAAGGGCCGGGAGAATTTGGCGCCAGTCGGGGAAGCGCCGGGCAAGGCTCCTCTGGTGGCGGCCGATATGGTGGTGGGGTTGGCGGAGGAGGTTTCGCCGGCCGGCGAGGTGGTGACGGCTCCCAGCGAGGCCGAGGCGTTGCAGGCGGCTCAGACCCTGATCGACCAAGGGGCTCGCTGCTTGGTGGTGGCGCTGGCCAACTCGGATGCCAACCCGGCCAACGAGCGCCTGGTCCAAGCGGCCATCAAACGTGAGTATCCGCGCGACTTCCTGGGCTCCCTGCCTGTCTTCCTCTCCTCCAACATCTCACCCCGGGCGGGCGAGCAGGAACGAGTGAATGCGGCCGTCATCTCCGGGTACATCCACCCGAAGCTGGTTCGCCTCCTTTACAAGGCGGGCGAAGACCTGAGGCGGCGCCTTTACCACAAGAGCCTGTTCATTGGCCACAATAATGGGGCTGTGGCCCGCGTGGCGAAGACCCGCGCCATCAACACCTACAACTCGGGCCCGACCGGCGGCCTCATGGGCGCGAGACTGATGGCCGATCTCTACGGGACCTCCGACCTCATCTCGGCCGATATGGGCGGCACCTCCTTCGATCTGGGCTATGTGCACCGGGGTACCGCTAGCTACAGCGTGCGGCCGTCGGTGGAGGGCTTTCCTGTGAATTTGCCCATGCTATCCATCCGGGCCATAGGGGCGGGCGGGGGATCGATCGCTCACATCGAGGACGGACGCCTGGAGGTGGGGCCGCAGTCGGCGGGGGCGCTTCCCGGCCCGGTGGCTTTCGACCTGGGCGGGACTGAGCCCACGGTTACCGATGCCGACGTCGTGCTCGGCATCTTGGATCCCGACTTCTTCCTGGGTGGCGGCATGAAGCTGCGGCCGGACAAGGCCCGGGCGGCCATCGAGGAGAAACTGGCCAAACCCCTTGGCGTATCGGTGGAGGAGGCTGCGCTGCTGGTCAAGGAGACGGTGGACCGGAACATGGGGTTGGAGACCAAGGCGTTGCGTGAGGAAGTGGCGCCGGAAGGCGAACCGCTGCTGCTGGTCTTCGGCGGTGCCGGCCCATCACATTGCTGCGGAGTGGCGGAGGTGGCAGGGCTCAAGAAGATTCTGCTGACGCCGGTCGCCTCGGTGTTCTCCGCCTTCGGCGCCTCCACCATGGACGTGGGGCACATCTACTACCGAAGGGCGGAAAGCCTCTTCGGCGACACCGACTTCTCGCAGTTCGTGTCCGCAGCGGTGGCCGACATGCGTCGGGAAGCCGAACGCGACCTGCGCGGGGAGGGCTTCTCCTTGGACGATGGACGGGTGGGTCTGGATCTCTTCGTCAAGCCGAACGGCGGCGGTTGTGAACTCAAGGTAGCCGTCGAGCCCGACTTCTTCGAATCGGCCGAGAAGACGGCGGGAGCCGAGGCAAGCGTGCGGGCGGCTCTGGCCGATGCCGGCTCGTCGGTTAACGGAGGGCCGTTGACCATCACCACCCTCAGCCTCTCCTGCTCGGCCCCTATCCCGCATTACAGCCTCCCCAGCAGCGCGTTGGGAAGCTGCGCGGCGGATGCGGCGCGCAAAGGTAGCCGCGTGGTGGTGCTGAGGCGGGGAGCGGGCGCGGAGCAGGTTCCGGTCTACGACATGGCCGCGCTCACCGCGGGCCACGTCATCGGCGGGCCGGCCGTGGTCGAGTCCAAGGACACAACCGCCCTGGTGCCGTTCGGCTGGAGGCTGAGCGTGGACGGCTATCGCAACTGCGTGCTCGAGGAGGTGTGAGCGGCATGAAGGTCAGGATCACCGAGTATCTGGAGATAGATCTCGATCGCGAGGAGTGGTGTTGCCGGTGCTGTGGTTATGCGCTCGCCGGCGCCCGGGACGACTACAAGACCGGTTGCCTGGTGGCCCAGCGGCCGTTGGAGGAGGTCCATCCCTCCTTGAACGACGGCCAGGCCTACAGCTTCACGCCGGACCCGGACTTCTGCCGGCTCATCGAGTTCTATTGTCCCAACTGCGGCACGATGATCGAGAACGAATACCTGCCGCCCGGCCACCCGCTCACGCACGAGATTGAGCTCGACGTCGATGCGCTCAAAGCCAGGTACGGAGCCTGATCGTGGCCGGAGGACGAGAGGTGTTCCTTAATGCCCTCCAGGGGCGACCGGCCGACCGGCCGGCGTTCCTACCCCTGGTCAACCGGCTGGCGGCAAAGCTGGCGGGATGCAGCCTGCAGGAGATGCAGTCTGATGCCGGGCTGTGGACGGGCGGGCTGACGGCTGCCGCCAAGCTGCTCGGCGCCGATGCGCTGGCCGTGGCCTATGACCCTACCCTGACTGCCGAAGGCCTGGGGGCACCCATCGCCTGGAAGAATGGTTTACCCCGACCGGCTGGCCCGGTGGAGACGATGGCCGAGAACCCGGAGAAGAAGGGGAGGCTGGCAACGGCGCTGGAGGTGATGCGCCGCCTGTTTGCCGGAGACTCTTCCGGTCGTGCCCGTGTGGCCATGCTCACCGGGCCCATCACCAGCGCGGCCATGCTCTTCGGGCCGGATCAGGCGGTGGGGAAGGCCCGGGACATCAAGGCCCCGATGCTGCGCTGCGTGGAGGCCGCCTGCGAGACCCGCCCGGACCTGATGCTGCTCATGGAGGGCCAGGGTTTCGCTGCCGGCGGCATCACCCCTCACCACCGGCGCATCTACGCCACGGTAAGGAACGTGGCTTCCTACTACAACATCCCGGTCGGGGTCTTCCTCCGCGGATACCGCGAAGAGGATCTGTCGGGGCTGCGGGAGCTGGGGCTGGACTGCCTGGCCCTGGGCTCGTCCGTCGCGGGTGGGTTCCCCTCCCTGGAAACGGCCCGCTCGGTGCAGAGCGGTGGCGCCGCGGTCCTTTTCTCGCTGGACGGGGAAGCGCCGGACAAAGCCGCAGACGTGGCGGCGCAGGCAGCGGGGGCGGCCCAGGCGGCAGGCAGCAGCTTGGTCCTGATCATGGCCGAGCCGGATAGGAGTGATTTTCAGATAGAGAAGCTGCGGGCGGCGATCGAGCAGATCGCTCTGATCCGCGTGTAGAGCGATAGGGGGATATATGGGTCTCAGCATCAATATCGACGTCGGCGGCACCTTCACCGACTTCTACGCGGCCGGTAACGGCAGCGGCACTCGGCTCACCAAGACGCCCACCACCCACTACGACCTCTCTGTGTGCTTCATGAAGGGCATGAATGAGTTGGCCCGGCTCTACGGGCTGCCCCTGGCCGAGATGTTCGCCGGGACCGATACGGTCCACTACTGCACGACCGTCGGGACCAACGCCCTGCTGGAGCGCACCGGTCCCAAACTGGGCCTCATCACTACTGCCGGCCACGAGGATGCCATCTACATCGGACGGGGTCGTAGCTGGGCGGACGGGGGGACGCCGCAGGAGAACCGGGACCTGGCCCGCATCCGCAAGCCCGAGCCGCTCATCTCTCGGGACATGGTGGTCGGGGTACGGGAGCGGGTGGACTCCTTTGGCCGAGTGCTGGCGCCGCTTTCCCGCGGAGAGGTGCTGGAGAAGCTGCAGATCCTCGTGGATCGGGGAGCCATGGGCTTCGTGGTCTGCCTGCTCTGGAGCTTCCAGAACCCGACTCACGAGCAGATGATCAAGCAGATCATCGAGGAGGAGTATCCCGAGGACTACCTGGGCTCCATGCCGGTGACGCTCTCCAGCGAGGTCTCACCCAAGTCGGGCGAGTACACCCGCTTCACCACCACCATCGTCAACGCCTACATCCAGGGCGTGATGGGCGACGAGATCAACAAGCTGGTCACCGAACTCCGTACCGGCGGGTACAGGAAGCCACTGGTGCTGGCCCACAACACGGGCGGCATGAAGAAGGCCTCCCGCACCCGGGCCGTGCTCACGCACAATGCCGGTCCGGTGGCCGGTCTGCATGGAGCCGCCACCTTGGGCCGTCGTTACGGTTACGGCAACGTGGTCTTCACGGACATGGGCGGCACCTCCTTCGATATCGGCGTGGTCACCGGCGGCCGCATGAAGGCGTACGACTTCATCCCGGTGATCGACCGCTGGCGCACCAACATCCCCGCCATCGAGGTGAAGTCGATCGGGGCCGGGGGTGGTTCGATCGCCTGGATCAACAAGCTCATGGGCAATACCCTCGAGGTGGGCCCACAGTCGGCCGGTTCCCAGCCGGGCCCGGCCTGCTACGACAAGGGGGGGATCGAGCCCACGGTCACCGACGCCGACTTGGTGCTGGGTTACCTCAATCCCGACAACTACCTGGGCGGCAAGATGCTGCTCGATCCCGATCTGGCCTATGAAGCCATCGAGCAGAAGATTGCACGCCCGGCGGGCATCAGTGTGATGGAGGCCGCCATGCGCATCCGCCGTCTGGTTGATGCCAGGATGGGGCAGGAGGTCTTCAACGAAGTCGCACTCAAGGGGTACGACCCCCGCGACTTCGTGCTCATGGCCTGCGGCGGCGCCGGCCCGGCCCACGCCTGCGGTTTCGCGCCCTACTTGGGGGTCACCAAGGTGATGGCCTCACCCTACTCGCCGGTGTTCGGCGCGTTCGGCGTTTCCACCATGAACATCCAGCAGGTGTGGGACAAGTCGCGCACGCTGAAGATCTTTCGCTGGCAGGACCAGTCCTACCTGGAGGATGTGGAGGCCTTCAACTCCGTGGTCGAGGAACTGCGCGACCTGGCCCTGCGCGACCTGCGGCTGGAGGGCTACCCGGATGAAGCGGTCAAGTTCCGGCTGGAACTCGACATGCGCTACGGCATGCAGTACAACCTCACGCGCATTATCTCTCCGCACCTGACCGTCTCCTCTCCGCAAGACTTCAAGAACATCTGCGACCAGTTCACCGCCGACTACTCGGCCATGTACTCCCCGGAGGCGATCTTCCCGGTGGGCGGGGTGAACGTGGAGTGCTTCTACCTGACCGCCTGGGTGGAGACGCCGGCACCGCGGCTTGCGGAGGAGGAGCCGGCCGGCTCCGAGCCGCCGGCGGAGGCCCGGCTGGAAAGCCGCCAGGCCTGGTGGGGCGATGCAACCTGCTCCCAGAACACCCCGGTCTTCAGCTTCGAGGCGCTCCGGGCGGGCAACCTGGTGGCGGGGCCGGCGATTGTCGAGGCCAAGGACAGCACCTACGTGGTGGAACCCGGATGGAGCCTGGCCGTCGACCGCTTCCACAACGTTTCTCTGACCGCAGGGGGTGAGCAATGATCGGCGTCGCCTACACGCGCGATCCCGAGGTCGTCCATCGGCTCAAACCGGAGCCGATAACGGCGACGGAGGCGGCCGCCCAGGCTGAGATAGACGACCTCGACTTCGAGATCGTCCGTCACAAGCTGGAGATGATCGCCCAGGAGGGCAAAGAGACCACAATGAAGCTGGGCGCCTCCAACGGCATGCGCTGGGGTGACGTGGCCTTCGGCATCTACACGGCCCAGGGCGACGTGGCCGTGGTCGCCACCGGCATCTGGTTCCACGCGGTGCTGGGGCAGATCCCGGTCAAGTACATCGTGAAGCACTGGGTAGACAATCCCACCGTGGGGGTCAAGCCCGGAGACTCCTTCTTCTTCAACGACCCCTATATCTGCGGTGTGCACCCTGCCGACATGGGTCTGGTCATCCCCGTCTTCCACGGCGACACGCTGGTCTGCTTCGTGGGGGCTATCGTGCACAGCGGAGAGTGCGGCGCCTCGGAGCCGGGCGGGGTGAGCACGAGCGCGCAGTCCAAGTACGACGAGGGTCTGAAGATCCCGCCTATGAAGGTCGGGGAGAACTATCAGCTCCGGGACGACGTGCTCACCATGTTTTCCGCCATGGTCCGCGATCCGCGAACCCTCATCCTGGACATCAAGGCCAGGTTGGCCGCTTCCCGCATCGCCGAGCGGCGGATCCTGGAAGTCATCGAGCAGAGGGGAGCGGAGTTCTTCGTCGGCTCGCTACGAAAGGTTCTGACCGTCACTGCCGACGCCGCCCGCAAGAAGCTCAGCCTGCTGCACGACGGCACCTTCCGCCAGCCCCGCTTCATGGACACGGTGGGCACGGAGGAAGGACTGACCAAGATTGGCATCACCATCCGCAAGCAGGGAGAGAAGCTGTACGTGAGCTTCGAGGATACGTCTCCCATGATGCCGCAGAAGCCCCTCAACACCTACTTCCAGGGGGCGCTGGGGCTGATTATGGTGTATCTGTGCGGCTGGTTCTTCTACGACCTTCCGGCCAACAACGGCCTGCTGGAGGTGGTGGAGTGGGAGGTCCCGGGCAATGCGCTCATCAACGCCCAGGGCGACGCCCCCACCTCCCTGGCGCCCTACCCGCAGGCCGCCTTCGCGCTGGGGGTCTTCCTCATCGGTGCCCGCATGACCTACCACTACGACAGATCCCGCGCGGTCGCCGCCTGGATGAACGGCTTCGGCGTCCCCATCTACGGCGGGCTGACCCAGTGGGGTGAGCCCTGCGCCGACATTACCCCGGAGATGAACGCCACCGGCTGCGGTGCCCGTCCCGACATGGACGGGGTGGACTGCGCCGGTTCCTACTTCGCCACCATGAGCGACTGCTCTGATGTGGAGACCACCGAGTCGGATCGGCCTTTCGTCTACCTCTTCCGCAACTTCTTCAATGGCTCGTACGGACACGGCAGGCACCGGGGCGGGGCGGCCGTGGGCATGGGGCTGATGACGCACGGCTCCCCGTTCTTTCTGATGGGGGCACACGGCTACGGTTCCAAGTTCCCCTCCACCCTGGG
>Ga0123328_1001756_pt1 | contig 20616 bp, 19 predicted proteins | sample BioC12SIPDNA_2_FD_89702 | JGI IMG/M metagenome (GOLD analysis project Ga0123328, IMG submission 89702) | Anaerobic biogas reactor microbial communites from Washington, USA - Biogas_R1_A C12 SIP DNA | ecosystem: Engineered > Bioreactor > Anaerobic > Unclassified | place: Washington, USA...
GAAGCGCTGGCATGGCGAACACCTCGACCAGCCGGGCGACCCCGCCGCCGGCGTCGTCGGCTACCTGGCTCCGCGGCGTGCGAAGATCGAGTGCGCCGTGGCCCCGTTGGAGCGGCTGCAGGATGAGGCCGTCGTGACCGACGAGGAAGTGGCCGACTACTACGAGCAGAACAAGCACCGGTTCCCGGCCGAACGGCCGGCGGCCGGGGACGACTCCGAGGAAGAGCGGGCGCCGGGCGTCCTGCACCGGCCGCTCGAGGAGGTGCGCGACGAGATCGTCCGCACGCTCAAGGAGCGCAAGGGACTCCAGGCGGCCGGCGAGCTGGTCGACACCGTGGTCGGTGAGCTTGCCTCGGTCGCCGCCGACTACGTGCACGAGCCGCTGCCCCTGGCGCAGATGGCGCGGCGGCATGGGCTGGAGCACAGCATCCCGAGCGTGGAGGGCCGCCAGTTCCTGTCGCGCCAGGAAGCGGCGGCCGCGCTGCCCGACGGGGACGCCGTGGCCATGTTCGTATTCGACGAGCCGGACAGCCTGTTCGATCCCCAGCAGTTCGGTCGCGGGAGCCGGCCGATGGTCTGCCAGGTGCTGGCCCTGCGCGAGCCGGAGCCCCTGTCGTATGCCGAGGTCGAGCCGCAGGTCCGGCACGACTACGGACTGCATCGCGCGATGGAGTCCGCCGGGGCCTTTGCCGAGAAGCTGCGGGCCGCGGCGGACGGGGAGGGCCTCTCCCCGGCGGCGGCCGAGATGGAGGGCCGGTTGAGGGCACTCCTTGGTGAGAGCGCGCCCGGAGACCCCCTGCTCCGGGTTCAGGAGAGCGGGCTCTTCCGAAGGACGGCCGAGCAGGTTGAAGGCCTGGCGGCCGCCGGCGAGGACCTGGTCGAGGCGGCTTTCGCGCTGGTGCGGGACGAGGCCGGCGTCGTCACGCAGGGCCCGCCGGCGAACAGGTGCTTCGTCTTTGAGGTCATCGAGCGCTCGACTCCCTCCGGGGTGGGCGAGGAGAGGGAGTGGGAAGGGTTCCGCGTGGCGCACCTGTATGAGAAGCAGGGGCGGGAGCTGCGGCGCTGGATGGATGGCCTCATGCGCGGGGTGCGGCGCGCGGAGCGTGCGGAGGAGTAGTCTCGCATGGATGTGCTGCGCTGGCCCGGCTCCGGTGCCCGGCCGCCCCGATGCGGCGTCGTGACGGTCGGCGTGTTCGACGGCGTGCACGTGGGGCACGCGGCCATCCTCGAATGCGTCGTCAGCGAAGCCCGGGCCCGATCCTGCCGGTCCGCCGTGGTCACCTTCGACCGCCATCCGGGGGCGCTGCTCAACGCCGCCCCCCAGCCGGCGATCACCTCGCTGGACCACCGGATCCGTCTGTTCGCGGCGCTGGGCCTGGACGCGTGCGTGGTGGTGGAGTTCACCGCGGCCGTGGCCGCGACGGCGGCCGAGGACTTCGCCCGCTCGGTCTTCGGCGACCTGCTGCAGGCCCGGGTCGTGGTGCTGGGGGAGGACGCCCGCTTCGGGCACGGCCGCCGGGGCGACGCGGCCCTCCTGAAGGCGCTCGGGTTAGCCGTGCGCCGCGTGGGACCGGTGCTGGTCGGCGGCCGGCGCGTGAGCAGCACCGCGATCCGGCAGGCGATCCGTGCCGGCGACTTCGAGGATGCGCATCGCCTGCTCGGACGCCCCTTCTCCCTCTACGGAATCGTGGTGCGCGGCGCGCAGCGCGGCCGGGCGCTCGGCTACCCAACGGCCAACCTGAACGTGCAGAACGAAGCCATACCCCCCGAGGGCGTCTACGCCGGCTGGGCAATGGCCAACGGCGAGCGGATGCCCTGTGCGATCAGCGTCGGCCGATGCGAGACGTTCGCGCCGGGCCCGTCGCTGCCCGTGATGGTGGAGGTGCACCTGCTGGACCGGTCAATGGACCTGTACGGGCGGCGCCTCGAGGTCGAGTTCGTCTGCCGGCTCCGGCCCCAGCAGACGTTCGAATCGGCGACGGACCTGTCCGCGCAGATCGCGCGCGACGTTGCCGCGTGCCGGGACGTCCTGGCAGGGCCTCAGGACGGCAGCTCCGGCGCCGAGGGCAGCTCGTAGAGCGACGTGTGCGGGCAGGCCTCCTTCCAGGCATACCAGAGCCGCACCGTCGGGATGACGCCGGGGACCTCGGGCGCCACGTGGGCCGTCTGCGGCGACGTGACGTGGATCCTGAACTCGTGCCCGGCGATGGAATCCGTCAGAACCTCGGACCCGGCGGCCGCCAGCGCCGCCAGGGGATAGGCGCGCGCCTCGTCGCCGACGGCAATCCCCAGAACAAACGCCTTCGGCGGCAGGGGCGTCTCGGACGCCCGGAAATGGCGCAGCTCGATGGGGGGGACGTCGGAGGCCAGGTAATCGCGCATGATGGCATGGACCTTCGCCTTCTGCTCGTCCGGCACGTCCTGTCCCGGCTCCAGGTCCGGGACCCGGGCGTCGGGGAAGGCCGCCTTGCCGGCCTCCCAGGGCCAGACGGAGACGGTATGCCGGGGTGCCGACGCGCCGGCATGCGGGCCCGTCAGTGCGCGCCCTGAGAATGAGTCCCAGAGCGAGCCCGTCTGGCGGTCATACAGGACGACGTCGCCGCGGTAGATCAGCCCCGTGTCGCCCCACTGGACGCCGGCGCAGTCGCCGTCGGCGACCAGGCAGGAGGCGGTCTGCGAGAGGACCGACCAGGAGATGGTGCAGGACCGCCCGTCGACCGAGTCACGCACCAGGAAGTCCGAGACAAGCGCCACGGGATAGGCGCGGGTCGCCTCCGGCGTCTGCAGGACGATGAGCCGGTCCTCAGGCCCCGGCGCGGAGAGCCCGGCCAGGGGGACGTAGCCGGGCGGAGCGCCGTCGGCCAGCACCAGAGACGGATGGTGGTCCAGCCAGGCGTCGGGTATCCGGAACAGCTCGCCGATGGAGAAGCCTCCCGCCTTGTCGGTCACGTCGAAGAGCCGCTGGAGCCGATAGGGCACACGGGACGGCCGCAGCAGCACGGCCGGGGCGGCCAGTATGCTCTCGCGCTCCGAACCGATCACGCGCGACACCTCCACCGGCTCGGCGCGCCGGGGCTGCCGGTTCTCGGGCGTCTTCTGGGGGGACGGTGCGGGCGCGGCCTGGGGCGGGAGCAGGGACGGGTCGAGGCGCTCCCACGTGACGGCAACCAGCCACGCGATGCCGATGACCGCCAGGATGATGAACAGGAGCCAGATGTTGCGGCGGAAGTCGGTCGGCGCCGGCTCCTCCGGGCTCTCGCAGGGCGGTTCGATCGGGTCGACCGGGGGCAGGCTTTCGGCCATCGTGGGTCTCCGGTGAGTTCGAGGGAATCAGGGCATTGTAGCAGACCCGGTGGGGCGGTTCAGCAGAAAGGCCGACGCACACGGACGGGCACGGATGCCTGCGCGCTCGGCCGTGGTCCGTGTGTCTTGCACCGGACGGTCCTCTTCCGCTACACTGGCCGCCCGACGGGGGTCTTCTCGTGGAGAATCCAAGATGGCGAGCGTAGCGGCAATCCTGGCGGATTATGGGGCCGCCCGGCAACGGGCATACTGCTGGCAGCGGGAGCGGTCCGTGGCCGCCCGGACGGGGATGGCCCTGGCCATGGCCGCCGTCACCGGGCTGATGGCCCAGTGGCGCATCATGCTGCCGTTCAGCGACGTGCCTCTGACGGGGCAGACGTTCGCGGCCCTGATGGCGGGCGTGGCGCTGGGCGGCGCCTTCGGCAGCCTGAGCCAGGTGTTCTACGTGGCCCTGGGCGCTGCCGGGGTGCCCTGGTTCTCCGGCGCGAGAGCGGGGCTCCCGGTGCTGCTGGGGCCCACGGCGGGCTACATGGTCGGCTTCGCGCTGACTGCGGGGCTGATCGGATGGCTCAGCGAGCACCGTCCCGCCATGCGCAGGTTCGTTCCCCAGCTTCTGCTCATGGCGACGGGCTCGGCGCTGATCCTCGTCTGTGGCTGGGTGTACCTGGTTCTGGCGCTCGGTCGCGCGCCCATGGCCGCGTTCCTGACCGGCGTGGTTCCGTTCGTGATCGGCGACCTCGGGGTCAAGACGTTCGCTGCGGCGGGGCTGGGAACGGCGCTGCTTCCCAAGGACGGTCGGGGACAGCCGCGGGCCTGACACGGCCGTTTCAGGCCGTTGCCGCGCGGGCTTGTCGCAGGAACTCGAACCAGGGCTCGAACCCCGTGTTCCGGGCCGCCGAGGTCTCGAAGACCTTCACGTTCGGCCGCGCCTTGCGGGCGTCCTGGCGGACGCGGGCCGGATCGTACGGGCAGTGGGGCAGCAGGTCGATCTTGTTGATGAAGACCACGTCGGCCCGCACGAACAGGGCGGGGTACTTGCGGACCTTCTCATCGCCCTCCGGAACGCTCAGGACGGCCACCTTGATGTGCTCGCCGAGCGCCAGAGCGGATGGGCAGACCAGGTTCCCCACGTTTTCGATGAACAGGTAGTCGATGGCGTCGAGGTCCAGTCGGGCGACCGCATCGGCGATCTGCGTGGCGTTCAGATGGCAGCCCCCGCCCGTCTCGATCGGCAGGGCCGTCATGCCGCAGTCCTGAAGCCGCTCGGCGTCCAGCGCCGTCCGGACGTCGCCGATGATGGCGGCGGCTCGGCCGTCGAAGTGCCGCGCCGTGACCTCCAGGATGGACGTCTTGCCCGAGCCCGGCGACCCGATGATGTTCATGGCGTAGACGCCATGCCGGTCGAACACCTCCCGGTTGCGCGCGGCGATCGTGTCGTTGCTGTCACGGACGGACCGTCCCACCTCAATCTTCGCCATCTTCGACCTCGACGTATTGAATGACGACGTCGCGCCCCTGGAGGATGTCGCGGGTGTACTGGCCGCACCGGGGACAGGGCGCAAACATGTCCTCGGCCTGATACCGGTGTCCGCAGACGCAGCGCACGAGCGCGGGCACGCAGGCGACGCACGCCCGCGTCTGCGTCAGGCCATGCTCGTCGAGCACGGCGCGCAGGCAGAACTCCAGCGCCGACGGGCTCGCCGACGAGAGGGCACCCACCTGGACGGCCAGCGCCGTCATCTTCGAGGCGCGCTCGCCGCAGGCGTGCACAGCCTCCCGGACGATGTCTTCGGATAGCGCCAGTTCGTGCATGGATCTCCGGCCGCCCGCAAAGCAGCCATGATAGCGCGCGGACGCGGTCCGCGTCAAGCCAACCGGCGGCGTCACGATGCGGGGAGGACCTCGGCGACGACGCGGCCGGCATAGTCGGCCAGGCGGGCCTCCAGTGCGGGCGACAGGCCGACGCCGGGTTCGATGCGCAACGGTTGGATGCCGAAGATGACGATCTCCGGCAAGCGCTCGCCCAGTCTTCGGGCCAGCCGGAGCAGGGCCGGCAGGTCGGGCTCGTGGAGCGATGCCGCGCCCGGCCCTGCGGCGGGCCGCAGCTCGGCGGGTGTGAAGCGGCGGATGGTGCCCGGGGGCGCGCCCATCATCGCGCAGTCGACGAGCACGACGCGGCGCCGGCCGCGCAGGGCGTGCAGCAGTGCGAGGCCCGGCGTGCCCAGGTCCAGGAAGTCGATCCCCGGCGGCTCGCCGGCCCGCCGGGCGGCCAGGTCGACCACACGAGGGCCGACCCCTTCGTCTCCCATCAGAGGGTTGCCCAGCCCCGCCACGAGCACGTCGCTGATGGTCATCGGGCGGGTCAGGTGAACTGGACGGTCAGGTAGTGTGTCGAGCACGAAATGCAGGGGTCATACGATCGTACGAGCATCTCCAGGAGCAGCCGCAGCTCGTCCTGCCCGCGATCGAGGAACTCGGGGACGAACGCCTCGAAGTCCTTCTGGATGTTGGCGTGGTTCTGGTTGGTGGGGATGACCAGGTTGGCCCCGGTGCAGCGTCCTCGGTCGTCGTAAGTGTAGTCGTGGAAAAGGATTCCGCGCGGGGCCTCGACGCAGCCGACGCCCTGGCCGGCCTTCGGCGTCACCGGGCGGCGCGCGTCGTCCTGCAGGCCGTCCGAGAGCAACTCGTCGATGATCCCGCGGGCCTCCACGAGCACCTGGACGCATTCGACCAGTTGCGCGACCGAGTTCATGAACGGGTTGGCGCAGCCTTTGGCCAATGCAAACCGGGCGGCCACGTCTGCCGCTTCGGGCAGAAGGTGCTCGGCGTTGAGGTTGAACCGCGCCAGGGCGCCCACGGCGTAGCAGTCGCGGTGCCAGCGCGTCCACTTCGCGGTGGACTGCGGCGAGACGCGTTCGTTCGCTGCGGAGCGGTACTCCGACACGGGGACGGGGTCAGCGTCGGTGCTGCCGATCTCGCCGTCGTAGAACGTGTAATGCCCCGGCTCGACCTGCGCGACGTATTCGGTCTCGCGGCGGAACGCGGGCAGCCGGTCGGCAACGCTGAGCACGACGTCGGCGACCGCGCGGACGTCCGCCAGCGCAGCCTCGAGCTTCGCGTCCAGTTCCTTCAACTGCTCGGCGGTGGGCAACCGGGTGAACCCGCCGGGGCAGAGCGTCACCGGGTGGGTGATGCGGCCGCCGAGCAGCTCGGACCATTCGTTGGCGGCCCTGTGCACGCGCACGATCGCGAGCACGGCGTCGGTGTGCGTGTCGATGAGCGGGATCACGGAAGGCGCGTTGAACAGATCGGGCGCGACCAGGTAGCCGACGTGGAGGATGTGGCTCTGGAGCTGCTCGGAGTAGTGGATGAGCAGACGGAGCTTCTGCGTCTGGGGGCTGACCTCGATGTCCATGGCGGCTTCCGTCGCCTTGACGGAGGCCAGCGAGTGGCTGATGGAGCAGATCCCGCAGACGCGGCTGACGATGGTCTGGATGTCTTCGTAGCTGTGGCCGCGCACCATGGCCTCGAAGAACCGCGGCGCCTCGGGCACCTGCCAGACCACCTCCTCTATGCGGCCGTCGGCGGCCCGGACCAGGATGTTGCCGTGCCCCTCCACGCGCGTGAGGTGATGGACACGGATGTCAACGGTGCTCGACATGGGTGGGCTCCTGCTGGCTGTTGAACAGCGTCAGGCGTCTCTGGAGGTCCTCAACGGTCTTCCCGTAGGTCTCCATCACTTCCCGGGCGGCGTCGACATTCGGGTTCGGGGCCAGCCCGCGGCACCCGTAGCACCACATGCCGGCCGCCGGGCAGGGGGCGTTGCAGCCGGCCCGGGTGACGACGCCCAGGCAGATCTCGTTGTACTCGTACCGGCATACGGTGCCACGCGCCTTGCACTCCACGCAGACGGGATAGGTGGGGAGGTCCGGCTCCCTGCCCAGTGCCAGACACCGCACGACGTGGCCGAACTCCTCCCCGGTCATGGGGCAGCCGTGCACGTAGTAGTCGACCGGGACGACCTCGTTGACGGCCTTCGTCGGGCCGGTGTTGAGGTGGGGCATGTCGGCCCGTTCTCCGTAGACCAGCCGGCGCACCTCGGCGAGGTCGAAGTTGTTCTTGATCCGGTTGATCCCGCCGATCGTTGCGCAGGCGCCCAGGGCGACCAGGATGGGGGCCTTCTCGCGCAGTTCCCTGACCCGTTCCTCGTCCTCCGGACGGGTGATCGAGCCCTCGATCATGAGGATGTCGTAGGGGCCGTCGTCCTCCTCGGCCATGGCCTCGCGCCATCGGACGGGCTGCACCAGGGTGATGAGGTCCAGGATCTCCTCCTCCAGGTTCACGATCTGGAGCTGGCAGCCTTCGCAGCACGCGAAGTCGTAGATGGCGACTCTGGGTTTGCCCATTTACTGGATGGCCTCCCTGGCGCTCATGAGGTCCGCGAAACGGAAGACCGGGCCGTCCTGGCAGACGTACTGCCCGTTGACCTGGCAGTGTCCGCACTTGCCGACGCCGCACTTCATGCGGCGCTCCAGGGACACGTAGGTGTTCTCGGGGGGGACGGCCATCTTGTCGAGTTCGAACAGGACGAACTTGTACATCACGGGCGGCCCGCAGACGATGGCCGTCGTCCGGTCCGGGGCCATGCTCAAGCCCGGCATCAGCGTCGTGATGACGCCCGTGCGGCCGGTCCATGCCTCGTCGCCCCGGTCCACCGTCTCCAGCAGGCGGACGTCGTCTCGGGCCGACCAGGCGGCCACTTCGTCCACGAACAGACGCTCGGCCGGCGACCGGGTGCCGATCAGGATCGTCACGTCTCCGTAGTCCGCCCTGTGTGCCAGCACGTACTGGACGGCCGAACGCACAGGCACCAGGCCGATGCCGCCGCAGAGGAAGAGCAGGTCGCGGCCCCGCATAGCGCCGTCGACCGGGAAGTGGGTGCCGAACGGCCCTCGGACGCCCACCCTGGCGCCATCCTCCAGGCGGTGCAGTGCGGTCGTGAGGGTGCCCGCGCGCCGGACCACGAGTTCGAAGGCCGGGCGCTCATCGGGTGCGGAGCAGACGGAGATGGGGGCCTCACCGAACCCGGGCACCGAGACCTCGACGAACTGGCCGGGCATGTGTCCCAGAGGCCGGCCGGTGTCCAGCGCCAGCTCGAACCTCGCCTCCAGGGCGGTGAGAGCACGGTTCTGCAGGACGGTTGCTACCTCCGGGAGGTAGATGTCGCGCTGTTCTCGGCAGGTGCAGGGCATACGTGCTCCTCCGACAGGCGGTTGAAGACCTCGACGGGGTTCGCGATCCGGGCCACGCACGCGGAGATGCAGCGCCCGCAGCCGACGCAGCCGACCTGGCCGATCTTCTCGGGGATGTACAGCCCCTTGCGCAGGTACCGATGGCGGAACCGCGCCGCCGGTTCCGCGCGGAAGTTGTGGCCGCCGGCCACGGTGGCGAAGTCCGCCAGCATGCAGCCGTCCCACGCGCGGTAGCGCGATCCCACGCGCACGTCCCAGTCCGGCGCGTCGCGCACGTCGAAGCAGTAGCAGGTGGGGCAGACGAGGTTGCAGGAGCCGCACGAGAAGCAGCGAGCGGCCCTCTCGGCCCAGACGGGGTGCTCATAGTGGAGGGCCAGAAGCGCCGGCAGGTCCTCCGGAGCGACGGTCAGTTCGTGGCGGCGCATCGCCCGGCGGTTCTCGTGCCAGACGTGCAGGCGGCCCAGCAGGGCCTGGCGGCCGGCGGGCCGCTGCGCGGGCAGCCCCTCGGCCAGCGCCCGGCCCTTCTCCGTGCGCACGTCCAGCACGTATCGGTCGTCCACCTTGGTGAGCAGCGCGTCGAATCCGTCCGTGCAGACGGCCGTCCCCATGCAGCCCGCGAAACAGTCCGCGGACACGCGTTGCACGTCGCACGCAACGATCGTGGCCGCGCCGCGGCGCGCCAGGTAGTGGGCGTCCGGCCGGCCCTCGGCGAACAGGCGGTCGAGTTGCGCAATCGCCGCCACGTCGTACGGATGCACGCCGAACAGCACGAACGGGGTCTCGTCAAGGCGGCTCTCCCAGCGGCTGCCCTCGTACCGCAGAAGGGCCTCGCGCGGCGGCAGGAAGTACTGCTTCGGGGGAGTGACGGCGACGTCGTGATCGAGCCGCAGGTCGCCGACCCGGGACAACCGGTCAAACGCGAACGCCTTCCCCCGCGCCTGCGGGCCGCTCACGCGGATGCGCGCGATCAGCGCCGTGACCCATGCATCCAGTTCGACCTGCTGCAGTTCCACCAGGCCCATATGCCCCTCCCCCTGTGCTGCAGGGGACTGTGCCTGCCGCCGGGCCGCCGGCAGAGACGGCCCGGCCCGATGGTGCCGCGGCCGGCCCCGCGATCGACGCCGCCGGGCAGCATGCCCAGCATCGTAACCAATACGGGCCGCTTGTGCAAGCACGATATTTGACCACAACGGAGCGGCCATGCGCGTGCGCGTGTCGTTGCGCCGTGCGGCACAATGCGATAGAACGGCGGGGAGGGATTCAACCGTCAGCGGAGACACGCCACATGGACGCCGCCCGGAAGGCCGTACTCTACGTGCCGTCGGAAGAGGCCATCGACCGGTCACTGGACGCGCGACGCTACGTCAAGCGGCTGGCCACGCACCTGGACCTGACAAGACGCTACTACGACCCGTCCCTCGATGACCTGCGGCTGCCGGGGGACGCCTGTTCCGTCTGCGTGCTGACGGGGCTGAGCAGCCTGGAACTGGAGAGCGGCTACATGGAGATGGAACTGGACACCATCTTCAAGCCGCAGGAGCTTGTCGGCCGGCTGCGTGCTGCGCTTGCACGCGACTTCCCGATCGTCGCGATCGTCGACGACGCCTACTCGGACTACGTCATGAGTGCCTTCATCAAGGCAGGCGCCTCGGCGGTGGTGGGCACCAGCGGGGAGTTGTTCGGCATGGTGGTTTCGCGCGTGCCGAGCTGGGACGCGCTGATTCCGTACATCAACGCGTTCCCGCGGCTGGCGTAGCAGCCTGCTGAGGCCGGGCGGGTGTGCCTCACCCCCCCCTCAACAGGCCGGCAGGCGGCCCGCCCCGCATGGCGACGGCAGACGGAGGACCGTGTCGACGCTCACTCGACCGGCACGAGGATCTCGACCGCCGGCTCGGCCGACTCCTCTTCCTGCTCATACATGGTGAGGTACACCTCGCGGGTGGGCTCGCCTGCGCGGTACTTGTAGCCGCGCGCCGTGATCGCCTCGAATATCTCGACGTACGCCTGGTAGACGTTGGAGAAGTCGCCCGTGAACATGGCCGAGGCCATGGTCCCGCCGGGCACCACCTTGCGCACGATCTCCTCTTCGCCCTGGCAGGTCTCCTCGATCGGCAGGCAGACCTCCGCGCGCAACTGGTCGGCCGGCACCTTCGCCGGGTCGTCGTAGAAGCAGCCGAACGGCTTGCCGCTGTACGGATGTCCCGCCCGCAGGAGCCATGACATGAGTTCCTCGAGCTTCCCGAGCGCCTGGTCGTAGGGCCCGGTGAACGGGAGGCTCATGACCGTAATGGGTTCCAGTTCCTTGATCTGCACTTCGAGCACGGTTTCCTCCGGTGTCTGTGGAGCGCGAGGGCGAGGCGGAACGTCCCCCGATCAGCCACTTTCTTACCATGCCCGCCGACGGTTGTCAAGCGGCAACTGCCTCTCCTTCGAACACTTACGGAACCATGCGGCCGCTCTAACCCCTTGCCTGCGGAAGGGTTCGGATGGCCGAGGGGGGGCGCGCACGCCGCCCCACGCCCGCGGGCGGTGCACGACGGGGCTGCGGGGCGGTGGCGCCTCCGCACGAACGTTTTTGCTTTCGCCTCGGACGCGGGACTACAATGTCCGTCGTTCTGCGGTAAGGGTGTACCCATAGGCGACCGAGATGGACGGAAAACAACGCACACGGTTCATTGTCGGGCTGGTCATGATCGCTCTCGGAGCGTTCCTGCTGACGAGCCTGTTCACGCATGACCCCACGGAGGGGCCGTTCGCCGACTTCCTGGCAGGGGAGACCGACGGGAACGCCTGCGGCCCGGCCGGAGCCTGGGTGTCGGCCCACATGTTGGTCCTGCTCGGCTGGACGGCGCATGCCCTGGCCGCGGCGGTGACGCTCGGCGGCGTCCTGGTGGCCCTGCGCCCCAGTATGTCGGGCTGGGGCATGCGGGGCATCGGCCTCGCGCTGCTGGTCGCCACGGGCATCGTGGTCCTGGCGATCCTGAACGCCTCGGCCGAGAGCACGGCGTCGGTCTACCAGGCGGGCGGCGGCCGGGCCGGCGGCATGCTGGGGGTGCTGCTCACAACGGCGCTCTACCGGGGCGTCGGCTCGTCCGGCACACTCATCCTGTGCGGGCTCTCGTGCGCCATCGGGGCGTTCCTGCTGGCCGGGGCGGAGTTGACGGCCTTTGTGAACTGGCTGCTGCGTGCGACCGGCGGGGCGGCCCAGGCCGTGCTGCGCATCCTGTCGTTCGCACGGCGGGCCGGGCCGCGAGCGGCGCGCGAACCGAAGAAGGTCCCGGCCGAACGGGCGCCGAAGCCGCCGGTGCGTGTCGCCTCACGGCCCGACGAGGACGCCTTCGGGGTGCCTGCGGCCGCCCCGGAGCCCGCGGACTCCAAGGAGTCCGCGGACTCCTTGGAGTCCGCGGACCCCGATGAGGGCGAGGAGGAGACGCAGTTCGCCGAGGAACTCATTCCCGAGCCGGCCGTGATCACGCGCCACACGCGCACGCCGCCGGACATCGAGGAGGAAGAGGAGGCGCTGGAGTTCTTCAACGGTCCCGAAGGCGGCGAGGGGATGGCGCCCGAGTTCCGGATCCCGCCGGTAGGCCTGCTGGACGAACTCGAGAGCGGTTCGGGCGGCGACGACGAGAGCGAGATCCGCGAGAAGGGCCGCATCCTTGCGCGCACGCTGGGTGAGTTCAGGGTGGAGGCGCGGGTGGTGACGGTCATGCGTGGGCCCGTCATCACCATGTACGAGCTGGCCCTGGCGCCGGGCACCAAGGTCTCAAAGGTGGAGTCGCTGGCCGACGACCTGGCGATTGCACTCAAGGCCCCGAACGTGCGGATCGTGGCGCCGCTGCCCGGCCGGAACACCGTGGGCATCGAGGTGCCCAACACCGAGCGGGAGGTCGTGGGCGTCCGGGAGCTGATGGCCGAGGTCGGCAAGAAGGCCCAGAATCACGCCATCCCGCTGTTCCTGGGCAAGGACACGGCCGGAACACCCCTGGTGCTGGACCTGGCGCGCTGCCCCCACCTGCTGGTCGCGGGGGCCACGGGCGCGGGCAAGTCCGTGGCCATGAACGCCATGATCCTGAGCATCCTCATGACGCGCACCCCTGCGGAGGTGCAGCTCCTACTGATCGACCCCAAGTCGGTGGAGTTCAGCCTCTACGCCCGCCTGCCGCACCTGATGTGCCCCGTGCTGTCCGACATGAAGAAGGCCGCCTCGGTGCTGAAATGGGCGTGCAAGAAGATGGACGAGCGCTACTCGATCCTGGCCGCCGTCGGCGTGCGGGACCTGAAGAGCTACAACGCGCTGGGCAAGGAAGAGATCCTGCGGCGGCTGGACCCGGACGAGGATGCCGTCATCGACGACGTGCCGTTCTACATGTCCCACATCGTCATCATCGTTGACGAGTTCGGCGAGCTGATGATGGTGGCGGCCAAGGAGGTCGAGAAGAGCGTCATCCGCCTTTCGCAGAAGGCGCGGGCGGTGGGCATCCACCTCATCTGCGCGACGCAGCGCCCGTCCATCGACGTGATCACGGGCCTGATCAAGTCGAACCTGCCGGCCCGCATCGCCTTCCAGGTGGCCTCGATGGTGGATTCCCGCACCATTCTGGACCGCAACGGGGCGGAACGCCTGCTCGGACGCGGCGACATGCTGCTGCTGCCGCCGGGCAGTTCGCGCCTCGTGCGGGCGCAGGGCTCGTTCGTGTCCGAGGAGGAGATCGAGCGCGTCGTCGAGTTCCTGGAGGCCCAGGGCGGTCCGCAGTTCAAGGCCGAGATCCGCGACTACCATGCGGCCGAGGGGGTCAGCGGTGAGTTCGAGGACGACCTGTACGACGAGGCGGTTCGCGTCGTGGTCGAGACGCAGCGCGGCTCCGTGTCGCTGCTGCAACGCCGTCTGGCCATCGGCTACTCGCGCGCCGCGCGCCTCGTGGATATGATGGCGGACGCCGGCATCGTGGGCCCCCACACGGGCAGCCAGGCCCGGCGCGTCCTGATGACCCTCGAGCAATGGGAAGCCGCGCACAGCGCAAGCTGACGCCGTCGTTCCCCGAAAGCGCCCATGTCACGTTCCGATGCCGCCCGGCCGCCCTGCGTCGCGCTGCTCACCCTGGGCTGCGCGAAGAACGTCGTCGACTCCGAAGAGATCGCGTCCCGCCTCGAACAGGCCGGCGTGACGGTCGGCCATTCCGTGGGCGATCCCGACGTCGTCATCGTCAACACCTGCGGTTTCATCGATCCGGCCAAGGAAGAGAGCATCCGTGTCATCGTCGAGGCCGGAGCCCTCAAGAGCGCCGACGGCCCCCATGCCCTGATCGTCACCGGCTGCCTGAGCCAGCGCTACGGGCAGGACCTGGCCGAGCTGCTGCCGGAGGCCGACGCGCTGATCGGGATCGACCCGGCGGCGGCCGCCGAGGCCGCCCTGCGTGCGCTCGGGCTGCCGGCGGTGCCCGCCGGATGCATCGGCCGTCTGCGCAGCCGGCGCCTGACGCCCGCCGCCTGGGGCTACCTGCGCATATCGCACGGGTGCGACAACCGCTGCGCCTACTGCGCCATCCCACTCATCCGCGGGCCGATGCGCAGCCTTCCCGAGGACGAACTGCTGGCGGAGGCGCGCTACCTGGCCGAGGACGGCGTCCGGGAGCTGAACGTCATTGCCCAGGACACCACGGCCTACGGAACCGACCGGGAGGGGCGGCCGACGGTGCACCGGCTGCTGCGCAAGCTCTGCGCGATCGACGGCCTGCGGTGGGTGCGGCTGCTCTACGCCCATCCGGCGCACATCGACGAGGAACTGATCGCCGTGATGGCCGGCGAAGAGAAGGTCTGCGCCTACGTCGACATGCCGCTCCAGCACATCAGCGATCCCGTGCTGGCCCGCATGGGGCGCAAGGTGACGCGCGAGGACGTCGAAGGCCTGATCACGCACCTGCGGGAGCGCATCCCCGGCGTGACGTTGCGCACGACGTTCCTGACGGGTTTCCCGGGGGAGACCGACGCCGATTTCGAGGAGCTGCTCCAGTTCGTGCAGGACGCGCGCTTCGACCGGATGGGCTGCTTCCCATACTCCCGCGAGGAAGACACCCCGGCGCACGACATGCCCGGTCAGGTCCCGCCCGAAGTCGCCCAGGAGCGCTGCGACGTGCTGATGACCGCACAGCAGCCGATCGCGTTCGAGTGGGCGGCCGGCCGCGTCGGGACGCGCGTGCTCGTGCTGATGGAGGACGGGGCGCCGTCCGTGGACGGCGCGCCGTCCGCCGACGCGCTCCGGCCGGCGCGAAGCCGGGCGGAGGCGCCGGACGTGGACCCGCTCATCCTCGTGGCGGGTGACGAGGTGCCGCCGCCGGGCACGTTCGTCGAGGTCGACATCGTCGGCTCCCGCGACTACGACTGCACGGCGCGCACGGTGGGAGGCGATCGTGGGACGCCTTGACGCCGGCGTGCTGTTCGGAGGGCGGGGCGGGACCGCCGTCATCGGGGCGGCGGGCGAGGTGCTGGACGAGTGCACGTCGACCAACGACGTCGCGCGCGAGCGGTTGCGCGCCGGCGTGCCCGACGGCTACGTCGTGGCGTCCGAGTATCAGGGCGCGGGGCGCGGACGGCAGGGCGGCTGGGTCTGCCCGCCGGGCAAGGGGATCCTCCTGAGCGTCGTGTTGCGCATCCGCCTCCCGGCCCGCGAACGCCGCCTGCTGACCATCCTCGGGGCGGTGGCCGCGGCCGAGGCCGTCCGGTCGTTCGGCGTGCCTGCGCGAATCAAGTGGCCGAACGACATCGTCATCGCGTCGCATCGCCGAGGGACCCTGAGGATCGCCAAGCTGGGCGGCGTGCTCGTCGAGGCGGAGGTCTGCGGCGATTCCGCCCCGGCGCACGTGCTCGGCGTCGGCATCAACGTGAACATGGGGCCGGGCGACCTGCCGACGGGCACGGCCACGCCCGCCACGTCGATGCAGAACGCGGCCGGCGCGTCGTTTCGGCGTTCGGCCGTGGCCCGGGCGCTGCTGACCGAACTGGACGGTTGGTACCGTCGCATTGCGGCGGGCCAGTCCGAGATGCTGCTGGCACGCTGGCGGCGGCGGAGTTGTCTTGTCGGCTGCCAGGTGCGCGCAGAGGTCGGGCGACGCGTCGTGGCGGGCACGGTGCGCGGAGTGCGCAGCAGCGGAGAGCTGATACTGGAGGTGGGGCAGGGGGAGCGCCTGCTCCTGTCGGACAGCCGTGCCCGGCTTCTCCCGTAGACGGTGTCACATAGGCCGCCCATCATTCGGCCTGGGGCCGCATGCCATGGCCGGAGGAGCCCTTCGGCGCGCGGGAATCTCTTGTGTTCCCGCAGGCGTCCTGTATCATGGCTGGCCGGCCGATCGGCAGGCATCCTCTTGGGAAAGGCCCACGCGCATGTTTCCGAGCAGAAGGCGTTTCGCGCCCGTCCTCCTCGTGTCGCTTGTCCTGAACTTCCTGTTCATCGCCCCCGGCGTCTCCGCCGACGTTCAGCCCCACACGCTGTTCGGCGACAACATGGTCCTCCAGCAGAGGGCCGACGTCCCCGTCTGGGGCACCGCCGACCCGGGGGAGGCGGTCACTGTCTCCATTGCCGGGCAGACGGCGCAAACGACGGCGAACCCGGACGGGTCCTGGATGCTCAAGCTCAAGCCCCTGGAACCGGGCGGACCGCACCAGATGACCATCGCCGGGAAGACGACCGTCACCATAGACAACGTCCTGGTGGGCGAGGTCTGGGTGGCGTCGGGGCAGTCCAACATGAACTTCGAGCTCGGCGACGCCGCGAACGGCCCCGAGGAGGTTGCCAACGCGAACTACCCGAGCATCCGCTTCTTCTACGTCAACGACAAGTCCCTCCCCGAGCCGGTCAAGACCGTACGTGGTCGCTGGCGCGTCTGCACCCCTGCCGACGCTCGAGGCTTCTCCGCCACCGCGTATTTCTTCGCACGACACCTCCATCGCCAACTCGACGTCCCCATCGGCATCCTTCAGTCCTCGCACGGCGCAAGTCCCGCCGAAGCCTGGACCGAAGCCCGCGCCCTCAAGGCCTGCATCCCCGAGGCCGTGGAACGCTACGAGGAAGTCCGCAACGATCGCATCCTCGAGCGACACGAGCGAGAGCTTGCGGCGTGGGAGGAGGCCGGAGGCGAGGCCGGCGGCCGGCCCAAGCCCCAGAAGCCCAAGCTGCCCCGCGCGGGAACCTGGGTCCACATGCCCAGCGGCTTCTGGAACGGCGCCATCTACCCGCTCATCCCCTACGCAATCCGCGGCACCATCTGGTACCAGGGGGAATCGAACACGGACACCGCAGAGCAGACGGCGGAGTACCACAGGCTGCTGCCGGCGATGATCCGATCCTGGCGGCAGGAGTGGGGGCAGGGGGACTTCCCTTTCCTCATAGTCGAACTGGCACCCTACCTCCGCGTTCGCGAGGAGCCCAGCGACGGCCGCTATCCGCGCGTGCGCGAAGCGCAGCGGATCACGGCCGGGAACGTGCCCCACACCGGGCTCATCTCCACCACCGACATCGGCGATGCCCGTGACCCGCACCCCAAGAACAAGCAGGATGTCGGGAGGCGACTCGGGCTCCTCGCAGAGGCCATGGTGTACGGGCGCGACGTCGTCTACTCCGGACCCGTCCTCGAGTCCGTTGAGATCGAAGGGAACCGGGTCCGGCTCACGTTCAAGCACGTCCACGGCGGGCTTGTCACCAACCCCCCGGACCAGCCCGTCACGGGCTTCGCCGTGGCCGGCGAGGACCGCAGGTTCGTCTGGGCCCAGGCCGGCATCGACGGCTCCGACGTGCTGGTCAGGAGCGACGAGGTGACCGCCCCCGTTGCCGTGCGATACGCGTGGGCCGACAACCCGGTCTGCAACCTGTTCAACAGGGACGGCCTGCCGGCGTTTCCGTTCCGCACCGATGACTGGTAGAGGGCCCGCCGGAGGCAGCAGCCCGTCGAGGAAGTCTTCTTGTGTGGCACAGGCGCCCCGCCCCGTCGGGCAGGCCTCGCCTGTGCGTTCTTGCGTGCCGTCAGGCCGTTCCAGACCTGGACCAACAGCCGAGGGCTTGCCCGCCGGGGCGGGCGGGGCGGCTGCTCCACACTTCTACAACGGGCTGATAGACGGGCACACTTCGCTTGCCGGGAATCTGACCTCAGGGCGATGTCGATGGCGTTTCGTCGCGCGACGCGCGAAGCGTGATGCGAAGGCGGTCCTTGCCCATCTCCTCCGCACCGGTTTCCCACGAGAGCTTGTTCATTCCGGCACGGTTCTGACAGCGCGATGGGCTGGAGAGCGTGGGGCGTGCTTGTGCTGCTGCAGCCCCCGCCGGACAGGATGGCCCGGCACGCTGAACCAGTACAATTGCTGTCGCTGCCCTTGAGGAGCAGTTCATCCTATGCGATGGCGAAGAGGAAGGCGTGAGCCTGCATATGGATTACTTGCATGCCATAACGTCCGGCACACCCCAAGTCTCACCGGGCGTATTCAGGCATTGTGTGTGCGAGGTAACCGTTCACGGATTTCCTGAGAATCTGCCCTCGGGGTTGGCGTATCCTGCCGCATCATGGCAGATGCAGCGACATCCGGATGCCCCAACTGCAGGCGGCTCGAAGGCCTTCTGGTCGCTCTGGAAGCACGCGTGACGGAGTTGGAGGCGCACAACGCCTCGCTTGAGTCCGAGATTGCCCGGCTGTGCAAGGACTCCTCCAACTCGCACAAACCGCCGTCCAGCGATATCGTCAAGCCGCCGGCGGCCAGCTCAGCGTCTGGGGCCAGCACCTGCCCGGGCAGCCCATGTGGGCCGAGCAGAACCTCCCCTGGATCGAGGAGACCCGCCCGGTCGAGCCCGATACGCACATGTGGGCGCAGGTCGAGATCGAGCTTGCCAGGCACCTGTATAACGCGCTTCGAAACGGCATCCCGTTCCCGATCAGGAACAGCGATGCGCTCGAAGTGGCGCGCATCTCGGAGATCGTCAGGAAGCAGAACCCGCAGTTCCATTGGGCGGAATAGAACCCCGGATTCCCGCGACGCTGAATGGAGGGGATAACGTGCACGCGATCGTAGTCAAGGCCGACAAGTCGCTCGAATGGCGCGAGGTGCCCGACCCGGTCATCAAGGCGGGCGAGATCCTGGTGGAGGTGCATGCCGCCGCGCTGAACCGCGCCGATCTGCTGCAGCGCGAGGGCAACTACCCGCCGCCCCCCGGCTGGCCGGAATGGATGGGGCTCGAGGCCGCCGGCGTGGTGCTGGAAGCGACGCCGGGCGGACGCTGGAAGGCCGGCGACCGGGTCTGCGCGCTCCTCGGCGGGGGCGGCTACGCGGAGAAGGTGGCCGTTCCCGCCGACATGGCCCTGCCGGTGCCGGAGGGGCTGTCGATGGTCGAAGCGGCCGCCATCCCGGAGGCGTTCGCCACGTCGTATCTGAACCTCTGCATCGAGGGCGGCATAAAGGCCGGCGAGACCGTCTTCATCCAGGCGGGAGCCAGCGGGCTGGGTATGGCGGCGATCCAGCTGTCCAAAGTCGTCGGCGCGAAGGTGGTCACCACCGTCGGGTCGGAAGAGAAGGCACGGTTTGTGCGCGACCTTGGCGCCGACGTGGCGATCAACCGCCGGAAGGAAGCCATCCCGGCCGTGCTGAAGCAGCATCCGGTGGACGTGGCTTTGGACTGCGTGGCGGGTAAGGACCTCGGCCCGTGCCTGGAGACGATGGCGCGCGGCGGACGCTGGATCATCATCGCCACGCTGGGCGGCTCCACAAGCGAACTCAACGTGACGGACTTCTTCAGACGCGGCGTCAGGCTGATCGGCAGCACGTTGCGCAGCCGGACGAGCGAGATGAAAGCCGAGATCCTCGCGGGCATGGAGACGCTGCTGTGGCCGGCGTTTGCCTCCGGCCGCGTCAAGGTGCTGATCCACAAGACGCTGCCGATCACGCAGGCTGAAGAGGCCCACGCGATCCTGCAGAGGCAGGAGAACCTGGGCAAGGTGGTGCTGACGGTCAGGTGAGGGCAGTTCCCCTTCAACCTGCGGTCCTGGACGGCCTCCACTGGAACATCAACGACGTACTGCAGCCGGGCGGTGGATAGAGTGTTTTCGCATGGGAGGCACGGCCTTGGCGTCTGTGAAAGAAGTCGTGCTTCAGAAGAAAGCGGTGGTCTTCGACCTTTTCCACACCCTCACGGCCATCGAGTCGAGCTGGGGCAAGGGGCTGCCCTTCACATGCGATATGCTGGGCGTCAGCCGCGAGGCGTGGGACGACCAGTTGCAGGTCCATTCCCGGGCGCGGCTGACCGGTCAGGTGCAGGACCCCATTCGCATCATCGGGGAGATGGCGCGGGCCATCGATCCGACGATTGGCGACGTGGCCGTTGTGGCAGCCGTGGCAAACCGCGTCAGGAGGTTTGAGGCGGCGCTTCTGGACATACCCGACGAGACGGTCGCGGTCCTGCAGACGTTGAAATCACGAGGCAAGCGGCTCGGGCTGATCAGCAATGCGGACGTGATGGAGGTCGAAGCTTGGGGCCGGTCGCCGGTGGCTGGCTTCTTCGATGCTGCGGTCTTCTCGTGCCTTGTGGGGACGGTCAAGCCGGAGAGGGAGATCTACGAATTCTGCCTCAACCGATTGGGCGTCAGCCCGTCTGAGGCGGCCTTTGTGGGCGATGGCGGTTCATCTGAACTGCAGGGCGCCAGAGCGGCGGGCATGGTAACGGTCATGATCACCGGCATCATCCGTGAGCTTTGGCCGGACAGGATTGAGGAGCGGAAAGCCCATGCCGACTTCGTGATCGAGCGCCTGCCGGAGCTTGTCTGAGATGGGGAGAATTGGGGCCACGAAAGAAGCCAGTCAATGACGGCAACACGACGATCCGTCCCTTCTCAGAGCCAGACGTTGAGCACGTGGCGACAGTGAAAATCGCGTGCTGGCGGCGCTTCTTTCAGAGCATCGTGCCCCCGCCCCGGCTTGATTCGCTGACGGTTGAGGAGGTATGCGCTAGTGTAATGTCCCATAAGTGCGGTTGATTAACAGTTCGCGGCATGGTATCATTCTCCGCATAGGAGGGTGAGGACCATGC
>Ga0123328_1001758_pt1 | contig 20601 bp, 13 predicted proteins | sample BioC12SIPDNA_2_FD_89702 | JGI IMG/M metagenome (GOLD analysis project Ga0123328, IMG submission 89702) | Anaerobic biogas reactor microbial communites from Washington, USA - Biogas_R1_A C12 SIP DNA | ecosystem: Engineered > Bioreactor > Anaerobic > Unclassified | place: Washington, USA...
GGCCGCGCCACGAACGCGAAATTCCCCGCAGCCCCCGGCGGCGCGTGCGCCGGAAGCACGGGCACCCAGAACCGGTCCCCCCGGTTGAGGATCAGCTCCGGAATCTGCCCGGCGCGCTCCACGCCGTAGACCCCGCGCACCAGCAGGCCGTCATGGAAAGCCGCGTCCAGATGGCGGGCGTTGGTCTCAAACTCCGCCGGCGTGGCCGCCGGGGAAAGCTGCATGGCCGCGGGCGCGCGTTTGGCGACGAAATCCCGCCGGGCGATGAATCCGCCCTCCACCACCTGCTGAAGGGTCGGCAGAATGGCCTGGGTCCACGCCTGCGGCGTGCCGCCGTACCACAGGCCGCGCTCCCACGGAAACAGGTAGACCGCCGCGCCCGTCATGGCGCCGTTCAGAATCATGGCGCGGTACAGCGACGCGGGCATCCGGTCGGGGGAGGTTTCCGGCCCGAAAATGCCCGGCTCCCGGAACCGCGCGTCGGCGTACCAACGGGCGTCAGGGGCGACCCCCCAGTTCGCGGCCGCGCCTGCGAGCCACAGGCCCATGAGCGCGCCCATCGCCGGCACCGTGTTCGGGCCGCGCTGGAGGCACACCGGCAGCACATGGTCCCGGTGTTCCATGATCGTCGCGTACAGCGCCGCCGTGTTCGCGTTGGCGAGCATCCGGGGTGCGGCCATCCCCTCCAGCGAGACCATCACAAAACGGCCGTACCCCGCGGCAAGCCGGATCATCGCCGCCAGCCGCGCCGCGTCCGGCTGAACCCCCGCGTCGTCCGCCAGGGCGGGGTCGTACCCGTCAAAGGCCAGGCCCCGGGCCTCCACGCCGCGCACGATGGGAAAGGCGTCCAGCATTTCCCGCACCGCCGTGAGGGGGACCAGCGGGGTGCCGCCGTCGTCCGTGACCCGCAGGCACACGGGCGCCCCGGCCTGCTGGAACGGGGCGAGCAGCTCCCGGAAGTCCGCGATGCCCGCCGGGGAGACCAGCATCATGCTGTACGGGCGCACGCTTTCCGGAATCTGCGCCCAGTGCCCCACCACGGCGGCCGCGTAGCCCGCCGGGGGCAGCAGCGTCGTGTTGCCGTCCTGAAAGACAAACAGGGGGTGCTCCGCGCTGATCTCCACCGCCAGCGGCGGCAGCGGCGTCTGCGCCTGCACGGCGGCGTCCGCGATGAGGGATGTTAATAGAAGGAGGACCATGCACATGCGACCCCGGATTTTGCCGGGCCATTGTAGGGCGGCCGGGCCCGCGCACACAAACCGGGCGGCTCTTTGGAAACGCGCCGCCTCTGGATGGATGCCCCGGAGGCCGGGAATGGTTCCTGGACCCCGCCCGCCGCGTGGTATCATGGAGACCGCAAAAACCCTTGGGGATGACGATGACATGGCTGCTTTCCTGCTGACGCTGTCCGCCGCTCTTCTGGTTTCCGGCCAGGTTCCCGGCCAGTTCCCCGACATGGAGGGGGTGTCCGTCGCCTGGGTGGACGCCACAAAGTACGAGTACTTTCGGGTAAAGCTGCCGGAGGACGCCTCCCCCGCGCTGTCCGGGGCCGCTGACGTTTTCGCAGACTACTGGAACCGGGTCACGGGGCGGCCGCTCTCCGGCAAGGCAGAGGAGGGCAATCTGATCTACGTGCGGTTCGGCGCGGCCCTCGCCTCGGAGGACCTGCTCGACCCCGGCCTCCTGTCCGGGCTGCCGGAAAACGGCTTCATCGTGCGCACCCACACCCCCGCCGGCAAGTATGCCAGCAAGGGGGCCACCCGCCAGCTGCTCTTCGCCGCCCCGTCGGACGGGGCGGTGCTGGAGGGGGTTGTCACCTTTTTTCAACAGGTCTTCGGCACACGCTGGGTGGAGCCCGGGTTCACGGTGGCCCGGCCCGCGGCCATGCGCATGCCGCAGGTGAACATTGTCCGCCGCCCCGCCTTCGCTTTCCGCGAGGTGGGCCTGTGCGCCCTTTGGAAGGACGGGGTGGGCGAGTACCGGCAGGGTGCCCACCTGACCGGCCCCGTCTCCGCGCCGCCGCCCGGCGTGGGATACTTTGACGCCTGGAACGCCCCGGAGGAAACGCCGCCCGCAGCGGACACCGAGCCCGTGGTCTATGGGTCCGGTGCCGCCGTGGAGCGCATCGCCGGGGAGCTGGCGGCCCTCATCGCCGCGCCGACGGACGGCGCGGATACGGCCCTGGCCGCCCGCCGCGCCGCCGCCGAGTGGCCGCCCGCCTCCAACCAGTGGTCGCTCAATGCCCTGGCGTGGCTGCGTCCCGAGCTGGATGACGCGGCCCGGGAACTCAACACACGCGAGGGGAGCTCCGCCGCCTGCGTGCTGCAGACGGCCAACGGGGTGGCCGCCGCGCTCCGGGCGCGGTTTCCCGACCGTCCGCCCCGGGTGCATGTGCTGCTGCCGCTCTTCCTGCGGAAGCCCCCGGCCACGCTGAAGGCGGGGGAGGGGGTGGTCGTGCAGCTGAGCAACGCGGACGCCGACTTTTCGCTGCCCGCAGGCAGCCCGCAGGACGGGGCCAACAAGGCTCTCGGCGACGATGTGCGGGGGTGGGTGCGGACCGGGGCCGGGGTGTGGGTGCTGGACCACCTGTGCAACGGGCGCGATCCGGCCCTGCCGTTTCCCTGTCTGGAGTCGCTTGCGGACAGCGTCTTCTTCTACCTGCAAAACGGGGTGCGCGGCGTCTGCTACGCGGGCGCGGCGGCGGCGGACCCCGCAGGGGTGGACCTGGCGGCCCTGCGCATGTATCTCGCCGCGGGCATCCTATGGGACCCGGACGCCATCGTGGAGAACATGACCGCCGAGTTTCTGCGGCTGTACTACGGCGGGGCGGCGGACGCCGTCCAGGAATACCTCGACCTGACGGCCGGCCAGCGGCGGGCCGGGGGGCGGCGTCTCGCCCTTGACGACGACGGGGCCTGGCTGGACCGCGCCGCCCTGGGGCCGGTGGCGGACCGGCTGGCACAGGACGCGGCGGCGGTGCCCGACCCGGCCGCCCGCGCCCGCGCGGAGGCCTTGGGGCATGCTGTCCGCCGTCTGGCGGAGGGGAACACCGCGCCGGCCGCGCCGTGAAATGCCCGGCGCAATCTGGTACCCTGTCCTTTTGGCAACCGGCATTGTCGCACCCTTGGGAGACCATCTCATGAAGCAGTCCGCACCCTGTTCCATTCTCCGGCTTCGCGCCCTCGCGCTTCTTCTGGCCCTTTTCATGGGTGCCCTGCCGTCGGTGGCCGAGGTGCCCGCCGTGGCCGGGGTCATGGACGCCCTGGTGGCGCGCTGCCTGGAGGGTGACGCGGCGTTCCGGGACGGGCTCCAGCCGGACGCCGTGCTGGGCCTGCTTACCCCCGGGCAGCGGGAAACCCTCTCCACCGCCTACTGGACCTTTGAGGTCAGCGCCCCGGCCCTCGTGTCCGTGGTCCGCGACGCCTCCCAGCAGGAGCTTCCCTTCTGGCTTGAGGAGCGCGGCTTTGCGAAGACGGACCTGGTCGTCAAGAACGAGAATTACACCTACGAGGTGTGGCAAAAGGCGTTCCCCGCAGGACGGGTCGGCCTGGGCATCAACGGGTTTGCCCTGCACCGGTCCCATTATTTCGTGGGCGTCGGCCCGGCGGAGAAGGGGGGGAGTGTCACCGTGACCGGCGCCGTGCCGGTGTATGGCGCGCCCATGCCCTTCGCCAGGGGCGCGTACACCTATCTCGACTGGACCGATCTGCTGCTGGAGGAGGTGCCGGAGGGGGCCTTTGAGGGGCACACCCTGCTGCCCACCATCCGCGGGCGCGCCCGCGAGACCCATCTGGTCGGCGCCTTCCGCGAGGCCGCCGCGCCGTCCACCCCCGCCCCCGACCTGGTCACCCTCACCTGGAGCGGCGACGCGCGCACCACCATGACCGTCCAGTGGCGCACGAGCCCCGCCACGGAGCAGGGAACGGTGCTGTACCGCGAGGCCGGGCGCGCCGAGGCCCCCTTCGCCGAGGCCGCCGCCACCCGCGCCGTCCTGGAGGACCGCAACCTGATCAACGACCGGAAGGCGCACTGGTTCACCGCGGAACTCGCGGGGCTCGCCCCCGGCACGCGGTATGAGTACACCGTGGGCGCGGGGCCCGACGGCCCCCGCAGCGCGCCCGCCGTTTTTGAGACCGCCCCCGACGGGGACGCGCCCTTCACCTTCCTCTGGATGAGCGACGTGCACAACAAGAAGGACAGCGTGCCGCTGCTGGAGACGGCAACGCGCCTGCACCCGGACGCGGCGTTCCTGGCCATCTCCGGCGACCTTGTGGGCATGGGCCAGTACCGCGACGACTGGGACGCGCTGCTCGGCAACTACGCGGACTTCGTCCGCCGCCGGCCCCTTGTCCCCTCCATCGGCAACCACGACGCCATAGACGGGCTCGGGTCGGAGCTGTACAGCGCCCTTTTCCGCCTTCCCGACAACGGCCCCGAGGGCATGGCCCCCGGCAAGACCTACGCCCTGAACTACGGCAGCCTGCTCCTCCTGTCCCTCGACGTGACGGCGGACATCGCCCCCCAGAGCGCCTGGGTGGACCGCACCCTCGCCGCCTCGGACGCCCGGTGGAAGGTCGCCATGCTCCACTTCCCCCCCTACTCCCACGAGGAGGACTACCCCGAAATCCGGCGGGAGTGGGGCACCCTTTTCGACAGGCACGGCGTGGACATCGTGCTCAGCGGCCACGTCCACTACTACCAGCGCACCTTCCCCCTGCGCGGCGGGGAGAAGGCCGGCGGCGGCCCGGTGTACCTCATCTCCGTGGGGGTTAATGGAAGTCCCCATCCAGCGCCCGTCCCGCCCTACGCCGAGGTGCTGAATCTCGGCGGCGCGGCGACCTGCCAGGCCTTCACCGTGGACGGGGACACCCTCACCATGAACGCCTACGAGGCCGACGGGGACGTGCAGGACACCTTCACGCTGCGCAAGTAGGGGAGGGGGGCTTGTGGAGTTCCCGGAGGGGGTTCACCACGGGGACACGGAGCGCACGGAGAAAGCAGGGAGAGCGGCGGCCCGGTTTTTCTGGGAACACCAATCCCCTGACCGGCAGGAGGGATGCTTTCTGGCGGAACAAGGGTGCCCCGCCCATGTTTCCTGACCTGCTGTTTACGCCTCGTCCTCGGAGGCCCAGTGGAGGATGTCGAGGATTTCGCCGACGGCGGCTTCGAGGCCGATGAAGAGGGCGCGGGCCATGATGTCGTGGCCGATGTTGACCTCGCAGAGTTCGGGGAGGAGGGCGACGGGCCGCAGGTTGCGGATGGTGAGGCCGTGGCCGGCGTTGCAGCGCATGTGCGTGTCGAGGATCAGCTCCGCCGCCTCGTGCAGGCGGTCGAGCTCGCGCTCGACGTCGGCGCCGCCGGCGTTCGCGTAGGTGCCCGTGTGCAGTTCCACGAAGTCGGCGCCGCAGGCGGCGCTCGCCTCGACCTGCGCCGCGTCGGGGTCAATGAACATGCTGACGAGGACGCCGTGGTCGTGCATGTCGGCGGTGACGGCCGTGAGCCGCTCCACCTGCCCGGCGACGTTGAGGCCGCCCTCGGTGGTGACCTCCCGCCGGTTCTCGGGCACGAGGCAGACGGTGTGGGGGCGTAGCCGGCGCGCGATGGCGAGGATTTCCTCGCTCACGCCCATTTCCAGGTTCATGCGCACCTGGAGCACCTGGGACAGCAGTTCCACGTCGCGGTCCTGGATGTGGCGGCGGTCCTCGCGCAGGTGCACGGTGATCTGGTGGGCCCCGGCGAGCTCGCAGACCTTGGCGGCGGCGATGACGTCGGGGTTGCGGCCCTTGCGCGCCTCGCGCAGCGTGGCGACGTGGTCAATGTTGACGCCCAACTCAATCATGGCTGTTTTCTCCCCGGGGCTCAGGCCCCGTGCGCCGCGGCGGCGACGCGCCCGGCGAGTTCCTGGGCGATCTGCTCGGCCCTGCGAAGCTCCTCGTGCTGCACCATGACCCGGATGATCTTTTCGGTGCCCGACCGGCGCAGGATGGCCCGCCCCTTTCCGGCGATCTCCGCCTCGGCCTCCGCGGCCAGCGCGGCGAGGAGTTCCTCCGCCACGCGCGCGCCGTTGTCCAGGGGTACCCGCCGGTGGCACTCGGGCATTTCCTGGTAGGCCGCCGCCAGCGCCGAGAGGGGCTGGTCCTTTCGGATCATGGTGGCCAGCGCCTGAAGGGCGGCGATCATGGCGTCGCCCGTGGTGTTGTACTCGAGCAGGACGATGTGGCCGGACGGCTCGCCGCCGAGGGTGTAGCCGCTGCCGCGCATGGCCTCGACCACATGGCGGTCGCCGACGTTCGCCCGGAGCACCGTGCCGCCCGCCGCGGCGAGGGTGCGCTCCAGGCCGCCGTTGGCCATGATGGTCGCCACGAGCGTGTTTCCGGGCAGGGCCCCGCGCTCCAGCAGGTCCAGCCCCAGCATCGCGAGGATTGCGTTGCCGTCGAGGGGGCGCCCCTTTTCGTCCGCCATGGTGATCCGGTCGCCGTCGCCGTCGAAGGCGATGCCCACGTCCGCCTTCTCGCGGATGACCGTGGCGCGCATCTCCTCGGGGTGGACCGACCCGATGTTGTCGTTGATGTTCAGGCCGTTGGGCTGGTTGCCGATGGCGATGACCTCGGCCCCCAGCTCGGCCAGGGTGTTCGGCCCCACCTTGTAGGCCGCGCCGTGGGCGCAGTCCACCACGATGCGCAGGCCGTCGAGGCGCATGCCCTTGGGGAAGGACGCCTTGGCGAACTCGATGTAGCGGCCCACGGCGTCGTCAATGCGCCTTGCCGTGCCGATCTTCTCGCCCGTCGGGCGCACGGCGTCCATCTCGCCGGAGGCGATGCACCCGGCGATCCGGTCCTCCATCGCGTCGGGGATCTTGTAGCCGTCGGCGCCGAAAATCTTGATGCCGTTGTCCGCGAAGCCGTTGTGGGACGCGGAGATCATGACGGCGCCGTCGCAGCGCAGGCTGCGCATGATGTAGGAGACCCCCGGTGTGGGCAGGGGGCCCGTCAGGAGCACCCGCGCTCCCATGGAGCACAGGCCCGCCGTCAGGGCGTTTTCCAGCATGTAGCACGAGCGGCGCGTGTCCTTGCCGATGAGGAAGGTGTGCTGCCGCTCGCCGTTCTTAAAGAGATATCCGGCGGCCCGGCCCACCTGCAGGGCCATTTCCGCCGTCATGGGGTGGACATTTGCCAGACCCCGCACGCCGTCCGTGCCGAATAGGCGCTCAGTCATTGGTTTCCGCACTCCCTCGCCGGATGGCGTCGCTCATGCGCGCCACCCGCGCCATTGTCCTCACATCATGCACCCGCACACAGTGTACCCCCTGTGCCACGGCGAATGCCACCGTGGCCGCCGTGCCCTCGGTCCGCTCCTCCGGGGGCAGGCCCAGCACCGCGCCGATGGCGGACTTGTTGGACGTGCCCACCAGCAGGGGGCGGCCGAAGCGGTGAAACGCGTCCAGCCGCCGGAGAATCTCCAGATTCTGGCCCACCGTCTTGCCGAAGCCGAACCCGGGGTCCAGCCAGACATTCTCCTCGCGGATGCCCGCCCCCACGGCGAAGGCCAGCCGCTCCTCGAAGAAGGCGCACAGGTCGTCCACCACGTCCGCATAGCGCGGGGCGGCCTGCATCGTCTTCGGGGTGCCCTGCATGTGCATCAGCACCACGCGGCAGCCCGCCGCCGCCGCGGTTTCGGCCATGGCCGGATCGCCGCGCAGGGCCGTGATGTCGTTCACCATGTCCGCCCCCGCCTCCAGGCAGCGCCGGGCGGTCTCCGCGCGGAAGGTGTCCACGGACAGGGGCACGCCGTCGCCCGCCAGGCGCTCCACCACGGGAAGCACGCGGGCCCGTTCCACCTCCGGCGGGACCGGGTCCGCGCCGGGGCGCGACGACTCACCGCCGACGTCCAGAATGTCCGCGCCGTCCAGCACCAATTGCCGCGCATGGGCGACGGCGGCCTCCGGCGCGTCCCAGCGGCCCCCGTCAAAGAAGGAGTCGGGGGTCACGTTCACGATGCCCATGATGCGCGTTTTGCCGGAGGGGTTCACGATGCGGCTCCAGAGGGGGCTTCCTGCGGGGCGATTTTACCGCCGGGAACACGCCGGGGGCGACTTTGCCGCGAACGGGGCGTGTGCCGGGGTCCGGACTCAGGCGGTCTCGGGCACCGCGCCGTCGGGGACCGGATCGGGTTTTGCCTGGGTGGAGGATCCGGCGGGCGCCCCGTCTTCGACGGGCGCCGGGTCCATCGGCGCGGGCGGCGGGGGCGTCTGGTCGGGGGCCGGGGGCGGCAGCAGGTCCCCGCCGCCGTTCTCCCGGATGAGGGCGTCAATTTCGTGGGCGTCCAGCGTCTCGCGCTCCACGAGCGCCTCCGCCATGGACTTCAGAATGTCCTGATGCTTCTCCAGAATCTCGCGCGCCTCGTCATAGGCCCGCTTGCAGATGGAGTGAACTTCCCGGTCCACCTCGGTGGCCGTCTGCTCGCTGAAATCACGGCGCCGGGCGAAATCCCGTCCGAGGAAGACCTCCGTGTCGTCGCCGAAACTCAGGGGGCCGAGGGCGCTCATGCCCCAGTCGCAGACCATCTTGTGCGCCAGCTGCGTGGCCCGCTGGAGGTCGTTCGCCGCGCCGCTGTTGTACTGGTTGAACACCACCTCCTCGGCGGCGCGTCCGGCCATCAGCACCCGCAGGGTGGCGAGACAGTAGTCCTTGGAGATGCTGTAGCGGTCCTCCGAGGGGAGGGAGGAGGTGACACCCAGGGCCATGCCCCGGGGGATGATGGTGACCTTGTGGACCGGGTCGGCGTTGGTGGAGAGCCGCGCCACGAGCGTGTGCCCCGCCTCGTGGTAGGCCGTGGACAGCTTCTCTTTGGCGTTCATCACCAGACTGCGGCGCGCCGGACCCATGAGCACCCGGTCCTTCGCGTCCTCGAAGTCAATCATGTTCACCTTGTCCTGGCCGCGCCGCGCGGCGAGCAGGGCCGCCTCGTTGACCATGTTGGCCAGGTCCGCCCCCGAGAAGCCCGGCGTTCCCCGCGCCAGCACCGCCAGGTCCACATCGGGGTCCATGGGAACCTTCTGGTTGCGCGTGTGGATGCCCAGGATCGCCGTGCGGCCCCGGATGTCCGGGTTGGGCACGACCACCTGGCGGTCAAAACGCCCCGGCCGCAGCAGCGCCCGGTCGAGCACGTCGGGGCGGTTGGTCGCCGCCATGAGGATAACGCCGTCGTTCGTGTTGAACCCGTCCATCTCCACCAGCAGCTGGTTCAGGGTCTGCTCCCGCTCGTCGTGGCCGCCGCCCATGCCCGCGCCGCGCTGGCGGCCCACCGCGTCTATCTCGTCAATAAAGATGATGCACGGGGCGTGCTTGTGCCCCTGCTGGAACAGGTCGCGCACCCGGCTCGCGCCCACGCCCACGAACATCTCCACGAAGTCCGAGCCGCTGATGCTGAAGAAGGGCACGTTGGCCTCGCCGGCCACGGCGCGGGCAAGCAGGGTCTTGCCCGAACCCGGCGCGCCCACCAGCAGCACGCCCCGGGGAATCTTTCCGCCGAGGTGGGTGAACTTCTTGGGGTCCCGCAGGAACTCGATGATTTCCTGCAACTCCTCCTTCGCCTCATCCACGCCGGCCACGTCATTAAAGGTGACCGTCTTGTCCCCCCGGTTCACAATGCGGGCGCGGCTCTTGCCAAAGGAGAGGGCCTTGTTGCTTCCGCCCTGCATCTGCCGGAACATGAAAAACCAGAAAAGCCCTAAAATCAGAACGATGGGCAGCACGCTGAAGAGCAGGTCCGTCAGGATGGTGTTGTCCACGTCGAAGCGGTAGTCCACATTGAAGGTGTCCAGCGCGGTCTTCCACTCGTCCTTAAACTCATTGCTCTTAAATGAGATGGTTTCCTGGTTCTCCACCTTCTTCTTGAGGGTGGCGCTGATCTGGACCAGGTTCTTGCCCGCCTCCTTGATCACCACGGCCTTGACGTTGCCGTTGTCCATCTCGCGGACGAAGTCGCGCTCGCCGAGGGGGCGCGCCCCGTTCTGCATCTGGGTGAACTGGGTCATGGCGAGGATCACAATGAGGATCACCACGATCCAAAGGGTGTACTGTTTGATAAGGTTGTTCATGTCCGCTTCATTGTGGTTGTGGTTGCGCGGTTGCCGTCACCCGGCGCGGCCCGCTCCTGCCATCATAACATAGCCTCCGGGGTGGTACAATCCCGGGCCGGCGGCTGCGGCATGTTTTCTTGACATTTTTGCGCAACCTGCCCCGGAGCGGGCGGCGGAGAGAAAGGCGCCATGGGAGGCGCTGCGGCGCGATGTGCGGCCGGGATGTCAAGGGTTCACCATCTGCGGGACAATCTGCTACAATGCGCGTCTGCCGTCGGCGGGGCGTGCGCGCCGGCCAGGCGGCGACGCGGGATTTACACGGAAAGGGCGCTGTTGTTTGCAGAAGACAGGGCGTGTGTGGCGGGCCTTTTGGAGGCCATTCCCGCCCCGGGCAGGGAGAAAGACTGCCGGGAAGCCCGCTGGGGGCGCCGGACCCATCCGGAAAATTCTCGAAAAAAGAGGCAAGAATAGTCTTGACAACCGAACTGAGGTTTACTACAATACGTGTCAAGAGTTTACCGCCGGGGTAAGGCGGCGCGTGTCCAGAGAAACGGAGTTTGAGAGAAACCGGAGCGGAAGCGCGGGATGCGGGCGTCCCGTTGACACCGCCGAGGGACACCAGAGACAGGTATGGCCATAGCCGTGACAGGCCGAAAGAAACGGTTGGTGCTTGACATCGGTGCGAGCGCGGTGCGCTTGTGCGAGATGACCAAGACCAAAACCGGATACCAGCTCGTGCGCTACGTGCAGCGCGAGTACGACTCCGACCCTTCGCTGACCGAAGAGCAGCGCAGGGATCTCCGCATCAAGGCCACGGCGGAGGTGCTCAAGCAGAGCAAGTCGCGCGCCGCCAAAACGGTGTTCAGCGTGCCGGGCCAGTCGGTCTTCACGCGCACGCGGACCATCCCCCCCGTGCCCGAGTTCAAGGTCAACCAGATCGTCAAGTACGAGATCCAGCAGCAGATCCCGTTTGGCCTTGACCAGATCGCCATGGATTACCAGATTCTCGACCGCAGCGCCCAGGGGGGCTACGAGGTGCTGATGGCGGCGATCAAGGTGGAGGTGGTGGAGAAGCACCTGGACGTGCTCACGGCGGTGAAGCGGACGCCGGCCCTGGTGGACGTGTGCCCCCTGGCGGCGTACAACTGGGTGAGGCACGCGGGCGGGCTTGCCGTTGAAAACGAGTGTGTCGCCCTGATCAACATCGGCGCGGCCACCACGGACATCGTCATCGAGCGCGCGGGCCAGTTCCGGTTCACGCGGCCCCTCAATGTGGGCGGCAACGACATCACCCGCGCGCTGGCGGAAGAGTTTAGCCTGGACTTCTCCGCGGCCGAGAAGCTGAAGCGCGAGCGCGCCTTCGCCCCGACGGGAGACGCGGCCCGCGACGGCAAGGGCGGCGAGGTGATCGGCCGGGTGCTCCAGCGGCTGTGCGGCGAGATCATGCGCTCCTTCGCGTATTTCCGGTCCCTTCCGGGGGGCGGCCAGGTGAACCGCATTGTGGTCACCGGCGGCGGCGCCCGCCTGAAAAACATCGTGCCCTTCCTGAAGAACCAGCTGGGCATGGATGTGCGGGTTCCCGATTTGCTCAAGGGGCTGACTGTCGGCCCGGGCGCCGAAGACATCAAGAAGGCCCCCGAGCAGGCCTGCGCCGTGCTGGGCATGGCGCTCCGGTGTGTGGAGCGCGCCCCCCTGGAGATCAACCTCATCCCCCCCCGGATCCTGGCCGCGGCGCGCCAGAAGGAGCAGGTGGTCTACTGGGCCTTCTCCATCCTCGCGCTGGTCCTCTCCTTCCTCTCGGTGATTCCCGCCGCGGCCAACGAGAACAAGCTCGTCAAGCAGCGCATTGACTCCCTGAAGCAGATCATCCGGGCCTACGACCCCGAACTGGTGCAGCGCATCCGGGTGGGGAGTCCGCCGCCGCAGTCCTCGCTGGTGGACCAGCTCAACCGGCGCAAGGGGCAGCTGCAGAGTCTGGAGAACCAGGTGAACACCCTGGACCGCGCGCGCCGGCAGCGCCGGTTCTGGCTCGAGGAGCTCAGTTTTCTGAATGACACGCGGCCGGCGACCGGCGGAATATGGTTCAGCTCCGTGGAGACCATGGTGAGCGAGGACCAGAAGGCCGCCGACGGCGCCCCGCCCCCTCCGGGGGGGCGGCCCCTGGCCGGCGCGGGCGGCGGCGGTCCCTCCCAGGACGGGGGATTCCCCGGCATAGAGTCCAAGCTCGGCGCCACCGCTTCCGGTCCTTCCGGCGGCGGGCTGGTGGGCGGAGGTGGTGACCGCGGCGGCGCCGGCGGCCCGGGCCAGGCGGCGGGTCCCCCGCCTTCCGTTGAGATGGCCCGCCCGAACGGCATGATCGTCCAGGGATACGCGGAGTCGGCGGAAATCATCACCCAGTACCTTGACGAGTTGAAGCGCGCGGCGCGCCAGCTTCCCAACGGCTGGTTTCTGAGCGCGGACAAAGTGATGTTCCGCGAGGCGACCGTGCAGCGCGTTGGATGGGACGTGCTCTACAACGCGCCGGCCGATGTGACCTCCGGCGGGGGCGGCGGCAACCGCCAGGGCGGGGCCGCCCAGGCCGCCGAAGGGCTGTATTCTTTCCGGGTGCGGGTGGTGTTCAAGTGGACCAAGGACCGGCCTGAGGCGCCGACACCGGGTGAAGCGCCCGCGGAGGCGCCCGCATCATGAACAACAAGAACGCCATCATCGGGGTGCTTGTGCTGACGGCGGTCTTCGGGGCGCTGGGCGCGGGCGCGTACTTCTTTGCCAAGCCCATGTTTGACCAGTACAAGGAGGACGAGCGCCTGCGGCAGTCGCTGGAGCAGACGCTGACCAGCCTGCGCGACAACTTCCAGGGCTATGTCCCCGACCTGCTCATCAACGGGTGGCAGGAGAAGATGCAGCCGTGGCGCGACGCCCGCACCGAGCGGTCCGCCTACTTCAGCTTCGGGGACTGGTTTGACACCGAGAAGCCGCCCGTCGAGGCGCGGCTGCGCAAGTTTTGGTATGTTGAGGTCACCAACAAGGCGATACAGGACTTCTGGACCGAGGTGTACGCCAAGACCAGGAGTTACGAGACCTTTCCCCAGGATGTGCGCAAGCTGTTCGGGGTGGCCGCGGAGCAGGACTGGCAGGGGCGCGATGTGACAGACGCGGAGATCGAGCGGAACATGTTCCAGCTTTCCTTCGGACTGTCGGCGTGCCGCTTCTTCCTGAAGAACAACGTGACACAGATGAGCAACATGAGCATCTGGCCCCGGCGCACCGCCAAGGAGTACGGGGACATGCTCGCCATGCAGACCCTCGGCGCCCAGCTCACCATCCCGGCGCGCGACCTGGTCAAGATGTTTGAAGAGCTGCGGATGGCGGACCGGTATTTCTCGGTGGACGGCATGAAGATCACCTATCCGTACATCGCGTATAATGTCGAGCCCCAGCTTCAGGTGCAGATGCTGCTGACGCAGGCGAACTACCGCAAGCAGTTCGTCGAGGGGTCGGACAAGGCCGACGCCGCCGCTCCGGGCGCTCCGGGCGCCCCGGGGGCTCCGGGCGCGGCTCCTGCAGGGTTTGCCGCCCTTCAGCGGCCCACGGACGTGCAGCGGGAGCCCGTGGCGGAGCCCGGGGCTATTGGCAAGGCGTGGAAGTGGTTCAAACGAACTGTGCTGGTGATGCACTGACGGACAACGCCGCGGCCGCGAGGCCGGCGGGAGTGTGAAACTTGGTTGACAAACTGCAAAAAGCGGGAGCCTGGCTCTGGTACAACAAGGAGCGCATGGTGCTGGTCATCATGGTTGCCATTCTTGGGTACCGGGTCTACTTCAAGGTGATCAGCCCGCCGCCGGCCCCGGACTGGCCGGTGCTGCAGCCGCCCCAAAGCGAGCTGCCCACGGACCCCGAGGAGCAGCAGCAGCTGGGCCTTCCGGGCAATCCGGCCCCCCGTCCCCCGATGGACGTCCCCGGAACCTATGCGTCGCTGTACGGGCGCAACCCGTTCTGGTATCATTCCGGCCAGCAGTCGGAGAAGTCAGGTGAGCAGGAGGTTTCGGTGGAAAGCCTGAACATCCAGCTCTTGGACATCCAGGAGGCCGCGGGCGGCAAGTTGCGGGCCCGCCTGCGCACCACGAGCCTCACGTCGTGGTACTCGGAGAACGCGCAGTTCGAGGAGTTCGAACTGCAACGCATAAACAAGGAAGACCAGACAGTCGAGGTCTACTCGGAGCGTTATGGCCGCACATTTGTCATCGAAAAAAAGTAGTGAACAATCGTTCTACAACGCGAGGCACGCCCACCGGGCATGGTGTCCGGAAACGCGGGAGGATGAGACGCTAATGGTTACAAGAAGCTCACGGAAAATCATGCTGGGTTGGGTCGCGGCGCTGTTGCTGCTCGCCGCCGCGCCGGTGACGGCCCAGGAGGCGTCCGACGCGGGGCTTCAGGCGTCCAGCCCTCCCGTGGAGGAGGCCCAGGCGGTTCCGGCCGACCCTGCGGCGCCCCCCGCCGAAGCGGGGGTGTCCGAGGCGGAGCAGTACTACCGCCGGGGCGTTGAGCTCTACAAGCAGGACCTTTACCGCGAGGCCCTGACCGAGTTCAACCGGGCGCTGGCCCTGGATCCGGGGCATGCGGAGGCCAAGAAGTTCCAGGAAAAGGCCAACGCGCGGCTTCAGCAGACCCTGGTCGGCGAGACCGAGACCGGGGCCGCGGCCGCCCCCGCGTTCGAGTCCATTGACCCCGAGACGATCCGCCAACAGGGCGAGACGGTCCAGCTTTCCTCCGACGAGGTTCGCCGCCAGCGCGTGGACAAGCTTCTGTCCGACGCCATCCTGTACATGGAGGCGGGCCGCTACGCGACGGCCGTGGAGATCTACAGCAACGCCCTTTTGATCGACCCGAACAATCCGGCGGCGAAGGAGGGGCTGCACAAGGCGACGATCGCGGCCCACGGGGCCGAGGGCGACCTTTCCAAGAAGCAGGTGGACGAGGACCGCGCGATGATCCACAACTTCATCGAGCGGTCGAAGCGCCTGCCCGAGGGCGCGGACGCGCGCGGCATCAAGCCCTACCGCTTCTCCGTGCCTGAAATCGCCGAGGAAAGCTCCCAGGAGAAGGAGCTGGGCGTCATTGAAAAGATTCTGGAATCCCCTGTGAGCCTGGAGTTCGAGGACATCCACGTCAGTGAGATTGCCTCCTTCATCTCCGACAGCTGGGAGGTCAACATCGTCATTGACAGCCGGGCCGTGGAGCCGCCCAAGCAGGCCCAGCCGCAGCAGGCGGCCGCCGCGCCCGGAGGGCCTCCCGGAATGCCCGGCGCGTTCCCGCCGCCCCCCGGCGGCGGCGCGCCGTTCCCCGGCGGGGGCGCCCCCCAGGCGGCCCCCCAGTTTGGCGGATTGCAGAACGCGGCCAACCGTCCGGGCCAGCCCGCCGGCCCCGGCGGCATGCAGGGCGGCATGCCCGGCAGCACGGACGCCGTCTACGGTGTCAAGTCCAGCGGTGTGGTCCCCTATGTGAACCTTAAGAACGTGAGCCTGGCCGAGGGCCTGCAGGCGCTGCTTCGCCCGCTCGGGCTCGACTACGCGGTGCAGCCCGGCTTCATCTGGATCAGCAAGCCGGAGATCATCCGCCGCGAGTCCTTCGAGAAGATCGAAACGCGCTACTACGAGCTGCGCAACGCCGGTTCCGAGACGCTGTACAAGCTCGTCCTCCGCAACACCTTCGGCGGGGTCGGCGGCCGCATGGGCGGCATGGGCGGCGGGATGATGGGCGGCATGGGCGGCGGCTACGGCGGCGGCGGCATGGGCATGGATGTCACCGCCATCAGCAACATCTCCGACCTGTTCTCCTCCATCAGCGACCTGATGGTCGGTGAGACGCCCTCGCAAATCATGACCATGGGCCTCCAGAGCACCGGCACGGGCGCGACGGCCAACCGCAACCAGGCCATGGGCGGCGGCGGCTACGGCGCGGCCCAGGGCGGCGCGGGCCTCGGCGGCACTTCGGGCACGGGCTCCTTTGGCATCGGCACCGACATCCTGAGCATTCTGGAGCGGCTGGTGCCCCAGGTGTTCGAGCCGTACACCGAAGAGCTGCTGTCGGACATGATCTACAACCCGGCCAACAACCTGCTCATCGTGAAGAACACCCCCGCCAACCTCGACGTCTTCGAGAAGCAGCTGGCGGAGATTGACGTCACGCCGAAGCAGGTGAGCATTGAGGCGAAGTTCCTCACGATCCGTCTTGAGGACCTTAAGAAGATCGGGTTCCAGTGGGACGCGACGCTGTCCGATCAGAACGACCGGACCCGGGAGGCGACGGAGCTCGGCCAGCAGCCGTACTACTACGACGTCAACGGCGACGGCGTGGACGAGACGGTGCCCTTCTACATGCGGCCCGACGGCAGCCGGGTGATCCGGAACACGGTGACCGACGCGGCGATCAGCTCGCTGACCAACCCCGCATCCTCCGTGACGCCGTCCTTCTCCATCCTGGGGAACATCATTGACAACTCGGACGGCGACAAGCTCGCCCTGACCTTCGACTATCTGGACAGCCTGGAGGAGTCGGAGCTGCTGAGCGCCCCGCGCGTCACCACGATGAACCGCAAGCCGGCCGTTGTGGCGGACTTCTCCACGGAGTACTTCATCTCCGCGGTGAACACGCAGATCCTCACCCTGGGCAGCGGGTTTTCCGGCAACACCAGCAGCAACTTCGTGCAGAACGTGGTGCCCACGTCCTACAACTTCGGCATCGCGCTCTCGGTCACGACGCAGATCCGCGACAACGACCAGGTCCGCCTGTGGCTCAACCCCGAAGTGCGCACGAAGACCGGGCAGAAGTCCTTCGAGCAGAAGCAGGTGATCAGCGGGCAGGAGATCTCCAACGAGATCGTGCTGCCGACCACCAGCTGGCAGGCCGTGTGGACCAACGTGATCGTGCATGACGGCGACACTCTGGTGCTGGGCGGCCTGGTGCAGGACCAGACCAGCAAGGGCACCCAGAAGATGCCCTACCTGGCGGACATCCCGGTCATCGGGTTCTTCTTCAAGGGTGACAAGCGGGAGAGCAAGCAGTCCAGCCTCCTGATCTTCGTGACCCCGGACATCATTGACTCGACGGGCGCGCGCTTCTTCGACATCGCCGGGGACAAGCCGGCCTACTGAGAGAACAACGGAAACGGAGCACACGGCGGGTGAACCCAGCGGTTTTCCCGCCGTTTCCTTTGCATGAGTTACTTCATCTACAACGTGGCCCTCGCGGCAGCGGAACCCCTTGCCCGCATCTGGCTGGCGCGGCACCCCGGGCACGCCGCCCTGCGGGAGCGGTTTGATCCCCCCGTGCCCCCTCTCGCGGGGCGCCCTGTGTGGGTGCACGCGTGCAGCGTCGGCGAGATCAACACGGCCCGGCCTCTGATCCGCGCCCTGCAGGCCCGTTTCCCCGGGGTGCCGGTTCTCCTCACCACCAGCACGGCGGCGGGCCGGGCGCTTGCGGACAAGGGCGTGGAGGGCGCGGTGGCGGCCTGGCTGCCTTTCGACCGCGTCCGGGCGGTGCGCCGGTTCATCGGGGAGGCCCGTCCCCGGGCGCTGGTGATCCTGGAGACGGAACTTTGGCCCAACCTGTTGCGCGAGGCCCGGCGCGCCGGGGTTCCCGTCATCATCGCCAACGGGCGCATCAGCCCGAAGCGGCTTCCCCGATACCGGCGCTGGCGCCGGGTGCTGGCCCCGGTCTTCCGCCAGGTGAGCGCCGTGGGCGCCCAGAACGCGGCCTACGCCGCCCTCTTCACGGAGCTGGGCGTGGCGCCGGAGGCGGTCCACGTCACGGGAAACCTGAAATTCGACGCCGTGCGCGCCGAGGTGGACCCGAGGACCCTTCTGGAGCTGCGCCTCGCGTGCGGCTTCGGGCCCGACACGCCCATCCTGCTTTTCGGCAGCACGCGGCCCGGCGACGAGACGCTGGCGGCGGACTGCTGGCGCGCCCTGGCGCAGGAGTTCCCCCAGTGGCGGCTGGTGGTCGCGCCGCGCCATCTCCAGCGCGTGGACGAGGCCGTGGAGGCCTTCGGCCGGGAAGCCTGCGTGTTGAGGACGGAGACCCTCAAGCCGGGGCGGCGCGCCGAAACGCGGGTGCTGGTGCTGGACACCCTGGGGGAGCTGGGCGTTTTCTACGGACTGGCCGAAGTGGCCGTCATCGGCGGCAGCTTCTATCCCGGCGTGGACGGGCACAACCCCCTGGAGTCCGCAGCCTTGGGTGTGGCCACGGTCTACGGGCCGTACATGGGGAATTTTCCAGAGGCCTCCGAGGCCCTGCTGGAAAGCGGCGGCGCGGTGCAGGTGGCCGGTCCCGGCGGCCTGGAGGGGACAGTGAGGCGGCTCATGACCGACGCCCACGAGCGGCGCGCCCTCGGCACCCGCGGGCGGCGCGCCGTCGTCAGCCGGCAGGGGGCCTCCGAGGCCAGCGTCGCGCTGGTCTGCGCCCTCCTCGGCGGCGGGGGCGGGACATGACCGCGCCGGGACGCCGCGGAAGGCGGATGCCCTCCGACGGACCCGTGGCTGTCGTGCTGCTCGCGCCCGCGCTGATCCTCCTGTCTGTCTTTGTCGTCTACCCCATGTTCTCCTCCGTCCACATGAGCCTTTACGGCGGGCGGCGGGCGGCGGGGGCCTTCGTGGGGCTGGGAAACTACGCCGGCCTGGCGCGCGACCCCGAATTTTGGCGCGCCCTCGCCGTCACGGGCTACTACGTTGCGGGCACGGTTCCCCTGATGCTGGGGCTGAGCCTGCTCATTGCCCTGGCGTTGCGGCGGGCGGGCCGGGCGCGGGGCTTCTTCCGCACGGTGTTCTTCCTCCCCTACGTCACCTCCGTGGTCGCGGCGGCCATGGTGTGGCGCGCCCTGTTCAACCCGCAGTCCGGCCCCGTTTCCCTGCTGGTGCGGTCCCTCGCCGGGGCCTCGCCCAACTGGCTGCTGGAGCCCCGGGGCGTGCTGCACCTGGTCACCGGGGGGTGGGCGCCGCCGGACGCCGGGCCCAGCCTCGCCCTGTGCTGCGTCATGCTTTTCGACATCTGGCACGGCTGCGGCTTCATGGTGGTGGTGTTCCTTGCCGGGCTGTGCGCCATTCCCCCGGAACTGGAAGACGCCGCCCGTCTGGACGGTGCGGGCCCCGTGCGGGGGTTCTTCGCGGTCACCCTGCCGATGCTCTCGCCGACGGTGTTCTTCCTGTTTACCGTGGGCTGCGTGAGGGCGTTCCAGGCCTTCAACAGCTTCTATGCCCTCACGCAAAGCGACGGCAACGGCGGGCTGGACACGCGGAACATGGTCCTGTTCATCTACACCCAGTTCTACAGCTACGGGTACTGGGGCCGGGCGGCCGCCGCCGCGACGCTCCTGACGCTGGTCATCATGGGGTTCACCCTCCTGCAGTGGCGCTACCTGGGCAGAAAGGTGTTCTACCAGTGAGGCGGGCCGCGCTCCATATCGGATTAACCGCCGCGGCCCTCGTCACCGCGTGGCCCTTCCTGTGGATGGTGTCCACGGCGTTCAAGGGGCCGCTCGAGGCCGCCTCCCCCAGTCTGGGGCTCTGGCCCGGCGCCTGGCACTGGGGAAACGTGGCCGAGACCTTCCGCGCGGCCCCCTTCGGGCGCTACCTGTTCAACTCCTTCGTGGTTTCGGGCGCCGTCTGCCTTCTCGTGACCTTCACCTCCCTCTGCGCCGGCTACGCCTTTGCCCGGCTGCGGTTTCCCGGCCGGAACTGGCTTTTCGCGGCGACCCTGTGCTGCATGATGGTCCCCTTTGAGGCGGTCTTCATCCCGAATTTCGTCCTGGTGTCGAAATTCGGCTGGTATGACACCCACGCCGCCCTGATTGTCCCCTGGTGCGCCAACGCCTTCTCCCTGTTCCTGATGCGCCAGGCCTTCCTCTCCCTGCCCGGGGAGTACTACGACGCGGCCCGCGTGGACGGGTGCGGCCATTTCCGCTTTCTTTTTCTTGTGGGCCTGCCCCTGGTGCGCCCCTCGGTGGTGACCGTGGCGCTTTTCGCGTTTCTGGGGAGTTACAACGCCCTGCTCTGGCCGCTGCTGGTGACGGCCGACGACTCCATGCGGGTGGCCCAGGTGGGGCTCACCTTCTTCGTCACCGACGCCGGCATCCGCGTCAACCTGCTCATGTGCGCGTCGGCCATTGTCATCCTGCCGACTGTTGTCCTATACTTCGTCGCGCAGCGTCAATTTGTGGAAAGCGCGCTGGGCGCGGGAATCAAGGCATGACAGGCTGGCATCCGGGTGTGGCGGCAGGGGGCCTTCTGGCGGTGTGCGCCGCGCTGTGCGCCTGCTCCCCCGGGGGCGGTGGCGCGGGCGACGGGTTCCGCCCCGTGGACCCCGAACGCGCCGTGCTCTGGGACCGCCAGATCAACGAGAGCGCGGCCCTGTTCCGCGAGCTGGCGGCGGAGTTCAACGCGGGGCGCGCCGGGGTGCCTGTGGAGGTGCAGCACGCCGGCAGCTACGCGGACATCTTCCGGAAGGTCTCCGCGAGCATCCAGGCC
>Ga0123328_1001760_pt1 | contig 20596 bp, 16 predicted proteins | sample BioC12SIPDNA_2_FD_89702 | JGI IMG/M metagenome (GOLD analysis project Ga0123328, IMG submission 89702) | Anaerobic biogas reactor microbial communites from Washington, USA - Biogas_R1_A C12 SIP DNA | ecosystem: Engineered > Bioreactor > Anaerobic > Unclassified | place: Washington, USA...
AGGCCGAACTGCTTGAGGTTGTTCTGGCAGCTTGCCCGCCGCGCCGCCTCGCGGGCGCGCGCCAGTGCGGGCAGCAGGATGGCCGCCAGAATGCCGATGATGGCGATCACCACCAGCAGCTCGATCAAAGTGAAACCGCGTCTTCGTGAAAGAATACCCATTGCGAAACCCTCCAAAATGATTTCCGTACCTGCCTGCCGGGTGCCCGAACTCCCATCGTCCGTGTCTTCACGCCCGGCGCGTCCTTATGCGTCCACGCTAGCACAAGTCGGGGCGTTTTGCAAGCGAAAAGTGGAAATCCCGTAATAACACGCATTGTGCCGCCCAACGCGCGGGACTAGAAGACCTCGTCAGGGGCAAGGTACCGCCACTGCCCCTCCGGAAGATTCCCCAGGCGCACCCCGCCTATGCGCACCCGCTTGAGGCCGGTCACCGTCAGCCCGACGGCGGCGCACATCCGCCGGATCTGGCGCTTGCGCCCCTCGCGCAGGACAAAATGGAGCAGGCCGGGGTGTTGCCGTTCGACCTCCGCCGGCCGCAACTGCCGTCCGTCCAGTTCCAGTCCGAAACGCAGCAGGCCCAGTTTCGTCTCCGTGATTTCCCCTTCCACGCGGACCAGATACTCCTTGTCCACCTCCCCCGTGCCGCCGACCAGCCGCCGCGCGACCCGGCCGTCCTGCGTGAGCACCAGCAGGCCGTGGGAGTCAATGTCGAGCCGGCCGGCCGGGGCCAGCCCCTTGAGATGCGCCCACCCAAAACGCGCGGGGGCGGTGTCCCCGGGAAATCGGTTCTCCGGCGTGACCAGCTCCACCGCCGGACGGTGGCCCTTTTCCGGCTGGCCGGACACATAGCCGACGGGCTTGTTCAGCAGGACGGTCACCTTGCCGGTCTGCGCCCCGGAGGCGGCCGGGTCCAGCGTGATCACCTGTTGCGGCCCGACGCGCAGGTAGGGCACCTCCGCGCGCGCGCCGTCCACATAGACCCAGCCGTTGGCGATGTAGCCGTCGGCCTCGCGCCGCGAGCACAGTCCCCGCGCGGCCATCGCCTTTGCCAGTCGTTCAGTCTGTTCCGGCTCCCGGTCCATGCGCCGCCTTGTCCGGCGATTCCGCCGCAGGTTGAATTTGCCCCTGAAAAGGAGGATACTTTCCCTGCGGACCGGCATTCAACACCGCCCCCTGCGGTGCGACCGCCAGCGCCTGCGGCGGGGACGCCGCGCGGCTTCGGTCCGCAGGAAAACCCACCGGTTTCCGGTGGTGCTGTACCTATTGGAGACGTTGCCATGGCCAAGATGTACCCCGCGCCCGTCGCCTACTTCGAGGGGGCCTATGTGCCCGTGGAACAGGCGAAAATCAGCATCATGACCCACGCGTTCAACTACGGAACGGGCCTGTTCGAGGGCATCCGCGGTTACTACAACAAGGAGGAGGACCGGGTTCTGATCTTCCGCCTGGCGGAGCATGTGGACCGGATGGTCCGCAACTGCCGCGTGTTGTGCATGGAGGTCCCGGAAACCGCCGAGGACATCGCGGAGATCTGCTGCGAACTGGTCCGCCGGAGCGGGTTGAAGGAGGACCTGTACATCCGCCCGCTGGTCTACAAGAGCGAGCATTCCCTCGGGCCGACGGTCCGCGGGGTCGAGAGCCGCTTCTGCTGCTATGTCATCAAGCTGGGCGACTACTGCGACACCCAGGCGGGCCTCGACGTCGCCGTCTCCTCGTGGCGGCGGCTGTCCGACAACGCCATCCCCAGCCGCGTGAAGTCCACGGGCAGCTACATCAACTCCTCGCTGGCGTCCACGGAGGCCAAGCAGGCCGGGTTCCACGAGGCCATCTTCCTGCGCGAAAACGGCACGGTGGCCGAGGGCAGCGCCATGAACATGTTCATGGTGCTGAACGGGACGCTCATCACCACGCCGCCGAACTGCGACATCCTGGTCGGCATCACGCGGAACACGGTGATGGAGATGGCGCGCGACATGGGCATCCCCGTGGTCGAGCGCGACATCGCCCGCACGGAACTGTACGTCTGCGACGAGCTGTTCTTCTGCGGCACGGGCGCGCAGGTGGCCCCGGTGCGGTCGGTGGACCGCCGCATCGTGGGGTCCGGCGAGCCCGGCCCCGTCACGCGGCGGCTGCAGGAGGCCTATTTCGCCATCGTCCAGGGCCGCGACGCCCGCTACCGGCACTGGTGCACCCCGGCCTGAGGAGCGGTCCCCGCATGTCCGAAACGACGCCAGACGCCGCCCCGCGCGGCCCCTCGCGCCTCCGCCGCACGCTCCAGTGGCGGTTCTGGGTGAACCTCGCCGTCGTTCTCCTGGTCACCTGCTGGATCCCCCTGCTCACACAGACGGCGGTCATGAAGGATCAGGAGGGAAACATCCTCAGCCAGCAGACGATTCAGGTCCGCGCGTGGCGGTCCTGGGCGGCCCTGGCAACGCAGGGCCCCTCCCTGGCGCATGGGAAGGCCGTGGGCCTGCATTTCGGCCTGTCCTTCCTCATGTGCTTCACCGTCTGGTATCTGGCCGCGGGGCGGGATCTGCGCGCCGAACAGACACCCCAGGACACCCCGCAGGAAGAGGCGCCCCATGAATGAACGCGAGGCCCGCGAGGCCGTCTGCGAGGCGGGCCGCCGTCTCTACGAGAAAAATCTCGTCGCCGCCACAGACGGCAACATCAGCATCCGCCTCGGGGAGGACCGGTATCTCTGCACCCCGAGCGGCGTGTCGAAGGGGTTCATGACCCCCGACATCCTCGTCGTTGCGAACGGCCGGGGCGAGAAGGTCTCCGGGGAGGGCCGCGTCACCTCGGAATTCTTCACGCACCTTGCCTGCTACGAGGAGCGTCCGGACATCGGGGCGGTCGTCCACGCCCACCCGCCCTACGCCACCGCCCTCACGCTGGCCGGGGTGGACATGACCCTGCCGGTGGTCCCCGAGGTCATCATGACCCTGTGCGCCATCCCGACCGCCGGCTACGCCACCCCGGGATCCCGCGAGGGCGCGGACGTCGTGCGCCCGTGGGTCGGAGCCTATGACGCCCTCCTGCTGGACCGCCACGGCGCGGTCACCGTGGGAAAGACGGTGTTCGACGCCTACTTCAAGATGGAGAAAGTCGAGCACACCGCCCTGTCCATCGCCGCCGCGCGCGGCCTCGGCGGCGCCTACACCCTGACCCCCGAAATGGTGGTCAAGCTCATGGCCGTGTACACCCACGGCGCCCAACCGCCGGTGCCCTACCCTTTCCCGACCAGCCAAGGATAGCCACGCGGCCGTTCTTCGTCGCGTTCTTTGTGGATTCGTGGTGGAGACTCCGGAAAGACTCACCACCAAGACACCAAGAACACAAAGAAGACAACATCCGAGAGCAGGCCCCGGCTTTCCGCCGTCACTCTACCAGAGCCCCGGCAGCCGAGGATAGACACGCCCCCGTCTTTCCACCCGCCGGGAAAGGGCGGGACCGTCGGCCTGACGCCACGCACGGCCCGGAGCAGTCACTCCTCCGAGGAGCCAATCACACGGTATACCGCCGCGCCGAGCAGCGCGCCGGCAATCGGGGCCACCCAGAAAAGCCACAACTGGGACACTGCCCACCCACCGGTGTACACGGCGACGGCGGTGCTGCGCGCCGGGTTCACAGAGGTGTTGGTAACCGGGATGCTGATCAGGTGAATGAGGGTCAGGCCCAGGCCTATAGCCAGCGGGGCGAAACCCTGAGGGGCCTTACGGTCTGTCGCCCCGAGGATGATGAGCAGGAACATCATGGTCATCACCACTTCACACACCAGTGCGGCGGTCAGGGAGTATCCCCCGGGAGAGTGCTCCCCGTAGCCGTTGGAGGCGAAGCCCGCAGAGACGTCAAACCCCGCCTTCCCGCTGGCAATAAGATAGAGAACGCCGCCGGCGGCTATCCCGCCAAGCACCTGGGCGACGACATACGGGGCGAGTTCCTTCGCCTGAAAACGGCCACCCGCCCACAATCCCACCGAGACTGCGGGATTGAGATGGCAACCGGAAATATGCCCGATGGCATAAGCCATCGTCACCACGGTCAGCCCGAACGCCAGCGACACTCCGAGCAGACCGATTCCGACATCGGGAAACGCCGCGGCCAGCACGGCGCTTCCGCACCCACCCAGTACCAGCCAGAAGGTCCCGAAAAACTCTGCGCCACATTTTTTCATGACTTACACCTCTCATGGGTTGTTCCTGCCGGACAATTTTGTTGAACTCCGAAATGCGTAAGACTCCCCGCCAGGGTTTCCGGCCTCCTTTCCCATGGTTGCGCCCTGGATGGGTGGCTGCCTGCCCCCTTGGAGCCGTTGAACCACACACAGCCCCGGAACGTTTCCCTTCATTGAAATCATTAGCCCGGAAACGGGCGGGAAGCGATGAAGTTTCCCCGGCGTAAAGATGCAAAGGCGAAAACAGGGGCGGGAAGGCTGCAGCCTACCCAGTCGCCCGTAACCCTGGATTTTTCCTTCCACACCGCCGCACTCCCCACCTCCAATGAGACATTCCGGAAACAGATTCAACTTTCCCGTCTCGCCGTCAGTCTACCAGAGCCCCGGCAGGCCGTCAAGGCGTGTCTTCGCGGAGAGAGGGCGCGCTTGCCGCCCCCTGGGATCGCCAGGCTCCAGCCTGGCCGTTTTCTTTTTTGGCCGGAAACAGGGGTGCTCCCCGTGCAGGGGGAGAATGTTGCGTGAGAAGACGACCGACCACGCCTCCAAAAGAGCCAGGCTGGAGCCTGGCGGTCCCAGGGGGTGTGGACCACAGCGGTTCTCGGGACACCGGTGCCCTACCCCTTCCCCTTGGCTTCCGTAAACTGAAGGTCGCGGATCACTCTTGGGCCTTCCCGCCACAGCCACCAGACATGCTGGAGCGTCGAGGCGAGGTGGTCTTGGGTGACCACTCTCGCTGGGGCCAGCGCCTTTTCCCACCCGTCACGCAGCGCCGCGCTGTCGCAGCCGGCGAGATAGACGAAGCGCAGGCGGCCTGAGCGGTCCGTGTCGCGCAACGCCTCCGGGGTCACGGGGCCGGTGGACAGGAGAAGCCCGTCCTCGGTGCCGTGGGAACCGACAAACAGGAACTCACTTTCCGCCGCGCCCTGTTTCAGGGAGTCCAGCGTGAGCGGCTGGAAGGCCACCCCGCCCGGCCCCCATTTCAGGCGCGCCGCAGCCAGTGTGGGCAGGTACCCCGGCGCCACCAGGGCGCGGGGAATGCGCCCCTCCAGGTTCTCGTACAGCACGGTGGCGGGGGCGCGCTGAACCGACCGCGGGGCCAGCATCTCCACCGCCGCCGCGCACACGACCATGCAGAGAAGCAGCGCCCACAGGCTCCACGCGCCCACAAGCCCGACCACGGACACGGCGCGCAGGGAGGAAACGCGCTCGGTCCACGGGATGGGCAAAGCGCCCCCGCGCAGGGCGGAAAGGACGCCATAGGCCCACAGCACCCCCCAGACAATCAACAACTTCCGGAACACGCTGAGGGTCGTCCCCTCCCAGGAGTGCCGGTTGTACAGGTCCGGGCGCGCAGCCATCATCCAGGAAAGCCCCAGGACCACCGCCGCAAACAGAATCACCATTCCCGCCAGCACCGCCGCCAGCATCAGCGCCTGGGCCAGATGGGTCCGCAGATAGGGGCCGCCCCTGCGACGGACGGTCCGCGCCAAAAAGGGCGCGCCCCCCAGATAGCATGCAACGGCCAGCCCCCTCTCCCCTGCCGGGCGACGGTCTTCTTTCTGCTCCGGTGTTGCCATCAGACGGACTCCGGCGCGGGGCGGGGCGCGCAGTTCCGGCAATAATCCCTCACCCAGAGCAGACGCTCCACGGCCTCGGGCCCCGCGCCCATGGGCAGCTCGTCGGAAATGCCGAGCACCAGCCGGGGCGCGAACAACGCCACCAGCCGCTCCACGCACTCCTGAAGCCGCTCCAGGGGGAACTCCGGCAGGAAGAACACGGCGGGGATGCCATCGAGCAGTACCTTGTCGCCCAGGTGTTCCCGAATCTCCTCCAGCGTGGCGTCGCCCTGGGGCACGGGGGTCAGCGCCTCGATCCCGTCAAAGGGCAGGCGCGGGAAGAACGGCAGCAGGGAGTGGAAGCTTCCGTCGAAATGGGCGTGGGTGAACTTGCCCGCCGCCTTCAGGCACGCGTCCCGCTTTTCGTAGAACGGCAGGTGGTGCCGCTCGAAGAGGTCCGGGGACATGAGCCGGCCGTCAATGTTCTCGCCGAAGTTGACGATGCGCGGGGCGGGGTCCGCCGCCAGCCCCTCGTAGAGCGGGTCATGCGCCGCGTCCATCGCGGCCAGCACCGGTCCGACCTGCTCCGGCTCGAACAGGAGCGCTGTAACAAAGTCGTCGTAGGCCATCCACTCCAGGCTCAGGCACTGGTAGGGGCTGCGGCACACATAGAACTGCGGCTCCCCCCGGTCCCCCATCCGCGCGGCCCCGTGGGCAAAGCCCTCCGGATTGTAGACGTACCGCGTGTGCCGGAAGACCCACTCCAGCCGGCGCAGGTCCTCCGCCGTGCGCACCGGGAACTCCACGACCCGGCAACTGCCGTCGGAGGCGAACCCGTAACGGGTGACCAGATCGCCGTACGGGGTCTCGTGAACCGTCACCCGCATGCCGTTGCCGTCGGTCCGCTCCGTGACCCGCAACGGCGTTTCATGAAACACCTCCACAGGACTCGGGCATCCCGTGGCGTAATGGATGTAGCGCATGGACACGTCCAGGGTGTCGTAGGCGTCGAAGACCGTGCCCTTCTGAAGCGATTCCGGGAGGTCGCCCAGCCGCTGGCGGTACTCGAACCACGGCTCGAAGCGCGGCTGGAACAGCACCCCGGGGACAGGGCGCCCCTCGAACACCCGCAGATTCATCTCGCGGAAGGTCATGCTGTCCGCCATGGGATCCCCGGTCATTGCTCCTCGGAAAGGAACCCGTAGTGCCGGCCCGTCCAGTAGGCCAGCAGATAATCATGCCCGTTGTACTCCATCACCGCGTCCGGGGCGTCCCAGTCCGACCCGAAATAGGGGTCCTGCACCCAGGCCGACCAGGTGGTGCCCCGGCGGTCCACCGGCACGGGCTTTCCTTCTTCCGGTTCGGGGCTCAGGGGGCCTGGGTCCGGGTCAAACCCGAACAGCGTCCGGTAGGTTTCGATGGTGTCGGGCCGCCATTTCATGCGGAAGGGGAAGCGCCGGAGGGTGTCCAGGCCGGCTTCCAGGCCGCCGCGCTCGTCCAGATGCTTTGCCATCACGAAGGCGTAGAAGGGGTTGCCCTCCGGGGCGACGCCGGGGTGCCTCCCGTTGCCCTCCCAGCTCCGGCGCAGGCTCTTTTCATAGAGGGCGCGCAGGGCGGGGTCCGTCTCCAGGTGCATCAGGGGCGCATAGGCGAGGAACTGGAGCACGTCGTCGCTGTGGTTGACAGCCCGGGGCATGAGCGGGTTCACGCAGATGCGCGCCTCGACTGCCGCCTCGGCGCACTGCTCGTCCACGGCGTACTTCCGGTAAATGTCCGCGTATTTCGCGTCGCCCGTGACATGGGCGGTGATCTTGCAGGCCTGAAGAAACAGCAGGGCGTTCATCTTCTCCCGCTTGCGCACATGGTCCGGATGGTACTTGCTCCAGACCGTGGGCTTGCCGTCCACGTCCACGATGCGGAAGTTGTTCTCCACGATCAGGTCCAGGAGGGCGGACGCGTCGTCCGCGATCATCCGCTTCTCCTCGTCCCCCGCCACGAGTTCGTGGGCGAAGTAGAGGCCGAACATCACCCCGTCCACCTGGTCCGTGCTGACATCGCCGCGCCATTTGTGGACGCCGTCCGGGGAGTCGCGCCACACGCCGTCGTCGGCGGTGGGCCGGTCCTTGGGCCAGGCGGCGCGCGCCAGCACCCCGCGCTTCCCGGCGACCGTGCAGAGCAGATGCAGGGCGCGCAGGGACCGGAGCGCGCGCTCACGGTCCGCCGGATCCCTCGTCACGGCGTGTTTCATGGACAGCGTGGCGGTGTAGATGCCCGTCATGTACGCGTTGTCCGGCATGTTGTAGTCTGTGTGGGGGCGGTCCGGCGTCGCGTTGCGCAGTTTGCACAGCGCCTGCCCGTCCAGCAGGAACCGCTCCTCCATGTCATGCTCGAAGACCCGCGCCTTCAGCGCCAGGGAGGGCGGCGCGGCCGCCGCCGCCCCGGCAAGGAGGGCAGCGCATAAACCTATCAGAACCGTGGGCGCGAAACGCATCCGGGCTCTCCTTGGGTCAGGGCAGCGGTTCGAGGGGCTCGGTGTTCCCCTGCACGGGCGGGCTTTCCATGCGGACCGGGGCGGCCCAGCGCACGGCGTTGTAGATCACGCGCAGCACGCGCGCGTCGTGGTAGATCGGGAAGGTCTCATGGCCCGGGCGGAAGTAGAAGACCTTGCCGCGTTCCCGGTGCCAGCAGCATCCGCTGCGAAAGACCTCGCCGCCCTGGAACCAGCTGATGAACACCAGGTCGTCCGGTTTCGGGATGCCGAACGGCTCGCCGTACATTTCCGTGTTCGGCAGTTCGAAGTGGTCCGGCAGTCCCTCCACAATCGGGTGCGCGGGGTCCACCACCCACAGCCGCTCCTTCTCGCCGTGCTCCCCGTGCTCCCGCCATTTCAGGCAGCATCCGGTGCCCATGAGTCGGACAAAAGGCTTGGACAGGTGTCCGGAGTGCAGCACGATGAGTCCCATGCCCTCCAGCACCCGCTGCTGGACCTTCGCCGCGTTCTCCTCCGTGACGTCGTCATGGGCGCAGTGGCCCCACCACGTCATCACATCCGTGTCCGCCAGAATCTCGTCCGTGAGCCCCTGCCCGGGGTCGTCCAGCGCCACGCAGCGCACCGAGGCGATGCCCGGTTTTCCCTCCAGAGACCGCCCAATCGCCCGGTGCATCCCGTCGGGATACAGTTCCGCGACCCGCGGCATGGTCTTCTCATGCCGCCCCTCGTTCCACAACGTCACACGAATGCCTTCCGCCATGCCTGCTCAGCCTTTCCATAAGGGGTTTTCCGGGACACGCCCCGGCCGCAAAGAGCATACGGGAAACGCCCCCCGGGGTCAATTCCGGGACACCGCCTCGCCGTCAACGCGTCATGGCGAGCCCCAGACCGCCGGAGGCGGGAATTCTGCCTATGAAGTGAGGGCTGCGGGAGGGCCGGAAAGTAGACGCGCCATCTTGGCGCGTTCTTTGAGCCAACGAAAACCCCAAGAACGCGCCAAGATGGCGCGTCTACTTTGCGGGCGTTCTCGCCGACTTACTTCATTAGCAGCGCAGCGAAGCGATCTCGTTCCCGCCACGGCCCCGGCTGCCTCCATCCCCCAAACCACGCGCCCCTGGAATCGCCAGGCTCCAGCCTGGCCTCTTGGGTTCTTCCGCGCGGGCCTGTTCGATCCGTGTTTCCCCGAAAGCCAAGGGGAAGCTTGGCGATCCCAGGGTGCGGCTGCCCCGGCAAACCCTGCTCTTTCTTGGCAGCCAAGCAAAGCCATCTCTTGCCCGCCACGGCCCCGGTTCTCACGGCGTGATATTCGGGAATCAGGGAAGCAGCGCCTACTCGCCTTTCCTGGCGGTGGCCAGTTCCAGCAGGTTTTCGGCGTCCTTTTTGGAGAGTTCGACGCAGCATTTCCCGGCGGGCCACACCACGGCTACGGGCCCCTGGGGGCATTTCCCCATGCAGTCGTCCGTCTCTGCGACGGTCAGGCGCACTTTTTCCTTTTCCGCAAGTTTTTCGAGCTCCTTGCGCACGCGGTCCCCGCCGGCCTTCCGGCAGCCCTTCCCCCCGCAGAACACCACGCACCCGTCCTCTTTCGCCTTCTTCTTTTCCACGCTGCGGCTCCTTGCCTGGGGACGCGTTCCGCGCGCCGCCTGTACGGAAACGCCGGGGCCCCTGGAATTATTCGGCGCTTGCAACGGGGCGGGAATCGGGGGTATGGTGGAGCGCGTTCCTAAAAGAAGTCCCGCCCTTCCCCAAGGAGTCCGGTGGGGCACGCAGCAACTGAGACCGCCAAAAACAGGAGACCATGGCATGACCGTCTATTTCCCCGAAGTCCAGAGCAAGGTGAAGTATGAGGGGCCGGATTCCAAGAACCCGCTGTCCTTCAAGCACTACAACCCGAAGGAAAAGGTCATGGGGAAGACCATGGCCGACCACCTGCGCTTTGCCGTGTGCTACTGGCACACCTTCAAGTCGGCCGGCGCCGACATGTTCGGCGCGCCGGTCTACAACCGCGCCTACAACACGGGCGACAGCCCCCTCCAGGTCGCCGAGCAGACGCTGGACGCGGCCTTCGAGTTCTTCACGAAGCTGGGCGTGGGCTTCTGGTGCTTCCACGACACGGACATCTCGCCGGAGGCGGACACGCTGGCCGAGACAAACAAGCGTCTCGACCACATCGTGAAGCTGGCGAAGAAGAAGCAGGAGGAGACGGGCGTGAAGCTCCTCTGGGGCACCTGCAATCTCTTTTCGCACCCCCGGTTCATGTCCGGCGCGTCCACGAACCCCTCCCCGGACGTGTTCGCCTTCGCGGCCACGAAGGTCAAGAAGGCCCTTGAGGTCACCAAGTATCTCGGCGGCCAGGGCTATGTGTTCTGGGGCGGCCGCGAGGGCTATGAGACCCTCCTGAACACCGACATGGGCCGCGAGCTGGACCACCTGGGCCTGTTCCTGAACATGGCGGTGGACTACGCGAAGAAGATCGGGTTCAAGGGCCAGTTCTACATCGAGCCCAAGCCGAAGGAGCCGACGAAGCACCAGTACGACTTCGACTCGGCGAGCTGCCACGCCTTCCTCCAGAAGTACGGGCTGGCCGACGTGTTCAAGTTCAACATCGAGGCGAACCACGCCACGCTGGCGGGGCACACGCTGCTGCACGAGCTGGAGTACGCCGGGGCCAACAATATCCTCGGGTCCGTGGACGCCAACCGGGGCGACGAGATGCTCGGCTGGGACACCGACCAGTTCCCGACGAACCTCTACGAGACCTCCCTCGCGATGTACATCATCACGAAGTACGGCGGGTTCAAGACGGGCGGCCTCAACTTCGACGCGCACATCCGCCGCCAGTCCATTGACACCGAAGACCTGTTCCACGCGCACATCGGCGCGATGGACTGCTTCGCCCGGGGCCTCAAGATCGCCGCGCGCCTGATGAAGGACAAGGCCATCGAGAAGTTCGTCCAGAAGCGCTACGCCGGGTGGAACAAGGGCATCGGCAAGCTGATTGAGGAGGGCAAGGTGGGCTTCGCCGATCTGGAGGCGTACACCGTCAAGAACGGCGAGCCGAAGATCGTCAGCGGCCGCCAGGAGTACCTGGAGAATATCCTCAACGACTACATCCGCTGATTCCGGCGGACGCCCAAAGATTGCGGGCGCGGGGAGTCTTCCCCGCGCCCGCGTGTGTTTTCAGCACACCTCAGGGGGCAACCGAAATCCGGGGACGCGGCCCGAAGGGCGTCCGTTCCCGCGCCTCCAGCGAGAGGACCAAGTCGCAGGGGGCCTGCCATCCCTTCGGCAGGGGCACGCGCACGCGGGTCCGCTCGAACCGGGCCAGCGTCCGGGGCAGGGGCACGGACTCCGCCGCCCCTCCCGCCGTCACGGTCAGCATGACGGTCCCGGGGCCCGCCGCGTCCACGCCGCCCAGCAGGGCGGCCTCGCCAAGATTGGTCAGGGTCACCACCAGGAAGGGGGTCTGCGACAGGTCGGCGGCGGACACCGTCGCGCCGCTCTCCAGCAGTTTTCCTCCGCCGGTCAGAACGGCATCAAAAAACGCATCAAGATATTTGGGCGGGTTTGACCCGGTGCAGGGACGGTTGCCGACGGCCACGAGCGGGCAGTCCGCCGATGTGGTGCCCGTGCCCTCCGTGCGCAGGCCGGGGGTCTTCCCCGCCGTCACGGCGTCCCAGTACTCCCCCTGCAGGGCGGTGTACACCCCGGACAGGCCGTTGGTGTGGCTGTCGCGGTCAAAGGCGAGCCGCAGATCCTCCGGCGCGGGGTCGGGGGCGTTCTCCACCAGCGGGGCGTGTTGGCGGATCACCGCCGTCACCGGACGGTCCGTGCCGTCGGGGTTGATCACGCCGTAGTCGCTGTTCTCGTTGGACCGGAACCCGCCGGGGTACCACCACCAGAAAATGCCGTCCGCCCCGCTCTCGAGGACCATCCGGTAGAAGTCGGTGTAGAACCGCTCCTGGAAGGCGAGCTTGTCCTCCGGGACGGACATGGACGCCATGTCCCACACATGGACCCCGGCCTCGGCCCAGATCATGGGCAGGGCGGGGTTGGCCCAGCGGGCGTAGGTCTGGGTGAAGGCCCCGGGCTTCACGCGCTCCCAGTCGCCGATGCGGCCGTAGGCCTCGGGCTCAAACAGGTCCACCGCGCCGCCCAAGTACGCGAAGTCGTAGAGCATGGTATTCCGCTGGGTGTCCGTGGGGTCGCCCGCCATGGACATGCGGAAGCTCACATGGTGGTTCGGGTCAATCCGCCGAATGAGGTCGCGGGCGCGGCTGTACTTCGCGTAGAGCAGCGTGTCCAGGAAGCGGCGGTACGCCGCGATCATGGGGCTCCACGGCCCCTCCACGCCGATCATCTCCTCCGTGAAGTTGGTGATGTTTCCCCGGGCGTCGCGGGGCACGGGAGCGCCCCAGTCCTTCTCGGCGTTTTCCAGGCTGCCGTAGCGCTCGATAATCCACTCCTCCCAGTCCTTGTTGAACGGGTCGCGCTCGGAGGGGCGGAACTGGGGCTCCCACGCCAGGTCGTAGGCGAAGACCGTGTCGTTTTCCGCGAGGCGGAGACACGTGATCATCTCGCGGACCTGTTCCCAGGGGAACTCCATGGGTGTGCCGGGGCGCAACGACACGTTTGCCTTCATGCCGAGGGCGTCCATGCGCCGCAGGAGGTCGAGCAGGTTCTGCGCCTTAAGGTCGTCGTAGTAGAGGAAGACGGAGAGGGCGTTGCACCCCATGTTCCGGCAGCGCTCCAGGTCGCGCTGGATGACCTCCGGGTCGTAGGAGCGGCGGCTGAGCCAGCGCTCGAAATACGGCTGGTCCTCCGTGGCGACGCCGGACGACGGCATGTAGTTGATGCCGTGGGGCCGCCAACGCGCGCCGCCCAGCTCGAAGCGCCCGTCCGCCGCCGTGACGTACTTCGGCGTTGCGCGGGGTTTCCATTCCCGCACCTCGTGCGCCGCGGCGGCCACCGTCTCCCCGCCGCGCTCCACACGCACCGAGGCCGTCGCGGCGCCGTCAAAGGCGGGCACGGGGAACGCGATCTGCCGGGATTCCCCCGGCGCGAGGCGCACGGCGTCCTCGGCCGCCTCAAACGGTGCCGCGCCGCCGACCGTCAGGGAGGCGGTCACGCGGAGCCCCTCCACGGCCTCCGGGCCGCGATTGAACAGGGTGGCGCCCAGACGCAGCTCCTGCCCCTCCAGGCAGGTGAAGAAGTCCGCGCCGCCGTCCACCAGCACCACCGGTTCCTTGATGCGCCGCGCCGTGCGGGCCAGGGCTTCGCCCCCCGCCGGAGACAGGTACCATGCGGGGTCCTGCACGGCGAAGGAGGCCCACAGGGAGCCCTTAAAGGGGCCGTCCGCATGGGTCATCAGCGCGGCAACGGCACCCCGGTAGTCGCCCGAGGCGGACTCGGCGGCCAGCAGGGGCTCCCAGGCATACGCGCGCCCCTTGTCGAAGCCGTTGGGCGTGGGGCGCGGGTGCAGCCCCATGAACGCGCCGGGCAGGCCCGGGTCGCCGATCCCCTCCAGGCACCCGCGGGCGCGCATGCGCGCCGTGTCGGCCACAGGGAAGAACTTGTACGCGGGGCAGAGCGTTTCCAGTTTCACGGGCTTGTGGCCGCGCAGGGCGGCCGAGGCCTCTTCAGAGAGCGGGGCGGTGTGCACCGTCGCCACCTCGTAGGCCAGGTCGCGGTCGGCGTAGCCCGTGTGGGTGAAGGCCTGGGTCAGCGTGAGGCTGCGGGCGTTCTCCGGGTTGAACACCGTGCCGGCGCGCGCGGGCACGCTCTCCCAGAAATGGAAGTCCTCCGGCGTGAGCACATAGTCCCGCCATTCGGGGGACAGGGGCATGGAGGCGATCCACCGGGATCCGTCGGCCTCGGTCCACTCCACCGCCAGATGGGTGGCGTTGCGGACGGCGCGCGCGCGGACCAGGGTGGCGGTGTGCCCGCCGGGAAAGGGGGACGACGCGAAGTCCTTGGCGAAGGTGTCCCACCCGTCCATCTTGGCGATTTCCACCAGGAGCGCGCCGTTGGCCACCGTGTGTTTCCCCGCCATCTCCGCCGTGCGGAAACCCGGCCGCCAGGTGGAGATGTCCTCGGCGGCAAAATCCACCAGCGGCGTCTTGGGCGTCTCCGCCGCGTAGGCCTCGCGGAAGGCGGGCACGGTCATCCACCGCCCGTTCAGCGGCACCAGCGCCTCCCGTCCCAGCGGCGTGTTCAGCGCGGCGATGCCTCCCCCCTGCCGTGCGAAGGCCTCCAACGCGGACAACGCATCCTTGGGAAGGCGTCCGGCATCCGGCAGCACCAGCACCGCGAAGCGGGAGAGGTCCGGCGGTGTTCCGCCGGAGAAGAAATCTTCCGGCAGACGCTCCACCGTGTATCCCGCTTCAGTGAAGGCGGCGGCGGCCGCCCCGGCCACGGGTCCCCACGGGGACCCGTCCAGTTCCACGCCGTAGAGCCCCGCCAGGGGCTGCCCCTGCGCGGCGGCGGCGAGAAGCAGCGGGATCATCAGAAAGAAAGACCGCATGAAAAAACTCCTTCGTGGTTGGATTCAGGGATATGAAACCTTTTTCCGGGGCCGTTGTGCAAGAAAGCGCGGCGTTTTGCGCCTGTTTCCGCCGGGAAAGTTGCGCCGCCGCCGCTCAAACCATTAATCTTTTCTCACGGATTTCGCGCGGTTTCACCCCGGTGCCCCGGCATTCAGGACATCCATAATGGAATTTCGGATAAACAGTTCCCCCCTTCGCGGGGAGGTGCGCATTCCCGGATCGAAATCGCACACGATCCGGGCGGTGTGCGTGGCCGCGCTGGCGGAGGGGGAAAGCGTCATCGGACGGCCCCTGGTGTCGGCGGATGCCCTGGCCGCCCGCGACGCCTACCGGCTGCTGGGCGCGGAAATCACGGAGGAGGGCGACCGCTGGCGCGTGCGCGGGCTGGGCGGCCGGCCCCGTGTGCCGGAGAATGTCATTGACGTTCGGAACTCCGGCACGACCATGCGGATCGCCCTGGGCACGGCGGCATTGCTCGACGGGCCGGGCGCGGTGGTGCTCACGGGGGACGCCCAGGTGCGGCGGCGCCCCTGCGGTCCCCTGGCCGAGACCCTGACCGCCCTGGGCGCCTCGGTGCGCTCCACGCGCGGCACGGGCACCCCCCCCTTCGTGGTGGAGGGCGCCCTGTCCGGCGGCGAGGCCGAGTTGGAGGCCGTCACGAGCCAGTATGTCAGCTCCCTGCTGTTCTGCTGCCCCCTCGCGCCGGACGACACGCGGCTGCGGGTGACCCTGCTGAACGAGAAACCCTATGTGGAGATGACCCTGGACTGGCTCGCCCGGCAGGGCGTGACGGTCCACACCGACCCCTCCCTGATGGAGTACCACATCCCCGGCGGACAGTCCTTTCAGCCGGTCAACCGCGACATTCCGGGGGACTTCAGCTCCGCGACGTTCTTTCTGGCCGCGGGGGCCCTGCCGGACAACGAGGTGTTCTGCCGCGGCCTGGACATGACGGACACCCAGGGCGACAAGGCCGTGGTGGAATACCTGCGGGCCATGGGCGCGCGGGTGTCCGTGGAGGGCGACGGCGTGCGCGTTTCCGCCGACGCGCTGCGCGGCGTCGAAATTGACATGAACGCCACCCCCGACGCCCTGCCCATGATGGCGGTGATGGGCTGTTTCGCCGCCGGGGAGACCCGGCTGGTGAACGTGCCCCAGGCGCGCCTCAAGGAGACCGACCGCATCGCCGTCATGCGCCGGGAGCTGGAGAAGATGGGGGCGCGGATCACGGAGCTTCCCGACGGACTCGTCGTTTCGGAGAGTCCTTTGCGCGGCGCCATGGTGGAGAGCCACGACGACCACCGGATTGCCATGGCCCTCGCCGTCGCGGGAACCCGCGCGGCGGGCGAGACCATTATTCGGGCGGCGGAAGCCGTTGAGGTCACGTATCCCAAGTTTCCCGACCATGTGGCCGCCCTGGGCGGCCGCCTGGAGAAGACGGAAGAGAACGGCGGAACCTGAGCGCCCCCCCGCCGGGCACGAAAGGACGTTTCCCATGAACATCGTCATCTTCGGTCAGAAGGGCACGGGAAAGAGCACCGTCGGCGGAGCCTTTGCCTCGGCCACCGGCCTGAACGTTTTTGACACGGACGCCGAGATAGAGGCCCTTTACCGCACCCGCACGGGGCTCGCGAAGACCTGCCGGGAAATCTTCCGCGCGGTGGGGGAGGCGCCGTTCCGCGCGCTGGAACGCGAGGTGGCCCTCGCGGCGGCGGGGCGGGACTTCACCGTGGTGGTCACCGGCGGCGGGCTCATGCTCGACCCGGAGACCCGGCGCGCCCTGCGCCTCGGCGCGGTGATGGTCTACCTGCGCGCGGAGGAGGAGGTCCTCTGGGAGCGCGCCACGAAGCACGGGCTGCCGCCCTGGCTGGAGGTGCCGGACGGGCGGGACCGTTTCCAGGAGCAGACCCGTCACCGGGACGAGGTGCTTCGGCCCTTCGCGGACCTTGTGCTGGACACCACCTCCGCCGCGCCGGAGGAACTGGCGGAGACGCTCCGTGACCTGGTGGCGGAGGAGCTGGCGGTGCGCCAGACGGCGGCGAACACCTGCGGCGAGGTCATCCGCGTGACCACCTTCGGCGAGAGCCACGGAAAGGCCGTCGGCGCGGTGCTGGACGGCGTCCGGCCGGGCGTGGAAATCAGCGAGGAGGACATCCAAAAGGAGCTGGACCGCCGACGGCCGGGCCAGAGCAAAGTGGTCACCCAGCGCCGCGAGGCGGACCGGGTGCACCTCCTCTCCGGGGTCTACGAGGGCAAAACCACCGGCGCGCCCATCGCGATGGTCATCTGCAACGAAGACCAGCGCTCCATAAACTACGACACCCTGAAGGACCTGTTCCGCCCCGGCCACGGCGACTTCACCTTCTACAGCAAGTACGGCCACCGCGACCACCGCGGCGGCGGGCGGCAGTCTGGCCGCGAGACGGCCTGCCGCGTGGCTGCGGGCGCCGTGGCGCGAAAGATTCTGGAGGCCGAGGGTGTCCGCATCGTGGCCCACGCGGTGGAGGTGGCGGGCATCCGCGCGGAAAAATGCGACTACGAAACCATCGAGTCCAACCCCGTGCGCTGCGCGGACCCGGACGCGGCCCCGGCCATGGAGAAGGCCATCCTCGACGCACGCGGCCTGCGCGACTCCGTGGGCGGGATCATCCAGCTTGAAATACACAACCTGCCGCCGGGCCTCGGCGATCCCGTGTTCGGAAAACTCGACGCGCGGCTGGTGTCGGCCATCATGACCATCGGCGCGATCAAGGGGGTGGAGGTCGGATCCGGCTTCGCCCTCGCGCGCATGCGCGGCAGCGAGGCGAACGACGCCATGGCGGACGGCCGCCACGTCACCAACCACCACGGCGGCATCCTCGGCGGCATCTCGTCGGGCGAGCCCGTCATCCTGCGCATTGTGGTGAAGCCGACGGCGTCCATCGCCTCCAAACAGCGCACAATGGACCTCCAGGGCAATGCGGTGGAGGTGGAGGTGCTCGGCCGGCACGACCCCTGCATCGTCCCGCGCGCCGTGCCGGTGGTGGAGAACATGGCGGCGCTGGTGATTCTGGACGCCTGGGAGGTGCAGGAACGGATCAACCCCGAGTGGCGCGCGCGCCCCGTTCCGCCCTGCGGGGACACGGACGGAAAGGCCAAAAAATGAGTCCCGCCCCCGAAGTGAAGAAGGGGTTTCGCGCGCGGGTCGCGGCGCGCCTCCAGGCCTATCTCTTCCGCGGCCTGCTGGTGGTGGTGCCCCTGGGCATCAGCCTCTACGCCGTGGTCTTCATCTACCGGTTCACCGCAGCGCGGCTGGTCCCCTTCGTGCGCCCCGTCGCCGGGGAGCTTCCCGACGCGGCGGTGGTGCTGGCCGCCGTCTTTCTCTTTCTCGCCGCGCTTTTCGTGCTCGGCGTGGTCGCCCGGGCCGCCCTGGGCAAGCGCCTCATCCGCCTGCTGGAGCTGGTCCTCCAGAAGATTCCCGTGGTCAAGACGATCTACGGGGCGGCCAAGCAGGTGGTGGAGACCATGAGCCCCGGCGAGGAGCAGGTCAAGTACAAGGCCGCCGTGCTGGTAAGTTTCCCCACGCGCAACGTCTTTTCCCTGGGGTTTCTGACGGGAAAGTCCCATGTGGAGGGCGTGGGGGACCGGGTGCGCGTCTTCGTTCCCACCACGCCGAACCCGACCAGCGGCTACTTTGTCCTGTATCCGGCGGGGAACGTGTACTCGTCCGGCATCTCCGTGGAGGACGCTGTGAAATCCGCCCTGTCCGGGGGCATCCTGATGCCGTCCGACATGGACATGCGCCCCATCTCGGATGTGGATGCCCTCCTGCCCGAGGTGGGCGCCGAGCGGGACGAGGATGACCCCGCCGACCCGCAGCCCGCGATGAAACTCCGCCGCCGCGCACGGCGCCTTGGGCGGCGCGTGAGCGTGCTGGTGCGGAACCGCCTTCTCTCCGGATTGCTGCTCATCGTGCCCATCGTGATCACGGTGATGGTCATCCGCTTCATCTACAACATCAGCATCGGAAAACTGACCCCCCTCGCCCAGTCGGCCTTCGGGGACTTTCCCGCGCAGGTGGTCACCGTCCTGTCCGTGGCGGCCTTCATCGCCGGGGTGTACCTCGTGGGCGCGGTCACCACCGCCTTCCTCGGCCGCAAACTGGTGCAGATGGGCGAGTTCTTCATCGAGCAGCTGCCCCTGGTGAAGACCATCTATGGGGCGTCCAAGCAGATGGTGGAGGCGCTGACCTTTCAAAATGCCGGGGAGACCGCAAAGGTGCCCGTGCTCGTGCCGTTCCCGTTCCGGGGGGCCTACTGCCTCGGTTTCCTCATCGGAACCGCGCGCGACGCGGGCGGCACCGTGTACCAGCGCGTGTATCTGCCGACGACCCCCAACATCACCGTGGGCATGCTGGAGCTGTATCCCGAGGAGGATGTCCTTGTGTGCCGGATGACGGTGGAGGACGCGGTGAAGGCGATTGTCTCCGGAGGCATACTGGCCCCCGACCGCTTTGAGACCGAGTCCGTGAGGATGCCCGGAACGCGCGCGGAAGAGGATCGGGGGGAGACGCCATGAAGCGCTGGTACGTCCTGGGATTTGCCGCCGGACTCGTTGCCGTCGGCGCGTGGCTGGTCTGGATCCCCGCCAGGGACGCCTCCGCCCCATCCGCCAACCCCGTCAGCGTGGACGAGGGGGAGGCCCCCGCAGGCCCTGCGCCCGCCGCTCCCATGCCCGCCGCCCCCGTGCCCGTGCCCGCGCCGCCGAAGCCGGCGCCGCCGCCCGCCGCCCCGCCCGCGGACCCTTACACGCTTTCCACGGAGATCCTGCTGGAGTTCGTGGGGGACGGCGCGGCCTTCACGCCGGGACAGCCTGCGGACATCACGGTGCTCATGGAGTATTCCGGCGACGGGCCCGTCACCGCGCTGGGCCTGATGCAGGACCTGCCGCCGGGGTGGGCCTATCAGGAGGCCGTGGGCGGCGACCGGCCCGTGGTTGCCCCGAAACCCGGCACGCGCGGCGAGATCACCTTCGCGTGGATCCAGCCCCCCGTGTTCCCCTTTGTCTTCACCTTCCGCGCCGTGCCCGACGCAGCGGCGTCGGCCCCCGCGGCCCTGCGCGCCCAGGCGGTCTTCCGCAAAACGGGCGGTGAACTGCGCAGCGCGCCCGCAGAGGCCATGATGCAGCCCGCCGCGGCGGCGGCCCCGCCCGCAGAGACCGCGCCCGCAGGCTGACCCCCGCGTGACGGTCGCGGGGGAATCGGGTATTATGGCGGTGCCGTCCGCCCCGCGGACGCCTGTAACAACCGCCAGGAGACGTTCCCATGGGGTGCGCATGTCTTTTGCTCGCCGCGCTGCTCGGCGCGGCCGGGGAATCCCCGCAGGTTTTCGCCCTGTCGGCCAGGGTCAATGTGTGGGACGTGGAAAAGGGGGACATGAACGGGGACGGCCGGACGGACGTGCTGCTCCTCTGCTCGGACGAGGAGGCGTCGCCCCTGGACAAGGAGGTCCTGCTCTTCCTCGCCGATGAGGCCGGGGGCTATCCCGCCTCGCCCAGCGCCACCCTCCCCCTGCCGGAGATGTCCGGCGCCGTCCTGCTGGCGGAGTGCGACGGGACGCCGCCCAAGGAGGTGGTCGTGCTGGACGCCTACGGCGCGACGGTCCACGGGTTCCGCAACGGCGCGTTTGAGAAGACCGGCGGGGCGCGCTTCCCCTCCCTCCTTCCCTGCGGCTCGCGGGAGCCTGTCTTCCTCAAGAAAGCCGCCGTGGACCTGCTGGGCGACGGGCGGGATGTCTGGCTGATCCCGTCGCCGTCGGGGCTGCTCCTGCAGCGGCTGGACGGCCCGG
>Ga0123328_1001773_pt1 | contig 20481 bp, 19 predicted proteins | sample BioC12SIPDNA_2_FD_89702 | JGI IMG/M metagenome (GOLD analysis project Ga0123328, IMG submission 89702) | Anaerobic biogas reactor microbial communites from Washington, USA - Biogas_R1_A C12 SIP DNA | ecosystem: Engineered > Bioreactor > Anaerobic > Unclassified | place: Washington, USA...
CTTTCCCCGCCCGGTGCAGCAGCGGAATCCGCACGGCTTCAAACAGGCCCTGGCCCTCGCCTTCGAACAGGTACTTGGCAAATCCGTCCCGCGCCGACACCCGTTTGTCCCGAAGCACCAGCCGCGGCAGCCGGACGGCGTCCCGGACGCGCGCCAGCACCTGGTCCGACACCTCCGGCAGATGGCTCGGCAGCAGGTCACGGCGCACCGCCGCCGCCTGCAGCCGCCGGGCCGTTCGCCGCGTCACGCCCAGCGGCGCCAGCGCCTCATGCAGCTCATCCGCCGTCCTGTCCTTCAGCCAGACCGTCATGCCCCAAGTATAACCCCCTCCCCCGTGAATCGCCATCGGCTCATGCGGACCGGACAACCGCAACTCCCAATCGCCGCTTGTGCGGGAGCGGTGCGGAATCCGACGCGGCATCGGGCGGGTTCCTCGCTTGAACTTTTCCGCGGCCTGTCCCAAACTGTTCCGGAATGAAGCGATTTCCCGGAAACCTGACGCTGGCGCTGTTCCTGGGGGCCGCAGCGGCCTTCGCCGGGGGCGGTCCGTTGAACACGCTGGTGGTCGTCAACCGCGCCAGCCGCGACTCGCGCGCCCTGGGCGCCTATTACGCCGAACAGCACGGCATCCCCCCGTCGCACCTGTGCACCATCAAAACCGATCCCCGCCCCCCCTCCATCACGCGCCGGCTCTTCGAACGCGAGATCCGCGATCCCATCCTGGCCCACATCGCCAATCACCGGCTCGAAGGCCAGATCCATTACCTCGTGTTGTGCATGGACATCCCCTCGCGGGTGGACAACTTCAACGGCATTACCTCGGCCTTGTTCTACGGATTCAAGGAGCCCACCCCCGATGCGCCCCGCTGCCATGTGGCCTCCAATTCCGTCAACCAGTACTTCGGGGCCGAAACCGCCTATACCTCCAGCGCGGGCTGGAACCAGACCAACGCCCCGATCCCCTTCCTGCTCACCGCAGACAGCCTCAAAACCGCCAAAGCGGTGGTGGACCGGGCGGTGGCCTCCACCGCGTCCTTTCCCGAGGGCCTCTTCTGCCTGCATGGATCGGGAGACCCCGCCCGCAACATCCGTCACCGCTTCTATCCCGCCGTCGCCCGCCAGTTCGCTTTGCTGGACCGCGCCGACTGGCTTTCCGTGCAGCCCGCATCGGATCCCGTTCCGGATCGCCCCGTCCTCGGCTACATGACCGGCCGGGGCTACCTGCCCACCCAGTATGTCGAAATGGTCCTGGCCCCGGGCGCCATCGCCGAACACCTCACGTCCTGCGCCGGCATGATTCCCGATCCCTGCCTCAAGCAAAGCACGGTGTGGGACTGGATGCGGCTCGGCGCCACCGCGTCGTACGGCACCGTCTCCGAACCCTGCGCTTTCCGGGAGAAATTTCCCGACCCCATGCTGTTCTACTGGTATTCGCGGGGATTCACCGCGGGCGAAGCCCTGGCCATGTCCGTGCGCAACCCCTATCAGGGGCTCTGGGCAGGCGATCCCCTCGCCGCCCCCTTTGCCGCCCCGCCTGCCGTCAAAATCCTCGCCCCCGTCCGCCACGCCACGCTCTCCGGCGAGACGCTCTTGAAACTCCATGTCCAGGCCCATGAACGCGGCGCGCCCCCGGTGTTTGTGGACCTCTATCTCGACGGTCGCCACCATGCCCCCGTGGCCCGCCCGTTCGCCCCTGTCGGCAACGAACTGGCTGTCCAGGTCGGCACCAACCGCTTTGTCTATGCGGTGGCCCCCGGCGAGGATCTGGTTGCCGCCGTCGCAGGCCTGGCCTGGGCCGTCAATGCCGGCGGCGCCGGACAGATCACCGCCGACGCCCATGCCGACCGCATCGAACTCACCGCCCGCCAGCCCCTGGACGAACAGGGCCGCCCCCTGGCATTCGCGGTTTCCGCGGAACAAGGCTTCGGCCCGGCCCTGTACATCGGCGGCCGCGCCGGCACGGACCGGCTGGTGATCGAGGACGGCCGGGGACGCGCCACCGCGCTCTTCCACCTGGGCGCCGCCCGGTCCTATGACATCGAGTATCCGCTGAACCTGTCATCCCTGGAGCCGGGCTCCCATGTTCTGACCGCGGTGGTCCGCGACGGCACCGCCGTGCAATGCCAGTCCCAGGCCAACCTGCCCTTTGTCCTGTCCCCCGCCCCCTGATTCGTTCCGCCCTCCACGCTTCCGCCGTTGTGCGCTCCGGAATTTATACATATTGCAATATATATAGTTATTGCAATATGTATAGTTTTCGCTGGAACGCATGATCCGCCAGGCGCCGGCCAGGCCTGCTCGGTTGCCCCCCCCCGGGAATGGCCGGCAGCAAAAAAGGACGCCCGAACTGGGCGTCCTTTGATTACGGCGGAAAGCCGGTGCTGAATTTTACCAGCGGTAGTGGGCGAACGCCTTGTTGGCGGCGGCCATCTTGTGGGTGTCGTCGCGTTTCTTGACCGCATTGCCCTGGTTCTTGTAGGCATCAAGAATTTCAAGGGCGAGGGCGCGCTGCATGCTGGCGCCTTTGCGTCCGCGGCTGTAATCCACGATCCACCGCAGCGCCAAACTCGTCTGGCGGGCGGAGGGCACCTCGATGGGCACCTGGTAGGTCGCGCCGCCGACGCGGCGGCTCTTGACCTCGACCTTCGGCTTGATGTTCTCCAGCGCCTGCTGGAACACCGCGATCGGCTCTTCGCCGGTCTGCTCCTTGATCTGGTCCAGCGCGCCGTAGACCGTGCGCTGCGCCGTGGACTTCTTGCCGCGGCTCATGATGATGTTCACCAAATGGGTCACCAGCTCGCTGCCGTAGCGCGCGTCCGGTGCGAACTGATGCTGTTCCGATTTACGCCTTCTCATGATTCACCCCGCCTTATTTCGCGGCCTTGGGGGTCTTGGCCCCGTACTTCGAACGGCCGCGGCGGCGGCTTTCCACGCCCAGGCAGTCCAGGCTTCCGCGAACGATGTGGTAGCGCACGCCGGGCAGATCCTTCACGCGGCCGCCGCGCACCAGCACCATGCTGTGTTCCTGCAGATTGTGACCTTCGCCCGGGATGTAGGCCGAGACTTCCTGACCGTTCGTCAGGCGCACACGGGCCACTTTGCGAAGCGCCGAGTTCGGCTTCTTCGGAGTCATGGTCTTCACCAGCAAACACACGCCCCGCCGCTGGGGGCACTTGTCCAGCGCAGGCGATTTCCGCTTGGCGTGCAGCGGATGACGGCCCTTTTTCACCAATTGATTGATCGTCGGCATAGAATTGTCTTAGTTCCTTTACTGCTCGTTTTTCACACAAGTAGCGCGCACCCTAGCAGTCCCGCGCCGTGTTGGCAACCCCCTTGTTCGCAATTTTTACGCGATTTTTCCTTCCGCGGGTCGCGGGGGGGGGGGCGCTGGGCAGGCGCCCCCTCTTTCGGCACCGTTGAATCCGCCTCCCCGGAATAGGGCTGCAGATCGCCGTCCTTTCCGTCACCGCTCCAGCGGCCGGCGGTTTGATGCCGCCGGGGAGCTCATGGGAACCCGGATGCGCTCCCGCTTTGCCCCTCTCATGGAAAAGCGCCGCAGGAAGAACCTGCGGCGCCGGGCGCGCGAAACGCGCAGGGCCGAATCAGCCCAGGCGGTCGTTGATCTCCGCCTCGGCCAGCGACCAGAAATAGGCGCTGTCGCCGTTGAATCCATGCCGTTCGGCGATGAAATAGGCGGCTTCCTGAATCATGCAGTAGCGCTGTTCCGGCGTCGGGGCCGGCTTGGACGACGAGACCGCGGCGGCCTTCTTCGGCGCGGCCGCCTTCTTGACGGGGGCCTTGCGGGTCACCGGTTTCTTCGCGGCGGCTTTCGGCGCCGCTTTCCGGACGGATGATTTCTTGACTTCCTTCATGTTCACTCCTTCAACTCCGGGGCGGGCCGGAGCCGTTTGTTTTCGATTTCCTGCCCCCCGACACGGGGTGCAAATTCGCGCGAACTCTATTGCACCCCCGAGAGATTGCAAGCCCTATTTCCAAATCTAATCATGAATTAACTTGTTGTCATGCCAGTGAATTACGCGCATCCCGCGATCATGCAACCAGATAGGAATCCCGGCGGGGTTCAAGCGTTTTACTTGTTTATTTTTTTGCCCTGGCCCTTGCCCATCCCTTGCCGGACGATCATGGCAGCCACCGGAAGCCGCTGACATGATTCCCCCGCGCACCCCATTATTCCCCGCCTTGGGGATCCATCGATCCCAGCGCCTCGCGCGCGGCATGCATTTCCGCTTCGCGCTTGCTGACACCGGTTCCTTCCCCCAGCCGGTCATCGCCCCGGAACACCGCCACCCGGAAATGCCGGAGATGCGCCGGACCGCTCTCCTCCATCACTTCGTAGCGGGGATTCTCTTTCCATTCCCGCTGCATCCGCTCCTGAAGCGCGCCCTTGGGATTGTCTTCGTCTCCCGCCTCCAGGGCCTGTTCGATCTCCTCGGCAAACGCGTTTATGAAAAAGGACCGGACGGCCTCCGGCCCGCCATCCAGCCATATCGCTCCGATCACCGCCTCCAGGGCATCCGCAAGAACCGCCCGCTTTTCCCGGCCGCCGCCCCGTTCCTCGCCGCGGCCCAGCCGCAGCCAGGATCCCAGGTCCAGCCGGCGGGCCACCCGCTCCAGAGCCGTCTCGTTGGTCAGACGGCTGCGCACCTTGGTCAGCGTCCCTTCGCGCCAGTCCATCCGCTGCGCCACCAGCCATTCGGCCGCCACCGCCCCGAGCACCGCGTCGCCCAGAAACTCCAGCCGCTGGTTCTCCACCGGCCCCGGCTCCGGCTGCTCCGCCGCATGCGACCCGTGGGTCAGCGCGGCCGCCAGCCGTTCCGGCTGCCGGAAGACATACCCCAGCCGTTGTTCCAGGTTCCCGTATTCCGCCGGGGTCTTGTCGTTCGGTTCCATCGTCTTGCTTTCTTTCAGGCCCGCGGATGGTACCGGTGATGCACCGCCTGCAGGCGCCCCTGGTCCACATGCGTGTAGATCTGCGTGGTCGAGATGTCCGCATGTCCCAGCATCTCCTGGATTGTCCGCAGCGACGCCCCGTTCGCCAGCAGGTGCGAGGCGAACGAATGACGCAGCACGTGCGGCGAGATGGACTGGCGGATGCCGGCCCGGCGCGCATAGGCGCGGATGTGCCGCCAGACCGTGATGCGCGACAGCGGGCGTCCCAGCCGCGACAGAAACACCGCGCGTTCGCCCGGCGCCGCGCGCCGCGCGTATTCCGGTCGCCCGTCCTCCAGCCAGGCGTTCACCGCCGCCTGCGCCCGCCGGCCGATCGGCACCACCCGCTCCTTGTCCCCCTTGCCCACGCAGCGGATGTAGTCGGCATCGAAGTGCAGCGCATCCAGCGTCAGCGAAGCCAGTTCGCTGACCCGCAGCCCCGTCGCATAGAAGGTCTCCAGCACCGCCCGGTCCCGCCGCCCCTTCCCCGTGGAGGGATCCGGCGCCGCCAGCAGCCGGTCCACCTCCTCCAGCGACAGCGTCGCCGGCAGCACTTTCCACAGACGCGGCGAATCCATCGCATCGGCCACGTTCACCGCCAGCAGTCCCTCCCGGGAGAGATGGCGGAAAAACACCTTCACCGCCACCAGCCGTCGCGCCAGGCTGGCCGTGGCCAGCCCCTTCTGCTTGCCCTCCATCAGAAAATCCACGATGTCCCGCCGCTGCACGTCCTGGATTCCTCCCCGTCCCCGCCGCGCCGCGAACGCCAGGAATTCCGACAGATCCCGGCCGTAGGCCAGGCGCGTGTTCTCGCTCAGGCCCCGCTCCAGCACCAGGTGGTCCATGAACTGGTCGAGCAGGAACCGCACGCCGGTCTGTCCTCAGCGTCCGAAGTCGGTGCGCGCCGCCCAGTCCGCCAGCAGCCGCGCGGGCACCAGCGTGGCGCCCGGCGCCCCGTGCGCGGCCTCTTTCTCCAGCCAGGCCGTGCCCGCGATGTCCAGGTGCGCCCACGGAATCCCCTGCGGCACGAAAGCCTTCAGGAACGAACCGCCCGTGATCGTGCCCGCCGATCCGTCCCCGATGTTCCGGAGGTCCGCAAACGCCCCTTTCATCAGCTCGTCGTATTCCGGCCAGAGCGGCAGCTGCCACAGGCGCTCGCCCGTCGCCTCGCCCGACAGCATCAGGTCCAGCACCAGCCGGTCGTCGTTGCCGACCACCGCGGTGGCTTCGTGACCGAGCGCAACGATCACCGCCCCCGTCAGCGTGGCGATGTCCACGATTGCCGCCGGCTTCTCTTCGGCCGCCATCGTCAGCGCGTCCGCCAGAATCAGCCGCCCTTCGGCATCGGTGTTCAGCACTTCGATGGTCTTGCCGTTGCGCGCCGTCACAATGTCGCCGGGACGCGTCGCCGCGCCGCCGGGCATGTTTTCCACCGCGGGGATGTAGGCCACCACCGGCCGCGGCAGCTTCAGCCGCGCCGCCAGCAGCACCGCCGCCAGCGCGGCCATGCCCCCGCTTTTGTCGTACTTCATCCATTCCATGTTCTTGCCGGGCTTCAGGCTGATCCCGCCCGAATCGAACGTCACCGCCTTGCCCACCACGGCCAGCGGTTTCAACCGCCCTCCCCGCCGGCCGCTGTAGGCCAGCCGGATCAGGCAGCCCGGCCGGCGGCTGCCCTTCGCCACGGCCAGCAGGGCGCCGCATTTGGCTTTGCTCAGCGCCGCCGTGTCCCAGACCTTGCACGTCAGTCCCGCGGAACGCGCCAGCTTCCGGGTCCGGGCCGCCAGTTCCATCGGTCCCAGCTCGTTGGCCGGCAGGTTGGCGATGTCGCGCACCTCCCGCAGCGTCGCCGATACCGTTTCGGCGCGGCGGACGGCCTCGCGGACAGCCGGCGCGGCCAGCGCCGCCCCCGTCCATTCAAAGGCGCAGGCCCCGCGGGAGGACCCGGTGCGATAGCGTTCAAAGGAATACGCCCCCTGATCCATCGCTTCGGCGGCCAGCCCCGCCAGTTCCGCCGTCTCGATCGGGAAGCGCGTCTCCACCGGCCATTCGAAAGCCGCCCGGCGGATGGCGCCCGCCTGGAACAAGGCACGACCGGCCGCCGCCCACGCCCGCCGCCAGCGCGCCGCATGGAATTCCTTTTCCTCTCCGATCCCCGCCAGCAGAATTCCCGCCACGGTCTGGGGCCAGGCCACGGTTCCGGCTTTGCCCTTGAATTCCGCCGCCTTGAGCCACGCCTCCAGCGCCTTGCGCTCGCCCCCGGACAGCGAAGGTCCGCCCAGCAGCCGGCCGTCCCGGACCAGCATCAGGCGGACATCCGTCCGCCCGGACGGCTTGGGCGTCCAATGGAACTCAAAGGGCCTACTCATCGCCGCGGCACTCCGGGGGCAGCTTCGCCCGCGCGTCTTCATCCGCGGGCAGGTCGTTGACCGCAAAGCCCGCGTGGCGCACCGCCACCTCCACGTTGCGCCGCCCCAGGCGGACATTGTCGAACTTCACCCACGCCTTGCGCTGTTCGACATCCACCCGGATCTCCTGGATCGCCCCCTCCGGTCCGGTCCCCAGCGTGCCGACCGCCTCCCGCACCCGCCGGGCGCAATCCTCCGTCCGCATCGCCGGGATCGCCAGCTCCATCTCCGACACCGTATTGCGGAAGCAGCCCGCCGCCAGAACCAGCAGCGCCGCCAGCGCCATCCCACCCGGTATTGATTTTCTCATTCGCATCTCTCCCAAAAAGCTGGGCAAACTATTCACCGCCGCGCCGCCCCTGTCAATCTTCCCGGTCCAGCGACAGCTGCCGTTCCGCCAGGTCCGCCGCCAGCCGCGCCCGTTCCGCCAGGCCCGGAACCGCCGCCATGGCCGGGTCCTCCGCGAATTCCCGGTACAGGCGCAACGCCTCTTCGCGCCGTCCCTGCCGCCACACCGCCAGCGCCAGGTTCAAGCGCACATTGGGCGAACCCGGCGTGTCGGCCAGCAGCTCGCGATAGACCCGCTCGGCTTCGGCCGGCTCTCCCATCCGCATCCATTCCCCGGCCTGCCGGTAGCGGAAATAGGTCGGCCGCCCCAGCCGGGCCGCCCGGCCGTACAGCACGGCCGCGCGGTCATGATGTCCCTCCCCGGAGGCCAGGCGCGCCTGCCGTTCGATGTCCGCCAGATCCGCCGCCGGCGGCCGCTCGCGATGCACCACCCCCCGGGCCAGCAGCGCCAGCAGCAGAATGCCCGCCAGACCCGCGGCGGCCTGCGCCATCCGCCGGCCATGGGCATCCAGCCAGCGCGCCGCCGCCGGAATCTCACGCAGATAGGCGGCGCGCGCGGTTTCCGCGTTGCCGCTCAGCATGGCCCACGCCGCGGTTTCCGCCGGCGTCGCCCCGGACGGCAAGCCGTCGCGCAGCAGACGCGCCACCACCGTGTTGTGGGGGGTCTTCAGCAGCAGCGCCAGAAACAGGATCCGGGCCCGGGCCGGCCACGCCGACGCCTCCCAGCAGGCGGCCCGCGCCCGCAAGCCTTCGCTCATGTCCAGCGTCCGCCCGCCCCACGCCAGCGGGAGGAAACCGCACGGCGACAGATCCGGAACGGTTCGGCCGTCTTCCATCCGGTGAAACGCCGACGCTTCCGGGTTCCAGAACGACTCTTTCAGCCAGACATCCAGTTCCCGTTGCTCGCCCTCGGCCATGTCCAGCGTCCTGGCATATTCCTCTTCGCGGTCTTCCGCCAGCCGGCAGAACGCATCCGCCTCGTTCCAAAGCAGCACGGCCAAATCCACGGTGAACCGCCCCGGCGCGTATTCCGCCGGAAACAGCGCCTCCTCCGCCGACGGCCACAGGGGCAGCGCCGAGCCCCCCGTGTCGTAGCGGTCGAAGGCTCCTTCCAGATAGCGCGCCAGCGTCGGCAGCAGCCGTACCCGCAGCGCCTCCCCCCCGGGCAGCGCCTGAATCACCCGCTCGGCCCATTGACACGCCACCGGGCACGGGGGAGTCAGCCGCCCCTTTTCATCGGCGGTCCCCCGCCACTCTTCCAGCAGCGCCGCCGCCCGCGCGGGATCCGTCAGGGTCCAGCCCGCGATCGCCAGCGGCAGGCTTGCTCCCGCCGAGGCCGCGTCGAGGGGCAGCGCCTCCGGCCCTGCATCTGAATCCCGTCTCCCGGATGGCGTCTGCTGCAACTCCATGGCGGCAGTATAGGCCCCTCCCGCCCATCCTCCAGTCTCTTTTTCTCCCCCCCCCGCCCGAAAATTTCCTGGAATTGCCGCTTGCCATTCCCCCGCCCTATGGTAGATTGCCGCAAGCTTGGTGAGAAAAGTTAGCTTGAGTTGGCAGGTAGTCCATCGTCCGCATCGGCGGTCCAGGGGGACATCTTCACCCGAACGAGTCGGGACAGTCATGAGAACGATCCCCCGGAGCAGAAAGAATACGAAACATGGCTACGAAACTGTATATTGGAAACCTGTCGTTTGACACCACGGAAAGCGATCTGCGCGAAACGTTCGCCGCGTTCGGCGATGTCGCCAGCTGCAACGTCATCACGGACCGCGACACCGGCCGCCCCCGCGGCTTTGCGTTTGTCGAAATGGTCTCGGCCGATGCGGCCAACAAGGCCGTTGCCGAGCTGAACGGCAAGGAACTCGGCGGACGCGCCCTGGTGGTTAACGAAGCGCGCCCGCGCGAAGACCGCCCCCGCGGCGGCGGCGGCGGCGGCTACGGCGGCGGCGGCTTCGGCGGCGGACGCCGCAACCGCTACTAGAATCCGCATCTCCTGCACAGCGCCGCGGCATGCCGCGGCGCTTTTTTTATCTCTCCCCCCTCCCGCGGTGCCATCCGGATTTGGGGTGGCGATTCCCTGCGTCCCGCGGTAGGATGGCTTCCCGATGAGTTACCGCGCGTATTCAACCCATCCGTATTCCTCCGGTTCCCCCGGCCTGTTCGCCCAGCTGCCGCCGGTCGTGGCCGCGCTGATCAAAATCAATGTCGGCGTGTTTCTGGTGATGTGGCTCCTGCGGCTGGACGGACTCTATGCGCTGCTGGCGCTTTCCTACAACGGTCTGTTCCGCGGCATGATCTGGCAGCCCGTCACCTACATGTTCCTTCATGGCGGATTCATGCATCTGCTCTTCAACATGTTCACGCTGTTCTTTCTCGGTCCCGAAACGGAACGCGCCATGGGGTCCCGGCACTTCCTGGCCATGTATCTGCTCAGCGGCGTGCTCGGCGGCCTGGGCTGGATCTGGCTCTCGCCCCATTCCCATGCCCTGTGCGTCGGCGCATCCGGCGCCATCTACGGCGTGCTCGCCGCCTTCGCCACCCTGTATCCCCGCCGGCGCCTCACCCTGCTGGTCTTTTTCATTTTCCCCGTCACCCTGATGGCCTGGCAGCTCGTCGCGGGACTCGCCCTCGTCGAATTCATGCTCGCCGGCCGCGATCAGGCCTCCGGCATCGCCCATACCGCCCACCTGGCCGGCGCCTTTGCCGGCTTCCTGTACATTGACCAGCTCTTCGAGAGCACCCACCTGCGCCGGTTGTGGAGCCGCCTCCGGGACTATGTCGCCCAGCGCCCCGCCGCGCCCCGCGCCTCCCCCCCCCTCCCGACCAGGCCGAAGTGGACCGCATCCTCGACAAAATCAGCGCCCGGGGCATTCAATCCCTGACCCGCGCGGAGCGCCAGACGCTCCACCGCGCCTCGCGGACCTTCTGAGGCCTACCGCATGTCTTCGAAGACCAGGAACTGCTTTTCGGCCATTCCCAGGCCGCGGTACACCCGCTGACCCTGCACATCGTCCTGGTGGACATAGCTGCGGAAGCCGCAGATGTTGCCTTCCCGCGCCGCCAGTTCCTCCAGCTTCCGGTAGATGGCCCCGTGCACGTCGCAGCCGCGGTATTCCGGCTTCACATAGCAGCTGCCGATCCACCAGAACATCTTGTTGCGCCAGGCCGTCCATTCAAAATGAACCTTGATGCATCCCGCCATCGCGCCGTTGATCTCCGCCACCAGGTAAAAGCCGCGTTCGGGATGCCCCAGCAGCGCCACCACCCCCGACGCCACCGTCTGCTCGTCCAGCGCAAGCCCCTCCGTTTCCATCGCCATCGCCCGGTTGAACCCCGCAATCCGGCCCGCTTCCGCCGCTGTCGCCTGCCGCACGTTAATCTCGCTCATGTGTCGCCTCCGGTTGTTGTCCTCCTTATACCGGAAGGACGCCGGATTGAAAACCGCCAAGTGCCTTCGACCCCCGGATAATTTCCAGGTCAGCGCCGCCACCGGGCGCCGGCGACAACCGCCAGCAGCAGCGCCGCCTGCAGATGCAGCCGCCACGCCAGCCCTTCCCCGCCGTGCGCATGATGCGCCACCATCCGGATGCCCGGCGGCAGCCAGTCGGCCGGCAGCCAGGCATTCACCAGCAGGCCGAATCCGATCGCGCACACCGACAGCACCCCGACATACACCAGGGTGCTCCGCAGCCCCATCAGGCGCCAGACCGCCAGCAGCGTGGACGCGCTCACCCCGGGGCCCCCGATCAGAAACGCCATCGCCGCCCCCGGAGACAACCCCGCCGCCAGCAGCCCCAGCGCAAACGGAACCGCCGCCGTGGAACAAATGTATACCGGTATGCCGAACGCCAGCGTCAGCGCCATCTGCGCCAGCGGATTCGAAATGTGCTCGGCAATGAAATTCTCCGGCACCAGCGTCATGATGGACGCCGATACCAGCGCCCCGACCACCAGCGCGCCGCCCACCGAACGCGGCAGCACGACAAATCCGCTGTGGAACGCCCGCCGCCACCACGGGCGCCCGTTCTCCTCCAGCTCGGGCTCCGGCAGCGGAATGTCCTCTTTCCTGTCCCGGTCAACGGCCTCCACCGCCCAGCCGCAGGCCACGCCCGAAATCAGCGCCGCCAGCGGCCGGAAGACGGCAAACAGCCCGCCCATCAATCCATAGGTGACGGCGATGCTGTCCACGCCGGTCTGGGGCGTACTCATCAGGAACGCCGCCGTGGCCCCCTTGCCCGCGCCATGCCGGCGCAGCGACGCCCCCAGCGGAATCACGCCGCAGGAACAGACCGGCAGCGGCACGCCCAGCGCCACCGCCCGCAGCACCGCGCTCAACCGCCCCCCCCCGAAATGACGGCTCACCACCCGGGGGTTCAACCACAGCGACAGCAGCCCGGCCACGGCGAACCCGCCCAGCACCCAGGGGGCCATCTCGCCCAGCACCACCCACGTGCGGATCAGCACCGTCTCCATCCATTGCAGCGATCGTTCCATGACCTTTCACTGTACCACCCCCTGCGCCCGCCTGCAAAAATGGCCCTCGCACAAAGGGCCTCGCATAGCAACCCGCTCCGTTTGTGCAAAATGGGCGCATCCCGTTTTCCCCGTTTCCCCATTCCGAATCCGAACCCGGATCCCGCTGGATTCGATCGCCGGAACCTGCTAGATTTTCCGTCATGCATCCGGTTCTGTTCGAGATTTTCGGCAAGGAGATCCGCTCCTACGGCGTCATGGCCGCGCTGGGGTTTCTCGCCGCCATCCTGACCTGGACCTGGCTGGGACGCCGGGAAAACCGCCCCGACGGATTCGCGGCCGATCTCGGATTCTGGCTGATGGCCAGCGGCATTGTCGGCTCGCGCCTGGCCTACGTGGCCGCCAACTGGAGCTACTACCAAAGCGCCCCGCTGGAAATCCTGCGCATTGACCACGGCGGCCTGATTTTCTACGGCGGCCTGCTGCTGGCGTCGGCGGCGCTGGCCGGCTTTGCGCGCCGCCACCGCCTGCCGCTGTGGCACATGGCCGATTTCGCCATCCCCGGCCTCGCCGTCGGTCATGCCCTCGGACGCATCGGCTGCTTCCTGAACGGCTGCTGCTACGGCCGCCCGGCCGGCGAGGCCGCCTGCGGCGTGGTCTATCCGCCGGTGTGCGAGCCCGGCCAGCTCTTCCCGGGGGTCGCCCTCTACCCCGTCCAATTGATCGAATCCATCAGCCTGCTCGTCATCTGGGCGGTTCTCCTGACCGCCTATCCCCGGCGGCGCAAGGACGGCGCGATCTTCGCCCTCTACCTCGTTCTTTATCCCCCCGTCCGCTTCCTGCTGGAATATCTGCGCGGCGATGAACGCCAGGCCTGGTTTCTCCTCGATGCCGCCCAGGGCGTATCCATCGGCCTGCTTCTGGCCGGCCTGCTCCTGTTCGCCCTGCTTCCCCGACGCCGTTTCGAACCCGCCAGCGGCCTCTCGGTCCAGGTTCACCCGCGCCGGTAGTCCTCCCCAATGGGAGGGGGCGAACTCCATTGTTGCGCGCGATCTCTCCGGCTAGCACGCAATCCAGCCGGCCGCCTTGCGCGCCAGGGCGGACCGAACCCCGGCATCTTCCAGTCGGCGAATGCGCCCTCCCCCCTTTCGCGCGGCCAGGATCCGCTTGACCGCGACAGGCCCCAGGCCGGGCACCCGCAGCAGCTCCTCCTTGTCCGCCCGGTTCACGTCCACCGGAAACCGCTCCGGATGCCGGCGCGCCCAGACTTCCTTCGGATCCGCATCCAGCGGCAGGTTGCCGGCGGCATCAAACCCGATTTCCTCCGCCGCAAACCCGTATTTCCGCAGCAGGTAATCGGTCTGGTACAGGCGATGCTCGCGGTTGAGCAGATCCGCATTGGACACGGTGCTCCGCTCGCCCGGCAGGTCCGGGTCGCCCAGTCCGCGCTGATAGGCGCTGAAATAGATCCCATGCAGCCCCATCCGCTCGTACAACGCCCCCATGTAGCGCACCACCTCGCGATCCGTTTCGTCCGACGCGCCCACCACAAACTGCGTGCCGGTTTTTACCCGGGCATAGCGCGCGCCCTTGGCCGTCAGCGCCGCGATCCGCTTGAGCGGCGCAATCACCGACTTCAGATAGTCCTTGCGCGTGCTGAGCCGGGCGAAGTGATCCGCCCCGGCGGTTTCGATGTTCAGCGATACCCCGGAAGCCAGCTGCAGCGCGCGCTCAATGGCCGCATCCGAGGCGCCCGGGATGATCTTGATGTGCAGCATGCCCCGGAAGCCTTCCCGGCGCCGCAGCCGCTCCGCTGTCGCCAGCATCCGCTCCATCGCGGCATCCGGTGATCCGGCCACGCCGCTGGTCAGGAAAATCCCGATGGCCTGTCCGGAGCGCCAGTACGGCAGAAACGCCCGGACGATTTCCTCCGGCGCCAGAGAGCAGCGGGGCGTGGCATCGTGGCCGGCCCGCAGCGGACAGTATTTGCAGTCGTTGGCGCAGGCATTGGACACCAGCGTCTTGAACATCAGCCCCCGGCCCCCGCTCTGCAGCGTTACCGGATACAGCCAGCGGTCATCCAGCCCGCGCCGGCGCGGATCGCCCGTGGCACACGTGCACGCGCACGACAGGTCGTATTGCGCATCGGCGGCGAGAATGCGCAGCTTGTCGCGGACATCCGGGGCGCGCTGGATGGAGACCATGCCGCCAGTATGGGTGAACCGGCGTTCCGCTTCAAGTGCGGAAGAGCATTTTTCCCCGCCGGGTCCGGCCTGCAATCCAGGCGCATCCCTGTTTCCCTGGCCGGGAACCCGCTCCCGCAGGCGGTGAAAGGACCGGCGGCTTCAGCCGCCGATGAAGTCAATGAATCCGGGATGTTCCCTGTGCAGCAGGGGCGCATCTGCGATTCAGTGGATTTGGGACGTAGGCTGTCCGGCTGTCATCCCGAGCGGAGTCGAGGGATCTCGGCTTGGTCACATAGGCCGGCCATTGGGATGAGGCCGAGATCCCGCGGCGGCAGGACAAGTGATTTCGACTCCGGCGCTACGCGCCTTCGCTCAATATGACTGGGGCGTGCACCTCATTGCAAATGCACCTGTACGGCAGGATCGAACGACTCCCGGATTGACATTTCAGGACACTCGGGCCAGATTTGTCGCACAGTTTTCCACATTCTGCCGGAAAGGGCTCCGCCATGCAATTGACCGTAAAAGATGCCGCCAAAGCGTTGAATGTAACGGAAAAGACGGTGTACCGGTGGATTCAGTCGGGGGGACTGCCGGCCTACCGCGTGGCGGGAACCTACCGCATCAATCGCGCCATGCTGTTTGAATGGGCCACCTCCAAGCGCATCAACTTCCCCATGTCGGAGCCGGCCGAAGCGGGCGAGCCCGCCCCCCTGCCGGGCCTGGCGGATGCGCTGGAAGCCGGCGGCATCCATTACCGGGTGGGCGGCGCCGGCAAGCCGGCGGTGCTGCAGGCGCTGGTCCAGCTGCTGAAACTGCCGGATGCGGTGGACCGCACCGCCCTGCTGCAGGCGCTGCTGGCCAGAGAACAACTCCAGTCCACCGGCGTGGGCGACGGCGTGGCCCTTCCCCATGTGCGCAATCCCGCCATGCTGGACCTCCCGTCCGCTTCCGTCTGCCTCGGCTTCCTGGAAACCCCCGTGGATTTCGGCGCTCTGGACGGCCGCAAGGTCCGCATCCTGTTCCTGCCCCTGGCCCCCGATGTCCGCCAGCACCTCCATCTGCTGTCGCGGATCGCCTTCGCCCTCCGCGACAGCCGCTTCAAGCGCCTGCTCGACTCCGAAGCCCGGCGCGAGGAACTGCTCGCCGCCGCCCGGGCCCTGGAAGCGGATTCCCCCTGAACCGCGCCCGTTCTGCCTCCCCCATAAAAAAACCGACGGCCGGCGGAATCCCGCCGGCCGTCTTCGCCTGCGCGCCTCCGCGCGCGCCGGATTCCCGTCGTCAGCCGCTGAGGCCGCCGATGATGGATACCAGCGGCAGGAACAGCGCGATCACGATGGTCCCGACCACCACGGCCAGGAAAATGATCAGCACCGGTTCGATGATCGACGTCATCGCCGCCACCGCGTTGTCCACGTCGTCATCATAGGAATCCGCGATCTTGTTGAGCATGTCCGGCAGCGCGCCGGTTTCCTCGCCGACTTCCACCATGCTGACCACCATCGGCGGGAACACCTTGGACGACGCAATCGGCGGCGCCATGTTTTCGCCTTCCTTCACCGCGTCGTGAATCATGGCCACCGCCTTGGAAATCACCTCGTTGCCGACGGTTTCCTTCACGATGTTCAGGGCTTGCAGCACCGGCACACCCGACGACATCAGCGTGCCCAGGGTGCGCGTGAAGCGCGAAATCGAGTTCTTGCTGATCAGGGTGCCGAACACCGGGGCGTTCAGCTTGAACTTGTCGAGGGCGTAGCGCCCCCCGGTCGTCTTGGCCAGCAGCTTGATGATCACCACCAGCGCCACGATCACGATCACCACGATCGGCAGCCGGTGGACCATGACGGAACTGGCATTCATGACGAACTGCGTCAGCATCGGCATCCCCTTGCCCCCCATCAGGTCGGCGAAGATGTCCGCGAACTTCGGCACGATGAACATCATCAGGAAGGTCAGAATCGACAGCGCCATCACCAGGACCACGATCGGATAGGTCATCGCGCTCTTGACCTTGCCCTTGATCTTTTCCGCCTTTTCCTGGAATTCCGCCAGGCGCGCCAGCACCACGTCCAGCACGCCGCCGATTTCGCCGGCCTTGACCATGTTGACGAACAGCCGGTCGAAAATCTTCGGATGGGCCGCCAACGCCTCTGCAAACGTGCTGCCGGATTCAATGCTTTCGGCCATCTGCGAGACGGCGTCGCGCAGGGCCGCGTTCTTTTCCTGGCGCTGAAGCACGCGCATCGCCCGCATCAGCGGCAGGCCGGCGTTGACCAGCGTCGAAAGCTGCCGGGTAAAGGTGACCAGCTGCTTGGTCTTGACCCCGCCCTGCAGGAATTTCGGCATCTTGATTTCCATCTGCAGCGCGCTCTTGGGCGCCGCGCCCTTCCGGGCCGGCGCTCCCCCGCCTCCGGCAAGCTCCTCCACCTTGGTCGGAAAATACTGCTTTTCCCGGATGCGGGCCACCGCGGCCGACTGGTTGTCGGCGTCGATCTCCCCGTGGACTTCCTTGCCCTTGGAATCCAAAGCCGTGAATTTGAACCGCGCCATGCTGATGCTCCCGTTGTGCTGTTCCGCCCGGCCGGCGCTGCCGCCGGCCCGGCCTTCAGGTATACTTCAAAACCTCTTCCACCGTGGTATAACCGTCCAGAATGCAGCGGATGCCGTCTTCGCGGAGGGTCCGCATGCCCAGTTCCACCGCCTTGTCGCGGATCACCAGCGTGGGCTTGCGCTGGCTGATCAGATCGCGGATCGGATCCTTGATCCGCAGATACTCGTAGATGCCGCGCCGGCCCTTGTAGCCGGTCTGGTTGCAGTACGAACAGCCCGCGCCGTAGTAGAAGGGACGCCCCCCCACCTGCTGCTCGGTCAGCCCCAGCTGCTGCAACAGATCCGGCGTCGGCTGGTACTCGGTCTTGCAGTTGTTGCAGATGGTGCGGACGAGGCGCTGGCCCAGCACGGCCTCGAGCGTCGAGGCGATCAGGAACGGCTCCACGCCCATGTCAATCAGACGGGTCACCGCGCCGGCCGCGTCATTGGTGTGCAGCGTGCTGAACACCAGGTGGCCCGTCAGCGACGCCTGAATCGCGATTTCCGACGTCTCGATGTCGCGGATTTCACCGACCATGATGATGTCGGGGTCCTGGCGAAGGAAGGCGCGCAGCACCCGCGCAAACGTCACGCCGATGGCTTCGTGGATCGGCACCTGCACAATGCCGTCAATCTCGTATTCCACCGGCTCTTCCGCCGTCAGCAGCTTGTGCTCCACGGTGTTCAGCCGCCGCAGCGCCGAATACAGCGTCGTGGTCTTGCCCGATCCCGTCGGCCCCGTCACCACCACGATCCCGTTGGGCTTGGCGATGTCCTCGCCGAAATACTGGTAGATGTCGTCGGGCATCCCGATGTTCTCCAGGTCCAGCGACACCGTGCTGCGGTCCAGCACGCGCAGCACCACGCTCTCGCCGAACTGGGTCGGCAGGGTGGACACGCGGAAGTCGATCATGCGGCCCGCCACCGGCAGCTGGATCCGGCCGTCCTGCGGCACGCGGCGCTCCGCGATGTTCAGGCCCGAAATCACCTTGAGGCGCGACGTGACCGGCAGCGCCAGGTGCCGCGGCGGCGGCGCCATTTCGTACAGCGCCCCGTCCACGCGGTAGCGGATCTTGAATTCGTCCTCGAACGGCTCGAAGTGGATGTCGCTGGCCCGGTCCTGCACCGCCTGGTACAGCACCAGATTCACGAACCGCACCACCGGCCGCGAATTCGCCGCCGCCTCCACCGAGGCGAGATCCTCCGACTTCGCGCCGGAGGCCATCAGCTCGCCCGCCCCCTCCAGCTCGTCCTCCAGGCTGGAAATCATGTCCTTCATGGACTCGTCTTCGCTGCCGTAGTAGCGGGAAATCGCGTTGGCAATGGCGGTCTGCGACGCCACCGCGAAGAGGATGTCCTTCGACAGCACGAACGCGATTTCGTCGCTGACCTCGGGCGTGACGAGATCGGCGACCGCCAGGGTGATCGAATTGCCCTCCACGGCCACCGGCATGGCGCTGTACATGCGGGCCACGCTGCCCGGAACCGACTGGATCGTCTCCGCCGGCACGCTCATGTGCTCAAGGTCCACCCGCTCCGCCCCCAGCAGCTGCGCGATCAGATCCAGCCCCTGGTCTTCCGTGATCAGCCCCATCTCTTCGGCCACTTCGCGCGAGGGCTTGCCCGTGCGCTCGTGCTCGTCCATCACGTCGGCCGCCTGGGATTCCTCGATGACTCCCGTCCGGACCAGCTCCTCCAAAAACATGTCGGTATATTCGGCCATGGCTGCTTCCTGCCTATTGCTTGCCCCGGATCTGCTGCATCACTTCCTCGGTGTCCTGCGCCTTCGTCACCAGCTCCTCGTAGGCGATCTTGCCTTCGCGCCACAGGTCCAGCAGGTGCGAATCCAGCGTCTGCATGCCCCACTTGGCTCCCGTCTGCAGGTCGGACGTGATCCGGAACGTCTTGTTGTCGCGGATCAGCGAGCGGATGGACGGCGTGGCAATCATGATTTCAAAAGCCGCAATCCGGCCGGCCTTGTCTTTCCGGGGCATCAGGATCTGGGAAATCACCGCCACGATGCTCGTCGAGAGCTGCATGCGGATCTGCTCCTGCTGGTTGGTCGGAAAGGCGTCCACGATGCGGTCCACCGTCCGGGCCGACCCCGTCGTGTGCAGGGTGGCAAACACCAGATGCCCCGTCTCGGCCGCCGTGATCGCGGCTTCCATCGTTTCCAGGTCGCGCATTTCCCCCACCAGAATCACGTCCGGGTCCTGGCGAAGCGCCCGACGCAGCGCTTCCTTGAACGTCGGCACGTCCACGCCCACTTCCCGCTGCGTCACCACCGATTTCTTGTGCCCGTGGAAATATTCGATCGGATCCTCGACCGTGATGATGTGGCAGTCGCGCTCCTGGTTGATGATGTTGAGCATGCTCGCCAGGGTGGTCGTCTTGCCCGAACCCGTCGGTCCCGTCACCAGAATCAGCCCCCGCGGCTTGAACAGCAGGTCCCGCATCTGCGGCGGCAGGCCGATCTCCTCCAGCGTCAGCATCTTGGTCGGGATCTGGCGCAGCACGACACCCACGTGCCCCTTCTGGTGGAAGATGCTCACGCGGAAGCGCGCCACGTCTTTGTAACTGAACCCGAAATCCGCCCCGTGCCCCGTCTCCAGCGCCTGCAGGTGGTGCTCCGGCGTGATGGCGCGCATCAGCCGGTCGGTGTCCTCCGGCTTCAGCGGCTCCGCATCCAACGGCGCCAGCGACCCGTGAATGCGCATCACCGGCGGAAGCCCCACCGCCAGATGCAGGTCCGACGCGGTTTCCTGCACCGCCAGCTCCAACAGATCGTCCATCTGGACGTCGGATGACTTCAACGTGCTCATCAGTCCTGGTCTCCCATGGTGACGCGCAGCACCTCTTCGAGCGTCGTAATGCCCGCCACCACCTTGCGCAGCCCGTCCTCGCGGAGGGTGCGCATGCCCAGCTCCCGCGCCTTGATCCGCAGCTCGGTGGACGATACCTGCTCGAACACCAGGTTGCGCACCTGGTCGTCAATCTGGAAAATCTCGTAGATGCCCAGGCGTCCGCGGTAGCCGGTGAACTGGCAGTCCGCGCATCCCTTGCCGTGGAAAAGTTCCGCCGAGGCCAGCTGCTTGGCCGCGGGCCCCAGCAGGCGCAGCTCGGCTTCCTTCGGCTCGTAGGGCTCCTTGCACTTTTCACAGATCCGCCGCACCAGGCGCTGGGCCATGATCGCCCGCGTCGAGGACGCCACCAGGAAGGGTTTCACGCCGATGTCAATCAGACGGGTCACCGCGCTGGGCGCGTCGTTGGTGTGCAGCGTGCTGAACACCAGATGGCCCGTCAACGACGCGTTGACCGCGATCTCCGCCGTCTCCAGGTCGCGGATTTCACCGATCATGATGATGTTCGGCGCCTGGCGCAGAATGGCGCGCAGCGCCGCGGAAAATGTCATCCCGATGTCCGCGCGCACCTGCACCTGGTTGATGCCGCTCATCTGGTATTCCACCGGGTCTTCCACCGTGATGATCTTGCGGTCCGGCTTGTTGATCGTGTTCAGGCACGCGTAC
>Ga0123328_1001774_pt1 | contig 20477 bp, 21 predicted proteins | sample BioC12SIPDNA_2_FD_89702 | JGI IMG/M metagenome (GOLD analysis project Ga0123328, IMG submission 89702) | Anaerobic biogas reactor microbial communites from Washington, USA - Biogas_R1_A C12 SIP DNA | ecosystem: Engineered > Bioreactor > Anaerobic > Unclassified | place: Washington, USA...
CCGGAGATGGTCGCCATCTCGCTCTACCGTGTCGTCCAGGAGGGGCTGACCAACATCGCCCGCCACGCCCGCGCCACGCAGGTGGTCGTCACGCTCCGGCAGGAGGGCGACGACGTGCTGCTGACGATGGAGGACAACGGACAGGGCTTCGACGCCCAGCGGGTGATGCAGGGCCCGAGCCAGGGCATCGGCCTGGCGGGCCTGCACGAGCGGATGCAGACGTTGGGCGGCAGCCTGGCCGTCTTCTCCGAGCCGGGCGGGGGGGCCCGGCTGACGGCGCGCGTGCCGCTCACCGCAGCCGTAAGCTCTCAGCCGTAAGCTTACGGCTTATCGCTTTTGGCCGTGCGCTGGCTGCTCGTGCAGTAGCGCGATTTACAAAATCGCGCTACAGGTTGTGGGCCTGTTCGGCGTGTGCCGGCTCTTCGTGCAGCAGGTGCTCCGGCACGCGGACGACGAGCAGGGAGCTGTGCACGCCGCGCAGCACCTTCTCGGTGACGCTGCCGTAGACCCAGCGGCGCAGCCCGGTACGCCCGTGCGTCGCCATGGCGATCAGGTCGGCGCCGTTTTCCTCGGCATACTGCAGGATGGTCTCTGCGGTCGGGCCGTACAGAACCACCGGCTCGGCCTCGAAATCGAGCGTGCTGTAGCGGGTGGCGACGTTCTCCAGGTAGGCGGCGGCCTGTTGCGCCAGCTTCTCGGTCGCCGTCTCGTCAACCTGCATGGCGACGTGTTCCCAGCCGAGCGTGGGCGGCGCGAGGGCGATGAATGGCTCGACGACGTAGAGCAGGGTGAGCCGCGCCTTATTCTCGCGGGCCAGCCAGAAGGCGTGCGGCAGCGCGCGCTCGCCATGCTCGGAGCCGTCCAGCGGCACGAGGATGCGCCGCAGGGGACGAGGCTCGCGCACGACAACCACGGGCGAGGTCGCGCCGCGCATGACCTTTTCGGAGACGCTGCCCAGCGTCCAGCGAGTCAGGCCGGAATAGCCGCGCGTGGTCATGACGATGGCGTCGGCGCCGAGCCGGGCGGCCTGGTCCACGATGACGCCGGCCGGGTCGCCAGTGATGACTTCGTGGCGGAAGGTGACCCCTTCGCGCTCGCAGCGCCGGCTGATGCTGGCGAGATAGGCCAGGGCCTGCTCGCGCGAGAAGTGGTTGGCCTGGTCGGGGTAGAGCCACATGTAGCCGCCGTAGCTGGCGCGGCTGACGGGGTGCAGCGCGGGTACGGTCAGCAGGATCATCTCGCCGCCAGTGGCGGGCAACAGGCTGGCGGCTACAGGCAGCGCACGTTCGGCCAGCTCGGAACCGTCGAGCGGAACCAGCAGTTTATGGAACATGGTATCCTCCTCCAACAACCTCAATTGTTGCCGTGGCGACGCCACGGCCCGCCCGGTCAATCCCGCTTGCGCTCAGGATCAATAGTCGTCGTCACAGTAAGCTCTGTCCTCCCAGCGCAGCTCCAGCGGCCGGGCAGACACGACCCGGAGGGAGGCGCCGCATTCGGGACAACATTCCCAGCTATCGGGCCCTGGAAGGCGCTCGAAGGTGAGCCGGGCCTGACAGCGGGGACAACGGGCAGTGGTGACTTTCTGGATCTGTTCCGCCATACTGTCAATCCTCCACGTCTGTGGTCAGCTATCTTCATTATGCCAGAAAAATGGGGCGGGGGGAACAGGGGGAAGAGCGATAAGCCATAAGCTTACAGCTTTGTTATAATGCTCCTCGAGCCAGTTACCTCACCCGGCGGGGGTGACTGGGGTTGGTTGGAGCAGCCGGGGACGCGCTCGCGGGAGCGCCCACATAGGAGCTTACCATCATGAATCGGGGTCGCGCATGTCGTCTTGCCTCTGTCGCGTTCGTCCTCGTTGCCCTGGTCGTGATCAGCGCCGCCGTTGCCGGCGCTGTCGAGCGGCCGCCTGTGGCGCCTCTGGCGCCGGCCGGAAGCCCCGGCAGTTATTTCCAGCGCACTACGCTGCAGGATTACGCCCGCTTTGGCTCTCTTGGACACGCCGCGAGCGACTTCGCGCGCGGTCGTGTCTACCTGCCGGCAGCGATGGGCGTGTTCATCGTCGATATGGATTCGGCCGCCCGAATCGGGCAGCTGGGTGCGTCGGCGCACTATGGCGACGTCGCCCTGAACCCCGACGGCAGCCGGGCGTTCGTCCACCGCTATGGTTATGACAGTGTGACCGTCTACAATACGAGCACGCAGGCGCAGATCGCCAGCTACGGCGTGGGGTATAGCCTGCGCAGTATGGTCGCCAGCGGCCGGGGCCGGCTGTACGCCAGCCAGAATACCTTCTCTCCGTACCAGGCTTACGTCTATGATGCCGCTACGGGCGCCGAGCTGGCCAAGATTCCGCAGCCGGGTGGCGTGGAGCGCACTGGCGCCTTCCTGGCCGCGCACGGCGACCGCCTGTACACGGCGCTGAATGATGAAGGCGACAGCGACTTCATGACGCTCGCGGTCTACGATATCTCCGGGGTGACGCCCGTGATGGTGGACAGCGAACGTTATGCGGGCCGCATTGCCGACCTGCAGGTGTCGCCGGATGGCCGCTTCCTGGTGACGCTGGGGGGAGATTACGGCGGCGTGGACCAGTATGCCACAGCCGATCTCAGCCACATGGCGTTCCTCGACCCGCGCGCCGATGGCGCGACTGTGTCGGCCTACATCGACATCGGCATATCCGGCGATAGCCGCCTGATCCACCTGGTAACCTATCCGGTTAACGGCCCCGGCGTCCCGGCGAACCAGGTACACAGCTATGACAGTGATAGCCACGAGCTGGAACGCCGGCTGGACAACTACGACCATAACGTCGAGTGCTTCACGCCATTGAAGGGCGAGCAGTTCCTCATGGCCGCCTCCAGCACACTCCACTTCTATGCGCCGCTGAATGGGCGCGCAATGCTGCCCAACCTGACCTACAACTACTGCCGCAGCTACTTCTCCGACGATTTTAGCAATCCCCGCAGTGGATGGCCTGTGAGCGACAGCGACGCCGTGCGCTACGCCTACGAGAACGGCCAGTACCGCATCCTTTTCCACGACAAGGAAATCTGGAGCGGCCTCACCCGGGGCGACGTCTGGAACGACAGCCGGCTGTTGGGCATCGAGGGCCACATCTTCGACGGCAGCGGCTGGTGGGGGCTGATCTTCTTCATTAAAGATGATTGGAGCCACTTCTACACCGTGGAAATCAATCCCCACCTGCAAATGTACATCTCGACCGAGTATAGCGACGCGACCGGCTGGACCCTGCTCCATTATGGCGAGAGTGCGGCCATCCGGCCCGGCGGCGCCTGGAACCGGCTGGAGGTGAAAGAAATCGACGACGTGACCTTCGGCGTGACGGTGAACGGCGCGTACCTTGGGCACACGTTCCCGGAAGGGGTTGGCCTCATGGGCCTCACCGCCTCGTCGCTGGAGCGCGACACCGACTTCCGCTTCGACAACTACGTCTTCTCCGCGAAGAATTGCCCCATTCCCGGCGAGACGCCGAGCGCGCAATCGGTTGAGCCGCCGGTGGAGATGAGCCGGCCGCCAATGCTGGAAGGTGGCCGTTAGTAGCTGTCAGCAATTAGCCGTTAGCCATGAGCCGTTAGCTAACGGCTCATGGCTAGTAGCTCATAGCTTGCTGCTGAAATAGTCGCGTACTTCGGGGTCATTGTAGAGCACCAGCGCGGCGATGCCGATGCCCAGGGAGATGACGTTGCCGCTGAGCACGTTGGCGATCTGCAGGACGGCCACGCCGGTCGCCGGGCGGGGCGCCGCGTCGTTGTTCGACAGCAGGCGGATGCCGCTAAGCAGGCCGAGGATGCCCGTGACCAGGGGAAGGGCGGCGAGGGGCAGCACGAGGCAGCCGATACCCAGCGTGGCGACGCCGACGCCGAAAATGGTGAACGCCAGAATCGGGCTCCAGATGAGGTTGAGCACGCCATCGACGACGTTCATGATGCCGATGGCCTGGACCTTATCGGGGCGGGCTGGCCGGTAGGAATTCGCAGACATAGTTCTCTCCCATAAGATGGTGGCGGCCCACACGACCGGGCCGCCATCTATCATTCTTTACGTGAGAGGGGTGGGTGGGTTGCGGAAAAGCTGTTAGCCAAAAGCCGTTAGCCGTTAGCCAGCGGCTAAAGGCTAATGGCTTAAAGCTCAGGGCTTATAGCTACAGCGGCGGGTTGTAGCCCCGGTAGTCGAAGCCTTCGAGGCGGCGGCGCTCGATGCGGCTGCCCAGCACTTTCTCGATGCTGCGCACCATGGCGATGTCGGTTGGCTCGGCGAAGGTGAACGCTTCGCCTGTCTCCTCGGCGCGGCCGGTGCGGCCGATGCGGTGAGTGTAGGCGTCCACGGTGTCGGGCATGTCGAAGTTGATGACGTGGGAGATGTCGGCCACGTCGATGCCGCGCGAGGCGACGTCGGTGGCGACGAGGATGTCGTGCCGCCCGCTGCGGAAGCCGTCAATCGCCTTCTGCCGCTTGATCTGCGACATGTTGCCCTGCAGCGCCGAGACGTTGTAGCCCTGCTGCTCCAGGTCGCGGGCCAGGAAGCGGGCGCGGCGCTTGGTGCGCGTGAAGATGAGCACCCGGCCGGTGGCGGTGCGCTCCAGCATCGCCAGCAGCAGCGGCGTCTTCAGCTTGGGCGTCACCGGGTAGAGGGTGTGGGAGACCGTTTTCACGGGGGCGCGGGCGCCGATGCTTACCGTCGCCGGATTCTTGAGGATCTGGCGAGCGAGCTTATCCACGTCGGCGGGCATGGTCGCCGAAAAGAAGAGCGTCTGCCGCTTCTCCGGTACCAGCTTGAGGATGCGGCGAATGTCGGGCAGGAAGCCCATGTCAAACATGCGGTCGGCCTCGTCGAGCACGAGGATTTCCACGCGGCTGAGGTCAATCGCCCGCTCGCCGGCGAGGTCGAGCAGCCGGCCGGGGCAGGCGACGACGATGTCGGCGCCCCGGCGCAGGGCGTCAATCTGCGGCTTCTTGCCCACGCCGCCGTAGACGGCGATGCTGCGCAGGCCGGTCTTCTGGCTCAGCGCGACGGCAGACTGGCGGATCTGCTCGGCCAGCTCGCGCGTGGGGGCGACGATCAGCACGCGCACGGGCGCGCGACCGTTCTCCCGGCGGGGCTGCTGCTTGAGCAGATGATGGAGAATGGGCAGCATGAAGGCAGCCGTCTTGCCGGTGCCGGTAGGGGCCAGGCCGAGAAGGTCGCGCCCGGCGAGGATGCCGGGGATAGCCTGCTGCTGGATGGGGGTGGGCGTTACGTAGCCCGCGGCCTTGATGCCGGCCTGCAGGCGCGGATCAAGGTGAAACTGTTGGAAAGTCACCGAAAGTACTCCTTGGTCTTTCTTGAGCCAAGTCGCACTCTCAGCCCGCAATATTGGTACCGGCGCCGCACTTGTCCGCGACGCAACCGAAGAAGGATAGCAGAAAGGTGAGTCTGAGGCGAATTCGCTAATGCGTTGCCTATAAGCCGTAAGCTATGAGCTGTAAGCCGTAAGCTTACGGCTTACAGCTTATGGCCTATAGCTGGCGGCTATTCCGCCCGATCATGCCCAGGTGCGTGTGCTGGAAGGCGTCAGGGTATTTCAGGCCGTAGCCGAGCACGCGGTCAAAGCTGGAGTGGGCGAGCATGATCAGCCCGGCGACCTGCAGCCAGGTCACGGCCAGCGTCGCGCCGAGCAGATAGAGGGCGACGGCGATACCTTTGTGATGGACCAGGTTGTAGGTCCACGCGCCGGCGCGCGGGCCGCCGAGGTAGCCGATCATGCTCAGGTCTGGCGCGAAGAAGAGGACGAGAAACCACCACCAGGCGACGTCAAGCTGTAGGAACAGGTAGAGGGCCAGGCCGGCGAGCAGGAGTTCTTCAATCCTGATCAGGTTCTTCATGCGGGCAGTATAAAGCCTCGCCGGCGGCACCACAAGGCAGGGAGCGATTTGGGAAAATCGCTTTACACGGCGCGGCTGCTGGCTCTGCAATTGCCGGGAACCCAGGAGGCCGAAGATGGATCAGACGGTTATCCCCCAGTTTCGCATCACCGACGCACCGCGCAGCGTGGCCTTTTACGTGGACGGCCTCGGCTTTGCCGTGGATTGGGTCCACCAGCCTGAGCTGGCGCTGCCGGTCTTCATGCAGCTCACGCGCGTGGGGCAGACCCTCTTCCTCACGGCGTATGCCGGCGACTGCCAGCCGGGCGGCGCAGCCTGCTTCGTGGTGCCCGACGTGGACGCCGCCTACCGGGAGATTGTGGCGCGGGGCCACGTCGCCGTCGCGCCACCGGTAAACACGCCCTGGGGCCGGCGCGAGATGGTCATCACCGACCCCGGCGGCAACCGGCTGCGCTTCGCCAACCCGGCCGGCGACTGACGCCGAGCGCCCGGCCAATTTTCGCCATTTTCTTGACACGATCCCCGTTTCCCTTTACTATTTTGCGCATGTTACTTTTTGTGGCTCGCGCTCCTCGCCGTTCCCGCCCTCGCCGGACCTCTGGTCTGGCGTTTGAGGTTGGCTGAGTCGCGACCCCACTAGCTCTGTAGAGAGAGCCCGCCAGACCCAAACGGTCTGGCGGGCTTTTTTGTTGCAGAGCCATGAGCCGTGAGCTTTTAGCCTTTAGCTAAAAGCTCATGGCTAACAGCTAAAGGCTAAAGCTATGCTTTCTGCAGGCATTTACGGCGCGACGGGCTATACGGGATACGAGCTGGCGAAGATTCTGGGCCGGCATCAGGGCGTGCGGCTGGCGTTTGCCACGTCGGGCTCGCAGGCGGGCGGCTCGCTGCGCGACCTCTACCCGGCCGGGCCGGAGCTGCCGCTTATTGCCCCGGAGCGGGCGCCGCTGGACGACGTGGACGTGGTCTTTCTGGCGCTGCCGCACGGCGCCGCTGCCCAGACGGCGCTGCAGGCGCTGGAGGCGGGCGTGCGCGTGATTGACCTGAGCGCCGATTTCCGGCTGCGCGACGTGGCGACCTACGAGGCGTGGTACGGCGTGCAGCACCCGGCGCCGGCGCTGCTCGAAGAAGCGGTCTACGGGCTGACTGAATATGCGCGGGCGGCGCTGCCCGGCGCCCGGCTCGTCGCCAACCCCGGCTGCTACCCGACGAGCATCCTGCTGGCGCTCGGCCCGGCTCTCTGCGCGGGGGCCATCGCCGGCAGCGCGCCGATTATCGCCGATGCCAAGTCGGGCGTGAGTGGGGCCGGGCGGGCGCCGAAGCAGCACACCCATTTTGTCGAGGTAGCCGATAACTTCTCGCCGTATGCCATCGGGCGCAGCCACCGCCATTTGCCGGAGATGGAGCAGATGATTGAAGGTTGGGCCGGATGGGGCGTGGCCGGCCGGGAGGATGATGCGCCGGTTCGCGGTGACGTCTCTCCGGCCCGCCACGCCCCTACGTTGATTTTCTCGCCGCATCTGCTGCCGGTGCCGCGCGGCATCGTCGCGACCATCTACGCGCCGCTGGCGGAGGGCTGGGACGAGGAGCGACTGCGCGCGGTCTACGAGGCGCGCTACGGCGACGAGCCGTTTGTGGAGCTGCTGGCGCCGGGCAAGGTGGCGACGCTGGCCCACGCCAACCACACCAACCGCTGCGCTATCGGCCTCTCGACCACTGCCGGCACGCTGCTGCTCACCAGCGCCATCGACAATCTGGTGAAAGGGGCTGCGGGGCAGGCGGTGCAGAATATGAATGTGATGTTCGGGTTGGAGGAGGAGGAAGCTTTAAGCGATAAGCCGTAAGCCGTAAGCTTACGGCTTATCGCTTATGGCTTATGGCTAAAGGCTGGAGGCTGTTACGATGGACGTGATCAAAATCGGCGGCAATGAACTGGACAACCCGGCCTTTGTGCAGGGGCTGGCGGCGCGGGTGGCGGCGATGGATACGGCGCCCGTCATCGTGCATGGCGGCGGGCGGGCCATCGGCGCGCTGCAGGAGAAGCTGGGCCTGCAGCCGGTGAAGGTGGACGGGCTGCGCGTGACTGATGCGGCGTCGCTGGAGGTGGCCCAGATGGTGCTGAGCGGGCACGCCAACAAGCTGCTGGTCACGGCGCTCTTTGCAGCGGGCGTGACGGCGGTCGGGCTGAGCGGCGTGGACGGCGGGCTGCTGCGCTGCGTGAAGAAGCAGGTCAACGGCGCCGACCTCGGCTACGTGGGGCAGGTGGTGGGCGTGCAGCCGGCGCTCGTGCAGCACCTCGTCGCGCAGGGCGTCGTTCCCGTCGTCTCCCCGATTTCGCTGGGGCTGGACGGGCAAGTGTACAACGTCAACGCCGACGAAGCCGCCGCCGCATTAGCCGCCGCGCTGGGCGCCGACCTGCTGAGCTTCGTCTCCAACGTGCCCGGCGTCATCGACGGGACGGGCCAGCCGCTGCGCCGCCTCTCCGCCGCGCGCACCGAGCAGCTCATCGCCGCCGGCGTCATCCGCGACGGCATGGTGCCCAAGGTCCGCGCCGCGCTCGACGGGCTGGCCCACGGCGTGGCGAAAGCGCGGATCGTGGACCTTGCCGGGCTGGGGAATGGGGGCGGGACACTGTTTGAAGAGCTATAAGCCGTAAGCTGTAAGCCATAAGCTTATGGCTTACAGCTTAAAGCTTATGGCTTCCAAGGAGCTTCCATGAACACCAACGAGATCATCTCTGCCGAACGCCGATACCTCGTCCAGACTTACGTCCGGCCGGACATGGTGCTGAGCCACGGCGAGGGCTGCACGCTGTGGGACTGCGACGGCCGGCGCTACCTCGACTTCATGGCGGGCATCGCCGTGGTCGCGCTGGGGCACGCCGACGCGGAGTGGGCCGCCGCCGTGCAGGCGCAGGCCGGGCGGTTGGCCCACGTCAGCAACCTGTTCCACACCGCGCCGCACGTCGAGCTGGCCCGCCGGCTGGTGGAAAACAGCTTCGCCGACCGCGTCTTCTTTGGCAACTCCGGCAGCGAGGCCAACGAGGCGGCGCTGAAGTTCGCGCGCAAGGCGGCGAAGGCCGCCGGGCACGAGGGTAAGACCGGCATCGTCGCCTTTACCGGCAGCTTCCATGGGCGGACGATGGGCGCGCTGGCGGTGACGGCGAAGGAGGCCTATCGCGCGCCGTTCGCGCCGCTCGTGCCGGGCGTCACCTTCGCGCCGTTTAACGACGTGGAGGCGGCGCGGGCCGCCATCGGGCCAGACACCTGCGCGGTCATCGTCGAGCCGGTGCAGGGGGAGGGTGGCGTGAACCCGGCAACAGGCGATTTTCTGCAGGCGCTGCGGGCGGCCTGCGACGAACACGGCGCGCTGCTCATCTTCGACGAGGTGCAGTGCGGGCTGGGGCGCACGGGCACGCTCTGGGCGCACGAGGCGTATGGCGTCGCGCCGGACATGATGACGCTGGCCAAGCCGCTGGCGAACGGGCTGCCCATCGGCGTGGTGCTGGTGACGGAAGCCGTCGCGGGCGTGCTGCAGCCGGGCGACCACGGCAGCACGTTTGGCGCCGGGCCGCTGGTCTGCGCGGCGGCGTGCGTCGTCTTCGACCGGGTGAGCGCGCCGGCGTTTCTGGCGGACGTGCGCGAGAAGGGCGCCTACCTGCTGGAGCGGCTGAACGCTCTGGACAGCCCGCACATCACGGCCGTGCGCGGGTGCGGCCTGCTGGTGGGCGTCGAGCTGGACGAGCCGGTGGCGCCCATCCTGGCCGCCGCCCGCGAGCGCGGCCTGCTGATCATCAACGCGGGCACGCACGTCATCCGCCTCGCCCCGCCGCTGGTGGTGACGAAAGAGCAGATTGACGAAGCTGTAGAGCTATTAGCGGTAAGCCTTAAGCTATAAGCAATAAGCCGTAAGCTTACGGCTTATTGCTTATAGCTTTGGAGAGAGTATGACCCAGACCAGACCTTTCACGACGGCAACGACGGCGATGGCCGTTGGGGCGCTGAGCGCGGTGCGACCGGCGACGCAGGCCGACGTGCCCGGCATCCTGGCGCTGGTGCAGGAGCACGCCCGGCGCGGCAACCTGCTGCCCCGCACGCGCGACTCAATCGAGGCGTCGCTGCCTGACTGGCTGGTCGCGGTCGTGCCGCACGGGGGGGCGCTGGAAGTCCTCGGCTGCGTGCAGCTCCTGGCTTACAGTCCGCGCCTCACCGAGGTGCGCAGCCTCGCCGTCAGCGACGCCGCGCGCGGGCAGGGCGTGGGCAGCCGGCTGATGGTCGCGCTCATCGCCGAGGCGGGCCGCCGCCAGGTGCATACCCTCTTCGCGCTGACTCACGCCGTCGATTTTTTCCTGCGCTTCGGCTTTACCGTCACCGAGCACAGCCGCTTCCCCGACAAGGTCTGGCGCGACTGCCGCATCTGCCCGCTGCGCAAGCGGTGCACGGAGATAGCTGTTAGCTTAAAGCTTTAAGCTATAAGCCTTAAGCTGTAAGCCAGAGGCTTACAGCTTAAGGCTTACGGCTCTTTGGAGGAGGACATGACCCGACCTATCAACAAAGTTGTTCTTGCCTACTCGGGCGGGCTGGATACGTCCGTGATTGTGCCCTGGCTGAAGGAGAATTACGGCGCGGAGGTGATCTGCTTCTGCGCCGACATCGGGCAGGGGGCCGGCGAGCTGCAGGGGCTGGAGGAGAAGGCCCTCGCCAGCGGCGCCAGCCAGGTGGTCGTGGAGGATCTGCGGGAGGAGTTCGCCCGCGATTTCCTCTTTCCCATGCTGCGCGCCCGCGCCGTCTACGAGCGCCAGTATCTGCTCGGCACCAGCGTTGCCCGGCCGCTCATCGCCAAGTGGCAGGTCGCCGTGGCCGAGGCGGAGGGGGCCGAAGCGGTGGCCCACGGCTGCACCGGCAAGGGCAACGACCAGGTGCGCTTCGAGCTGACCTACAAGGCGCTGAACCCCCGGCTGAAGGTCATCGCCCCGTGGCGCGAGTGGGAGATCCGCTCGCGGGAGGACGCGCTGGCCTACGCGCGGGCGCACAACGTGCCCGTCTCGCAGACGGAGAAGTCGATCTACAGCCGCGACCGCAACCTCTGGCACCTGAGCCACGAGGGCGGCATCCTCGAAGACCCGGCGCAGCCGCCGGAGCCGGCGATGTTCCTCTGGACCGCCGACCCGGAGGAGGCGCCCGATACGCCGGAAGAGGTGGAGATCGCTTTCGAGGCCGGCGTGCCCGTTGCGGTGAACGGCGAGCGCCTTTCTCCGGCGGGCATCGTGGAGACGCTGAACGCGATTGGCGCGCGCCACGGCGTCGGGCGGGTGGACCTGGTGGAGAACCGGCTGGTGGGCATGAAGTCGCGCGGGGTCTACGAGACGCCGGGCGGCACGCTGCTCTACCACGCGCACCGCGAGCTGGAGTCGCTGACGCTGGATCGCGAGACGCTGCATTTCAAGGAGCAGGTGGCGCTGCGGTACGCGGAGATGGTCTATTTCGGCCAGTGGTACCACACGCTGCGCGAGGCGCTGCAGGCGTTCATGGACACGACGCAGGAGACGGTGAGCGGCTGGGTGCGGCTGAAGCTGTATAAGGGCAACGTGACCGTGCTCGGCCGGCACAGCCCGCACAGCCTCTACCGCGAGGATTTCGCTACCTTCGGCAAGGACGACGTCTACGACCAGAGCGACGCCGAGGGCTTCATCAATCTGTTTGGCCTGCAGATGCAGGTGCAGGCGATGATGGACCTGACGAACGGCGGCCGCCGTAAGTACGCCGCGCCCGACTATTCGCAATTTAAGCGGGATTAGGTAGGGTAGGGGCGCGACTTTTCCAAATCGCTCTGCGCCTGTGGATTTTGTAAATCGTTCCGAGCGATTTAGAAAATCGCTTTACAGCAACCGCCCCTACAAGGGCCGATATGTGCCGCAAGGAAAAGGAGACGAGGCATGGCTAAGAAAGCGTCGAAAGGGAGCGGCAAAGAGATAACGCGCATCGAGATAGACCGGGAGCTGTCGCCCGAACAGGGCGAGGCGCTGCTGCAAACGCTGCAGGAGCGTTTTGAGGCCAACAAGAGCCGCCACAGAGGGCTCAAGTGGGCGGACGTTCGGGCCAGGCTGGACGCGCAGCCGGAGAAGCTGGCCTCGCTCGGCGCGATGGAGCGCACGGGCGGCGAGCCGGACGTGGTGGGTTACGATAAGAAAACGGGCGAGTACATCTTCTACGACTGCGCCGAGCAAAGCCCCGACGGCCGGCGAAGCATCTGTTACGACGGGGAAGCGCAGAAGGAGCGCGAAAAGAAGGGCGTCTATCCGGCCGGCAACGCCGTGGACCTCGCCGCGGAGATGGGTATCGAGCTGCTGACGGAAGAGGAGTACTGGGCGCTGCAGGAGCTGGGCGAGTTCGATACGAAGACGGAGAGCTGGATCAAGACGCCTGATGACATGCGAAAACTCGGCGGCGCGCTGTTCTGCTGTCGCCGCTATAACCGCGTCTTTGTGTACCAGAACAGCGCGCCTTCGTTCTACGCCGCGCGGGGGTTCCGTGGGTCGCTGAGGGTGTAGCGGTTTCTGAACTGTGATTCGTCTGATTTATTGGTTGCCTATGATTTCGCCGCAAGCTCAGGACAGGCTGCTGCGCTCAGAGCGACAATGCCAGAGGTGAGACGATGCGTAACCTGGCCGAAATAAAGCTCAATGAAGGGGGAAAACCGGTTGTACGACCGGCTCCCACCGCATCCGAAACAAAGCTGATGGAACAAGAGCTAGGGGTCGAGCTTCCACGGGACTACGTTAATTTCCTGATCTTCAGCAACGGCGGGCATCCCGAAGCCGACACGTTCTATGTCACAATTGAAGGCGCTGTTCAGGATTGGGCCATCAACAGGTTCTTTCACCTCGAGCCAGGGCAGCCAACTACAGAAGAGCTGACCTACAACTTGCGCGAGTTTAGAGCCGAGGTAGCAGACGGGCTATTGCCTATCGCCGACAACGGCGGTGGGGACAGGTAATGGGTCGGCCAACATGCTTCAGCATGTTTTCTGCGTCAGCCTGAGAATTCATTCTCAGGCGACCCCGGCGAACGGCTCCCGGTTACCGCCTGTCGCGCCGCCGCCGAATGAATTCGGCGTCTGGGAGGACAAACACGCTAAAACGTGTTGGGTCGGCCAGAGACCATTACCTGCTCAAATTGTAGACCTTCATTCAGGTCCGGCAACAGAGGCTGCCGATACAGGAGGAACGGATGGACTTTATCGACGGTGGTGTAACGGCTCCGCTCGGCTTCATGGCGGGGGCGGCGGCGGCAGGGCTGCGTCGCGGCGGGGGAGATGACGTGGCGCTGGTGGTCAGCGCGCGCGATTGCGCGGCGGCGGGTCTGTTCACGACGAACGTGGTTAAGGCCGCGCCCGTGCTGCTGGATATGGAAGTGCTGGGGCGCCGGCAGGATGCCGGCGAGACGCCGGCGCTCCGTGCTGTCGTCGCCAATGCGGGCAACGCCAACGCATGCACCGGCCCGGCCGGGCTGGACGCGGCGCGGGGGATGCAGGCCGCGACGGCACAGGTGCTGAGCGCAGCCAGCATACAGCCGGAACAGGTGCTCGTGCTCTCCACCGGCGTGATTGGCGTGCCCCTGCCGCTGGAGAAGGTCGCTGCGGGCATCGCCCAGGCGGCGGCGAGGCTGGACGCGGCCTGCGGCGAGGTGGCGGCGCGGGCCATCATGACCACCGACACGCGCCCCAAGTCGTTCGCCGTGCGCTGCGAGCTGCCCGGCGGCGGGGTGACGCTGGGCGGCATGGCCAAAGGCGCGGGCATGATCCACCCCAACATGGCGACAATGCTCGCCGTGCTGACCACCGACGCGGCGGTCGAGCCGGCGCTGCTGGAGCGGCTGCTGAAGGCGTCGGCGGACCGCAGCTTCAACTGCATCAGCGTGGACGGCGACACGAGCACCAACGACACGGTACTCCTGCTGGCGAACGGCGCCAGCGGCGTGGCGGTGGATAGCCCGGAGGCCGAAGCGGTCTTTGGCGAGGCCCTACTGGCGCTGTGTACGGCGCTGGCCCAGGCTATCGTGCGCGACGGCGAGGGGGCGACGAAGTTCGTCACGGTACAGGTAGAAGGGCTGCCGGACGATGGCGCGGCGAAGCAGGTCGCCAACACCATCGCTACCTCGGCGCTGTTCAAGACGGCTGTGGCGGGCGGCGACCCGAACTGGGGGCGCGTGCTTGCCGCCGCCGGGCGGGCTGGCGTGCCGTTCGAGCCGGACGCCGCCGCGTTGTGGATTGCCGCCAACGACGGGGCGCCGCTGCAGCTTGTCGCGGGCGGCACGCCAACGGATTACAATGAGGATGACGCCGCCGCCATCTTCGCCCAACCCGAGCTGACTGTGCGCCTGCGCCTCGGCGACGGCCCCGGCGCGGCGACGGTCTGGACGACGGATTTGACGCATGAGTATGTGACGATTAACGGTCATTATCGGACGTAATTCGTAGGGGCGGGTTTCAGACCCGCCCGTACCGACGCCCGTACCGTGAAAGGAAGGCCCGTATGTGCCGAAACATCCGCACCCTCTACAACTTCGAGCCGCCCGCCACCGACGACGAGATCCGCGCCGCGGCGCTGCAATACGTGAGAAAGATTAGCGGCTTCAACAAGCCGTCGCAGGCCAACGAAGCGGCCTTCTACGCCGCCGTGGATGCCGTCGCCGCTGCCTCCCGCGAGCTGCTTGCCGCGCTGCAGACGAACGCCCCGCCGAAGGACCGCGAGGTCGAGGCGGCGAAGGCGAAGGCGCGGGCGGCGGAACGTTTTGGCAGGCTGTAAGCCGTAAGCTCTGGCTTACGACTTACAGCTTATCGCTCATAGCTTCCGGAGGATCCCCATGCCCAAACTCTGGGGCGGCCGCTTTGCCGGCGAGACGGACGAACTCGTGGCCCGCTACAACGCCAGCCTGCCTTTCGACGTGCGGCTGGTGGACGAGGATATTGACGGCAGCATCGCCTGGGCGCGGGCGCTGGTCGGCGCGGGCGTGCTCGACGCGAGCGAGGCCGCGCGGCTGGTCGAGGGGCTGGAGGCGGTGCGGGCCGAGTTCGACGCCGGGCAATTTGCCGCCGCGCCGGGCGACGAGGACATCCACACGGCGGTCGAGCGGCGGCTGACGGAGCTGGTCGGGCCGCTGGGCGGGCGGCTGCACACCGGCCGCTCGCGCAACGACCAGGTGGCTACCGATTTCCGCCTGTGGGTAATGCGGGCCTGCGACGCGCTGCTGGGGGAGGTCGCGGCGCTGCAGCGGGCGCTGCTGGCGAGCGCGGAGGCCCACCTGCACCTGCCCATGCCGGGCTACACCCATCTGCAGCAGGCCCAGCCCGTCACCTGGGGCCACTGGGCGCTGAGCCATTTCTGGCCGCTGGAGCGGGACAGGGGGCGGCTGCGGCAGGCGCGGGCGGCAGCCTCGGTCCTGCCGCTGGGCAGCGGCGCGCTCGCCGGCTCCGGCTTCCCGGTGGACCGCGCGGCGCTGGCGGCGGCGCTCGGCTTCGACCGCGTGGCGCCCAACTCTATCGACGCCGTGGCCGACCGCGACTTTGCCGCCGATTTCCTCTATGCGTGCGCGATGACCGGCATCCACCTGGCCCGGCTGAGCGAGCAGTTGATTCTGTTCAGCAGCGCCGAGTTCGGCTTCGTGGCCCTGCCCGACGCCTATAGCACCGGCTCCAGCCTGATGCCGCAGAAGAAGAACCCCGACACGCTGGAGCTGACGCGGGGCAAGGCCGGCCGGCTGCTCGGCCACCTGACCGGGCTGCTGGCGACGCTGAAGGGGCTGCCCAGCGCCTACGATAAGGACCTGCAGGAGGATAAGGAGCCGGTCTTCGACGCCGCCGATACGCTCACGCTGGCGCTGCCGGTGATGGCCGGGCTGATCGGCGCGCTGGAGGTCCGGCCGGAGCGCATGCGGGCGGCGCTGGCCCAGGCGGGCGGCGGGCTGTTCGCCACCGACGTGGCCGATTATCTGGTCGAGCGGGGCGTGCCGTTCCGCGAGGCCCACGCGCTGGTCGGGCGGGCGGTGCGCCGGGCCGAAGCGCTGGGCGTGGGGCTGGACGCGCTGCCCCCGGCCGAGTGGCAGGCGATCCACCCGCTGCTGGGCGGCGATCTGTCCGCGCTGTTCGACGTGCGGGCGGCGCTGGGCCGCCGCCGGGCTGAAGGGGGCACGGCGCCGGAAGCGCTGGCGAGGCAGGTGGCGAGGGCGAAGGAGCAATTAGCCGTTAGCTAATGGCTAGCGGCTATTGGCTTTCTGCAGCAGGTTGGGTTTTAACCGGACGACTTCCTTACCATTTGCTTAACGCCGCGCGCGGCGGCGCTTGACAGCCGGATCGGGCGGCCTCTAGAATGGAAGGTTCTGTCGTGAAAGGCAAAGGAGGCCAGAACCCATGACTGCTGATGAGATGAGCCGTTTCATCACCGAGCGTTTTGCCGGCGTGGATGTCGTCGTCAACGCCGACAACAGCTTCTACTTCTATAACCCCGACCCCAACGTGGAGCCTGACCATATGTTCCCGTTCGTCACGCTCATGGTCAACGACGTGAACGACGACTACTCCGACCTCGACCGGCCCGGCGCTTACCGGCTGAACATCGGCGTGAGCAAGGAGACGTTCCAGTCGCTCTTTGGCGAGCTGCGCGGGGCGTCGGCGCGGGACAGCGCGAAACGCGGCGATTTCGACTATACTGCGCCGGACCAGCTGATGCCGCATCCGGTTTATGGCATGATGTACTGGCTCTGCGTGGTCAACCCCGGCGAGGCGACGTTCGAGGAGCAGGTCCTGCCGCTGCTGGAAGAGGCGTATGGCATGGCGGTGAGGAAGAAGAGCGGTTAGCTGTTAGCCGTTAGCCTTTAGCTAAAGGCTAACGGCTCATGCCTCACGGCTGCTCGTAATACTTGCCGGCGTTGGCGGCGATCACCTTCACGAACTTCTCGTCGGCGAAGCAGTAGCCCCAGTCTTCGCCCGGCTCGAATGACTTGATGACCGGGTGGCCGGTCTCGTAATAATGCTTCGTCGCGTGGCGGTTCTTCGAGTTGTCACAGCAGCCGACGTGCCCGCAGGTGGTGCAGAGCCGCAGATGGAACCATTCGTCGCCCATCTCCAGACATTCCTCGCAGCCGTTGGTACGCGGCGTCACCTCGTCAACGTCGGCCAGGTGTACGCACGGGCGGCGCCTGTTATCATCTCCAGTAGCCATCGGCGCTCCTTTTTCCTCTCACAGCATCAAACGGGACGATGGCGCAGAGTGTATCAGGTTAAGCGCCGCCTTCGCAACAGGCGGTAGGGTGGGAGCTGTAAGCAGTTAGCTGTAAGCTATAAGCCGTAAGCTTACGGCTCTTTTTTCACGTCCCGTTGACCGCTCGATGCCGTATAATAGTGGCGAACAAATGTTCCAAGAAGAAGGGGTCGAGCCAACGATGGACGAAGGCAACGCAGACGTGTTGGCGCGGCTGAAGGGGCCGGCGCTGGCGATTTTTATGGCCGTGGCGCGCGACGTTGAGCCGTCGCCGGACGAGCTGCAGACGATAACCGGGTGGGGACGGGGAGCGACCTACGCGGCGCTGCGCCGGCTGGCGAAAGCCGGTTGGATCGCCCGCAGCCGTCGCGGCACGTGGCGCCTGACGGCAGCCGGCCGCGTCGCCTGGTGGGAGCTGGTGGGCGGGCGGGGGGCAGGGGCGGGGAGCGTGCCAGATGATGGCACGGATATCCACAGGGGCGAAGCGGCCGTGACAGATGATGGCACGGATATCCACAGGCAGTGGACGGCCGTGCCAGATGGTGACACGGATATCCACAGGCAGTGGACGGCCGTGCCAGATGGTGACACGGACGGCGGGCGCTCCGTGACACGAAATGTCACGGATATCCACAGGGGCGAAGCAGCCATGACAGATAGTGGCACGGATATCCACAGGGAGTGGATAAGCGTGACAGATTATGGCACGGGGCGGCAACGGTCCGTGACACGAAATGGCACGGCGCAGTCGAGAGGCGTGACACGAAATGGCACGGGGCCGCCTCATGATCATGATCATGATGATGATCAAGGGGATGATGATTCAAATCCTCAAATCATCATCAAGGCGCTGAAGGCGATAAAGTTCGATCACCCGGAGCCGTGGCTGCGCCGGGTTGACCGGCGGCTGGTAATGCCCTGGGTGCGCTATCTCCAGCAGAATCCGGGCAAGCACCGCAGTCCGGCGGGCTATCTGCGCGAGTGCGTCGAGAACGGCGACCTGCCGCATGAGCGCCGGAGCCGGCGGCGAGTGCGCGACCCCTGCCCGGCGTGCGGGCGCAGCTACTGGAGCGATACCGGCGATTGCCTCGTCTGCGCCGGGGTGATTAAGTGCTGATAGGCGTAAGCTGTTAGCGGTCAGCCATCAGCCAAAGGCCAGGAGCTAACGGCTAATGGCTAATAGCTCCCGGCTATCTCTTTCGCCAGCGCCGCTTTGCGCGGCTCGGGCAGCCAGGAGGCGGCGACGGCGTTGAGCGCGAGCTGGCGAAGCTCGGCCGGCGTGAAGCCGTGGACTTCCGCCAGCCCGGCGTACTCCTCGGCCAGGGAGTTGTTGAACATGGCCGGGTCGTCGGTGTTCACCGTCACCAGGATGCCGTGGTCGAAATAGCGGCGGATGGGGTGCGCGGCGAGGTCCGGCACGACGCCGGTGCGCACGTTGGAGAGCGGGCACATCTCCAGGGGGATCTGCTGCTCGGCGAGGTAGTCGAGCAGGGCAGGGTCCTCGTAGGCGCGGGTGCCGTGGCCGATGCGCCCGGCCTGCAGGCTGCGCAGCGCGCCCCAAATGCTCTCCGCGCCGGCAGCCTCGCCGGCGTGGGCCGTCGTCTGCAGCCCGAGCTTGCGCGCCTGCTCGAAGACCGGTGCGAACGGCTCCGGCGGGAAGGCGTGTTCGCTGCCGCCGAGGCCAATGCCGACGACGCCCTGGTCGCGGACCTCGGCGACGGCGGCGAGGGTGCGGGCGGCTTCGGCGGGGCCGCTGTCGCGCACGACGTCGGGGACGAGGGCGACTTCGACTTCGGGCACGCGCTGCAGCCCACTTCGTATAGCGACAGTAAGCGCCTGTGGGGTGAGGCCAAAGCGGGCGAAGTCGGGCGGCGAGTAGAACATCTCGACGTAGCGCACGTGCTGCCGGGCGAGGTCGCGGGCGACGGCGGTGGCGATGAAGGTGAAATCCTCCAGCTCGCGCAGGAAGCCGTTCTTCCAGATCCACGTCTTGATGAAGTGGGGGAAGTCGCGGTAGGTGAACTGGCGGCGCAGAGTATCGAGCGAGGGCACAGCCGCGTCGCCGCCGTACTTCTGGACGAGCTGCCACAGCGCCCGGTAGGGGATCGCGCCCTCCAGGTGGAGGTGGAGTTCGACTTTGGGGAGGTTGTCGTAGGGTGTGGTCATCGGTGCTCCTTGTGGTGCAGGACGTGCCCGTATTCTATCACGCGGGCGGGGGCGGGCATCTTTTGAACTGTGATTTTGGTGATGGGGATGATTGGCTATGTTTTCTGCGGTATACGGGGCATTTCCGCGGAGCACCGTTGTTGTAGAGCGATTTTCCCAAATCGCTCCCCCACGCGGGGGCGCGCGCGAGTTTGAAAAATCGCGCTACAACGGTTGGCGCCCCCGGCCCAATCATAGTCAATCAAGGAATCAGACGAATCACAGTTCAGACGGTGCGGGCTGGAAGCTGCCTGCCAGAATGGCAGGCGCGATCCGGTATATACCCTACAATTGTGCCCTGTGTTATGCCGCGATATATAGAGATGGGCAGCGGGTTGCGCTATCGTATGGGCAGGTGACCGGTCGTGCTGCGGCGTATTGCCCAGGTTCTGGCGCCGGCGGCAGGCCGGTCACCACCTGTATGAGGGGCATTTGTGGGCGGATGGGCCGGTTGAGGCTATGATTACGCCGATTCAGCCGTCGAGGTAATCCAGAGCTATGGAACTACGCTATTATCTGAACCTGTTTCGGCGCTATGCCTGGATGCTGGCGCTGGCGCTCGTGCTCGGTGGGGGCGCGGCGCTGCTTTTCAGCTCCCTGCAGACCCCCGTCTATGAAGGCGTCACCTGGGCCATCGTCGTCACGCCGCAGCGCTCGGGCATGGCCGCGTCCAGCGACGTGAGCACGCTGGAACTGCTCGAGACCTACGTCAACATGAGCACCCGGCGGCCCGTGCTGGAGGCGGTCAGCCGCGAGGTGGGCTTCGAGGTGACCGAAGACGACGTGAGCGCGACCCGCGTCACCGGCACGCGGATGATCGAAGTGAAGGCGCGGGCGCCGAGCGCCGAGCTGGCGGCTCGCATGGCGACTGCCCTGGTCAACGCCATGTCCACCGAAAACGAGCTGCTGCAGACGGCGGAATACGCGACGACCGAGGCGGCGCTGGAAGAGCAGCTCGCGCAGGTGGAGGCGCAGATCGAGTCGCTCCAGGCCGGCATCTCCGAGCGCGTGGCGACGGAGATTGGCGAGGCCACGGCGGAGCAGGAAGCGCTGCTCGCGGAGATTGAGGCGCTGCAGACCGAGGTGTTTGCGCTGGAGCAGGAAGTTAACGCGCTGCTGGCTCCCCA
>Ga0123328_1001776_pt1 | contig 20458 bp, 15 predicted proteins | sample BioC12SIPDNA_2_FD_89702 | JGI IMG/M metagenome (GOLD analysis project Ga0123328, IMG submission 89702) | Anaerobic biogas reactor microbial communites from Washington, USA - Biogas_R1_A C12 SIP DNA | ecosystem: Engineered > Bioreactor > Anaerobic > Unclassified | place: Washington, USA...
AAAAATCCCAAGGCAGTTTACCAGCGCGGTTATGGTGGTAAAGGCCATGATAAAGCAGGCGAACACAATGACCCAGCCATAGTGTATTTGTTTCAGTTTCTGCATGTTGTCTCCTCAAGTCTTTCTAGAGATGTTGGTTCCGCATGGCGCGAAGAATTGGCGGATGATCTCCGCCGATTCTTTTCAGGGGCTGCCGGACCTGCTTTACAACCGATGAGCCGGCAGATTACTCCCCTTTAAACTGAGGCTTCCGCTTTTCCAGAAAGGCCGAGGTGCCCTCCAGTTTATCCTTGCTGTCGAACAGTATCGCCAGGGCCAGGCTCTCCATGGTGCACCCGGTGGCAGGATCGGTGTACATGGATGCGTTGATGACTTTTTTCCCGACGTTGAGGGCAATGGGACCGCGCAGCACCATTTTCCCCGCAAGCTTTTTGGCTTCTTTCATAAGGTTTTCCAGCGGAAGGGCTTTCATTGCGATCCCGTACTGAACCGCTTCCTGTGCCGAAAGGGTCCTCCCTCCGAGGATCATGTCCTTGGCAATGCCCACTCCGGCGATGCGGGAAAGCCGCTGCGTACCGCCGGCGCCCGGTATGAAGCCCAGGCCGGTCTCCGGCAGGCCCAGCATGGCATTCTCGGCCACAAGGCGGATGTCGCAGGCAAGGGCCAGCTCGAACCCGCCCCCAAACGCATAGCCGTTTATGGCGGCAATAATAGGCTTGCTGCAGTTTTCAAGGGCGGCCAGACTGATTCTCAGTTTACTCTGAAGACTTTTTACACCGCTCTGCGCCCGGACGGCGTTGAGATCCGCGCCGGCTATAAAGGCCTTGTCCCCTGCTCCCGTAATAACAGCCACGCGCAGATGCTCCGCGCTTTCCAGATACTCCACAAAATGAATCACGTCGATGTTGCTGTCAATGTTCATTGCGTTCATGATTTCAGGCCGGTTGGACGTAAAAACCGCCACGGGTCCTTCCTCTTCCAGAAGGAAATTTTTGAATGTCGGCACTGTAGGCATCCTATACTCCCCCTTATTGATATTTGCCGCTGCAGGGCTTGTGTCATTCGCATTTTATCCGATTATATCGTCCCTGTTTTGGCGCCGCTACGGTTCGAAGTACAAACTTGCCTCCGCAAATCGCCGCGCAGGGTGGTCAATCTGCACAGCGCAGACCCTTTGAAAAAGTGCGGATGATTGCCGCGGGAGCAACTGTCAGAATACTTGCAGCAACAGCAGCGTCAAGGCAAATCAAAAGGGCTTGCCGCCTGCTATTCGCAGGCAGCAAGCCCTCAGGGCTGCTCTATGAAACCACTGGTTAACTTTTGGAGGGGCTTCCCGTTCCGCTGCTTCCGGGTGTTTTATATCCTTCTGCGTTTGTCCCGCAGGAATAACTATCCGCGGTACTCCTCCGCCAGCCTGCGGAAGGCAGGCAGGGCGCTGCGCACCCGCTCGGTGGGCACGCAGTAGGCGATGCGCACATGGCCGGGCGCGCCGAAGCTGTCGCCGGGCACCAGCAGAAGCTCGTGCTTTTTGGCTTTTTCGCTGAACGCACGGGCATCGGGCTCCAGCGACCGGGGGAAGAGATAAAACGCGCCGCCCGGCTCCACACAGTGGTACCCCATCTCCCGCAGGGCGCTTACCAGCAGGTCGCGGTTGTCCTTGTAGACCGCCAGATCGGAGGTTTGTCCGGCGCAGGCGGCGGCCACCTTCTGGAACAGGCTGGGGGCGCACACATAGCCCAGACTGCGCCCGGCACCGCACACGGCGGCGTATACCAGCGGCGCGTCGGCGGCCTGGGGGGGGACCAGCACATAGCCGATGCGCTCGCCGGGGAGGGAGAGGGATTTGCTGAAGGAATAGCACACCAGCGTGTTGTCGTAATAATCGGGCAGCCAGGGCAGCGCTCTTCCCGTGAAATTCAGCTCCCGGTACGGCTCGTCGGAAATCAGCCAGATGGGATGCCCGTACCGATCGGACTTGCGCTTCAGCACCTCGGCCAGCCGTTCAACGGTACCGGCGGAATAGACCACCCCGGAAGGGTTGTTGGGGGAATTGACCAGCACGCCCTTGGTATGCTCATCCATGACGGCCTCCAGCGCGTCAAAGTCGATTTGAAACCCTTCGGTTTCGGGCGGCACCATGACCATCCGGGCGCCCGCGCCCTCGATAAACACCTTGTATTCCGGGAAAAACGGGGCGATGACCACAAAGGCATCGCCGGGACAGGCGAGCGCGTGCAGGCAGCAGCACAGGCCCGCAGCCGCGCCCGCCGTAAGATAGAAGCTGTCCCCCGTGTAACCGGTGCCGAACCGGCGGTTTAAGTCTCCCGCAAGCTCCTCGCGGGCACCCGCGTCCCCCTGGGCGCTGGTATAGCCGTGGAGGCTCACGGCGTTTTCCTCCCGCAGAAGGCGCATGGCGGTCTGGTTGACGCAGTCGGGCGGGGCCACGCTGGGATTGCCCAGAGAAAAGTCAAAGACGTTCTCCGCCCCAAGGGCCGCGACGCGGCTCTTTCCGTATTCAAACAGCTCGCGGATCTCTGACCGGGCGGTGCCAAGGGCCACCATTCGTTCCGACAGACGGTTCATGTACTTCCCTGCTTTCCGTAACAAAATAGATTTTATCATTTTACCACCGCAGCGCAAAAAAGAAAAGGGCAAACTTCTTCACCATGCGTTAGCACTCTATCTCTTTGAGTGCTAACGTTTACAATTTAGACATATTTGAACGTATATTTGTTCACGGGCGGCACTTATACTAGAGAAAAAACCATGTTTTAGGAGGGAGCGAACCTCATGAATATGCAGAAATTTACCCAAAAATCTCTGGAGGCCGTTGAGCGTGCCCAGAGCATTGCCGTGGAATACGGCAACCAGCAGATTGAGCAGGCCCATCTGCTCTATGCCCTGCTGGAGCAGGAGGGAGGCCTCATCCCGCAGCTGCTCGCCAATATGGGTGTGACGGTGGCCGACGTTGCGGCGGCGGTGCAAACCGAGCTTTCCAGGCTGCCCCGCGTATCCGGCTCCGGCCGGGAGGCGGGCAAGGTCTACATTGCCGCCGAGGTGGATAAAGCGCTGCGTCTGGCCGAGTCTGCCGCAGCTTCCATGAAGGACGAGTACATCTCGGTGGAGCATCTGTTTCTGGCCCTTATCGACGCCGCCGGCCGTTCTCTCCAGCCGCTGTTTCAAACCTACCGCATTACCAGGGAAGGCGTGCTCCGGGCCCTGTCCGCCGTACGGGGCAGCCAGCGGGTCACTTCGGACAGCCCGGAGGGGACCTACGACGCCCTGAAAAAGTACGGCGCCGACCTGGTGGAGCGGGCGCGGGGCAACAAGCTGGACCCCGTCATCGGGCGGGACGATGAAATCCGCAACGTCATCCGCATCCTCTCCCGCAAGACCAAGAACAATCCGGTGCTCATCGGCGAGCCCGGCGTGGGCAAGACCGCCATTGCCGATGGGCTGGCCCAGCGCATCGTCAAAGGAGACGTGCCCCTCTCCCTCAAGGACAAGACCATCTTCGCGCTGGATATGGGCGCACTCATTGCCGGCGCCAAATACCGGGGCGAGTTTGAGGAGCGCCTGAAGGCGGTGCTGGGCGAGGTCAAAAAGTCGGAGGGGCGCATCATCCTGTTTATCGACGAGCTGCACACCATCGTGGGCGCGGGCAAAACTGAGGGCGCCATGGACGCGGGCAATCTGCTCAAACCCATGCTGGCCCGGGGCGAGCTGCACTGCATCGGGGCCACCACGCTCAACGAATACCGCCGGTATATTGAAAAGGATGCGGCGCTGGAGCGGCGCTTCCAGCCCGTCATGGTAAACGAGCCGTCCGTCGAGGACACCGTTGCCATCCTGCGGGGGCTCAAGGAGCGCTACGAGGTGTATCACGGCGTCAAGATTCAGGACGGCGCCATCCTTGCCGCCGCCGCCCTTTCCAACCGCTACATTACCGACCGCTTCCTGCCCGACAAGGCCATTGACCTGATCGACGAGGCGTGCGCCATGATCCGCACGGAAATCGATTCCATGCCCACCGAGCTGGACGTGATCGGCCGCAGGATCATCCAGTACGAGATTGAGGAGGCCGCCCTCAAAAAGGAGACCGACGCCCTCTCCAGGGAACATCTGGCGGACATCCAAAAGGAGCTGGCCGAGATGCGGGAGGAATTTAAGGCCAAGCGTGCCCAGTGGGAAAATGAAAAGAGCTCCATCGGCAAGGTGCAGAGGCTGCGGGAGGAGCTGGAAGCGCTCAACGCCCGGATGGAGCGGGCGGAGCGGGAATACGACCTCAATAAGGCCGCCGAGCTGAAATACGGCAGAATTCCGGAGGTCAAAAAAGCACTGGAGGCGGAGGAGAGCGCCGCAGCCCAGGGCAGACGCAACACCCTGCTGCGGGACAAGGTGACCGAGGAGGAGATCGCCCGCATCATCGAGCGGTGGACCGGCATTCCGGTGGCGCGGCTCATGGCGGGCGAGCGGGAAAAGCTGCTGCACCTGGAGGATATCCTCCACAAACGCGTGGTGGGGCAGGACGAAGCAGTGCGCCTGGTGTCCGAGGCCATTTTGCGCTCCCGGGCGGGCATTGCCGACCCCGGCAGGCCCATCGGCTCCTTCCTGTTTCTGGGCCCCACCGGTGTGGGCAAGACCGAGCTGGCCAAAACCCTGGCCGAGACCCTGTTCGACAGCGAGAAGAATCTGGTGCGCATCGACATGAGCGAGTATATGGAAAAATTCTCCGTGTCCCGCCTCATCGGCGCTCCTCCGGGCTACGTGGGCTACGAGGAGGGCGGCCAGCTCACCGAGGCGGTGCGGCGCAAGCCCTACTCGGTGGTGCTCTTCGACGAGGTGGAAAAGGCCCACCCCGACGTGTACAACGTCTTGCTGCAGGTGCTGGACGACGGCCGGATTACCGACAGCCAGGGCCGGATGGTGGATTTCAAGAACACCATCCTCATCCTCACCTCCAACCTGGGCTCCCAGTATCTGCTGGAGGGCATCGACGCCGGTGGCAATATCTCCGATGAGGCGAGGGCGCAGGTGGAATCGCTGCTGCGGCGCACCTTCCGCCCGGAATTCTTGAACCGTCTGGACGAGATCGTCTTCTACAAGCCGCTGACCAGGGAGAACCTCGACCATATCGTCAGCCTGCTCATGGACGACCTCAACCGCCGGCTGGCGGACAAAGGGCTCGCCGTAACGCTTACCGACGCGGCCAGAGCCCATATCGTAAGCGGCGGATATGATCCGCTGTACGGCGCGCGCCCCCTGCGCCGCTTTGTGCAGCATACCGTGGAAACCCTCATCGGGCGCAAAATCATTGCCGATGAGCTGCAGCACCGCTCGCTCACCGTGGATTACAGGAACGGGGAGCTTGTGGTAAGCTGACGCAGAAACCCCCAAAGGCATGCTCCGGGCCGCCTGATCCGGCGGTTCGGGGCATGCCTCGCAGAATCCGGTGCGGCGAAATTGGAAATTTAGATTGACAGCGGGGGCATCCGTGATTATAATGCTATCAGCAGAAGGAAAGGCCGGAAGGCTGTTTTTATTACCCGTTTAATTTAGCGCTTAAAAGTGCTAAAGTAAAGTTTCAGGAGGTATCACAATGAAAAGAATGTCGAAACTGCTCCCGCTCCTGCTGGCGGCAGCTATGCTCCTGGCGCTGGCCGCCTGCGGCGGCGCCACAGGCGGAAGCTCCCCCGCCCCCACCGCAACACCCGCCGCAGAACCCTTCAAGGTGGGCATCATCAAAATGATGGACCATACCGCGCTCAACGACGCTGAAGAGGGCTTTGTCGCCGCGCTCCGGGACAACGGCCTGGTGGACGGGGAGAATCTGATTGTCGATTACAAAAACGCCAATGCCGACTCCAACAACTATACCACCATTGCCGATCAGTTTGTGATGGACAAAAAGGACCTGGTGCTGGCCATTGCCACCCCGGCCGCTCAGGCCATGGCCGCCAAAACCGCCGATATCCCCATACTGGCCACCGCCGTGACCAGCTTTACCGAAGCCGGCCTGGTGGATTCCGACGAGGCGCCCGGCGGCAATGTATCGGGCACCACCGACATGAACCCCATTGCCGAGCAGCTGGATCTGATGTTCAGGCTCTGCCCCGATACCGCGATAGTGGGCTTTTTGTACTGCACTTCCGAGGATAACTCCCGGCTGCAGGTGGCCATCGCCAAGGAAATTCTGGACGAAAAGGGCATCGCGTATGTGGAACGCACCGTCTCCAACCAAAATGAGGTTCAGCAGGCTACGGCTTCCATCGTCACCGAGTGCGACGCCGTCTATGTCCCCACCGACAACACCTTCTCCGCCTCCATGCCTCTGGTGCAGGAAATCTCCGTGGAAGCAGGCATTCCCGTCATCTGCGGGGAAAACGGTATGGCGGAGTCGGGCGGTCTGGCCAGCCTGGGCCTGACCTATTACGACCTGGGCTATCAGACCGGCCTGATGGCGGTGGAAATTCTGCAAAACGGCGCCGATATCTCCACCATGCCGGTCACCGGCGCGTCCAACTTCGAGTACTATATCAACGGGCCGGTGGCCGAGGCGCTTGGCCTTGAGATCCCCGCCGACCTGCAGGAATTTATACGGATACCGGAAGCCTGATCCTTTACCGGGTACAACCGCCGGGCAGGGAAGGTGCGTGTCTTCCCTGCCCAAAAGCAAAGGGTGGCAACCCTGTTTGCCATTCTTTGCTTCGTTTTTGCAGACAGCATACTATGGCTGAAAAAGGGGAAAGATCTGATTTGTTATGAGTATTCTGCTGAGCGCGATCTCACTGGGACTGCTGTGGGCGGTCATGGTAATCGGTGTCTACCTCACCTACCGCATTCTGGATGTGGCTGACCTGTCGGTGGAGGGCACGCTGCCGTTGGGCGCCGCGGTGGCGGCGCGGCTGATTTCCGGGGGGATAAACCCCTGGGCCGCTACGGCGTGCGCCCTGCTCTCCGGCCTCGCCGGCGGTCTGGTCACCGGCCTTCTCCACACCAAGCTGAAAATTCCGGCGCTGCTGTCCGGTATCCTCACCATGCTGGCCATGTGGTCGGTGAACCTGCGGGTGATGGGCGGCAGCTTGGGGCGCTCCAATACGCCTCTTCTGCGGGTGGATACCGTCTACACCGCGCTGGGAAGCATGGGACTCGGCAAGGCATACGCCTCCCTCGTCGTGGGGTGTCTCTCTGTGCTGGCCGTCGCCCTCATCATCTACTGGTTCTTCGGCACCGAGCTGGGCGCCGCCATCCGGGCCACGGGCAGCAACCCCAACATGGTGCGGGCACAGGGAGTGGACACCAGCGTCATGATCATTCTGGGTCTGATGATTTCCAACGGCCTGGTCAGCCTGTCCGGCGCCCTCATTGCCCAGTACCAGGGCTTTTCCGATATCCAGATGGGCGTGGGCTCCATCGTGATCGGCCTGGCCTCCCTCATCATCGGCGAGGTGCTCTTCGGCACCCGCTCCTTCAAAAACTCCCTTATTTCGGTCATTCTGGGCGCCGTGGTCTACCGCATCATCATCGCCCTGGTACTCAAGGCGGGTATGAACCCCAACGATCTCAAGCTCTTTACCGCCATTACCGTGGCCGTCTGCCTGTCCATGCCCATGTTCCAGTCCTATCTGGGCACCTTGCAGAAATCGGCCCGGGCGCCCGGAAAGGAGCGGGTGTGATATGCTGAATGTCAACGGTGTTTTCAAAACCTTCAACCCCGGCACGGTCAACGAGAAGGCCGCCCTGCGCGGGGTCAGTCTCCATCTGGATCCGGGAGAGTTTGTCACCGTCATCGGCGGCAACGGGGCGGGCAAATCCACCCTCTTAAACGCCGTGGCCGGTGTGTACGGCGTGGATTCCGGTTCCATCTCCATCGACGGCGTGGACGTCACCCGCCTGCCGGAGTATCGGCGCGCGCGATATATCGGCAGGGTATTCCAGGACCCCATGATGGGGACGGCGGCCAATATGGGCATTGAGGAAAATCTGGCCCTGGCCCTGCGCCGGGGCAAAGCCCGCGGCCTGCGCTGGGGAATTACCCCAAAGGAGCGCACCCAGTATGTGAGGCTCCTCAAAACCCTGGATCTGGGGCTGGAGGACCGCCTGACCACCAAGGTGGGCCTGCTGTCGGGCGGCCAGCGGCAGGCCATCACCCTGCTCATGGCCACGCTGGAAAAACCGAAGCTGCTCCTTCTGGACGAGCACACCGCCGCCCTGGACCCCAAAACGGCGGCCAGGGTGCTCTATCTGTCGGATAAGCTGGTGGCGGATAACAGCATCACCACCCTCATGGTCACCCACAACATGCGCGACGCCATTGCCCACGGCAACCGCCTCATCATGATGTACGACGGCAAAATCGCGATTGATGTTTCGGGCGGGGAGAAGAAAAAGCTCACCGTGGAGAGCCTGCTGGCCCAGTTTGAACAGGTCAGCGGCAGCGATGAGGCGGACGACAAGCTGCTGCTGTCGAAATAACAACGGGTTACTCTCAAAAAAACGACTGCCTGTCGGCAAGACAGGCAGTTTTCTTTTTCCGCAGGGAAGGGAGGGCCCGGCCTTCTGCGGGGGGGGGTGCCTAGGAGGAAGCTTCTGCAAAAAACTCCTCATGGGAGAAGAGCGCGTTGAGCACATCCAGCAGCGCGTTGGCCGAGAGATGTTCGGGCAGATCCAGCCTTTTGAGCAGCTCCCGGCGGCGCGTATCGCTGCCCGGCCTGCCCGACAGGCCCAGGGCGTAGAGATCGGCCTTGGTAATGGGCCGGCGGCCCTCCCGCTCCCGGGTCCCTTCCTCCAGAACGGTGGCGCCCGCCCGGCGCAGGGCGCGCTCCAGCACTACAGGGTCCATACCCTCCACCCCCAGCTTGCCCTCCCGGCCGCCCCTGCGCTTGCGTCGCTCTTTTCCGAACACGTCGGGAATATAGGCGTGCCGGACCTGCCCGGGGGGGAGGGCGCCCTTTAAATAGCTGCGAATGACAAACCCTGCGCCGTCGGCGTCGGTGAGCACGATGAGCCCCCGTTTTTGAGCCAGACGGCGCAGAAGAGCCAGGCGCTGCCCGTCGCTGAAAATCCCAAAGCCGGCAGTCTCCACGATCACCGCGTCCACCAGCTGGGACAGGGTGTTTTTATCGTAGCGCCCCTCCACCACAATAGCCTCCCGGATGCGCAGCACGGTCACACCGTCCTTTCCTGAGCCAGCTCCAAAAGCAGGGAGACCAGCAGCTGTTTGGCGTCGGCGCCGGTGACCGATTTCATGGCCAGATCGGTCTGGGCGCAGCGGATGACCGCATTGCGGCACCAGGGCAGGGAGAAGCGCCGGGCCGCGTCCATCAGCTTTTCGGCGGGATAGGCCGAGCGCATGGACCACAGCTCGGCCACATAGCCCGCTTTCTTCCCGTACTCCAGCGCCAGGCGTGCGCTGTACAGCTGACGGAAGTGTTTGCCCATCGCGGCAAGCAGCTTGATGGGCGGCTCCTGCATCTGCAAAAGCTCCCCCAGCACCGCCGCCGCCCTGTCAAAGTCGTTCCGGGCAATGGCGTCGGTCATCTGGAACACCACGGCGTCCAGCTGGGCAACGGCCACCGCGTCGATATCCTCGCGGGTCACCCGCCTGCCTTTGGCGTAAGCCCCGATTTTCCCGATCTCGGAAATAAGACCGTTCATCAGGTCTCCGCACAAAAAAATGAGATACTGCGCGTCCCGGGAGTCGATCTCGCGGTCCAGGGCCCGGAAGCGGCGATGAATCCAGTCCACCAGATCCCCCTGTTCCTGCCGCTGGAATTTCACCACGCTGCCATGCTCCTTGATGGCGGCGGCCAGCCTGGTGCGGGCGTCCGGCCTGTATTCTATCACGTCATAGACAAACACCAGACAGCAGTAATCGGGCAGCTGTGAAAGGAGAGCGGTCAGCGCATCCCGGGTGTCGGCAGGCGCTTTATAGAGGTCGTAGTCACTCACCACCACCATGGTGCGCCCGCTCATCATGGGCAGCGTGTCGACGGCATGGCTCAGGGTGCTCACATTCAGGTCCCTGCCCTGAAAGATGTGGCAGTTAAACTGCTCCATTCCCGCCGGCAGGAGCATTTTTTTCATCCGGCCCAGATAATGGTCCCGCAGGTATGCCTCCTCCCCGCAGAAAATGTAGAGACGGCCGATGCTCCCCGATGCCAGATCCTTTTTGAATGTTTGATAACCCGTGCGGTCCGCTTTGGATTTGGGCGGCATTCCGATCTCTCCTTTCGGTTCAGGGCACGGTAACGGTCACGGTCCCGTGCACATCGGTACGGTAGATCTCCACTGCGCTGCGGGCAAAGCGCGCCAGGGTTTCTTCGGCGGGATGCCCGTAGGAGTTGCTGCCCACCGAGATGACCGTCAGCTCCGGGGTGACCTGCTGCAGAAGCTGCTCCGAATTGGAGTATTTTGAGCCGTGGTGGCCCGCTATCAGCAGCTCGATATCGGGCAGCTCGGCATACCGCAGAAGCCTGGCCTCTATCGGGGCGCTCATATCGCCGGTGATGAGCAGGTCAAAGTCCCCTGCCGAACAGACAACCGACAGCCCCCGCTCGTTTTCTCCCGCTCCGCCCAAAGGCGGGTAGAGGGTGATTATGGCTCCGCTGAGGGGGATTTTCTCAACTGCGGCAACAGGCACAATCGCGGCGCCCTCTGCGCGGGCCAGCGTCTCAGCGTGCCTGCCCGCATCGTCCTCCGGCTCCGGCATGGCTACCGCGCACACGGCCAGCCGCTCCATGAGCTGCTCCACCCCGCTCACGTGGTCGGCGTGGAAATGGGTGAGCACCAGCAGATCCAGACTGCCGCAGCCCAGGCCCTGCAGATAGTCGGCGGCCACATCGCCGGCATTTACAGGTCCGTTTCCGCCGCAGTCCACCAGCGCCGTGTACCCGCCCGCGTGGATGACAATGCTCTGCCCCTGCCCCACATCCAGTACCGATACCGCCAGATTGCCGCCGGTCACCGTGAGCCTGGTAAACAGGACGGCGGCGCACAGCACCGCGGTCACGGCGCCGGCGGGAACAAACCACCTCGTTTTCCCGCGCCGGAACAGGCACAGGCACAAAACGGCGTAGGCAAAGAGCAGCCACAGGGCGTAATAGACCGAGGAGAGCGTGACGGCGGCAAAGGGGATTTTGCTCAGAGCGAAAACCAGCCGCCGGAGAAAGAAAACGGGCAGGGCCGCGGGCCAGGCAAGAACGCTGCCCACCCCGGGGAGTGCAATCCCCGTGAGGGCAGCGGCAAGTCCGGCGATGAAGGCGGCGGTGACCGCCGGAAGCGCCAGCAGGTTGGATAGCGGCGCGATGAGAGAGACGGTGCCGAAATAGTAGGCGCTCAGAGGGGTGGTGAGCACCATGGCTCCCAGGGTGGTGCTCAGGATACCCAGGGCACATCGCAGCGCGCCTGCAAACCGCATCCCCCGGGGCAGTCTGCCTGTCCACCGGTCATAGAGCGCGGGGGCAAACAGGTATATGCCCGCCACCGCCGCAAAGGAGAGCTGCAGGCCAATATGGGCGGCAGCCCGGGGATTGTGGAGCAGAAGCAGCGCCAGAACGGCGGACAGCGCGGTAGGGGGGTCCTCCTCCCGTCCCAGCAGCGGCGCTGCCTGCAGACAGGCGCACTGAAACGCGGCCCGCAGCGCCGACGGGCTGTTGCCCGTTACCGCCGCGAAAAAAAAGACAGTCCCAATGACGGCGGCGGCCGACGCCCGGCGGTGCCGCCGGCCGGGCAGCACCCGGAACAGTCCGGCCAGAAAAGAGATGTGCAGTCCCGACACCGCCACCACATGGGCAAGCCCCGTACGCCGCAGCGCGGCGTAGAGGGAGTCGTCCAGCTCCGCTTTATCTCCTGTAATGAGCGCGGCGGTGAGGGGTGCGGCATCCGGCGGAACCTGTTTCTCCACGCGCTCCCTGAGCACTTTGGCCGCCAGCCGGGGCCAGTACCGCAGCGGGATATTCGGAGCGGGCGCCACCGTCATCTCGCCGTAGGCGGTGCACAGCAGATAGACGCCCCTGGCGGTGTAATAGGTGACCCCGGCTCCGCCGGCGGTACGCCCGGCCAGACGGCAGGCGGCGATGACCGACAGGCTGTCGCCCGGCTTGAGGGCTGCGGCGGCCCCGCCGGCGTAGAGTAACGCCCTGACATCCGGCCGTCCTTCCGGATGCACGCGCACCTCGGCCGCATAGCCGTATTCTGTCGCCCGGGGCCAGTCGTGCACCGTGGCCCTCACAACGACGGTGCGCCCGTCCAGTTCCTCGGCAGGGGCGAAAAAGCAGGCGTCATAGCCCCGGCACCACAGAAATCCGGCGCACAGGCCCAGGGCAGCCAGCAGTGCCCGCAGTCGCCTGTCGCCCCGAACGGCCAGGGCAGTCAGGGCAAGCAGGGCGCACAATACCCCCGCCGGGAGCCAGAGACGCCGGGGCAGCACATACTGCGCCAGAAAAACCGCGGCGCTGTACGGCAGGGCAAAGGAGGCCAGCCTGCGCATGGTTTCTTATCCCGGAGGCCAGGTCATATCGCGCCCGGCCAGCACGTGGAAGTGCAGATGGAACACCGTCTGGCCGCCTTGCGCGCCCACGTTGGACACCACGCGGAAGCCGTCCTGAATGCCCATCTGTGCGGCCACCCGGGCAATGACCTCGAAGATACGCCCTACCACGGGCGAGTTCTCCGGGGTAACGGCGGCCGCAGAGGAAATATGCGCTTTGGGAATGACGAGAAAATGCACGGGCGCCTTGGGATCGATATCACGAAACGCGTAGACGAGCTCGTCCTCGTACACTTTTTGGGAGGGGATTTTCCCCGCCGCAATGTTGCAAAACAGACAATCGGACATGAGAATACCTCCTGATATAGCTTATGCTATTTTTGCAGCTCCAGTTTTTCCGCCGTAAAGCCCTCCACTGCGGCCAGAGCCTCTTCCAGCCGGGACACGTTCTTGCCGCCGCCCATGGCGGAGTCGGGCTTGCCGCCGCCGGAGCCGCCGCACAGGCTGCTGACCTCCCGCACCAGATCGCCCGCCCGGACGCCCCGCGCGACCGCCTCCTTGCCGCACACGGCCAGAAAGGTGATCTTGTCCTCCTGGACGGCGGCCAGCACGGCAACCACGCTCTTTTCCCTGTCCCGCAGGAAATCTCCGGCCTTGCGCAGGCTGTCGGCGCCGGTGCCGTCCGGCATTCTGGCGGTGAGCACCTTCAGTCCGCCCACGTCTTTTGCGGCGGCGAGAAGGCGCCCGGTATCGCCGTGGAGCTCTTTGGCCCTGTACTGTTCCAGCGCGTGGCGCAGCTGGCGAAGCTCCGACATCTGCTGTTCGGCCCGCTGCAGCAGCTCGTCCGGCTTTGTCTTCAGCGCCTCTGCCACGCCGCGCAGCAGTCTGAGATTGCCGTTCATGGCATCCAGCGTGGCGATGCCGGTGCTGGCCTCAATGCGGCGCACGCCGGAAGCCACGGAAAATTCGCTCTCGATGCGGAAGGGGCCTACCTTCGCGGTGTTGTCCAGGTGGGTGCCGCCGCACAGCTCCACCGACCAGCCGCCCATGTCCACCACGCGCACCACGTCGCCGTATTTCTCGCCGAACAGGGCCATGGCCCCCCGTTCTTTTGCGGCGGCGATGGGCATTTCCGCAATATCGATGCCGTAGCCCTCCAGAACGGCCTCGTTGACCAGCTGTTCAATATCGGCCAGCTCCTCGGCGGTCACCGCCGAGAAATGGGTAAAGTCAAAGCGCAGGCGGTCGGGCTCCACAAGGCTGCCCGCCTGCTGCACATGCTCGCCCAGCACGGCCCGCAGCGCCTTCTGAAGCAGATGGGTGGCAGAATGGGCCCGCATGACGGCCTTGCGGCGGTCCATGTCGATGGAGGCGTCGGCGGTATCGTCCACCGAAAGGGTGCCCGTGCGCATGACGCCGGTGTGCAGGTACTTGTCCCCCTTGTTTTTGTGCACCTCGGTCACGTCAAAGATGGCCTTCCCCACGGCAATGGTACCCTGATCGGCGGTCTGGCCGCCCATCTCGGCATAGAAGGGGGTTCTGTCCAGTACGACGACGGCCTTCTCCCCTTCCCGCACCTCGCCCCGCAGCTCGTCGCCCACCACGATGGCCAGCACCCTGGCTCCGGCCCGGAATTCGTTGTACCCCACAAACGCGGTGGGGGTGCTGTCCAGTCCCAGGTCGATGCCCGCCCAAGCCAGCTCGCCCAGAGCGGCCCGGGCCGCCCTGGCCCGCCGGCGCTGCTCCTGCATGAGGGCATGAAACCCGTCCAGATCCACCGTCAGGCCTTCTTCCTCCGCCATCTCCACGGTCAGATCGATGGGAAATCCGTAGGTATCATAGAGCTTGAAGGCGTCGGCACCCGAAAACACCCTGCCGCCGCCTGCCTTGTAATCTGCCATCAGCTCGGAGAAGATCTTCATGCCGCCGTCGATGGTCTTGGCGAAGTTCTCCTCCTCCACCCGGATGACACGGGTGATATAGCCCTTCTTTTCCACCAGGTCGGGGTAGGCTGTCCGGTTTTCCTGGATGACGGTATCGCACACCTCATACAGGAATGGCTCGTTTACCCCCAGCAGCTTGCCGTGGCGGGCGGCCCGGCGCAGCAGGCGGCGCAGGACATAGCCCCGCCCTTCGTTGGAGGGGAGCACGCCGTCGCAGATCATCATGGTGGCCGAGCGGATATGGTCGGTAATCACCCGCAGGGAGACGTCGGTCTTGTGACTCTGGCCGTAAGTGGCGCCCGTTATCTCGCTGACTTTCCGCGTGATGTTCATGACGGTGTCCACGTCAAAGAGGGAGGGCACGTCCTGACAGACGCAGGCCAGCCGCTCCAGCCCCATGCCGGTGTCAATGTTCTTCTGCGCAAGCTCGGTGTATTTGCCTGCCCCGTCACTGTTATACTGGGAAAAGACGTTGTTCCACACCTCGATATAGCGGTCGCAGTCGCAGCCTACGGTGCAGCCGGGCTCTCCGCAGCCGTACCGCCCGCCCCGGTCGTAATAGATCTCGGAACAGGGGCCGCACGGGCCGGAGCCGTGCTCCCAGAAGTTGTCCTTCTTGCCGAACCGGAAAATGCGCCCGGCCGGAATGCCCATATCTTTATTCCAGATTTCAAAGGCCTCTTCGTCCTGCTCATAGATCGAAGGGTAAAGCCGGTCCGGGTCAAGTCCGACCACCTCGGTGAGAAACTCCCAGCTCCATGCGATGGCCTCCTTCTTGAAGTAGTCGCCGAAGGAGAAATTGCCCAGCATTTCAAAATAGGTGCCGTGGCGGGCGGTTTTGCCGATGTTTTCGATGTCGCCGGTGCGGATGCACTTCTGGCAGGTGCATACTCTGGTTCGGGGAGGCTTCTGCTCCCCGGTAAACCACGGCTTCATGGGCGCCATACCCGAGTTAATCAGCAGCAGGGAGGCATCGTTCTGGGGAATAAGGGAAAAGCTGGGCAGGCGGAGATGCCCCTTGCTCTCAAAAAAGGCAAGAAACATCTCCCGGAGCTCATTGAGGCCGTATTGTTTCATGGGAGATCCTCCATTTGTAAAAATAAAAATGCTCCGCCCCTGCCTCTGTCAGGGGCGGAGCGGCAAGCTACGCGGTACCACCCTGATTTGCCCCGCCACAGGGCATCTCAAATAACCGGTAACGGCGGCAAAACCCGTCCCGGTCTCCCGGGCTGCTCCGAAGTGGCTGCCGGCTGCGCTTTCGCCGGGGGCTTTCACCCTCCCCCCTCGCTTTGGGCGGCTGAAGACGGCTGGCTTCCTCAACGCATTTTTAACTGTGTAATTGTATCATACGTGCCCGGTTTGTCAATAGGTTGCGCCCTTCTTGTGATAGATTGTGACAGATCGAAATGATTGGACCCGCTATCGAATGTTTTAACTTTTTTTATGTGTTATCCTGTGGTACCATGGATAATGCAAGAACCTCCGCAGGAGCGGGCCGGCCCGCTGCATTTGAAATCAAAGCCGAAAGGAGATCACAATATGGACAAATACTTATCGCCTTACACACTGAAAGAAGTGACATTCAAAAACCGTGTCATCCGCTCCGCCACGCAGGACCCCTTCGGCGGGGCAGACGGCTCCGTGACTGACAGGCAGGTGGAGCTCTACGCCGCGCTGGCAGGAAACAGCATCGGCCTGATCATCACCGGCCATGCCTGTGTCCATCCACGGGGACGGGCGGCCCTTAATCAAAATTCCCTATATGACGACCGCTTCATGGAGGGCCAGAAGCGTATTGTAAATGCCTGCCACCGGGGCGGCAGCAAGATCTTTCTCCAGATCAACCACGCCGGCCTCCAGTCCCCCGCGAGCGTGCTGGACGGAAAAGCGCCCCTCGGTCCCTCCGCCATTCCCTTCTCCCCCAAGAGTCCCGTTGGCGAAGCCCTCACGGCGGAAGAGATCCTGGAGCTGGAAAAAGCGTTCGCCGAAGCCGCTGTGCGGGCCAAAGCGTGCGGGTTCGACGGCGTACAGCTTCACTGCGCCCACAACTATCTGCTCTCCCAGTTTATCTCTCCGGTCTACAACAGGCGGACGGACGAATACGGCGGCAGCGCCCGCAATCGCTTCCGGTTTGCAAGGGAGACCATCCTGCGCATCCGGAACGCCGTAGGAGCCGATTATCCTGTGATCATCAAGATCAACAGCAATGTGGAAGAACATGACGAGGAGTTCGGGCCGGACTTTATGGAGATCTGCAAAATCTGCAGCCAAATCGGCGTGGACGGCATTGAGGTCAGCGGCTGCAACTTTACGTCACTGGGACGTTCCGGCGCCCGCACCTATTATCTCGAGCGCGCGGAGGCGGTGAAACAGGATACGGGCCTGCACGTGTTTCTGGTGGGCGGCATCCGGACGAAAGAGGACATGCGGAAGGTGTTTGACGCGGGGCTGGATATGGTGTCGCTCTCCCGTCCCTTTATTTCTCAGCCCGATCTTGTGACCCGGTTTATGAGCGGGGAGGAGCAGGCCGCGTGCCTGGACTGCAACAAGTGCTTTGTCCTCTACGGCAAGGAGGGCAGGCGCTGCGTGCTTCACCCCCTTCCGGAGAAAAAAGAAGCATAAAAAGAACCCGCGGGAGGCCAGGGGGCCTCCCGCGGGTTCTTTTTAATCCTCCCGCAGGAAGAAAAAGTCCTTCAGCAGATTCCCGGTGTCAAAAATCGCGTTGTATGCAAGCTGCCGGTAGGTTTCGAGCGCTTTCCGGGCAGAGTCCGGAAGTTCTTCCTCCTCATAGGTAAAATTTCCTTCCGCGTCCAGATAACCCACGCTGTTGATGACCGGAAGCTGGCCGCGCAGGGCCAGGAGAAAACGCTGATAGCCCGTTTGAGGGAGGGCGGCCTGTTCGATCAGCAGGGCGGACAGGTAGTTGAGAGAGAGCTCCACTCCCTCCTGCTCCCGGATATCGTAATTGGCCCAGATGAGGAAGGGCACGCGCTGCCGGGACTGCGCGGCGGCGGCGGGCAGCTCCTCAAACTCCCCGCCCAGCAGCTCTGTGTAAAAATTGGTGGCCACCTGAGGCTGATGGTCGCCGAACAGCAGGATCATGGTGGGTTCCTCCGCGTCGGAGAAGTATTCAATGAGCTCCTGCAGGGCGCTGTCGCTCTCCCTGATGAGAGACAGGTACTGATTGACCGTCCTGAACCGCCCCGCCCACTTGCCGGTGAGCCAGACCGTCTGCTCCAGACCGTTCCAATCCACGTTATAGGCGCTGTGGTTCTGCATGGTGACATTGAAGACAAACAGCTTCTGCCCCTTCTCCTTCTCCTTCTCCTCATACATGCGGATTATGTTTTCATAGTTGGAGCGGTCGGTGGCGTAGGTGCGCATGTAAGTGAGCTCCTGAAAGTCGTCAAGAAAGAGCATCCGGTCAAAGCCAAAGCTCCGGTACACCGCACGGCGGTTCCAGCCGGAGGCGTGATAGGGGTGCATGGCCACCGTCTCATAGCCCAGCGCGTTCATCTGGGCCGCCAGAGAGGGGGCGCCGGGTTGCACATAGAGCTGGTAGGGCACCGAGTCCGCCGGCAGAAAGGCGGTGGTATGGCCGGTTAAAAACTCATACTCCGAATTGGCGGTGTTGCCGCCGAACACCGAAGCGTAGGCGGTCCCCTTTACCGCGTTTTCCGTAAGAGAGCGGTAAAAGGGCAGATAATCCTGATTGGTCTCCAGCTCATCCAGGTAGCTCAGGTCGGAAAAGGACTCGTTCATGACCACGATGATATTGGTCGGCTTTTTCCCCGCGGCGATGGGCCTGGGCTTGGCCGCCGCCGTGTCGGAAGGCTTTTGGGCCGCAAGCTGAGCCAGGCTTTCCGCGTCGTACCCCCGGGGCTTCTCCACCCGACTGTACCGCAGGCATACCGTATAGTTGAGCACAAAGCCGTTGCCCCGGGTGGTCCACAGGGAGGGCTCGACGCCCAGCCGGCCGAGAAAGCCGGTGCCGAAGAAAGCCAGTATGTACACAAGCGACGCCGCCGCAAGGGGCACCCACACGCGCCGGGGGGGGAGCCGCCGCCCTTTTGCCCGCGGAAGAAGGAGCAGCACCGCCAGGTAGATGCCAAGCATAATGAGGCAGTTGATCTGTTGGCTGTCCAGATCATAGTGATACCCCTGCACCACGTTGAGAGCCGTGCGTACAGAGGTCAGATCGCCGGGAAAAATGGTGCGCCCCCGGAAACGGATGGCATAGCGGTTGATCATGCCCACAAGGGTGAACAGGCAGGCCGTCACGCCCGCCGAGAGGGTGCGCCGCCCCAGCGCCAGCCAGACCAGAAAGGCGATGAGATAATACCAGATCAGATTCAGCCCGATCTGCACAGGGGAAAAGCTGCGCCAGGGATCGTTATAGTTCAGAAGCTCCACCAGGTGGTAGGAAAGCAGGGGGCCGGCGGCAAAGCAAAGGCGGGAACACCACCTGGATATGCGGGGCGGGAGTCTGACGCCCCTTCGCATTTCCGCTAAAACATTCATGATACGCTGTTAAACCTCTCCGATTTTTTGCGCCTTGATCAGGTTGGTGGAGCCGCTTTTGCCGATGGGCACGCCCGCTGTGATGACCACGGTCTCGCCGGGCTGCAGCATCCCCTCGGTGCGGGCGCATTTGACGCACAGGGAAAACAGCTCGTCGGTGGAATCCACCATGCCGGAAAGAAAGGGATATACCCCCCAGGAGACGGCCAGCTGCCGGCGGACGCGCTCGGTGGTGGTGATAGCCACAATGGGGCAGGCCGGCCGGTACCGGGAGATCATGCGGGCCGTGCGCCCGGAGTTGGTGGCGGTGAGGATGGCGGCGGCGTCTAAGTCCATGGCGGTGTGACAGCAGCTGTGGCTGATGGCGTCGTTGATGGAGCCGCACGTCCGGTACGCGGTCTTGCGGAACCGGCCCCAGTAATTGGTGGCGTCCTCGGCGGCGGCTACCGTTTTCACCATGGTCCGGAGGGCTTCCAGCGGGTACTTGCCCGAGGCGGTTTCCCCCGAGAGCATCACGCAGCTGGTGCCGTCGAACACGGCATTGGCCACGTCGGAAATCTCGGCCCGGGTCGCCCGGGGATTGCGGATCATGGAGTCGAGCATCTGGGTGGCGGTAATAACGGGCTTGCCGTGCAGAATGGTGGCCGTGATCATCTGCTTCTGCAGAATGGGAACCTCATGGGCGGGGATCTCCACCCCCAGGTCGCCCCGGGCGACCATAATCCCGTCGGAGGCCTCCAGGATCTCTTCCAGATTGTCCACACCCTGCCGGTTCTCGATTTTGGCGATGATGCGGATCTCCTCCCCCCCGCACGTGTGCAAAAAGTTCCGGATATCCTCCACATCCCCTGCCCCGCGCACAAAGGAAGCGGCAATAAAGTCAAACCCATGTTCCGCCGCAAACTTGAGGTCCTCCTTGTCCCGTTCGGTGAGGGAGGGCAGCCGGATGGGCACATCGGGAATATTGATGCTCTTGTTGTTGGAAAGAACCCCGCCGTTTTCCACCACACAGACCACCCGGTTCCCGTCGATCCCGCGTACCGCCAGCTCAATCAGCCCGTCGTCTATGAGTATCCGGTGGCCGGGGTTCAGCTCGGCGTGGAGATTGTCATAGGTAACCGACACCTGGTGCTCATCGCCGGAAACCTCATCTGGCGTCAGGATAAATTCCGCCCCGGGAACCAGCAGCGCCGAACCGGCGGCAAAGGTTCTGATCCGGATTTCCGGTCCTTTGGTATCCAGAATGGTTGCCACGGGGCGGCACAGCTCGTCCCGCACCCGCTTAAGCTTATTCAGCTGGGCCAGATGGCTTTCATGGGTGCCGTGGGAAAAATTAAACCGGGCGGCGTCCATGCCGCCCAGAACCAGGGCCCGGATGACCCCCTCGTCGTCCACGGCGGGGCCAAGTGTACAGATGATCTTGGTTTTTCTCATATGATGATCCTTTCCTGCCTGTTTGGAATTCTCTTCCCGCTGATTCCTTTTCCTTTATTCTGTTATTCTA
>Ga0123328_1001777_pt1 | contig 20455 bp, 14 predicted proteins | sample BioC12SIPDNA_2_FD_89702 | JGI IMG/M metagenome (GOLD analysis project Ga0123328, IMG submission 89702) | Anaerobic biogas reactor microbial communites from Washington, USA - Biogas_R1_A C12 SIP DNA | ecosystem: Engineered > Bioreactor > Anaerobic > Unclassified | place: Washington, USA...
GGAGATTCCCGTGAAGCTGGGGCGAAGGCCGGTTCGATTGATGAACGCCGCCGATCTCGTCCAGGCCCGGGCCCGCTTCGCTGCTTGGTGGCGGGAGGAAATCGGCGAAGACCTGATCACTCCAACCGCCGCCGGCAGCATCCCGCAGCGTACGACCGGCAACCGCCCCTCTTTCTTTCCCGAGCCGCAGGTCGCTCCCTGAGCCGCCCAAGGCGATGGCCTCTACAGGTTGTCCCAAAATGCTCTATCACTGCGGAGAAACGGCATCCCGATGAGTCCGGAAGGATCTTGAGAACGAAAGCGGCGGCGTTCCATCATCCCTAAATGCGGACCAATTGGCGTGAGGCCAGCGCGGCCGCCTGACGCGAATCAATGCACACCACTCGGTTACGGCCGTTGTTCTTGGCGGCGTACAGACATCGATCGGCTCGCTTGAGCAACTCCGTCGGCTGCAGGGCGGGGTCGCCGGCGCTCACGTGAGCCGCCCCGAAACTCGCGGTCACCGGAATGTACCGATTCCCGCAGGGAATGCGGAGTTTGGCAATACCCAGGCGGACGTCCTCCGCCAAGGCACGCAGTTCCCGGGCGGTGACGTTGCTGACGATGATCGCAAACTCTTCCCCACCGTAGCGGGCTGGGAACTGAGTCTCCGTTGAAACCTGTTTGAGCACGCCGCCAACCTGCCGCAGCGTCTCATCGCCCGTCTGATGCCCGAAAGTGTCGTTGAGCTTCTTGAACCGGTCGAGGTCAAGCAGGATGACACCGATCGGCAGCAAATCGCGTCGGCAACGGTCGCACTCGGTGACGAGTTGCTGCTCCAATGACCCCCGGTTGGCAATCCCGGTGAGAGCATCGGTCGAGGCCTGCTGATGGAGCTGGATATTCTGGGTGTGGAGCTGCTGAACTTTGAGTTGAGCTTCCTTTTCCCGTTGAGCGGTCTCAGCACGTTCCAACTCGGCGGCCATCGAAAGCCGGGCAAGCTGCATCGCCGCACCGGCCTGAATCTCCTGGTAGCTGAGCGTCTGCCCAATGTTTAACGCGAACGCCGAAGCCGCTTCTCGAACATTCTTGTCGATCTTCTCAAGCAACGCGGTGAGGGCGGTTTCATCGATCTTCAGGCAAAACATGATCTGCTGCCGACGCTGATCGATCTCGCCCGCCTGAGCGTCAGCTACAAAGACATCCGCCAAAAGAGAAGCCGCTCGCAGGATCTTCACCAGCGTCGCGGTGTTGGCATTGCCTTCAAAGGGAGCCTCGATCGCCTGGTGATGCGTTCGAACCGCCTCGCACAGATCCTCCGGAAGCCCCCAGTGATCGAGAAGATCACCCGTGATCTCCTCGTGCGTGAGCCCGAGCACTTGCTGCTCGATTTCCTGGACCGTCCCGTTTCCCGTTCTGTACGCCTTGATGACCGGCTCGTAAAGATCCAGCGCGCAATGAGCGGCAGCCAGCATGCTCAGGTCGCACAACAAGCCTCCCACAAAGGCTTCATCCGCCAGGCTCCGTTGTGTCGCTTCCGCCAGCAGCCGGGCGATTACCGCTGTGGTCAGCGAACGCCGCCAGTACATCCCGTAATCGAATCCACGCTCCTTCTGCTTGTTGGCCATCATGTCCACAAGCGAGAAACTCAAGACCATCACCTTGACCGTCCGCAAACCGAGAACCACCATCGCCTGCTGCAGCGACGAGATCTTGCGGGACATCCCGAACATCGACGAGTTGACCACACGCAGAATCTTGCTTGTCAGAGCCGGATCCTTCTGAATCTCGCGGGCGATGTCCGAGACGGACAGATCGTCCGCCTGCGTCATCTTCAGGACCTGGATGGCAACGCTCGGCAACGAGGGGAGGTTGTCGGCCTGACGAATACGGTCGATGATCGAAACCGGCATGGTCTGGGTTACCTCACCCGGTCGGCCTACACGGACACAGCCGGGGAAAAAACGCGTTCGCAGTACTGCTATCCACTCTCGTTGGGTGTCGGGTGACCATGAAGCCACCAGCACGGGCTCCCCATCCGGCCTGACGAGACGTCACTGAGCGTCTGGTAAGGTCGATAGGCATTCCCTACAGCCAACATCGGCTCCCCGCCGGTCACTCTTCAGATTCCCCGCGGAGTAAAGTGAGGTCATGCAACGTCGGTTCCCAATGTTGTCGCAATCGCGCCGCGACCCACTTATCGGAGCGCCGCCGTGATGCACCCTGACGACCATACGCTATAATCGCCCACCGTTCCGTGCGGCAGTCGTCCCCGTGGACGTCTGGGCCGACTGGTGCGACAATCTCCGCGGCACAACCCCCCGGGCCAACGCCCGAGGGCGAATACCCCGCTGTTTCAGGCATGGAGGACTATCGTGAACGCTGATCAAGACCGACCCCTCGGCCCGGCCACAATTCTGGTGGTGGATGACAACCCCCAAAACCTCGAGCTGCTCATGGCCTACATCGAGGAACTGCCCAACGTCACCATGATCGCCGCCGCCGACGGCATCGAGGCTCTCGCCAAAGTCCACGAGCAGAAGCCAGACCTGGTCCTGCTCGATGTCATGATGCCCAAAATGTCCGGGTTCGAGGTCTGCCGCCGGCTCAAGAGCTACCCCGAGACACGAGACGTCCCGGTCATCATGGTCACCGCTCTCAACGAGGTTGGAGATCACGAACGAGCCGTCGATTGCGGTACCGATGAGTTCCTGACCAAGCCGGTCGATCGTGTCGAACTCATCACGCGCGTCAAAGGCTTGCTGCGGGTGGGACAACTCAAACGTCAATCCGCACAGTCCTAGAAAATCGCCGGTTCTGCCGGCCCACTGGAGCCCCTCTCATGATGACTTTGCAAGTCTGGATCAGACCGGCCTGGGGCTTGGTCATCGTCTCGCTCTGCGCCGCGGCTACCTTGTACGCAGAGCAGCCAGCGCCGGACCAAACCCCTCTCGAAGTCTCCCGGCTTATCGTCGATCGGCCCGACCAGCGAGTCTGCACGCTCAACAATGGCCTCACCGTCATTCTCCAGGCCCATCGTACCGCCCCCGTCGTCTCCGTGCGCATGTACTGCCGTACCGGTAGCATTTATGAGCAGGAGTACCTCGGCAGCGGCATGAGCCACTTGTTCGAGCACCTGCTCCACGGGTCAGCCACGGCCACCCGCGGCGAAGAGGAATCGCGCCGCCTGCTCGACGACATCGGCGGAAACACCAACGCCTACACCAGCTTCGATGTCACCTGCTACTTCATCAACACTGGACGCGAGCACCTCCAGACCGCCGTCAATCTGCTCGGCGACTGGATCACCCGGCCGACTTTTCCGCAAGAAGCCTTTGACCGGGAGTGGGGCGTCGTGCAGCGAGAACTCGAACGAGACCTCGACGACCCCGATCGTCAGATGTTCTACCTAACCATGGAGACCATGTACATCGAGCATCCCGCAAGGTACCCGATCATCGGTCATCAACCCATCGTCCAGACGCTGACCAAGGAGGACATCGTCGGCTACCATCGCCGGATGTACGTGCCGGACAACATTGTTATCGCCATCGTCGGGGACATCGACCTTGACGCTACGCTTGACTGTGTGCGGCGCGAGTTCGCATCTTGCCCCCGTCGTCCGGTACCCATGATCACTCTCCCAGCCGAGCCCGAGATGACCACCCCGCGATCTGCCACCAAACGCATGGAGGTGCAGGCGGCCATGCTCACCCTCGCTTGGCCCTCCATCCCTTTGACGCATCCGGACCTCTATGCCCTCGACGTGCTCAGCTACATCCTCACCGAGGGTGACAGCTCGCGGTTGGCCCGATCCGTTCGCGACCAAGGGCTCACGTACACACTGGACAGCGTCAGTTGGACGCCGGCCTGGGCACGCGGGGTCTTCTGGCTCGCGGCCCGGCTCGATCCAGATAAGCTGGATCAGGCCACCGCGGCGATTCTCGAACAGGTTCGCCTGTTGCATACCGAGCTGGTAACCGTCGAGGAACTCGAAAAGGCAAAACGCCAAAAGGCCGCCGAGCACGTCTTCGCTTCCCAGACCGCCGATCAGGTCGCCGGTCTGTTGGCTCAAGACTTCCTGGCCACGGGAGATGTCGAGTTCAGCCAGGCCTACGTGGCCAACATCCAAAAGGTGACCGCCGAGCAGATCCGCGAAGTCGCCGCTCGCTACCTGCTGCCACAGCGGCTTGCCACCATCACCGTGTTGCCTAAGGAACCCCAAGCCCAAGCAACCGCCCCCGGGCAGGGGCCTGAACCCCAGCCTGTGCGTAAGGTCACCTTGCCCAACGGCCTGCGATGCCTGATCCGGCAAGATCCCACCACCCCGCTGGTTGCGATGCAGTCCTTTTCGCTGGGCGGGGTGCTGTTCGAAGATGAGCAGACCAACGGGCTCAGCCGCCTGGCCGCGCAACTTGCTCCACGAGGCACATCGACCCGGTCCGCCCAGGATATCGCCCGCTTCTTCGACTCACGGGGCGGGACGCTCAGCGGTGCCTCGGGGAACAACACCCTCTTCCTCACCGCCCAGGTTCTCAGGGACGATTTCGTCGAGGCCCTCGAAATCTTCGCCGATGTCGTATGCCGCCCGGCATTCCCCCCAGAAGAGCTTGAGATCTATCGTGCCCGCCAGTTGGACCAGATTGCTCGCCTCAACGAAACCTGGCGCAGCGAGCTGCTGGCCTACTTCCAACCGAAGATGTTTCCGCAAAGCCCATATCGCTTCCAAGCGGTTGGCAGCCGGGATGTTCTCGCAACGGTGACCAGCGAGCAGCTAGGGGACTTCTACCGTCGGCATGTGACCGCCCCGCATACCGTGGTGGCCATCTTTGGCGACGTGGATGTCGATCAGGCCGAGGCCCTTGTCCGAAAGCACTTCGGGGCATTGCCCGCAGGCTCGCCGCCGATGCCCTCCGCGACTTCGGACCCAGCCAGCACCGAGCCCTCGCTGTACATCAAGCGTAAGCCCCCGACGCGGGGAGCCGCCGGGCTGTGCCTCGGCTTTCCCGGCATGAGAATCGCTGACCCACGCGACACGGTCCGCATGGCTGTCCTCGATACCATCATCAGCGGCTACCGCTATCCCACCGGCTGGTTGCAGGACAGTCTTCGCGGCGGTGACCGCAGCCTGGTCTACGAGGTTCACGCCATCAACCAGCCCGGCTTGATTCCAGGCACTTTCTTCATGTACGCCGCCTGCCAGCCGGATAAGGTCAGCGAAGTGTACGCGATTATCACCCAGCAGCTTGAACGGGCCAGGGCGGGCGAGTTCTCACCGGAGGAACTAGAACGGGCCAAGAGGATCATCACCACCACCGAGTTGATGGAGAAGCAGACCAACAGTGACTGTGGCATGCAGGCGGCCCTCGACGAACTTTATGGGTTGGGCTACGACTACCGTGATGGCTTCGCCGATGCGGTGCGGCAGGTAACACTGGAGGACGTGCGCGAGGTGGCCCGACAGTACTTGACCCATCCCGTCATCGCGGTCGTGACCCCGCAGCCGGACGAAGTGCGGTTTGGGCTCGAGCCGACCGCCGTGGAGAACGACAAGGCGATGGAACCGGAAGCGGGCGAGGACAAGTGATTGAGCGCTCACAAGGACTATCTGGCGTTACCATTGCGTGAGTTTCTCACCGACTTGGGCGAGAAGAGTCCAACCCCGGGCGGCGGGAGCGTCGCGGCATTGACTGGGGCCCTGTCGGCCTCGCTGGCGAGAATGGCCGTGGCGTATACCCTCGGTCGCAAGGACGCCAGCCAACACCAGAGCCGGCTGGAGGAACTGAGCGGCGAGCTTCACGACACCATGAAGAGTTTCTGCCAGCTTGTGCAAGAGGACATGGCGGCTTACGAGACATTTGCCGCGACGCGCAGGACCGGCAAGCCTGCCGAGCAGCAGCAGGCCATCCTGCGAGCCATCGCCGTCCCCATGGAGATCATCGTACTCGCCGGCGCCGTGGCCGCTTGGGCAGACGAGATCAAGAGCTTTGTCAACCGCTATCTGCTGAGCGACCTCCAGGCCGCCGTGGAACTGGCCATGGCAGCTGCCCGGGCGGCTTCGACAAGTGCCCGATCGAATCTCGCTGCCCTGGACGATCAGCGCGAAGCCGAGCATCTGCAGGATAAGCTCGGCCTGCTCCTGGCTCGCATCAACCAGCACCGCGATCTGGTTGTGCAGTACCAGCCCGCGTGAGTCCTTCGCGAGATCGGGGGCCGTCCGAGGCTTCAACTTCTCCGCAACGACAGCCGATGTAAATGGCAAGGAAGATGTCCGACGACCCCGCATACATCGTGGAACTCAGCGGATCGGCCGACGCCACCGAGCCCGATAACCCGACCGCCGATGAGAACAACCCCGCCGGCGGCCAACGCCGCTGGATCGGCGTTCGCTTCGAGTGCTGCGGCGTCTATGCCCGCATCTACCGCAACCCCAACGCAACCGCCTACACAGGATATTGCCCCCGTTGCCAACGCCGTCTGTCGGTGCCCATCGGCCCCGGCGGTACTGATCAGCGGATCTTCCGAGCACAGTGATGTGAACGGTCACCGCGGCTTGATCGCGGCAGGGGGCTCCGGGCGCACCTGAGGCCGTCCTTGCAACACAACCAGCGCACCCGGCAGAGACCACGCCAGTTGGATAAGCCGGCCGAGAAAAGAGAGCGAAATCGCGGCTTCCGGCGTGCCCAGATGTGCCGCCTCGGCCAGGAGTTGGCTGAACGTCACCTCCATGACGCCGATGGGCAGGGCACCGGCCAACAGACAGATCGGCGTGTACGCCAGGTAAACCGGAAACGCGTGCCATCCCATGTCGCCGACGAGGTTTAACGCCCATCCCGCCAGAAAGTAGGAGACCACACAGGTGGCGTGCAGAAGAACGGTGATCGCCATGCATGCCGCCAGCCGTCGCGGGTGCCGCCGAAACAGCAAGACCGCACGGTCGATGCGTTGCAGGTGGCTGGCCAGCGGCAGAAGGGCGACCAACTGGTCAAACCGTAACACCCGAGGAATCCGCGTGGAGAAGTACACGCACGCCCCGCTGGCCAGGGCCAGCAGCGTTAGCCCGATCACCCATCGCCAGCGGTTGAAGGCAGGGTTGCCCCAGTCGATCAGAACAATCACCCCGGACATCAGCAGCAGGCCGAGCACACCGATCACCCGGTCGAAGAACACAGTCATCACCGCCTCATGCTTGTGAGGGGTGTCGCGGGCGATGTAATAGGCCTTGGCCGTGTCACCTCCGCCCGTGCCCACCGGCAACGCGAAGATGAGGAAGTTGCCCGCGAACGTGACCTTGATCGCCTGCCACACGCTGATGTGGATGCTCTGCACCGTCAGAAGCCATTTGATCCGCAAGGAGATCAGCAGGGGGGCCGGCCCGAACACCAACAGGGCTACGAGTACCAACCGCCAATTCGCCATTCCCAGGACTTGGCGGAAACGCTCCCAGTCCGTGTTGAACGCAAGCCAAGTGACCGCCGCGGCGCACATGCCGTAGTGCACCAGACGCGAAAGCCATACTCTGGATCGCGGACTCATGTCGCCTCGTTTCACCCGTGATTGTATCGGCCACAACACGTTTGGCCAGCCGCCCACGACAAGCTCGGCCAAGACGCCACGATACGCTCGGCCAAGGCGCGACCGGACGCGCCACTGCCAGTTGCTCACGCCAATCCGCTAGTACAAATCCCGCATGCCAACTTCAAATCTCGACCCGAAATCTTAAATCTCGAATCTCAGATCCCCAATCTCGAATCTCAAATCCCCGATCTCAGATCTCGCATCTCAAATCTCAAATCTCAAATTCCCAATTCCAGATCGCGTCAGCCCCCCGGCGACACTTTCGCCTTCCCACCTTGCATCAGACAACCGCCTCAGAGCACCCCGCAGCAGAGCATCAGTGCCCACCTGGCCTGCAAGGCCATGGTGCCCGTCGCTCCCGAGGCCACCACATCGCCGTGTCTTCCTCCCCAGACAACAAGAACATTGCGCCTTATACGCCAACCGGCTGCAACACTCTCTGCGCTCGCGAAGCGGCCTCAGTACGCTCGTCTCAGACGCGAAGTGGGGTAGTAATGCCTGAGGATTTCGCCGGCGGTGCGTCCCCGGCGGGCGAAGATCTCAGCCCCCGCCTGGCACAAACCCACACCATGCCCGAACCCCCGGCCATCCTCGAACCGCACCTCAGAGTCATCGTCCACAAGCGAGAAAAGAGTGCTGCGTAGCCGCCGGCCGGTCGGGTCGATCGCTAGTCGAAAGTTCTCAGCCTCGATGCTGAGCTCCTGATCGGAATCGTTGCCCACCGTCAGGGTGATCGGCCGACCGCTCTCGGTGGTCTCCCGTACGGAAATGCGGCTGATCGTCCCGAGCGATTCAAGTCGGCTGTAGCGGCCGTGGAGTTGGCTGGTTACGAAGGACTTGGTCAAAGACAGCGGCCCCCACGCACAGTGTCCCTCTTCGCAGCAAGGGCACGCGACATTGCCCGCCAGCGGGGGGATGGCTGAGCCGTTACGAATCGCGTCCGCCGACTGAGTCGAGCCTCCACAGGCGGAGCTGTAGTACGTGCAGAAGATCCGCCAGCCGTCGGGCGACTCCCAGGTGCACACCAAGCCATACGTGTCGCGCACCGCTCGGCCCGCCAGGGGAACCTGCTCAAGCCGGCTCAGTCCGGGATACACTTGGGCACTCTCGGTAGCGGTCACGTCCCAGAGGTTGCGAGGATTGCCTGTCCCGCGGCGGAACCATGCGTACGTGCGGGCCACGATGGCCTGGGCACGGAAAGTCTCAAGGTGATACCGGCGGTCCAACTCGGCCGCCACGACCGAGGCCAGATAGTCCTCGATGTCCACGACGTTGACCAAGTGGCCAACGCCCGGTCCTACGCGGATGAACCGCATGCGACCGGGAAAACGCTCCGGCGACTGCCCCGACCACGCTGCGGTGCACGGCTTTGCGTCCCGCGGTACCAGATCCAGAATATCGAGCGCCTCCGCATCGGGGAGATCGTCCGTCCCGATCCCGGCATCAGTGAAGTAGACAGAAAGAGACCGGCCCGTGGGTACCTCGGCGACAACCTCGCCCGTGGCGGGATCCACCCACGCGGCAGGGCACGCGGTGGTGATCGTGAAGACTGGCTTGTCTGCCGCCAGCAAGACACGGATCAGCCGATCCTCTGGAGCCGGCACCGCCGGCTGCGACGACGATGCCGCGGGCGCGGTGGCCGGCCCACGCTGACAGCCGATAGCCAGGGCAAGTCCCACCGCCACCGAGACGGAAATTCGCAGCATGGTCGTTTGGCGAGGCCTCAACGCATCGTCCGGAATCATACGGGCAGGATCAAGTCGCTATCCAGCAACCACAAGGCGTCCGGCCGTCAGAAGGCAGCGTAGCCTTCGGGACAGGCTCTTTTCTGTCGGCCTGGAGGCTGTCCACACGGATTCGTCACTTGACGGCACGGCGACACCGTCGTTGCCAGAAAGGCTTCAAGGCAGAGAAGCGCCTCTCCCCTTTCTCAGGCATCGCAGCCTCGGCAAACTAGCTCGGCTTGCGAAGCGACAGGTTGAACTCGGCCAGCTTCGCCTTGACTTCCGAAAGCGAGGTCTGCCCGAAGTTCTTGATAGCCAGCAGTTCGGCCTCGGTCCGCACGACCAAGTCTCCCAGCGTGACGAGGTTAAGCCGTTCGAGGCACTTGCGGGCCCGGCTCGAAAACTCGATCTCCGAGAGCACGCGGTTGAGGATCTCCGGGGCTCCGTCGGGGAGCGGCCGTCTGGATTGCGGCGGTCGCGCCGGTCGCGGGGCTTCCTCCTTCATCTGCCCAAGCTGCAACCCCTTCTCGGCCAGCATGGCCTTGATTTCCTGCAACGAAGTCTCGCCGAAGTTCTTGTAGGCCATCAGCTCCGGCTCGCTGATTCGCAGCAGATCGCCCAGGGAGTGAATGTTCATCTTCTTCAGGCAGTTCCTCGCGCGAACGCTGAGCTCGAAGTCGGCGATCGGGGTATCCATGATCGCGCTTCGCTTGACGCGGGAACGCTCCTGGTTCTCGTCGTAGAACATGTTCATCGAGCTCTCAATGTCCTTGAGGAACATCCGGGCTCGCGGGTGGTTCGGGTACTCCGACAGAACACGATCCACACAATTCAATGCTTCTTCATGGCGACCGTGGTCCTCGTAGATGGAAGCCAGATTCAACAGCACGTTGACGTGCGTTGGCATCTTGCGGGCAAGCGACTCGTACAGCGGCAGAGCTTCGGCCTCCTGGCCGTGCAGATCGAGCTGATACGCTAAACGGAAGGTCGCCTCGCTGTGTTCCGGGGTGATCCTCAGTGCCTGTCGGTACTCGGCTACCGCCTTGGGCGTATCGCCCTGGGCCTCCAGGAGACGCCCCCGCGCGTAATGCCAATCGGCGCTCGTGGCCGCCTCTGCCTCACGTTGCTGGAGCTCACGCTCAATCTCATCAATCCGGCCTTCACGAATCATCGTGGCGACGTTGTCCATTGCGACCTGCCTTGGTTTGACGACCCTTTGTGAGTGCCACCGTCCCGGCCCTGCCGGGGTTATCGGCACCGGCCCACGGCGAGTGGAAGCGCCATTCGCGCCGCCGGGCCCTTCCCGTCTACAGTCGAGCGGCTTTGCTGAGGGGGTGCCCCGCCTTCGTCCGGCTCGCACCTGCCGCCTCTCGGCGACAATCGGGCAAAGTGTAACCCAACGCGGTGCCATTGCAAGTCCCGCCCTCCGCCGATCGCGCCTCCCGGGAGAAAAATGGTGTCAGGATGATTTTTGCGGGGCCGCGGGGCGGGTCCGGAAAGCTGAGCTGCGTTCCGTGCCCGCAAAAATCATCCTGACACCATTTTTCCGCCTGGCGGGCTGGGGGCGACGGGTTATAGTACCACGGTCGATGCGTATCGTGGCGATCATCAATCCGATTTCGGGGGCGAGCAAGGCGGCGGGGGGGCTGCGCGCCCTGTTCGGGCGGCTGCGGGCGGCAATGTTTCGCGTGGAACAAAGGGCCACCACGGGCCCGGGCAGCGCCACAGCCCTGGCCCGGCAAGCGGTTGCGGAGGGCGCGGACGCGGTGCTGGCGGTCGGCGGCGACGGGACGGTGTGCGAAGTCGCGGACGGTTTGGTGGGTTCGGCGGTCCCCCTGGCGGTGTGGCCGAGCGGTACCGAAAACCTGGTCGCCAAGTCGCTGGGTTTCCGGGCGGAGCCGGCCCACACGGCCGAGTGTCTGGCCCACGGCAAGCGGGTCCGCCTGGACACCGGCCGGTGCAACGGTCGGACGTTCCTGGTGGTCGCGGGGGTGGGGTTTGACGCGGAGGTGGTCTACCGGCTGACGCGGATGCGGATGGGACATATCACCCATCTGACGTACTTCTGGCCGTTGTGGCGGACGTTCTGGGAACATCGCTGGCCGGTCTTGCGGGTGACGGCGGAGACGGCGTCAGGCCGGTGGGCTTGGCATGGCAGGGGGATGATTTTCGTGGGCAATATGGCCCGTTATTCGCTGGGTTTGCCGGTAGTCCGCGACGCGCGGCCCGACGACGGGTTGCTCGATCTGTGCATCATGGAGTGTGCCGGGGTGACGCGGCTCGTGGGGCATGCGTTGCGGACGGTGCTGGCCAGACACGTGGAGCATCCGGCCGTGCGGTACACGCGGGTGACGCAAGTGCGGGTAGAATCAGCGGCGGCGGTGCCGGTGGAGATTGACGGAGACTATGCCGGAGGCCTTCCGGTTGAGGTGTCCATCCAGCCGGCAAGCCTTTGGGTACTGGTTCCCGGTGGCGGGGCGGCGGCGGGTTACGATAGGCCGTCTGGTGGAGCGTGACATGGAAAAGTCGGATGAGCGAGCGACAGAGGTCGTGACGGTGGGGTCGGTGCGTATTGGGCCGGGCTGCCCGTTGGCGTTGCTGGCGGGCCCGTGCGTGATCGAATCGCGGGAGCACACGCTGCGGCTGGCGGAGCGGATCGCGGCGATTGGCGAGGAGGCGGGGCTGCCGCTGATTTTCAAGGCGAGTTTCGACAAGGCGAACCGGTCGAGCCTGCACGGTTTCCGTGGGCCGGGGCTGTCGGAAGGTCTGCGGATCCTGGAAGAGGTGCGGGCGACGCTGGGTTTGCCGATCGTGTCGGACGTGCATACCCCGGACCAAGCGGCCCCAGCGGGGGAGGTTCTGGATTTGTTGCAGATTCCGGCATTTCTGTGCCGGCAGACGGATCTGCTGGTGGCGGCGGCTCGGACGGGGCGGCCGGTGAACATCAAGAAGGGGCAGTTCGTTTCGCCGGAGCAGGTGTGCCTGGCGGTGGAGAAGGCGCGGGCATCCGGGCCGGGCGGTGTCTTGCTGACCGAGCGGGGGACGTTCTTCGGGTACGGCCGGTTGGTGAACGACTTCACGGCTATTCCGCGCATGGCGGCATGGGCTCCGGTGGTTTTCGACGCGACGCACTCGTGTCAGTTGCCGGGCGAGGGGGGCACGCAATCGGGCGGCGTACGCGAGATGGTGCCGGTGCTCGCACGGGCGGGTGTCGCGGCTGGGGCTCACGCTCTCTTTCTGGAAGTGCACGATCGGCCGGACCAGGCCAAGAGCGACCCGGCCACGGTGTGGCCGTTGGATCGGCTGGCGGACCTGCTGGAGGCATGTTGTCGGGTGTTCGAGGCGGTGCACGGCGAGTAGAGACGAATTGAGAGGTAAGAGGGTTGCGCTAAACTGCTTTGCCGGGACGACTGCCGAGCGGTTTGGTTCAAGTTGATGCGGGGGGATGAGGAGTTTCCGGTTGCTTATGGATGATTCCCGATTTCCTGACAGGGCGATGGCCGGCATGAGGGCGTTGTGGACGCGGCGGCGGGTGTTGGCGGGGGCGATGGGGGTAGCGGCGGGGGGAGTCGTGCGACGGTTTGCGGATGCCGCGGCCGAGAGCCAGCCGGCCTTTCCTCCCGCGCTGGCGGTCAGCCGTGGGCCGGAGAGCCACTTCTTCGGCTACTACGACAAATGCCCGTGGGACAAGACGGGACGGTACCTGCTGGGGATGCGCGTCGGCTTCTTCGACCGCGATCCGCAGCCCGGCGAGCGGCTGGTCTTGGGAACGATCGATCTTCGCGACGGCAGCCGCTTCAAACCGTTTGATGAGACGGCGGCCTGGAGCTGGCAGCAGGGCACGATGCTTCAATGGGTAGGGTCGGCGGCGGATCGCGAGGTGATCTACAACAGCCTGGAGGGCGATCGCTATGTGTCGATCATCCGGGACGTGCACAGCGGAGCGTCGCGCAAGTTGCCGCGCCCGATCTATGCCGTCAGCCAGGATGGCACGCAGGCGGTGACACTGGACTACGAGCGGGTGAATCGGTTACGGCCAGGCTACGGCTACATCGCTTTGCCGGAGAAGGGGGCGGAAGATCCCGCGCCGCGGGACCGCGGGATCTACCGGATGGATCTGCGCAGCGGCGAGAGTCGGCTGATCCTGGACCTGCGCTGGGCGAGCGAGCATCGGCGGGACGAGCGCTTCGAGGATGCCGAGCATTGGTTCAACCATTTGCAGTTCAATCCCTCGGGGACGCGTTTCATCTTCCTGCACCGCTGGCGGAAGCGAGGGGAACGCCCCTGGCACACGCGGCTGTACACCGCAGCGCCGGACGGTCGCGAACCGCGTTTACTGTCGGACGTGGGAATGGTGTCGCATTTCGACTGGCGCGACGACGGCACCATCCTCGCGTGGACGCGGACCGAGCAGCACGGCCCGCGGTTCTACCTGATCGACGACGTGACCGGCGAGCATACCGTCGTGGGCGAGGGCGTGTTGACCCACGATGGGCACTGTTCGTATTCGCCGGACCGCAAGTGGATCATCAATGACACTTATCCGGACCGGGACGGCATGCAGACCCTGATGCTGTTCCGCGTGGCGGACAGTGAGCGAATCGTGGTCGGCCGATTCTTTCAGCCCGAAGCGATCCGCGGCAAGCCGTACCGCTGCGATCTGCACCCGCGCTGGAACCGTGACGGCACGGAGATTTGTATCGACTCGACGCATGAGGGCAGTCGGCAGTTGTATGTGATTGACGTCAGCGGGTGCACCCGTGGTCAAGGTCGGCAATAGGGCTGGACGGGTTGGCCCTGCCGGGGTGGTTCTCCGTTTTCACGGGGAAGCGGGGGGATGGCCAAGCCGGATGGGAACATCGGGCCGGTGATCGATAGATGCGGTGATGTGGATATGGTAACATCCGCTTGTCATCGTGAGTTCCGCAGCTTGTGATGTGTGACCGAGCGCCCGTAGCTCAGTTGGATAGAGCACGGGATTTCTAATCCCGCGGTCGCAGGTTCGAGTCCTGCCGGGCGTGTTTGATGCTTGTTCGCGAATCGGGTGGCGTGTGGGTGTGTAACGAGAGGGGCTGTTGAATCGCGGAGCAGGCGTCGTCCCGCCGGAATCGACGGGTTCGGGCTCTTGGCTGCGGGGCTGGAGTCCTCGGTAAGTCAGAGGGACGGCTGATACGAGCCCGGCCGAACCGTTCAAGCCATGCTCCTGGTGCAGAAGCCGGGGCCGTACAGGGGTTGACTCAGGATCTCAGGAATGATTCTTATCCAGCATAGTCTGTCGTCGGAGAGCGTACTGCTTTCGGACCAGGTTGCGACGGTCGCGGAGGCGATCGGGCACCTGGCCCGGGCGTTGGCAACCCGCCTGGGGGTTGAGCCGGAGATGATTGAGCGGGCGGTGTTGGAGCGGGAGGCATCGCGGACGACGGCTTTCGCCAATGGAGCTGCGATTCCGCATTGCCGCTTGCCCGGGCTGGACCGATTTGCGGCGGCACTGATGATTCTTCGGCGTCCGGTGCGTTGGGACAACGATGGGCACACAGTGGATACGGTGTTGATGCTGGCGGGGCCGAGCGGGGAAGTGAGCAGTCATCTGCGGATTCTGGCGAATGGCAGCCAGTTACTGGATAGCCGGGGGCTGCGAGCGGTGTTGAAGCGTTCTCCGGACGCGGAGTCGGCGTGGCGGCTGATTGAGGCGGCGGAGCAGGCGATCGAGGAGCGCCGAAGTCGAGAGGGCGTTCTGCGAGAGCTGCACCGCGATCAGGGCTCGGCGGAGCAGGCCGATCATTTGGCGGAGGTTGCGTCGCGGTTCAACTGGTGATGGTTGATGCGTTGACCGGAGGTCGTAGTGCACATCGGATTGTCATGGACGCGGCGTATGTTAGCGATCGGGTTTGTGGGAGCCGCGCTCTTGGGGCTGCCAGGCTGCGAGGAAGAGCCGGCGCCTGTGGTTCCGCTTCCCCGTCCGGCGTCGGAAGTACCTGGATATGCGAAGTACCTGCAAGGGCTGAAGATTTGTGTGGACCCTGGGCATGGCGGTTGCGGCGCCCGGCCGGGCTACAAGCGTGGGCCGACCGGCGTGCGCGAGGCGGAAGTCAATCTGCGGGTGGCTTTGTTTCTGCGTGATATGCTGGAGGCGGCGGGGGCCGGCGTGGTGATGACGCGGACGGAGGATGTGCACCTGCATCCGGACGATAGCGAGGATCTGCGTCGGCGTGCCGAGGTTGCCAACACCAGCGGGGCCGATCTGTTGCTCTCGATTCACCACAACGCGAGCAGCCGGCCGGAGGCGAACTTCGTCACGGTCTGGTACCACGGGGAAGTGGATCACAGCCCGGCAAGCCTGGACGTTGCCCGTTACGTGAGCACAGCGCTGATTGACGAGCTGAATTTGCCGGAACACATCGGCTGCCCGGTGCTCAGCGATTTTCAGATGTACTCGGGGCGGGGTTTCGCGATTCTGCGGCATACCCGGATTCCAGCGGTGTTGACCGAGGCGTCATTCTTCACGAACCCCGAGGAAGAGCAGCGGCTGACGGACCCGGAGTACAACCGGCGGGAGGCACAGGCTTTGTTCGTCGGGCTGGCGCGGTATGCGTACGGCGGGGTGCCGCGGGCGAAATTGATCGAGCCGGCCGACGGGACGGTGTCGAGGAGTGGCGAACGACGCGTGGTGTTCGAGCTGGATGACGGGTTGCGAGCGAGGAAGAGCTGGGGGTGGGAACGAAACCTGATTCTCGGGGGCAGTATCCACGTGCGGGCGGGGGATCGGGACATCGGCCATGTCTACGAGCCCAAGGACCAACGGCTACTAGCGATCCTGCCACCAACGTTGCCGTCGGGGCCAACGACGCTTAAGGTGCAGTTCGAGAACGTGTTCAAGCACTCGAACACGCATCCGACTTTCAGCGTGCATATTCCGTAGTGGTTTCTGGAGGTTCCAGGCTATTTCAGGCGATGGGGGCGTAAGGCATTCGCCGGTCGCCGCGGGGGGCGACCGCTACCCAGTCCCCATTGTTCCTCGCCGGTCGCCGCGGGGGGCGACCGCTACGATGCTTGTGAACGGGCCTAGTCCCATTTGAGGACGGCACCGGTGGCGGCACTGGTGGCCATGCCGATGTACTTGGCAAGGTAGCCGGTCTTGAATCGCGGGGCGGGCGGCGTCCATTCTTTGCGCCGCTCGGCGAGTTGGGCATCGGACAGGCGGACATTGAGCTTGCGGCCGGGGATGTCGATCTCGATGATGTCGCCGGCCTTGAGCAGGCCGATGGCTCCACCGCGAGCGGCTTCCGGACTGACGTGCCCGATGCAGGCACCCGCGGTACCGCCGCTGAACCGGCCGTCGGTGATGAGCGCGACGGACTTGGCGAGTTCGGGGACGGCCTTGATGTAGCTGGTAGGGGCGAGCATCTCCTGCATGCCCGGTCCTCCTTTGGGCCCTTCGTAGCGGATGACGACCACGTCACCGGTCTTGACCTTGCCGGCAAGGATACCTTCGCAGGCTTCTTCCTGGCTTTCGAAGATGATCGCGGGCCCGGAGTGGACGAGCATTTCCTTGTCGACTCCGGCGGTTTTGACGACCGCGCCCTCCTGGGCGATGTTGCCGTAGAGAATGCTCAGTCCGCCCTCAGGAGAGTAAGCCCGCTCGACGGAGCGGATGCAGTCGTCCGGATCGAATTTATTCTGATCGAGGACAGAGAGGACGACGGCACCACCGATACCGGCGTTGGCGGTGTGGCAGCTCAGTTCGCTGCGGGCGGCGGTGCTGATACCGTCGAGCCGGATCTTGTCGCCACGGGTGCGGATATCGTGCTCGCGGATGTTCTCGGCAAGAGTGTGGCCGGTGACAGTGACGCAGTTCTCGTTGAGCAGGCCGGGGCGTCCGCGCAGGAGTTCGCCGAGGATGGTCATGATGCCGCCGGCCGCGTGGCAATCCTCGACGTGGTAGATGCGTCCCTGGTCGCCAGCGGATGGAGCCAGACGGCATATGTTGGGGGTTTTTCGAGAGAGCGCGTCGATATCCTTCATGGTGAACTGTACGCCGGCCTCGTGTGCAATGGCGAGGATGTGCAGGACGGTATTGGTCGAGCCGCCCATGGCCATGTCGAGGATCATGGCGTTTTCGAAGGCCTCGCGGGTCATGATGTCACGGGGCAGTGGGCCGCCTGCCTTGGCGAGTTCGACGATCCTGCTGGCGGCGGCATGGTAAAGCCGCTTGCGGTCCTCGCTGGTGGCGAGCATGGTTCCGTTGCCGGGCAGGGCGATGCCGAGGGCCTCAGCAAGGCAGTTCATGCTGTTGGCGGTGAACATACCGGAGCAGCTTCCACAGGTGGGGCAGGCGTGGTTTTCGATATCGGCGAGTTCGGCGTCGCTCATATTCCCGGCGGTGTGCTGGCTGACGGCGTAGAAGGCGCTGATGAGGTCGACTTTCTTGCCGGCGGATGTCTTTCCCGCCTCCATCGGCCCGCCGCTGACGAAGATCGCGGGGATGTTGCACCGGGCGGCAGCCATCATCATGCCGGGGACGATTTTGTCGCAGTTGGGGATGCAGATCATGGCATCGAAGCGATGGGCTTCGATCATGGACTCGACACAGTCGGCGATCAACTCGCGGCTGGGCAGGGAGAACTTCATGCCCAGGTGTCCCATGGCGATGCCGTCGTCGATGCCGATGGTATTGAAGATGAACGGCACGCCGCCAGCCGCCCGGACCGCGTTCTTGACGTAGTAACCGACCTTATCGAGATGGGCATGTCCGGGAACGATCTCGACGAAGGAGTTGACCACCGCGATGAACGGCTTGTCGAGGTCGGCGTCGGTGTAGTTCCCGGTGCCCTTGAGGAGGCTGCGGTGGGGAGCTCGCTCAACACCGCGCTTCACCAGATCACTTCGCATCATGGGTCATCTCCTTGGGTAGCTCAAAGACTCGTGTCTCACGGTTCGGTACGTAGCCGCGGGCGGCGACGCGTCGGGTACTTGCCGTGGTGTGAGCACAATGATAGCTCACAGCGGTTCAGCGCCCTTCATCCAGTAACAGGCGGATGCCCACGTCAATGTTCTGAGCACCCGCGGTTTGACGGCAGTGGACGGCGACGACGTTACGACCCGCCCGTAACGCGTTCTTTGCCTCGGGGCCAAACGGCACGTTGATGTAGTTGCGAGTGTATCCCTTTCGTTCAAGGACCTTCTGGCCGTTGAGGTAGATCACCACATCTTCGTCATGGTAGAGCCGCCAGTAGGCGCTGCGTATGTCGGCTGCGTTCTCAAGGAATACCTCCGTGCGGAGCCAGATTTCGGGCGTGAGCCAGGCGGTTTTCACGATGGCGTCGGGGGCATGGGGGCCGCCGAAGCCGCCGGCGCCCACTTTCCAGGTCACCGCGTCGAAGTCGGGACGCGTCCAGGTGTCCTGCGGTTGATCGGTCGTGTAATACCAGTCCTTAGGGGCGTCTTCGGCACAGGGCAGCAGAACATGCCAGCGATCGCGAATGCGATGGGTGGCCACGAGTTTGTCGGAGGAGTCACCGGGCGTAAGGCCGTGTGGGTGACGAAGGGCGATCAGGCAGGTCGGCTCGACGGTGTATCGTCCCATGGTCTCACCGAAGATCGCCAGTCCGCCGCGATGGGCAGCGGATTCGGGAACTTCGAATCGCAAGCGGATGATGCGGTCGTTTTCGGCGGCCTTGAGGATCTGAGCGAGGCGGTCGCCTTCGACCATCAGCGTTGCCAGCTGGCCATAGGTACCAGGATGGAGGCCTCGATGGTGGCTGAGGACACCGCGGGCGTCAGCGGGGTCGTCGGGCAGTGTCTGCGTCGCGACGGGCACCCCGTTGACCAGCACGGTGAGATCGGTGGGCCATTTGCGGGTGTCGGTCTGCGGATGGTGTCTACGAGCTTGGTCGCGATATCGGGCCGACCAGTCCAAGCGTTCACCATCGGCCCTGCTGGAAAGCTCAGCCATCAGCAGCAGGCCGGAAACTCCATCCAGTTGCAGGCCCTTGGGCAACTCGAGGTGGTATTCGACCGCTCCAGCTCCATACCCGCTGATCTTCTGCGACTCCGCGTTGGCCAGGAAGGGGATGTCCCCGTCGAAGGTCCACTCGGCGAAGTCGGCGGGTTCGAACCGCAATATGGCAAGGCCGTGCTCGCTCACTTCGAAGCGCGGGGCCGGGTCGCGCTTGACGAGGAGGTTCACGTAGTTGCGGGTGATGACCTCGTCCCCGTCGCGCAGTTCGACGAGCAGGGTTCCCACTGTACCGGTGCCGTCGGCGCGAACCTCGATGGGTTTGTGGGCGACGACGCGATAGGCCTCCCATGTGGCGGGCCCGCAGAACCAGCTTCTGAGGGCACCTTCGATCTCCTCGGGGATCAGGGGATCCTGCCAATCGATACGCCAGCAGACTTTCAGGTCTCGGGCATCTCGCTGCGAGAAATGGCTGATGAAGACGGGGACATTTCGCGTCTCGCCCGGCTTCAACTCAACTACCGGTGGGGCATCGAGCACGACGAAGTCGGGATTGTTCAGGTCTTTGAGCGAGAGGCCCGGATGCCAGGAGTCGTAGCCATACTCCTTGGGTGAGCGATCGTAGTTGACGAATCCGTTATGCTCCCACTCGATGTCCGAAAGCTCGGTGTACACGTATCCGCAGATCTTGTCGTGCTTGCGTAGTTCGTTGGTGAGGTACTTGAAACACCAACTGATGTCCATATCGCCGCTTCCGGCCCCGATGCCGCCGTATTCGCTGTTGATGAGCGGGGCATCGGTCTGCTTGTGGCCTCCGGTGTAGTTGAAGGTCGAACCCGGGAAGGTCTTGTCAACGACCTCCTGGATATGGCGGCGCGCCGCGTCGTAGTCATTGATGTAAAAATGCCACGAGTTGATGTCGGTAATCACATGGTCATAGTTGCAGGGCGAGTTGTCCTCGATGAGACGTGTGGGGTCGAGTTTCTTGGCGTGATGGTACATGTCGGCCACCCACTGATGTCGCTCGGGCGAGTATCCGCCGGACCCGATGCCCCAGGTTTCGTTGAACAGGCACCAGGAGAAGACGGCGGGGTGGTTGTAGTCGCGAGCGATGGCTGCTTCAGCGTGTTGCTGCCACCATTGCTGAGCTTGAGGGCTGTGCGTCCAGTAGTTGGGGATGTCCTGCATGATGAGCACGCCGAGGCGGTCCGCCCAGTAC
>Ga0123328_1001781_pt1 | contig 20419 bp, 22 predicted proteins | sample BioC12SIPDNA_2_FD_89702 | JGI IMG/M metagenome (GOLD analysis project Ga0123328, IMG submission 89702) | Anaerobic biogas reactor microbial communites from Washington, USA - Biogas_R1_A C12 SIP DNA | ecosystem: Engineered > Bioreactor > Anaerobic > Unclassified | place: Washington, USA...
ACCAGATCATCATTCACACCGATGGCGCCATTTGCTCCACGACGGCGGAGTTGTCCGCCAGCGCGGTCTTTCAAGGTGCGGTTCGTCTCTACCTGACGCAGCTGCGCCGGCAGGAGTCGCCGCTGCTGGCGCCTCTGGGTCTTTCTGACGCCCCCAGTACCACCCAGGCCTGCGATGCGGAGTCGGATCTCATTTCCCTCCTGTCCGCGCTGGGGGCGCAGACGCTGGATGAGGTGGCCGGCGGGGTACCGTCCGCGCCCGTGGCGGAGACCCCGGCCGGCAGCGGGGAGATGGATCCAGCGGAGCCGCAGTGCGCCACTCCAGGCGCTCGGCGCCTGGCCGCCGGCCTGCTCAACCCGGCCGGTCGTCGTGCCCTCTACGAGTTCGCCGAAGGACTCTATGACTACTGGCGTGCCTTCGACCGTTTCATGATCCTCCATTCCCCGCCTGGCCCCACCGGCTGGGAGCGCCGGCCCTACCGCGCGTTCAACTCCACCATCGAAAGCCTTACCCATACCGTTCGCTCCTACTACCGCGACGTGTGCGAGAACATCACCGGCAACCACCCCCGCATCTACCGGCAGGTGGCGGCGGGCTGCGATGTGGGCCTCATCGCGGTGCACGTGGATTGCCCCCTGCCTCCCGTGTACCAGGAGACCTTGGGGGCGGTCCCCTTCATCCGTCACGTGTGGATCGCGCCACCCATGATCATTGATCCGCCCACCAATACCCGTACCGGGCAGTTCCAGCGCGTAGATCGCAACCCGCTGGCCGACCTGCGCCTCAGCAGCCAGGAGTGGCTGTGCTACCCGGCGGCGGTGGGGCCCCTGCTCATCAACACCTACTTCCACCAGAGTTTCATAGGGCTGGGCTGCTCGTTGGCCAACCTGTTCGAACTTGCCTCGGACGAACAGGTGGCGGCCGGGCCGGATGCGGTCTTCGTGTATGGGGCGGCCCCGGAGACCATGTGGCAGCTGGGCGATCTCCCCACCGTCTTCCACGACGACGAGGAGACCGGTCTGCTTGCCGCTGCCATCTCGGCCGAGGATCGTTTTGGGTACTTCGGCTACCTCAAGAAGATGATCCTCACGCTGCACAATATCGTGGCCATGAAGCGCGGCCTCATGCCTTTCCACGGCGCCATGGTGCGGGTGGTGCTCAAGAGCGGGCAGGAAGCCACGGTGCTGATCCTGGGGGACACGGCCACCGGCAAGTCGGAATCGTTGGAGGCCTTCCGCAGTCTGGGCAGCGAGTTTATCCGGGACATGCGGATAGTGGCGGACGATATGGGTTCACTGGAGGTGGACGACGAGGGCCGGGTGCTGGGCTACGGCACGGAGATCGGTGCCTTCGTGCGCCTGGACGATCTGGGCGGCGGTTACGCCTTTGGCCAGATCGACCGCGCGGTCATCATGAGCCCGCAGAAGGTGAACGCCCGCGTGGTGCTGCCGGTGACCACCCTCCACGACGTGCTGCAGGGCTATCCGGTGGATTTCCTGCTCTACGCCAACAATTACGAGGCCGTGGACGCCGAGCGGCCGGTGGTGGAGCGATTGGAGACGGTGGACCAGGCCCTGGACGTCTTCCGCGCCGGCGCGGCCATGGCAAAGGGAACCACCACGGCTACGGGGTTGGTGCACAGCTACTTCGCCAACATCTTCGGCCCGCCCCAGTACCGCGACCTGCACGAGTCCTTGGCCCAACGCGTGTTTGAGGCGGCCTTCGCCCGCGGGATCTTCGTGGGCCAGCTGCGCACGCGTTTGGGCGTGCCGGGCATGGAGATGCAGGGCCCGCAGGAGGCAGCCCGGGTGCTCCTCGAGATGATCTCGGCATAGCCGGGGACGTGGGCCCAGGCCGTGGAGTTCCAGCGCAAGGACTATCTGGTCCGGATCTTCCAGGAGGTGGGGGAGGTCCTGGCCGAGCTGGCCGGTCTGCGGCAGACCCGCCGGCACGAGCGGGCGCTGGAGTTGCTCAACCGCGCCGTGGCCGGCATCTTGGGCCTGAATCCAGAGTTGGCCGCTCTGCTGGCGGCCGACAGCCTGCTGACGCTCGTGGACATGGACCCGCTGCTGGATAACAACCACCGCCTTCTGCTCGCGGAGCTGCTGGAGGCCAAGGCGGAGGTACAGGACGAGATGCAGGATGGGTGTGGCGCGGCCTCCTCCCGCGAGCTCGCCACCGAGGTGAGGGCGCAGGTGGTGGGGTAGAAGTGGGCCCCGCAGCGGGGCGGCCTACTCGCTGGGGGGGGCCTCTGCGCAGCGCATGGCTTGAGCCAGCGAACGGCCTCTGCGCCACACCACCACTGCCAGCAGTGCCACGATGCCCACGGCGGTGGTGGTGATCACCACCACCGACATGCCCTGCACGGCCATGGCTACCACGTTGGTGGCCAACGTCACCGCCCACAGGATGAGCGCCGTCCAGCGTTGTGAGACGCCACGCCGCAGCAGGTGGTGGTGCAGGTGGTCCTTGCCCGGCGTAGAGAGGGGGTTCTTGCGGCGCCACAGCCGTCTGAGGATGACCTGCGCGGTGTCGGCCACGGGGAGGAGCAGGAAGAGGACCGTGGGCAGCAGGGCGAACACGGTGGTGAGATTGACGTTCCCCAGCATGCTGGAAGCGGCCAGGACGTAGCCCAGGAAGTAGGCGCCGCCGTCTCCCAGGATGATGGAGGAGGGGTGGAAGTTGTGCCGGAGGAAGCCCAGCGCCGCTCCCGCCACGGCCGAGAGGATGATGGTGACGGCCGCCTTCTGTAGGAAGAGGTCGTTGGCGGCCACGGCCAGCAGGCACACGCTCACAATGAAGCTGACCCCGCCGGCCAGCCCGTCCACTCCGTCGAGCAGGTTGATGGCGTTGGTGATGGCCACCACCCACAGCACGGTGATGAGGCCGGAGATGAAGGGGGCGGCCGCTCCGCCGAAGGACACGGTGATCTCTATGTTCGACGTCAACAACAGCAGCGCGGCCAGTACCTGCACCGCCAAGCGGAAGAGGGGGGGGAGGCCGAACTGGTCGTCGATGAACCCCGTGAGCACCAGCAACGAAGCTCCCAGCAAGATGGTCAGGATCTCCGCTTTGATCCAATCGATGAGGATGGGGCGAAGCAGCGTGGCCAGGATGAGGGCGGCCAGCGTGCCCGCAAACACGGCTAGGCCGCCGGCGTTGGGCACCGGGACTTGGTTGAGGCGCCGGCTGTTGGGCTGGTCCGCCCAGCCGGCCTTCAGTGAGAAGGTGCGCACGTGGGGGATGAAGGCCCAGGTGGCGATGGCGGCCAAGAAAAAGGTGAAGACGACAGACAGCCAGCCGATATCGTCGGGCCGGGCGATGCCCAGGGATTCCAGGAAGTCCGTCAGCCACGCAACCACGGGGTGAAGCCTACCACACCCGAGCTGGGCGAGGCCGCGGGCGGCGCGGGAGGCGGTGCGGCCAGGGGGCGGGCAGTGGACAAAGGCGGGAGAGGGGCGACCGCTGGCCCAGGCGCCGGAAGGCGGTTAGGATGAAGATATGGCCAGAAGCCTGATCGAGTCGTACGAGGAGCCTATCGACCACGAGCGTGCCTCGGGCATCATTCAACGCTGCTCCTCCAATCCGCGCGACGTGCGCGAGTTCGTGCTGGACGGCCGGGATCTCTCGCAGGTGCGGGCCATCTTGGACTTGGGGTGTGGTTTCGGCTTCATGGCCGAACGCCTGGCGATGCGGGCGCACGCGGAAGCCGTGGTCTGGGGCGTGGATCTCTGCTCGGCCAATCGTCGTGAGTTCCTGCGGCGCGTACGGTCCACCGGCCGCTCTGCCCGCTTCGTGGATATGGGCCTCACCCACACGCTGCCTTGGCCGGACGCCAGATTCGATCTAGTGGCCTGTAGTTACTCGCTCTATTTCTTCCCTTTGCTGGTGCCGGAGGTGGCGAGGGTGTTGAAGCCCGGCGGGCGCTTCATGGCGCTGACCCATACGCTGGCTTCGCAGCGGGAGCTGCTGCGGGCCGCGGGCATCAGCGAGGACGAGGGGCCGCCCCTGGTGCAGGTGGTGAGTCGGTTCTCGGCGGAGAACGGTCTGGAGACACTGCGACCGCACTTCCCGAAAGTGGAGTCGGTCTTCTACGAGAACACGCTGCGGTTCGGCGAGGGCGACTTCGCCTCCCTCGCCACCTACCTGCGTTTCAAGCTGATGCTGGTGGGGGAAGGGCCGGGGGATTCCGGTGCCCATTCAGGCAGGCCCGTGGTCAACGTGGAGCGGTTGCGCGAGCTGGTGCGGGCCGGCCTGGAGATTCGCAAGGACGACGTGGCCTTCTGGTGTACGAAATGACCAAGCCCGCCACCTACTGCTCGAATTGCGGCGGGGCTATCGGCGTCCTGGACGAGGGTGGGCGGCCGCGCGAGTACTGCACGGTTTGTGGGACCATCTTCTACCGCAACCCCTTGCCGGTGGCCTCGGCGGTGGTGGTCAACGCTCGGCGGGAGGTGCTGCTGGTCAAGCGTCGGCAGCCGCCCCAGCAGGGCATGTGGTGCTTGCCCATTGGTTTTGCCGAGCTGAACGAGACTATTGAGGATGCCGCACTGCGCGAATTGGAGGAGGAGGCGGGGGTGAAGGCGCGGGTCACCGGCCTACTCAACGTCGACTCGTCCTACAGTGATTTCTACGGCGACATTCTGGTGGTCACGTTCGAGGTGGAGAAGACCGGGGGTGTGGAGCGCCCGGGCGATGACGCCTCGGCTCTGGCCTACTTCCCTGTGGCCGCACTGCCGGACCTGGCCTTCGCCGCCAACGAGAAGGCGGTGGCCGCCTACGTGCGCGGCCACAAGGAGGAGTGGGAGATTCAGGACTCCTTCCGTCGCTTGGAACCCGATGCGCCCTGGGTTCGTGCCGGAGGGCACGGGGAAGGCGGGCCGTCCTCCGGGGAATGGCTGCGCCGTGGACGGGAAGGCTTGATGTCGGCCGTCTTGGTGGCCATGCTGGAGAAGGAGGCGCCGCAGGTGGCCGCGGAGTGGCTGGCCGAGGTTTCGGCCAACCCCAGCACGCAGACGCTGGCCAAGATTGATCAGGTGTGGCTCACGGAGCGCATCACCAACGCCGTGAAGCGGCTGAGCCGGTGGATGCGTGGTGCGGCGCCGCCGGAGGAGATCCGCAACGCCTACCGGCGCTGGGGCCGGGAGATGAGCGCCATGGAATGTCCCCTGCATGAGGTGTTGAGCGGTTTGTCGCTCCTCAAGCGGATCATCTGGGTCCAGGCGCGGGCCGCCGGGGCCTGGGAACGGCCGGTGGATGCCTACCGTATGCTGGAGCTGTTCACGCTGGTGGGCTCCTTCTTCGATCGTGCCTTCTACCAGGCGGCCCGGGGTTACGCCGAAGCTGTCCATCGCTGACGGCCTGGCGCCGGGCCGCCCACGCGCCCGCCGGCCGACCAGGCGAACCGTGCACCCCCACGCTCGGGCCTATATGGGAGAATGCCGGAGCACACCCCGAGGAGGAACTTGTATGGAATGCCCGGTCTGTGGCGACAAGCTGCGCCCCATTGAGCGCTATGGAGTGGAAGTGGACATTTGCCCCGGCTGCAAAGGAGTGTGGTTGGACAGGGGCGAACTGGAGAAGGTCATCGACCTGGCGGAGAAGGGCGGGCCTGGTGCGGAGACCATGCCTGGGGCCCGGCGCGAAGAGCCTCGGCGGGAGGAGCCGCGCTACCGGGAGGAGCCGCGTCATGAAGCGTACCGGGAGCAGGAGTACGGCCATCACGACGGCTACCGCAAGCGCAAGAAGCGGGGAAGCTGGCTGGGCGACTTGTTGGAGGGCTTCGGCGACGAGTGAGCTTGGGGGCCGTAGCGCGGGCCGTGTGATGGCGGCGTGCGCGTGCGTCGCCGGCGGCCGCGCTCAGCCCAGTGCCACATCCAGGACCATCGTGATGGCGAACCCGGCCAGCGTGCCGGCGGTAGCCAGGTCCGTGTTGCCCGCTTGCTGAGATTCCGGGATCAGCTCCTCCACCACCACGAAGATCATGGCCCCGGCGGCGAAGCCAAGCATGGCGTCCATGACCCGGCGGTTGACCTGGCGGAAGAGGAACACCCCGGCTGCGCCCAGTGCGGTCATTCCCCAAGTGAAGAGCGTGGCCAAAAGGGCGGCGATGACGGCCGACCGGTCACCCACCTCCATTGACTCCCGTTCCTCTGTTCCGGAACGTCAATCCACGCACTTGACCAAGGCCACCTCGTCCACGGTGTAGCCGATGGTGTCGTAGAGGGCGCGGGCCACGAAGTTCTCCGAGTAAACGTGGGCCACGATCATGTTGAGCCCCAGACGGCTCACCACTTCCTCCAGCGCGGCCAGCGCCGCCTTGCCGTAACCGCGGCGGCGGTGGGGGCCCAGGATGACGAAGTCGTAAACGTAGGCGTAGCGCCCCTGACCCCGATCCGCCTCGCCCAGCCATGCATAGCCCACCACGGTGCGGGTATCGTCCTCTTCTCGCAGAATGGAGTAGAAGTGATGGTCCGGGGTGTCCACGCCCTCGGTGAGTAGGTCGCGGATGGTCTTCTCCGCCAGTTCTGGCGCCTCGCCGGCATGCCAGAAACCGCTGCGAACCATGCTTTCGCCATAGGCCGCCCGGGCGTAGCGCAGGTAGTCGGCGAAATCCTCGTCGGTCATCGACTCGAGCCGGACCATTTCCCCCTCCTCACCCCAGGGCTGACAGAGAACGGATGAATTCGGCGATGCGTTCGGCGATGCCGCGGAACACCTCCTCCTGCGGCACGCGCGTGGACGACGGCATGTGGAAGGAGTGATCTGCTCCCTCCACGACGTGCAGGATGCCGGGAACGTCCAGCCCGGCCACCGTCCGCTGCAGCAGGTCGGGGTCCGCGAAGGGGTCGCGGGTGCCGGCCACAAACAGGCTGGGGACGTTGATGCGGCGTAGCGGTTCCAGCCCCGGTCTGTTCTTGCCGCCGGCGGCATGGAGCGGAAAGCCGAGGAAGATGAGCCCGGCCGTGAGCAGCCCCTCCGCCTCCGGCCCCTTGGAGACCAGTTCAGCGGCAATGCGGGCACCCATGGATTTGCCTCCCAGGAGCACGGCGCCCGGGGGGCACACGGCATCGTCGGCCAAGGTGTCGTGGGCACGACGGAAAGTGGCCTCCAGTACGGCGGGCCGATCCGGTGTGGCGCTCCCCCGCTCCGCGTAGGGGAAGTTGAAGCGAAGGGAGGAAGCCACTTCCTGGTTGGCCAAGAACTCCGTCACGAACACCAGAAGCGGTTGACTGAGGTCGTTGGCGCGGCCGTGGGCCACCACCAGCCCGGGAGTCACCCCTGGGCGGCATTGCTCCGGGTTGGTCACCACGCCGGTCACACTGGACCCGGCCGGGGCGCTGATCTCGACGGTGCGCTTCACCATGGCCGTCGCCGCCTCCTGGATGCGAGTGAGAACTGTCGGTTGACCCTATTCTATGCGCGGTGGGTCGGTCGCGCTCGGCTTCTTGCGGGGCCGGGCCGCGTGTGGTTGAAGTATGGTAGAAAGGATCAGGCTGCGGAGGCAGGGGCACAAGGCACTGGAGGGGAGGCGTGGAAAGGATCATCGCAAACCTGGACAAGGTGAAACTCAAGCTGGACGAGGCATTCTTCTACCTGGACGAGATCGAAGAGCTCATCCAGGAGGACGAGTTCTCGGAGGAAGAAGCGTCACGGGTATCTCAGGCGGGCGGACGGCTGGCAGGCGAGGTGTCCGCGCTGAGCACCAAGGTTCTGGAGCTACGGGAGATCCTGAGGGCGTTGAGCGAACAGGAGGAAGAGAGCGGAGCCAAGGAGGCTGCGCAGGAGTGAAAGGCCCGACGTGACCAACGTCGGCCGCGGCGACCGGGGCACGGAACAGTTGCTGCGGGACGCATGAATAGCGGGATTATTGAGAGTACGGGGGTGGATTGATGCGTAAGGGCAGCCAGGGCCCGTGGGCCGTGGCGGGAGGGGCCCTGGCCATGTTCTGGCCGGGCGCGCTGGCTTTCGGGTACACGGGGGTCATGGGCCCCTACTGGCGTGAGACCTTCGGCGTAGGTCAAGGGGCCACCGGGTCCATCATGTTCTTTGTCCTGGCTTCCCTCGGCATCTTCATGTTCCTGGTGGGCCGCTGGCAGGAGAGAGTGGGGCCGCGGCTCATGATGGCCATCGGCGGGGTGTTGTGCGGGCTCGCCTGCCTGGTCCTGGCCTTCGCGGACAACATGGGCATGGTCTATGCCTGGGGCTTTCTCAACGGCGCCGCCTCCTGCTTCACCTACATGCCGGCGCTGACTGTAGTGCAGCGTTGGTTCCCCCAGCGGCGCGGACTGGTGTCCGGCATCGTCAACCTGGTGTTCGGCTCGTCGGCGGCGCTGGTGGTGCCCTTGTTCAATGTCATGCTGAACGGCTTGGGCTACCGCACCATGAACCTCCTGGTGGGCGTGCTGGCCGTGGCCACCGGGCTGCTGGCTGCCGCGCTGGCCTCTGATCCCACCCGGCTGTCGGCCGCGGCCGGGGCGGCTTCGCCGCCGCCGGCCGTGCCTTCCACCACCACGCGCCAAGCTCTGCGCTCCGGCAACTTCTGGCTCATCTGGCTTACCTGGGCGTCCATGGGCTCGGCCGGTGTGGCTATGGTGGTGCTGTCGGTGGGCTTTGGGCAATCGCTGGGACTTTCCGTGCAATCGGCCGCTGTGATCCTCACCACCTTCAATCTCACCAATGGCCTCAGCCGCATCCTTACCGGCTACTTCTCAGACCGCATCCGGCGAACGCTCACCATGGCCGCGGCCTTCGCTCTGGCCGGCATCGCCTACTTCCTTCTGCCCCACGTCGGTTCATTGGGATTGGCCGCTTTCTTGGCGGCGGTCATCGGCTTCGCCTTTGGGACACTCTTTGCCGTGTCGGCTCCGCTTGCCGTGGACTGCTTCGGGTTGAAGCACTTCGGCAGCATCTTCGGTTTGATCTTCACCGCCTACGGCTTCTTTTCCGGCCTGGCCGGGCCGTCGCTGAGCGGCTTCCTGCTTGACGGCAGCGGCTGGAGCTACACGGGAGTCTTCGCCTACCTGGGGGTGTTCTGTCTCGTGGCCGCGGTCACCATCAGCCTGGTGAAACCGGTCCCCAAGGTGGTGCCGGCCCTTGCCTGAGGAGCCGCTCATCGTCAGCGCCTGCCTGGTAGGGGTCGATTGTCGGCTGGATGGCGGTCACAACTCGCGCGTGACCGTGCACTTGGACCGTCGCTTTCGCCTGGTGCCGGTCTGCCCGGAGCAACTGGGAGGGCTGTCCACTCCCCGCTCGGCGGCGGAGATCCAGGGCGGCGCCGGTGATGAGGTGCTGGACGGTCTGGCGCGCGTGGTCACCAAGGGCGGCGAGGATGTGACCGCACGCTTTGTGGCCGGGGCGGAGGAGACCGTGCGCATTGCGCAACTGGTGGGGGCCGGCCGCGCCGTGCTCAAAGCACGCAGCCCCTCCTGCGGCGTGGGGCGGACCTACGATGGGTCGTTTTGCCATCGGCTACGGGACGGGCACGGTGTGACCGCCGCCCGCCTGTTGCGTGTCGGGGTGGAGATCAGGACGGAAGAGGACTTGGGCGACTGGGCCGGGCCGGGGATCGGAGGCTGATGCCCGGCGGTGATGCGGCGGCCAAGTGGCGGCCGTGGGTGTCGAGTCCGCGAGTGTCAAGTTGAATGAGCGCCCTTCCGGAGGCGCGAGGAGGAACCGTGGATACGTCCATCACCTACTTCGAGCACCAGGGCACCACCAACACGGAGGCGGTCCTGAGGTTGGTGGCCGCGCGGGCCGCCACCTTGGGCATCACGCAGGTAGTGGTTCCCACCACCGGTGGGATCACCGGGGTCATGGCGCCGGATCTGCTGGCCGGCCTCAAGGTGATAGTGGTGACGCACTCCACCGGGTTTGCGGAACCGGGGAGGCAGGAGGTGCCGGCCCAGGTGGTGGAGGAGATCAGGAGCAAAGGGGCGCGGGTGCTCACGGCCACCCACGCCTTTGGGGGAGCCGGACGGGCGGTCCGTCGGCAGTTCTCCACCTACCAAGCGGACGAGATCATCGCGCAGACTCTGCGCCTGTTCGGGCAGGGGACCAAGGTGGCGATCGAGTGCTCGCTCATGGCGGCCGACGCCGGTCTCATCTCCGTGCACGAGGAAGTCATCTCCTGTGGGGGGACCGGGCGCGGGCTGGACACGGCACTGGTGCTTCACCCCAGTCACACTCAGACGCTGTTCGAACTGCGCGTGCTGGAGATCCTCTGCAAGCCCCGCAAGCCGTAGACGCCTGGCGGCCCCGGGCCTCTGCCGGCCTACGTGGTGGTTCCCAGTGTCAACAGGCGGAGGCGCAGGAGATCCAATGCCGTCTGCGCCGTTCGTGTGCGGATCTCCTGTCGGGTGCGGAACATGAGGTAGCGTGCCGTCTCCACATCACCGTGCACCGCGGTGGCGACGTACACCAGCCCAACCGGCTTCTCCTCGCTTCCTCCCCCCGGCCCTGCAATCCCCGTGGTGGAAACGGCGCAGTCCGCATGCAGGCGTTCGGCTGCGCCTCGGGCCATGGCCGCCGCCACCTCCGGGCTGACCGCGCCGTGCCGCTGTAACAACTCCTCCTCCACGCCCAGGAGATCGATCTTGGCCTGGTTGCTGTAGGAGACCACACCGCCCTGGAAGTAGTCGCTTGAACCGGCGACGTCGGTGAAGCGCTTGGCGATCAGCCCACCACTACACGATTCGGCGGTGGCGGCCGTGAGCCCGTGGGCACGCAGCAGATGCCCCACCGCCTCGGCCATGTCCGCGTTACCGGTGCCGAAGATCTTGCGGCCCAGGATACGACGCACCTCGTGTTCGGCCGTGTCTAGATGGGCATGTGCTTCCGGCCCGGTGGCGCAGCGCAGGACAAGGGTGATGCCCTCCGCTCCCGCCCTGGTGCCGATCTCTACGTCTCCGCCTTTCCAGGACAGCCCGCGCAGGGCTTCGGCCAGCGTGCCTTCCCCCATCCCCGCCACGCGCAGCCGCCGCACCTCCACGCCGGTGGTGGTGTCCAGTCTCTGCCGCAGGAGGGGCGCCAGTTCCTTGTCCCACATGACGTGCAGCTCGCGCGGGACGCCCGGTAGCGCGGCGATGATGGTATCGTCCGCCGCCAGCCAGAAGCCGGGAGCGGTGCCGGTGAAGGGCAACGCGTGGGCGCCGTGGGGCAGCAGGGCCTGCTTGAGGTTGGAAGGCGGCATGCTCATGTTGAAGGTCTGGAAGCGGGCGGCCACCTGTTCGAGCAACTCCTCGTGGTGTACCAGCTCCAGCCCCAGGGCCTGCGCCACCGCTTCGCGCGTGAGGTCGTCCTCTGTGGGCCCCAGGCCCCCTGACAGCAGGAGCACGTCCGGCTGCCTGGCCAGCGCCTCCTCCACGGCGTGGGCGATCAGGTCCAGGCTGTCCGCCACGCAGAGTGAGTGTGTGGCGAAAAGACCGGCTCGCAGCAGTGCTTCGCCCAGGAAGGCCTGATTGGAGTTGACGATGTCCCCTCGGAGAAGCTCGTCCCCGGTGAAGATCATTTCGGCGGTGCCGTGCATGTGCACAATCATACGCCATGCTGTTATGCTCTCTCGTCCATACGTCCGGGAAGGCAGGTTGGCATGACGGCAGACATCTCCATGATTCGCTTTGACCATTCCGGCCTGGTGCCCTGTGTGGTCCAGGAAGAGGGCGGCGGAGAGGTGCTCATGCTGGCGTACATGAACCAGGAGTCGCTGAACCTGACGCTGGAGACGGGGTACACCTGGTTCTGGAGCCGCTCACGCCAGGAGCTCTGGAACAAGGGCGCCACCTCCGGGCACCTGCAGAGAGTGGTCAGCCTCGCTTATGATTGTGACGGGGACACCTTGCTGGCTGTGGTGCAGCAAACCGGCCCTGCCTGCCACACGGGGACGCACAGTTGCTTCACGGACCGGAGGCTGCCGCTCGGCTCCTGAGCGCCTGTCTTCCGTGTTCCCAGGACACTGACATACGGGAGGTACGCATGATCAAGTCCATCCTGCTGGCGGCAGATGCTTCGAAGCACTCCTCGGCGGCGCGGGAGCACGCCTTGGAGTTGGCTGCAACCTACGGCGCTCGTCTCACCGCGGTGAATGTGCTCGACGTCCGCCTGCTGGAGATGCCTCCCTATCTGGACTACGCCTATCCCTTTGAGACCATCCCACCGGCCCAGTTCCCCGTGGAGCTGCTGGAGAGCTTCCGGGTGAAGGCGGAACGTGTGCTGGAAGAGGCCCGTTTGGCGGCGGAGGACAGGGGAGTCAAGGTGGAGACGCGGTTGGAGGAGGGAGTCCCGGGAGAGGTGCTGGCCGAACTGGGGGATGCCCACGACCTCATCGTGATCGGCAAGCGGGGCGAGCACGCCCGCTGGGGCAAGGACATGCTGGGCACAGTCACTGAGGAGCTTGTCCGCCGCGCCACCACGCCGGTGCTGCTTGCCGACGAGGAGTACCGTCCTCTTCGCTCCTTCCTGCTTCTCTACGACGGCAGCCACCCGGCCAATCAGGCGCTGAAACTGACCGCGGATATGGCCGCACATCTCAAGGTGCCGGTCAAGGTGATGACCTCGGCCGGTTTGCCGGAGCAGGCGGAGGCCGTACAGCAGGAAGCCAGGAAGTACTTGGAGGCAGTGGAGGTGGCTGCCGTCTTTCGCCAAGTGCAGGGCCCCATCGAAGTGCGGGCTGCGGAGGAGGTGGAGGCCGAGTCGATTGATCTGACGGTGATCGGCAGGAAGGGCTACTCCATCCTGCATCGGCTCATTCTGGGCAGCTCTGCCGAGCAACTCATGCGGGACCTTCCCACTCCGGTGCTCTTGGTCCCGTAGCCGGGCATCAGGGGCAACGCGGGTGACCATGGCGGAGGCGCTGGTACGCGTGTATGAGGAGGGCGGCCGGCCGGAGGACCGGCCGGCCGCCGCCGCACTGGCCGGCCTGCGCCGGGCGGAGGCGCCGCTCACCTGGATCCATGCCGGCACCCATGAGCAGGTGCTGCAGGCCCTCGATGCCTTCGGTCTCTCGGATGTGGCCGTGGACAGCCTGCGCGAGGGCCCGGAGCGGCCTCGCGTGGAGGAGTACGCGGATCACGTCTACGTGTCCTTCTTTGCCGTGGACCGCCCGGGGACGCAGTGCGGGGAGATGGTCGATGCCGCGTGGGAGGTGGCGGGCGGGGGGACGCCGCGGGAAGAACAGCCGGCCGGGACGTCGCCCGGCTCAGTCACCTCACCCCTCGAAGACGGCCTGCCGGCGCTGGAGGACATTCGTGCCTTTCTGGGCCCGCGTTGGCTGATCACCGTGGGCGATATCCTGGAACGCGATTACCTGGCCATCCAGGAGCGCATCCAGCGTCAGGTGTTCTCCCGAGGGCGCGGCGCCTCCTTCATGCTCTTCTTCGCCATGGAATGGGCGGTGGAGACGCTGTACCCGGTGATGGATGAGCTGGACGACCGGGTGGATGCCCTGGAAGACATGGTGGTGCTGGCCGATCGTCAGGTGGGCATGCAGGGGCTTTTCTCGCTCAAGCGTGACCTAGTGGAATTACGGCGGCGGGTGGCGCCTCTGCGCGATGCTCTGCAGAAGATGGACGCTCTGGAACTGTCTCTGGTGGATCGCGAGTCGGAGGTCTACTTCCGGGACCTCCACGATGACGTCCTGCGCCTCATCGAGCTCCTGGACACCTACCGGGACGTGCTCTCGTCGGCGTTGGACCTCTATCTCACCAGCGTGTCCAACCGGCTGGGGGAGATCATGAAGCGCCTCACGGTGGTGGCCACGGTGTTCATGCCCCTTACCTTCCTCACCGGCTTCTTCGGGATGAACTTCGCGGCGCTGCCTTTCCACAGCCCCGCCCTGCTGGCCGGGGTGATCGCCGTCATGCTGGCCACGCCCATGGCCATGCTGGCCTATTTCCGCCGAAAGGATTGGTGGTAGTGAACATAGGAGTGCTCACCAGCGGAGGAGACTCGCCGGGGATGAACGCGGCCATCCGGGCGGTGGCCCGGCAGGGCTTCGCCCTGGGCGCGCGCGTTGTCGGTTTCCGGCACGGCCTGGACGGCATTTTCAAGTCCGACTACGTGGAGCTCACTCCTCGAGGGGTGGGTGGCGTCCTGGACCAAGGCGGTACCTTCCTCGGCACCGGTCGCTCCTCTCGTTTTCGCCAGGAAGGCGGGCCACAGCTCGCTCTGGACGCCCTAGCGGCGGCGGATGTTGACAGTCTCGCCATCATCGGGGGTGACGGCTCCATGCGGGCTGCTCTGACCCTCCACGAGCTTGGTTTCCCGGTGGTGGGCATTCCCAGCACTATTGATAACGATATCTTCGGTACCGAGATAACCATCGGCTTTGACACGGCGCTGAACACCATCCTGGATGCCGTCTCCAAGATCCGCGATACGGCTTCCGCGCACGATCGTGTCTTTGTGGTGGAGGTGATGGGTCGCGATTCAGGGGAGCTGGCGGTCAACGCCGCCATCGGCGGCGGGGGTGACTATGTCATCATCCCCGAGGCACCGGGGGAGGTGGAAATGGCCGCCGAGCATGTTTCCTACGATCATTGGCGGGGCAAGCTGCACACCATCATTATCGTGGCCGAAGGTTGCTGCACTGCCGACGACGTGGCCGCCTCCTTGGCTTCCTCGTCATCCGGCCACGAGGTGCGGCGGACGGTGCTGGGCTACATCCAACGCGGTGGGCATCCGTCTGCGCGGGACCGCATCGTGGCCAGCCGTCTGGGTGCGGGGGCGGTGCAGGCGCTGGCCCGCGGTACGGTGGGGGTGATGGCGGGTCTCCACGCCGAGCAGGTGGTCTTCACCTCGCTGGCAGACGTGGTGAGCCATCGCCGAACGCTGGACTTCAGTCTGTTGGAGCTGGTGAAGACGCTGGCCACGTAGGCTGCGCCGGCAGCGGGCCTCCCAATGGCCGTGGCTATTCGACGATGCCGGCCTCGCGTAGCCGTGCCTTGAGGGCCTCGGGCCGTACACCGTAGAGCTGCGCCAAGTACGCCAGGTCATCACGGCGAATGGTCAACACCTCGGTGGCGGGGTCGTGACGCAGGCGGCGGACAAAATCCAAGTAGTGCTCCAGAGGGAGACGCTCCTCGAGGGTCAGGTGGTGGAGCTTCTTGAGGCTGAGGCGCAGGGGGCGCACCCTTTCCAGCGTGGACTCCACCGGTTCCTCCACGTCCAGCAGCGCAGTGGGGGAGATGCCGTAGATGTCGCTCAGTTCCACCAGGCGCTCCAGGCTGAGGCTCCGCTTCCCGTGCTCGTAGGCACTGAGCGTGGACACCACGAACGATCCCCCGGAACGGTCACAGACCTCCTGCAGGCTCAGACCCCGTTCTTGGCGGAGGCGGCGCAGCTTCTCACCCACGCGCTCGGGGTAGAGGCCGGCTCTGGAATTCTCGCTGGGTGAGGTTGATTCAGTCATAGCGAAAAACGTAGCATTACTGAGGAGGTTCGTCTAGATGCCGCGAGTGGTTCGCGCGGAAAAGCGACCCACGAGAAAGGCGGGAAGGCTACTTCACCTGCTCCAGGGTGATGTCCATGGTCATGTCGATGTCATAGGGCCCGCGCTGATCGGCGGGGACCATCTCCTCCGGAGCCTCGGTAATGGTGACGGAAATCTTCATGTGCCCCTCGCCCTCGAAGCCCACGGGCAACCCCTTGCTGAGATTCACGCGGGTGGTCCCGGAGAAGCTCTCTTCCCCGTCCATACCCATGACGAGCTTGAAGTCATCGGGGGTGCTCTCGCTGGTCATGGCCTGGCTCATGGCCGCCATTATGGCTCCCAGATCTATCTCCAGGTCCATGGGGGTGGTGGTGGTGAAGTCGACGGTGGCGATCTGCGCCCCCTCCAGCTCATCCAGGGCGGTGAGCTTAGCGGTGGTGGTCACCTGCACCGTCTGCTCCAGCCCGGGGACCTTCTGCTCCACGGTCGTGGTCCATTCATCGCCCACCTCAACGGCGTCGGTGGGGAAGGGGACCATGGAAGTGCCGCTGATCTGCGAGGGGTCGATGGGTGAGCTACTGGTGTTGGTACCCAGGAAGGAGCCCAGAATGCCGCTGTCGGCGCCTTCCACCGACACGATCTTCCCGTGCTTGTCCACCTTGGCCGTCACTTCGGGCACAGAACCCAAATCCATCTCCTCCGTCTTGCCCTCGCTGGTCATGGACATCTTCTCGTAGGAGTAGGTGATGGTGGCCACCTCATCGGTCACGTCGGTGACCTTCATGGTGAAGCGCGCCTCCAACGTGGAATCCTGTGGGATCTGTCCCTCGTCCTCGGCCATGCCCGGAGCATTCAGATTCCCGTTGAGGACGGCTTTGAGGTCGTAGGTGAAGCTGTCACCTGCCGTGAAGTTGTAGATGAGCGCGTCGTCTCCGGCGGCTGAGCCACCACAACCGGCCACCAGGCTCAGCAGAACGATCAGTGCCAGCGCGCACACGGTCAGCCGGACCTGCCGGCTTCTTGCCTTACCCTTCATCAAGTCCCTCCTCGTGTTGCCCCGATCTCTCTACTCTGAGCATAGCGCCGCCGCGCGGCCTTCACTACGTTCTTCGGTCGACGGTATGCCTCCTGAGAAAGACGTACCCAGAAGGCGCAACGTGCCCGCCGTGGCGGCGCCGGGGAAGTGGTGCCGAAGGCGGGGGTCGAACCCGCACGAGGTGTGAGCCTCACTGGAGTTTGAGTCCAGCGCGTCTGCCAATTCCGCCACTTCGGCCTGTAAAGTGCGGTCCAAATTATAGGGAGCCGGAGCCCCGGCGGGCAAGCACCACTGCAGACTATCGATTGGATGGCCGGGAGACTCCGGGCCGGTCTCGCGGGCACCGCTTGGTTACCCAATGTATCTTGCGCTCCCCTTCGTACATCTATACACTTGAACGCTTGTGGAGAAGGAAACTGAGGGATATCACAAGGAGGGAAGGTGTCCAAGAGCTACCGTGTCTTAGTACTTCTGTTTGTCTTGGCTCTGGCCGTGGCCGTGATCTCGGGCTGCGGTGAAGAAACCAGCGCCACTACGGCTGCCGCCGGGGAAACCACCACCACTGCCGCTACCGGTGGGGCAGCCGTCCCGTTCAAGTTCGGCGCCGCCGCGTCCTTCACCGGCCAGTATGCGAACTACGGCGGTTCCCTCAAGGGCGGCGCGGACATCGCCGTGGCCGAGTTGAACGCGGCGGGCGGTGTCAACGGCGGGGAGGTCTCCTACGTCACCGGTGACGAGCTGGGCGACCCCAAGGAAGCTGTGCTCGTGGCCCAGAAGCTGATCGACGATCCCGAAGTCCTCTTCGTCGACGGCCACATGTTCAGTGGTGCCACGCTGGCCGCCGGGCCCAAGTACCAGGATGCCGGCCTGCCCATGATCTCGCCGTCCGCCACCAACCCGGACGTCACGGATCTGGGTGAGTACATCTGGCGCGTGTGCATGACTGACCAAGCGCAGGGCGAGGGACTGGCCGCCTATGCGGTGACCACGCTGGGCATGAAGAAGATTGCCATCTTCCATTCCGACAATGACTACGGCAAGGGTCTGGCCGACGCCTTCGAGGCTGCCGCCACCGCCGCCGGCGGCGAGATTGTGGGCCGCGAGCAGTACACCGACGGTGACACCGACTTCAAGGCTCAGCTCACCAAGATCAAGGACGCCGATCCCGAACTGCTATTCCTGTCCGGCTACTACCCGGAAGGCTCCAAGATAGCGGCGCAGGTCAAGGAACTGGGCATGGATGTGCAGATGCTGGGGTCCGACGGCTACGGGTCTGATGAGTTGATCAAGCTGGGTGGCGCTTCGGTGGAGGGGATGCTGATCTCCACCTTCTTCGATTACTCCAAGGTCGACCCGGCCATCCAGAAGTTCGTGGAAACCTATAAGACCAACAACAACGGCGCCAACCCTGACTGGTTTGCGGCCGCATCCTATGACGTGATCATGGTGGCGGCGCAGGCGGCCACGAAGGCAGGCGTCAACAGCCGCGAGGCCATCAACGAGGCTCTCAACGGGATTGAGTACTCCGGTCTCACCGGCACCTTCACCTTCGACGAGAACGGTGACGTGCAGAAGCCGCTCAACATCGTTGTGGTGCAGGACGGCAAGCTGGTCACGGCTCCCAAGCAGCCCTAGGTGCGGAGAGCGAATGCCATAGAATCACTGCAGTGCGCGCGGCGGGGGCTCCACCTCCGCCGCGCGGGCATGTCGGCGGCGGGTCACTGAAAGAGGGATGGAGCAACTCACTCAACAGCTGGTGAACGGTATCATGCTCGGGTGTCTCTACGCGCTCATCGCCGTAGGCTACACCATGGTGTACGGCATCATCGAGCTGATCAACTTCGCCTTCGGTGAGCTGTTCATGTTCGGGGCCTTCATCTGCATCGCGTTGACCAGCTCCGAGATCTCTCTTTTCGGCTCAATGGTGGGGATGCCGCAGATCTCCTTCTTCCTCGCCGTGATCGTATCCATGCTGGTGGTGGGGTTGCTTGGAGTTGCCATGGAGCGGCTGGCTTACCGGCCACTGCGGAATGCGCCCAGGCTGGCGGCTCTCATCTCGGCCATCGGCATGTCCATCTTCCTGCAGAACCTGGCACAGAGCATCTTCGGCTCGCAGCAGATCAAGTTCCCGGACATCCCGGTGTTCACAGACTCCGCCGGCATGGCCAAAGCCGTCACCGTGCTGGGTGCGCAGGTGACCTACCTGCAGCTCTTTGTCGTGGTGGTGACCGTGGGGGCCATGATCCTGCTGAGCCTCTTTGTCAACCGCACACGGCTGGGTAGGGCCATGCGGGCTTCGGCGCAGGACAAGCGCACGGCAGCGCTCATGGGGGTCAACGTCAACGGCATCATCGCCGTGACCTTCCTTATCGGTTCGGCCATGGGTGCGCTGGCCGGCGGCCTCTACGGCGCCGTCTACCACTTCGCCCGGCCGGATATGGGCTTTGTGCCCGGTCTCAAGGCCTTCATCGCCGCCGTGTTGGGCGGTATCGGCAACATCCCTGGGGCCTTCCTGGGCGGTCTGCTGCTGGGCATGGTGGAGTCGCTGGGTGCGGCATACATACCCGGTGGGTCCCAGTACCGGGACGCCATTGCCTTCGTCATCCTCATCCTCATCCTGAGCTTCAAGCCTACCGGCCTCCTGGGCTCACCGGTTTCGGAGAAGGCCTGATGGAACAGAACAAGCCTCTCGGGCCTCTGGAACCCGCGGAGTCGGCGCGGCCGGGAGTGCCCACGGAAGCGCCGGAAGCGGGGCGCTTTCGCGCCCCGCTCAACCCGGTGGCGGCGCTGTTCACGGGTCGCGGACCGGAGTGGGTGCGCTACGCGCTGCTGGGGGGTGTGCTCCTCGTGGCTGCGTTGCTTCCCTTCGTTATCCAGTCGGATCGCTGGCTGACCCTCTTCACCATCGTCCTGATCTATGTGGTGCTGGCCTCGGGGCTCAACATCGTGGTGGGCTTCACCGGGCTGTTGGATCTGGGCTACGTGGCCTTCTACGCCATCGGTGGCTACTATGCCGCCATCATCTTCGTGCAGGTGCTGAAGAACGGCTTTGGCCTGGATATCTCGGAGATGTGGTGGCTCACCTGGGTCAACGTGCTGGTGGGGGGAGGATTGGCCGCCGTGGCCGGCAGCCTCATCGGCTATCCCACCCTGCGGCTGCGGGGGGACTACCTGGCCATCATGACCTTGGCCTTCGGCGAGATCATCCGCATCGTGGCCAACAACTGGGTTGGACTGACGCGCGGGCCCTCTGGTGTCTCGGGCGTACCCAAGTTCGCCATCGGGGACTTCGTGTTCAAGACCAACTTTCGCAGCTACTTCCTGGCGCTGGCGCTGGCCGTTATCTCCCTGTTCGTCATCTCCCGACTGGTGCGCTCACGCGTGGGTCGGGCATGGACCGCCATCCGGGATGACGAGGTGGCGGCGGCGGCCATGGGGATCAACACCTCGCGCTACAAGCTGCTCTCCTATTCCTGCGGCGCCTTCTTCGCCGGGACCATGGGCGTGTTCTTCGGCCAGTATCTCAATTTCATCCACCCCAGCAACTTCAAGCTCATGGAGAGTTTTGTCATGCTGTGCTTGGTGGTGCTGGGCGGCATGGGAGGCCTGGTGGGGCCGGTGGTGGGTGCTGTCATCTGGATCACGTTGCAGGAATGGCTGCGGGACTTTGAGTTCATCCAGTTGCACCCGGAGGTGCGTGGCATGGTCATGGGCATTGTGCTGGTGCTGCTCATGATCTTCCGGCCGCAGGGCATCATCGGCGGCCGGCGGGTGCCGCTGTACCGGAAGCTCCGGCGCGAGCGCGTATCCAAGGAGTAGCGGCGTGCCTGTGCTGGAAACCAGGAGTCTCACCAAGGTGTTCGGTGGCCTCACGGCTGTGAACAACGTGGACCTGCACGTGGATCAGGACGAGATTGTGGCGCTCATCGGCCCCAACGGTGCCGGCAAGACCACGG
>Ga0123328_1001790_pt1 | contig 20374 bp, 20 predicted proteins | sample BioC12SIPDNA_2_FD_89702 | JGI IMG/M metagenome (GOLD analysis project Ga0123328, IMG submission 89702) | Anaerobic biogas reactor microbial communites from Washington, USA - Biogas_R1_A C12 SIP DNA | ecosystem: Engineered > Bioreactor > Anaerobic > Unclassified | place: Washington, USA...
GTCGCGTCCATTTGGGAGATCGCGATCAAGTACAGCCTCAAGCGCCTTGATCTCAAGCCCGACCTGGAAACATTCTTGCGTAAGCACGTCTTCGCTGGGGGCTTTCACATTCTTCCCGTTCAGATCGAGCATGCCTTGCGGGTCGCTGGTATGCCTTTTCACCACCGAGACCTGTTTGACCGGCTGCTGGTCGCCCAGAGCCTGACGGAAGGGCTGCAGTTGCTTTACACCGATCCGTCACTCGACTCGTACAGGTGACCGTTTCAGTTCGGCGAGTCAGCCGATACGTGGGAGAACAAGACTACGTGGGAGAACAAGACTCTGTGACGGCAAGCATAGCATCGAGGGCCTTGCGGGCCCGGTCCCCGACCTGGCGGGGCGCCGCGATGCGGGGCGCCATGTCCTGGAGGCTCCAGAGGATCTTCTCCAGGCTCGTGCGTTTCATGTTGGGGCAGGTTGCCTGCGGGTTGGCTGGGTAGAAGTGTTTGCGGGGGTTCTCGAGCGCCAGCCGGTGCAGGAGGCCCGGTTCGGTGCCCACCACGAAGCGCCGCAGGGAGGACTGCCGCGCGTACCGGCACATCTGGCCCGTGGACAGGACCTCGTCGGCCGCGTCGCGCACGTCCCGCTGGCACTCGGGATGGACCATCACGCACACCTCGCCGTAGCGGGCCCGGGCTCGGTCGATGTCGGCTTTGCGAATTCGCGCGTGCGTGGGACAGTAGCCAGGCCAGAGGATCAGCTCGCGGCCGACCTGGCGGCTCACGTGATCGCCCAGATGGCGGTCGGGAACGAAGATGATCTCGGCGACGTCTGCCAGCGATCGGACGACCTGCACCGCGTTGGCCGAGGTGCAGCAGATATCGCTTTCGGCTTTAACCTCGGCGGTGCTGTTGACGTAGCAGACCACCATCGCTCGGGGATGTTCTCGCCTCAGGGTCCGCAGCGCCTCGGCGGTGATCATCTCGGCCATGGGGCAACCGGCGTACTCATCCGGCAACAGCACCGCCCTGTCCGGGCTCAGGATCGCCGCGGTCTCAGCCATGAAGCGAACCCCGCAGAACACGATCGTCTCGGCCGCCGTACTTGCCGCGCGGCGACTCAGTTCCAGCGAGTCCCCGACGATATCCGCGATCTCCTGGACCTCCGGCGGCTGATAGTTGTGGGCCAGGATCACCGCGTTGCGAGCATCCTTGAGTCGCTCGATACTGCTGCGAATTGTCCTGTCGATCACCGCGTCCGCTCCTTTCCGTTTGTTCCGAGTCAGCCTGAGGCCCCGACCGGGATAGGTTGGTCCTTGAGGATTTCCAGGACCTTGGCGGCCGCCTTCTCGCCCGACAGCAGCATCCCTCCGAAAGTCGGCCCCATCCGGGGCAGCCCATACAGCGATGAGACCGCCATGCCTGTTGCCACCAGCCCGGCGTAGACCTCACCCGTGCGTTCTACCACGGCATCTTCTGACTGGTCGACCCACATCGCGCCGCAGCCGGGCACGTCGAGCAGCCCGCGCCGCGCCAGAAACGCGGCAACCACCGCGTCATGACCCGTGGCATCCACCACCACCTTCGCCTCCAGGGCCACCGGATCCACGCACGTGATCTGCCGCGGCAGTGAGTGGACGGCGCTCCAGTTAACCACAAGCCCCTCCACCCGCCCGTCGCGGAGCACCACGTCATCGACCGATGTGAGGTTCAGAAACGCCACCCCCGCGTCGCAGGCCGAGGCGATCAACTTCGAGCACACGTGCGGCCCCCCAACCGCGAAGAGCCCCTCCGACACCTGCCGGTACGGCACACCCAGTTCGTCCAGGATGCGTTGGCTCGGGGCGCGGACCGTCACCGTGTTCATCAGGTAGCCACCGACCCAGAACCCACCGCCCAGGTAGTTGTTGCGCTCGACGACCATGGTTCGCACCCCCTCCCCGGCCAGTCGAAGGCCGCACATCAGTCCGCTGGGACCGCCCCCGGCGATCAGCACGTCGCACTGGGCATATTGCTCCATCTGCTCGGCGAACCCCCGGATAATCGCTCGCGTCACTTCGTGCTCCCGGACCTCGTGAAACAACCGACCGTTGCTCGATCCCATTGGCCAACCTCCTGTTCAAGGGTTCTGCAGAATTATACACGTAGTCAATTGACATAGTAGACAATGCGTGCAGACCCCTGTCAAGTCATCTGTTGCGGAATCTGCCGGTCAGCGGGACTTGATCTTGCAGCCGGCTGACGTGAGGGCCTTCTCCTGCTCCAGCAGATCAGTGAAGGTAGTTCCGTCGTAAACCTCGGCGATCGCCTGCCCGACCCGCTCCCACATCCCCAAGAAGACGCAACTGCCCCACAGTGGGCAGCGCGGTTTGTTCTTGCCGTCGGTGCAGCCGACCGGGCCGATCGGCCCCTCGAAGAACCGGATCACTTGCCCAACCGTCAGTTTCCCAGCGTCGTGGACCAGGAAGTAGCCGCCTTCCTGGCCCCGCCGTGAGTTCACGAAGCCCCCTTGCTTGAGCTGATTGAGGATGGCTTCGAGGAACCGGACCGGGATCGCCTGGGCTTCGGCAATCCGCCCGATCTTGACGGGTCCCTGCCCGGCCTGCCTAGCCAACTCAAAGACCGCCCGCAGTGCATATTGACACTTCTGAGATATCATCGCCGTTCGTAAGTGAGGTGACTACTCATCTCTCAATCCTATCGTAGGTCTCGATACTGTCAATCGTCGGGCTGCCGTCAAGACACCTCTTCCGAGACTTGGGTCACCGGGAATGCGGCAGTAACCCACGGTGCCAAAGACCTACAGCGTCGGAAGCGATTTGGCGGCCAGTTTAGGGGAGTACTTTTCCAGCAGCCGGCGGATCTTGGGCTGATCGGGATCCAATTCCAGACTCCGGTGCCAGTGCTCCAGGCCGCGCTGGCGCAGATCGGCCGTCTCGTCGCTGTCGCCGGGTGTCTCAGCCGCCTTCTGGACCTGCAGGTAACGCGTCATCAGAACCACGCCCAACCCGGCGTGGGCCGAGGCCAGTTTCTCCGACTGATCGAGCGCCTTCTTGTACGTATGCTCGGCCTCGTCGAGCTTGGCTTGGCGGTACAGGCAATAGCCCAGCCGCTCGTAGGCGGCGGCGCACGTCGGATCGCACTCGACGGCCCGGGCGAAAGCCCCTTCAGCCGCGTTGAACCGCTGTTGTTTGATGTAAGTGGTGCCCAGATTGACCAGCACCATCGGCTGGCGCGGATCGCGCTCCAGCGACTCCTTGTAGGCCCCGATCGCCTCGTAGTAATGGCCCTGCATGTCGTACGCCGCGCCGAGATTGGAATAGGCAAACGCGCTGTCCGGATCGATCGCGAGCGCCGCCTGGAATCGCTCGACGGCCTGATCGACCGCTCCAAGCTGCAGGTGGCAGACGCCCAGGCTCAACTGGCACTGGAACGAGTTCTCGTTCAGGTCGGCGGCGTGCAGATACGCCCGGATCGCCTCGCGGACCTGCCCGAGTCGATGGTGAATCTGGCCCAGACAGAAGGCGTCCTCAAAGCTGAACGGATCGACCTTGACCGCGTGCTGATAGCACTCCAGGGCCTGGTGGATCCGCCCCATGGCCAGATACGCCGCCCCCATCCGCGAGTGGGCGATGGCCAACTGCGGGTTCAGCGCGATCGCCTCCTGAAACTCGGCGACGGCGGCTTCGTACTCCTGGTCCTCCAGCAGATCAATGCCGCGCACCGTCAACTCGGTCGCCTGCTGCATCCGGATCTGCTGACACCCCGCAAGAGAGGCCACAGCCATGAATAAAACTAAGATTATAGCATTGTAACGCAACATCACCTCACCAAACCTACACTACGTCCCGGTTGCCGATGTAGTTCCGCGTTGTCTTTATCGGACAACCCGCCGGTTTGCCACCAGTTTTAGGCAGGCGGTGGGCGATGGTCTTCTACGGCTGGATGATCCGCTCGAAGGCCCGCAGGCGCCCTTCGATGCTGCCGTTGTCCAGGCCGGTCAGGCCCTCGACCGAAAAACTCTCGACGGTGAACGAGGCGACGACGGTGGCGTAGACCAGCCCCTTGCGCCAGGCGTCGGCGTCATCGACCGTCGCGTCGCGGCTGGCCAGATAGCCCATCAGCCCGCCGGCGAAGCTGTCGCCCGCCCCGGTCGGATCGACCACGTGCTCGGTCAGAAACGCCGGCAGGACCAGCAGGCCGTCGCGGGTGTACAGCACCACCCCGTGCTCGCCCTTCTTGATGACCACGTACTTGGGGCCCATCCGGCTGATCTCGATCGCCGCGGTCAAAATGTTGCTCTTGCCGGTCAACATACGCGACTCCGAATCGTTGAGCACGACGCCGTCGGTCCGGGCGAAAACCTTCATCAGCCGCTCGCGATGCTGCGAAATCCACAGGTCCATCGTGTCGAACACGACCAGCCGCGGGTTGCGCACCTGGTCGAGAAACTCGAGCTGCAAGGCCGGATCGTTGTTGGCCAGAAAGACGTACTCGCTGTCGCGGAACGCCTCGGGAATCGTCGGGCCCTTCTCAGCCAGGACGTTCAGGTGGACCTCCAGCGTCTCGCGGCTGTTCATGTCCTCGCTGTACCGCCCGTGCCAGCGAAACGTCCGGCTGCCCTTGCGAACCTCCAGACCGCCCGCGTCAATGTTGTGCGCCTTGAGCACCTCGAAGAACCGCGGCGGGCAGTCGTCACCCACCGTGCCGACCAGCCGCACCGGATTCAGCTTGCTCGCCGCCAGGGCGAAATACACAGCCGAGCCGCCGATGCAGTCCCGCCGCGAACCGTGCGGCGTATCCACGCTGTCGATCCCGATCGATCCCGTCACCAGCAGATTTGCCATATCCTGCCACTCTCCGTCAAATCGTATCGCATTGACCAGACGATCAGTGTACCCGCCCGACCCGCCGAAGTCCACCGCCAACGCAAGTCCGCCACGCCGATCAGCTCCGCGCGAACACCTCACTCACCGACCGGTTGTAGTGCACCCGGTTGATCGTGCGGGCCAGAACGTCCGAGAGGCAGCGGATCCTCACGAACGGCAACTCGCCGAACGCATCGGTCTGCGGAATGCTGTTGGTCACCACCATCTCCTCCAGGCCGCACCGCTCGTGCATGTCGGCCAGGCGCTCGCGGGCGACCTCCATGCACAGGTTGTGCGAAACGCCCAGATGGACCGTACGAATGCCCTTTTCCTCGACCAGCTTGCGCACCAGGGCGTAGATCGTCCCGCCGCTGCTGATCATGTCATCGAGAATGACCGCTGTGGTCTTGCCCGCGAAATCGCCGATGATCTCCGAAATTTCCGCCTTCTCCGGCGCCGGCCGGAACTTCGAGGCGATCGCGCTGGTCAGCTTCAGGTCGCGGGCGAAATGGGTCACCAGCTTGCCCGCCCCGGCGTCCGGAGCGACCGCGACCACGTCCTCGCGCCCGGCGAACCGCTCAAACTCGTCCTCGAAGAGCGTCAGCCCTTCGAGCATGTGAACGGGAATGCCGCCGTAGAAGCCGCGGATCTGATCGCTGTGCGGATGCCACCCGATCAACCGGTCGATCCCCGCCTCCACGCTCAGGTCGGCCATCAGCTTGGCCGTGGTCGGCTCGCGGGTGAACTTGGTCGGCTTGTCCTGCCGGGCGTACGCCACGTAGGGCAGGACGCCGGTCACGTGATTCGCCCCGTGCTCGCGGAACGCGCGGGCCGCGATCAGGAACGCCATGTAGTTCTGGTCGATCGGCGCGCCGCTGCGAGGATCGAGCAGGGCCTGGAAAAGGTACACGTCCGAGCCGCCCACGTGCTGTGCGAGCCGCACCACGGTCTCCGTGTCGGAAAAGCGACTGTCGATGTCCACCAGGTGCACCAGGTGGTTGCCGCTGTCCTGTTCAGCCAGAAGTTGCTCATACCGCCCCACCACGTGCGATGAGAGCTCCGATCCGTTGCGGCACGCTGCGATCACCAGTTGGCCTCGCGGCGAGATCATCTTGCGGGTCTGCTCGCGGGCGAAACGCTCGGGCGAGAGGAAGGCCTTGGCCGTTTCACGGTCCTGACGATGGCTCACGGTCGCCTCCTTTCCAAAGGTCGAAAAATGAAAAAGGCCTCCCCAGGTTGGCTGCACCCGGGGAGGCCCGATTGCCGATGAAAGGCAAATCTCCCTAGGGTACAGCGGGATCGAAACCAGACAGGTGGAGCGGATGGTGACGGAGTGCGGCATGCGACACAGCTTGAGGCCCAAACGCCCGCAGGCGTCGGCCCAAGCCCGAACCGGCCCGTCCATCCCGCATCATGCCTGTCCTACCACGATCCAACACACCCATTCTCCGCACGACAGCCGCCTTCCAATGCACCGTAACCGCCGGAACGGCGCGTGTCAAGCCCGTCCGTCGCCGGCGGCTGGCGGCCCATCGGCCCGGAGGGATTGCCGTTGCGGAAACCGGCCACGTCCGATAACCTGATGGGCGCCGTAGCGGCCTGATGTCCGTCTCAGACAAGGAGAAGCACGATGCTGCATCCAACCGTCCGCCTCCCGCACCTGGCACTCGTCCTGCTGGTCAGCCTGGCCCTGACCGCGGACGCCGGCGCCTTCTTCGGAAAGAAAAAGAAGAAAAACAAACCGACCATCCACATCGAGTACACCGAACCGGCCAAGGTCGGACTGCCGGAAAACCTGACCTCCATCGCCATCCTGCCCTTCACCCAGGCGATCGAGGACAAGGAGAACGTCTACACCGACCGCGAGCGCAAATGGGGCGACCACATCATCGCCGCGGTCGCCGCCAAGATGCAGGAGTACGCCCGCGATTTCGACATGCCGCTCAAGCTGGCCGACCGGGAATCGGTGGCGGCCATCATGAAGGAGAAGGACCTGGCCGACGCCGGCCTGGCTGAGGAAAACCAAGCCCTGCAACTGGGCAAGCTCGCCCAAACCCAAGCCATCTGCTACGGCAAGGTCGTGATCAGCATCGATTCGGTGGAAGGCCAGGTCAAGACGGTCGAGTTCCGCCCCGGCGGATACGGCGTGGCGCCCTCGACGACCTACAAGAAACGCATCAAACGGACGATCAACACCGCCGTCGACTTCAAGCTGGTCTCCGTGGCCAACGGCCGGTCCATCCACACCTTTGCCTCCAACCGCTCGCAGACGGTGGACCTCAAGCCCGGCGCCATCATGGGCAAGGACTACGACGAGGCCGACCTCCAGCCGGAGACCGACGCGATCGGCGCCATGCTCACCGAACTGGTCGACGAATTCGTCGCCCAGATCCTGCCCCACAAGGTCGCCTACGACGTGCCGCTGGCCGACCCGAAAAAGAAAATGGCCAAGTCGGCCACCCGCCTCCTGCGCTCCGGCGAATACCAGGACGCCATCGAGCTCTTCCAGCGGAGTCTGACCGAAGAGGACGACGACCACCGCGCAATGTACAACCTGGCCGTCACCTACGAGGTCTCGGGCGGCCTGCCCAAGGCCCTCGACTACTACAAGATGGCCTTCGCCGACAAGGATGAGGAGATGTACCTGGCGGGCCTGACGCGGGTCAAAGGCCTGCTGGAAAAACGGCGTGAGGCCCTGGCCGAGAACCCGCTGGGCAAGGCCACCGCGGAGGGAATGGTCAACACCGAGACCGAAGCGCCGGCCTCGCAACCGGCCCAGTAACGCCGCGGCGCCGCCGCCGGCTGTCAAACGGTTGAATCAGTTCGTTGTCAAGCATAAGGAGAATACGATGAACCGAATCCGACTTGCCTTGAGCGTGCTGTTGCTGATGCCCGTGCTTTCCGCCCTGGCCCAGGAGGATGCAGCCAAACAGGCCCAGAACAAGCTGCTGGCCAAGCGGGCCGCGGAAGCCGACTGCTACCGCAAGCTGGCCGAACGAATCATGGGCCTCCAGATCACCTCCGAAACCCTCGTTCGCGACTTCGTCACCGAATCGGACGTCATCGAGACCGAGATGAACACCTTCATCAAAGGCATCGAACTGGGCAAGCCCCGCTGGTTCGACGACGGCTCCTGCGAGGTCAAGGGCGAAGTGGCCTACAAGAAGGTCGTCGCCGAGATCAAGAAGATCCACTCGGCCCACTACAAGGACGACCGCGTCAAGACCACCGACATCGAGAAGATGGAGACGCGGACCGACATCACCATGATCGAGGCCACCGGCATGGGCGCGCCGCGACCGGACGCCCCGCTCGAGATCACCGACGGAATCACCAGCCAGCCGGTCGAAGTCCTGCCCTCGCCCTACATCCCGGACCTCTGGAAGCAGGTCGGGCCGCAGGGCCGACTGATGGCCGTCCGCGCCGCCACGCTCGACGCCTACCGCAAACTCGGCGAGCAGCTTCGCGGCTTCCGGATCGCCTCCGACACCCTCGTGCGAGACTTCGTCACCGAATACGACGAGATCGAGGCCGAACTCCGCACCACCCTCAAGGGCGCCAAAGAGGTCAAGACCTACTTCCACGACGACGAACTGATCTGCGAAGTCACCGTGGAAATCCCGTGGAAGACCGTGATCGCCACCATCCGCCAGTCCTTCGACCGTCACGTCAAGGATGACCGGGTCAAGGAAATCGACTTCACCGAAGTGACGACCCGCGCCGAAACCAAGTACTACCGCGCCACCGGCATGGGCGTCCCGCCGGCCAAGTTCATGCAGACGGCCGAGGCCGCCATGGAAGTCCAGCCGCCGGATTGGCGGTCCCAAGCCATCTCCGCCGTCGGCGAGGCCCCGATCATGTCGGATAAGCCCGCCGCCCAGGCCAAGCTCATGGCCGCCCGCGCCGCTGAGCTCGACGCCAAGCGGAAGCTCGGCGAGACCATCGACGGATTCGCCATCCGCTCCGAGACCACCGTCAGGGACTTCGTGACGGAAAACGACATGATCCGCACCCAGCTCCGGACCATCCTCGACGGGGCCTACATCAAGGACACCGAGATCGGCGAAGAGACGGTCCGCGTGACCGTCGAGATCCCAGGAACCCGCGTCTGGTCGGTCATCGCCGATCAGATCCGAGTCACCACCTACCAGAGTCGCTAAAAAACGGAAAGGAGTATACGATGGCCGAGAAACTGATCCGCGTAATGATGACGATGGTGGTCTCGACCGTGCTGGTGGTGGGCGTCGCCGCCCTCACCGGCTGCGAGCCCAAACGCGAACGCCACGTCCACCAGGAAACGATCCAGAAGGACGTGGTCGTGGACGAAGGGCCGGTGGTCGAATAGTCCACGCTTTCACAAAACAGGAACAGGGCGCTCGGGCTGGACCCGAGCGCCCTATTTCATAGGCGAAAGCAAAAGGGGCGGAGACGCCAAAAACTCCGCCCCTTTCGTCCGGGGTGATTCGGGAAGACTAGAAATCGCCCATGCCCGGATCGGTATGGTGGTCTTCACCCACTCCGCTCGTCGCCTTCGGGGACGCCACGCTGCGCCGCGGCGAAACCGTCTTCCTGGCTTCGGCGGCCGGACGAAGCGCCTTGCCCTGACCCGTACCTCGCTGGGCTTTGCTGCCCTCGACGATCTGGACCAGCGCCCCCACCATCTCGGTCAGTTCCACCGCCTGGGCTGAGAGTTCCTCCGAGGCCGAGGCGCTTTCCTCAGCGTTGGCCGCGTTCGACTGGGTCACCTTGTCCATCTGCGCGACCGCCGTATTGATCTGGTCGATGCCCTGGGCCTGCTGATCGGAGGCCGACGAAACTTCGCCGACCAACCGGGTGACGTTGCCCACGCCCTCGATGATCTCCTTGAGCATCGAGGCCACCTCTTCGGACACCGACACGCCGTTCTCCGCGTTCTTCTGGGCGTCCTCGATCAGCGAAGCGGTATTCTTGGCCGCCTCCGCCGACCGCTGGGCCAGGTTCCGGACTTCCTCAGCCACCACGGCGAAACCTTTGCCCGCCTCGCCCGCCCGCGCGGCTTCCACCGCGGCGTTAAGGGCCAGCAGGTTGGTCTGGAACGCGATCTCGTCGATCGTCTTGAGTATCTTGGCCGTCTGGTCCGATGAGGTCTTGATCTTGTTGATCGCCTCGCTCATCCGCGTCATCGCATCGCCGCCGCGGCCGGCCGACTCGCCCACCTCGGTCGACATCGAACTGGCCTGCCGGGCGTTCTCGGCGTTCTGCTTGGTCATGCTCGTCAGCTCCTCGAGCGAGGAACTGGTCTCCTCCAGGCTCGACGCCTGTTCGCTGGCGCCCTCAGCCATTTGCTGGCTGGACTGGGAGACCTGGCCCGACGCCGCCGCCACCTGCTCGGCGCCCGAGGTCAGTCCGGCAATCACGCGGTTGATCGGCTTGACGATGCTCCGCGTAATCAGGAACGCCATCACCACGCCCACCACGATGCCGCCGATCGTCAGCAACGTCATCGCGGTGTTGGCCCACGCGGTGATCGAATCCATCGACGCCTTGAGCGTCGTCTGAAGGCCGCCGATCGAGTCCATCACCGACGTGGCGCTGGTGACCATCTCCTGGTCGGCCCGGCGCTGATCGAGCACGCCGTTCCAATACTTCTTCCCGGAGGCTTGGTACTGCTCGACGCACTGGCCCAGACGCGTCGCCACCTGCTCCAGCTCGGCGTCGCCCTTGACCGTCCGCCCCCACTGGGCCAGGCCCTCTCCGACCTTCGTCAACTGCTGGCCGTAAGCCTCCCACTGCTTGTCCGCATCCGTCGCCAGCAGGTAAACCGCGCAGACCCGAAGCAGCAAAAACGGCTGGATGAACTGCTCGTCCAGACCCGAGGCGATCTTCGACCATTGGATGATCGCCTCCGCGTCCTTCGACTGCTCAGCCGCATCCCGCTTCGGCGCGATCACCTGCTGAGTCGTCTCCTCAATGATCTTGGTCACGTCCCAGCCGACCTTGCCCCACTCGGCAAAGGCATCGTCCTTCGCCTTCCGACTGGAGATCTGCAAACCGAATGCCTGTTTGTACTGCTCGCCGCTGGCCAGTCCGGCCTTGGCCAGCTCACGACCCTCCGTCGAAAGCCCTTCCTCGACCGTAAGCAACTGCAGATCCTTGGCCAGCTCGTCGTAGACGCTCAGCCACTGCTCCGAGGCATCCTTCCCCTCGCCGCCGAATTTCTCGAACCCGCGAATCGTGAAATCCCGACGCAGGTATCCACACTTGTTGATCTTCTCAAGACAGACGTTGCCCTGGTCGTAAAAACCCACGTTCTGCGACACGCCGCTTAAGCCCCACCAACCGGTCAACCCAAGAACAGCCGCGATCACCACCAGAACCCCAAATCCTCCCGCCATTTTCATCGACAGCTTCAGGTTCTTGAACACGGTGCGTTTCCTCCATCAAATCGACTACCCATCGGCTCCGCGCACACGCAGCGCGAGTCCCTCTGCCGACGGCAATCCCCCTCAATGATGTGATACCCCAACCAGTTGTGTCGGATCGCCAGTGAATCACTCGGCTGCTTGAGGAATGACTTTACACCGTCACTGCACAGTTAACTTCGCCGCCCCGCTTGTTAACACCATTTCCCAAGTGATTCTGATTCGCGCTTAATAATAATTACAAATACACACCGACTCCGGGCACCGTCCCGGCCCCAAGAGGCGAAGTCGAACCGGGACCGTCCTATAAGCCAGAGGGATCTGGCCGAGAGTCCTGGCACACCGGTATTAGCAGGCTAACAGGAATATCAGTCCTGAAGCTGCCGGAGAAATGCGTCCCGCTCCTGGTCCTTCATGCCGTAGCACTGCTGAACGGCGGGATAGTCGCCGCCACGAACCTCGGCGGCGTACCGACGGAAGGCGTCGGCCACGGGCCCGGCCAGATCGGCGTATTTCTTGACGAAACCAGGGCTCCGGCCGGGAGTCAGCCCCAGAATGTCCCCGGCCAGCAGAACCACGCCGTGGCACGACGGGCCGCTGCCGATCCCGATCACCGGGATGCTCAAACGCTTGACGACCTCGTCGGTCACCGCTGGGGGAACACACTCGAGGATCAACAGGCTCACCCCCGCACGGTCCAGTTCGACCGCCTCTCGGACCAGCCGGACGGCAAAATCCGCTTCACGGGCCTGAACGATCGTCCCGCCCGCCATCGCGGCGGACTGCGGCGTAAAACCTAGGTGCCCGACCACCGGAATCCCAGCCGCGATCACCGCCGCCAGCTTCTCGACCACGTTGGTCCCGCCCTCAAACTTCACCGCGTCGGCTTCGCCCTCAGCCATGAACCGACCCGCGTTGCGCACCGCAGCCTCGACGCTCGGCTGATAGCTCATGTACGGCATGTCCGCAATGACAAACAGGTTCGGCCCGCCCCGCCGCACCGCCTGGGTGTGGCGGACCATCATGTCCATCGTCGCCTTGAGCGTGTTGGTGTGGCCGTAGACCTGCTGGGCCACCGAGTCGCCGACGATGATCCCGTCGATCGCCGCCTCCTGGGCTAGGTGGGCCAGGGCATAGTCGTAGAGGGCCAGCATCGTGATCTTCTCGCCCTCGCGGGCCTTTCGACGGAATTCGCGGAGCGTAAGGCGTTCGTGCAGCGGCATTGGCGGACCTCCAGTTCGGATACCCGATTCTAAGACCGCCGCCGAGCCGATGCAAGGTCAAACGGCAACCGTCGCCGGAGGATTTGTCTGGCTGTAATACCCGCTGCCACCGTCGTTTAGAAAAAAAGCTAAAGACAACCGGGCAGGCCGCCGAAAAACTCTTGCATGCGACGGAGTTCTGAAGTATAATTTGCTCCGGAACATGGAGAGACGCCCGGACCCCCGGGCATTTTTGGAGGCAGAGAGAGATGAGGGCAACGTTACGAACTGCGCTGTGTTTTTCCGTTTTTGTCGCTTCCCCCTGTCTGGCGTCGTTCATGGAGGCTTCTCCCAATGAGACGATCGGCCAGGCGAATCTCATCACTCGAGGCTCGCCCTCGTGGTCGGATGTGGGTGTCCTGACCCTCGACTCGACCAACGACGTGGACTTCTTCGCCATCAACCTGAACGCGGGCGAGACCTTCACCGCCATTACCACGCCCATGAGCATCATGTTTACCGCCCCGGACACGTTGATGGCGCTGTTCCTCTCGGATGGAACCCAACTGGTCTTCGACGATAACCTGGGCAGCGGGCTCGGATCGGCCATCCAGTTCGCCGCCTCGCAGACCGGCGTCTACTACCTCGGGGTCACCGGCGCCGGCGATCCCGAATTTGACGGAAGCCATTCCTCCACCGGGATTTACAGCTTGACGCTGAGCATCGTCGAGTTGCCTGAACCGGCAACGGTCGCCCTCGTGGCACTGGGCGTGCTGGGCTTGGTCCGCAAACCACGCTAGCATTCCGGTGGCCCAACGCCTGCCACATCCTTCCGTTCAGGAATGACCAGACCGACACCGGCCGACCGACGCGGCCGGTGTTTGCACTCCTTGCTTGCTTTCCTACGGTCCAGCCGCAATGATTGAGGTTCCCGGATGACAGGCACGCACGACCAGAGGTTTCAAACGGGTGGTTCATGGACATACGCGAGTTTCAGAAGCTGATTGACCGGATGTACTCCGAAAAAGACCGCCGTCGCGGGGTCTCGGGCACGTTCCTGTGGTTCGTCGAAGAGATCGGCGAGCTGGCCTCGGCCCTGGGCGAAGGCACCCGCGAAGAGCAGGCTAAGGAGTTCGCCGACGTCCTGGCCTGGCTAGCCACGCTCGCCAATGTGGCCGGGGTGGACATGAACGCGGCGGTCGAGGCCAAGTACGGAACCGGATGCCCCGGATGCGGCAAGATGATCTGCACCTGCCAGGAAAAACCGTAAGGAGCGACGATGTCGGGAAGAACATTCCTGTTACTGATGGTGGTGCTGGCGGTAACGGCGGTGCTCAGCGGCTGCGGACCAACGGCGTACAAGATCACGCCGATCCCGGCCAGCGAAGAGCTCGCCGAAACCACGGTGCGAAGAGACCCGGGCATCCTCCTGCCGAAGATCGCCCTGGTCGATATCGAAGGCCTGATCGTCAATGCCCGCGAAAGCTCCCTGCTCGGCGCGGGTGAAAACCCCACCGCTCTGGCCGTCGAAAAACTGCGAAAAGCGGCGACCGACCCGTGGGTCAAAGCCGTGGTGCTCCGGATCAACTCGCCGGGCGGCTCCGTCACCGCCAGCGACATCATCTATCACGAGGTGGCCAGGCTCCGCAACGGGGCCGACGGCTATCCGGGCAAGCCGGTGATCGCCCAGATCCTCGACGTGGGCGCCTCCGGCGGCTACTACGTCGCCTGTGCCGCCAACGAGATCCGCGCCGAACCCACCAGCGTGACCGGCAGCATCGGCGTCATCATGCTCAAATTCGACGTCTCGGGCCTCTTCGAAAAGGTCGGCGTCGATACCAACGTGGTCAAGTCCGGCCCGCTCAAGGACGCCGGCTCGCCCTTCCGACCCATGGAACCGCGGGAACGCGAGATGTTCCAGCACCTGATCGATCAGTTCTACGAGGGTTTCGTAGCGGTGGTGGCCGCCTCGCGGGCCGACCTGAAAATCGAACGGGTCAAGGAACTGGCCAACGGGGCGATCTACTCCGGGCTCGACGCCCGCGAACTGGGCCTGATCGACGGATTGGGATCGCTCGACGAAGCCCTGGATCGGGCCAAGCAGATCGCCGGTGTGGACGCCGCCAGGGTCGTGATGTACCACCGCCCGGTGGGCTATCGAGGGTCAATCTACTCGCGAATCCCGGACCCGCAAGTCGAACGCCAAGCCAATCCGCTGATCGACCTGCGACTGCCCGAGGCCTTCGTCTCGCAAGGCCACTTCATGTACCTCTGGCAGCCGTAACGGAACGGAGAGTCCCCTCGGTCAACCCGCCATCGGCCCGGGCCAACCGTCGATCACTTTTGCGCCGCGGATATGACGGCGGCGGGCTCCGAAGCCGCCGCGCCCGTCTTGCTGACCAACATGAAGGCCGCTGCGCAGCTTACAAGGAACACCGCCAGAGCGATCCTGCCCGCAAACCTCGCCATGAGTGCTGCCTCAACTGAAAAACTGTCTCTTAACTCAACAACGGTGTGAAACGTATTGTGCCAGCACGCACCAGCCAGTCAAGTTAATTCCCGCAGTCACTCCTTTTCGACGGCAACGCAACGAAGTCGACCCGCCCCCTCGACCGAACCCGATCCGCCCGCGGTCGGTTTGGTCTTTCGGCGGCGAACCGGCGGGGATATAATACGCCGTTCTGAGGTCGGGACTTTGGGCGGGTGCATAGGATTATTTGGCGTGCATGAGATGGCCGAGATTTCCGCAGTAAAATTCGAGCCGGTATACAAGGAACGGATCTGGGGCGGACGGAGCCTCGAGCGTCTGTTCGGCCGCAACCTGCCCGAAAACAGAACAATCGGGGAGAGTTGGGACCTGGCCGACCTGCCCGAAGGCGAATCCCGCGTGGCCGACGGCCCGCTGACGGGCCGGACCCTCAACGAGTTGATGGCGGAATTCGGCGATGCGCTTCTCGGCTCCGCCGAACCGGAAGCCGGCCGATTCCCGCTGCTGATCAAGTTCCTGGACGCCAACGACGTGCTGTCGGTCCAGGTGCACCCGGACTACCGCCTGGCCCAGCGGCTCGGCGGCGACGTGCGGGCCAAGTACGAAGCCTGGTACGTCATCTCCGCCGACAAGGACGCCTGCGTCTACCGCGGTTTCAAAGCCGGCGTCGGACCGCACGACGTGGAGCGGGCGGTCGCCGAGCAGAAACTTGCCGAACTCATGGTCCGTCACCCAGCCAAGGTGGGTGACTGGTTCTATCTGCCCGGCGGCACGGTGCACGCCCTCGGAGCGGGCCTGGTCGTCGCCGAGGTCCAGACGCCTTCGGACACCACCTTCCGGCTCTACGACTGGAACCGGGTGGACCCCAAAACGGGCCAGGGTCGAACGCTCCACGTGCAGCAGGCACTGGACGCACTGAATTTCACCGACCCCTCAGCCGATGCGCGGGCCAACGTCGGGCACGTCGCGCCGGACGCCGAAGCCAGACTGGCGTCCGCTCCGACCTTCGATCTGGCCAAGCGGTTCAAACCGGCACGAGCCTCAGGAATGATCGAAACGCAGACCACCGCGGTATGGGTCGTCACCGGCGGCGCGGGCCGCATCGGAAACGACCGCCACCGCGTGGCCTTCCAAGCCGGCGACGTGGTGATGATCCCCGCGGGACTGCGACGGGCGGACTATGAGATTTCCGACGGCTGCAGCTATCTGGAGGTGATACTGAGGGAGAAACGATGAGGCCTTCGGTCCGCGGCCTCGCCGAGGGGCTCAAACCTCCAGGCCCGGAAACCGAACTTCAAACTTGCGACAAGTGGCGGTCCAGTATGTCTTCTTGAATTGGAGTATGCAGATGAAGCGTGACCGGTTGATGGTAGTGGCGGCGGGTGTGGCGTTTGCGGCGGCGGTCCTGTGGATGAGCGGCCCGCAGACGACGGCCCAATCGAGCACGGGCCCGGACGCGACCAAAACCGCGGTCGTGAACGTCTCGAAGGTCTTCACCGAATACGAGCGCAGCAAGCAGGCCAACGACCAGCTCCGCAAGCACCAGGAGCAGATCGAGGCCAAGCTCAAGGACATGCGCGACCGGATCGAGGCCCTGCAGGCCGAACTGGCCAACTTCAACCCCGAGAGCAAGGACTACTTCGAGCGACAGGAAAAGCTGCTCAACCTGACCGTCGAATTCGACGTCTACAAGAAAGTCCGGGTCGAAGAGACCGCCCGCGAGATGCGCCAGATGACCGAGGAAATCTACGCCGAAATCCTCGCCACCATCGAAGAACTGGCAAAGGAACAGGGCTACGACCTGGTCCTCTTCCAGGAAGACATCGAAATCAAATCCGAGAAGCTGGCTGAGGTGCGCGACAAGATCATGCAGCGGAAGGTGCTCTACGCCAGTTCGCAGATCAATCTGACCGATACCGTCCTCAACCAGCTCAACCAGTCGTTCCGCCTCAAACAGAGCCAGCAATGACCACGCCAAGCCCCCAAGCCGTGCCAACGTATCGCCTCAGCCAACTGGCGGCGATGGTCGCCGGCCGCCTGGCCGGACCGGCCGATCCGGTCATCACCGGAATCGCCGACCTCGCCACGGCTCAGGAGGGGCAGATCAGCTTCGTGACCACCGAAAAGTACCTGGCCGATCTGGCCGCCTCCAAGGCGACCGCGGTCCTGGTCCGGCCGGACATGCGCGTGGAACGGCCGGCGATCGAGGTCGAACGGCCCGATTTGGCGTGGGCGGCCCTGCTCGACGTCTTCGCCCCGCCGCTGCCGCATCCGCAGCCGGGAGTCCACCCCTCCGCCGTCGTCGAAACCCAACTCGACCCGTCCGTCGCCGTCGGCGCCCACGCCTGCATCGGCCCGCGGACGCGGATCGGCGCCAACACCGTCATCCATCCGAACGTGACGATCGGTCCGGACGTGCAAATCGGACGCGACGGCGTGATCTGGCCGGGCGTCGTGATCCGCGAACGGGTGACCATCGGTGACCGCGTCATCATCCACCCCAACGCGGCCATCGGCGCCGACGGGTTCGGCTACAACCTGATCGACGGCCGACACCGCAAGATCGCCCACATCGGAACCGTGGTCATCGAGGACGACGTCGAGATCGGGGCCTGCTCGTGCGTGGACCGGGCCAAGGCCGGCGCCACCGTCATCGGCCACGGGACCAAGATTGATAACCAGGTGCAGATCGCACATAATGTACGAATAGGCCCGCACTCGGTGCTGGCCGCCCAATCCGGCATCGCCGGAAGCTCGACGCTGGGTCGGTACGTGGTGCTGGCCGGCAAGGCGGGCATCAGCGACCACCTGACCGTGGGCGATGGGGTGCGAGGCACCGCCGGCTGCTCCATCTGCAAGAGCTTGCCGCCAGGCGCGGTGGTCAGCGGCCTGATGGCCTACGACCATCGCCAGTACCTCCGGCACCACGCCCTGGTGCGCCGCCTGCCGGAGTTGGCCGAGAAGGTGCAGGAACTGTCGAACGAACTCTATGAGCTCAGACAAGCAATACACGATCGCAAATGACATCGACTTCGAGGGCCGCGGCCTGTTCACCTCGGAACCGGCCCGGGTCAGGTTTCGCCCCGCGCCGCCCAACAGCGGCGTGGTCTTCGTCCGTACCGACCAGGGCCAGCCGATCCGAATCCCCGCCCGGTCCGAGAACCTGACCCGCCGGATGCGCCGCTCGTCTCTGCGAAACGGCACCGTCGCCGTCGAAACCGTCGAACACTGCCTCTCCGCCATCGCCGGGCTCGGCATCGACAACATCGAGGTGGAAATGTCCGGCCCGGAACTGCCGGGCGGCGACGGCAGTTGCCTGCCCTTCGTCCGCGTCCTCCAGCAGGCCGGCACCAAGGAACAGGACGTCCCGCGCCCGACCCACCAGATCACCGAAGCCGTGACCGTGCGCGAAGGCGAAGCCATGCTGACCGCCCTGCCCACCGAAGGCGAAGAACTCAGCATCCTCTACGACCTGGACTACTCCAACTCCGGCAACATCATCGGCCGCCAGGTCTACGCCATCAACCTCACGCCGGAGCAGTTCGTCCGCGAAATCGCCCCGGCCCGCACCTTCCTGCTCGAAAAGGAAGCCGAGCAGCTCCGCCAGGGCGGCTACGGTCGCCACCTGACCTACGGCGACATCCTCGTCCTCGGCGAGAAGGGCCCCATCGAAAACGAACTGCGTTTCCCCGATGAGCCCGTCCGCCACAAAATCCAGGACCTGATCGGCGACCTGGCCCTGCTGGGCCGCCGAATCCGCGGCCGCATCGTCTGCTACAAGTCCGGCCACTCGCTCAACCACGCCCTGGTCAAACGCCTCGCCGCCAAGGTCAAGGCGCTGGAGCTGGATCGCCGCATCGCCTCGCGGCCCGTGCTCGATATCCGTCAGATTCAGCGGATACTGCCCCACCGCTACCCGTTCCTGATGGTCGACAAGGTGATCGAACTCGACGGCGACCGCAGGGCCATCGGCGTCAAAAACGTCACCATCAACGAGCCATTCTTCCAGGGCCACTACCCGTCCGCCCCGGTGATGCCCGGCGTGATGATCCTCGAGGCCATGGCCCAACTGGCCGGACTCCTCCTGAGCCAGAAACTTGAGCACACCGGCAAGCTGCCGTACCTGATCAGCATGGACAAGGTCAAAATGCGAAAGCCCGCCGTGCCGGGCGACCAGTTGATCCTCGAAGCTCACAGCGTCCGGGCCAAGCAGCGAACCGGCCACGTGCGGTGCGTGGCCCGTATCGGCGACGCGGTCGCCGCTGAGGCCACCATCAAATTCATGCTCATCGACGCCTACGGCGATTGACGCCGCCAAACGGCCAAGGCCCTTTTCGAAACGATACTGAAAGCCATGACCAGAATTGACCCGACAGCCCGGATAGACCCGAAGGCCCAGGTCCACGAAACCGCCCAGATCGGGTTCAACTGCCTGATCGGACCCAACGTGACCATCGGGCCCGACTGCGTGCTGCACAACAACGTCACCATCGTCGGACGGACCGCCATCGGACGCGGCAACCAGTTCTTCCAGAACGTGGTGATCGGAACCGTCCCCCAGGACCTCAAGTACAAGGGTGAAGACACCCAGGTCATCATCGGCGACGGCAACGTCTTCCGAGAAAACGTGACCATGCACCTGGGCACCGAACTGGGAGGCGGAAAAACCACCCTCGCCAATCAGTGCCTGGTCATGGCCGGCGTCCACATCGCCCACGACTGCCACGTCGGCGACCGCGTGCTGGTGGCCAACAACGCCCTGATCGGCGGCCACGTGGTCCTCGAATCCTCCGTCGTCGTCGGCGGCGGAGCCGCCATCCACCACCTGGTCACCGTCGGCCGCAACGCCATGGTCGGCGGACTGACCCGCGTGGTCTACGACGTGCCGCCCTTCATGATCTTCGAGGGCAATCCCGGCTCGATCCGCGGGGTCAACACCACCGGCCTGGGACGAAACGGCTTCGACGACCGGCAGATCGACGCGATCAAGGAGGCCTACCGCAAGCTCTTCCGCAAACGCCAGGCCCTGCCCGCCCTCGAAGAACTGGAAAAGAGCAACGGAACCGACCCCAACGTCCGCTACCTGATCGACTTCATGCGGCGTAGCTACCTCGGCAAGCACGGACGCCACCTCGAATCCTGCCGGACCGACCAGGCCGCCGACCTGAAAAACTACTACAAGGACATCAAGTGAGCACCGTAACGCCATTGCGAGCAGCCGTCGTCGGCGTCGGCCACATGGGCCGCCATCACGTGCGGATCTATTCCGAACTGGCTGAGACCAAGCTCGTGGCCGTCGTCGACGCCAATCTCGAACGCGCCAACGAATACGCCCGCAAATTCGCCGCCCAAGCCTTCGCCGACATCGAGCCGGTCATCGACCAGGTCGACCTGGTCTCGATCGCCGTGCCCACGGTGGCCCATCTGCAGACCGCCA
>Ga0123328_1001794_pt1 | contig 20361 bp, 22 predicted proteins | sample BioC12SIPDNA_2_FD_89702 | JGI IMG/M metagenome (GOLD analysis project Ga0123328, IMG submission 89702) | Anaerobic biogas reactor microbial communites from Washington, USA - Biogas_R1_A C12 SIP DNA | ecosystem: Engineered > Bioreactor > Anaerobic > Unclassified | place: Washington, USA...
AACGCGCGCGGGATTAACGAGGTCTTCGGCAGCCCCGAGGGGGTCGCGCTCGTGCCCTTGCTCCAGCAGTACGGCGTGGTGCTGGGCGCGGCGCTGAACGGCAACAAGCATCAGGGGCGCCCGACGCCGGTCACGGAATTCGAGAGCGTCGCGGAAATGAACTCGTTCTGGGAGTGGGCCGAAGAGAACGGCCTGCTGGAGCGCACGACGCGGACGCTAGAAGATGGCACGACCGAAGAGACCTTCGAGCTGCGCTTCGACACGGACAGCCTGGTCACTATCGCCGGCGGCAAGTTCTCCTGGGCGCAGCCTGGCCAGTTCGCGGGGGATACGGAAAAGCTGCTCGGGCTGCTGTTCTATCTGTTTTTGCAGCACACCGAGATTCCGGAGTTCGTGTGGGGCAACGCCATCGCCAGCAGCAAGGCCAGCGCCGAGGCGCAGCTGCCGCCGTTCCTGAAGTGGATCGAAAAGAAGCGCGGCGAAATGCGCGGCTGGCTGCTGGAAGTCTCGCGCGTGGTGCTGGCCTACAGCGCGCTCTGGGAGCGCGGCGTGGGCGCGATCGACGGCCTGACGCTGGCCTGGGACCCGCTCACCAGCGCCGAGGATGCGATTACCCTGCAGGCGGTCCAATGGGCGTACGCGTCCGGCTTGCTGACCCGTGAGGCGGCGCTCGAGATGCTGCCGCTCGATATTCGGGACGCGTCCGAGATGGTCGCGCTGGCCGACGCGGAAGCAGACGAGCGGCGGGCCAATGCCCCGCTTGATCAGATGGACATGGCGCAGTTCCGGCGCGACGAACAAGCCGCCGAGATGCTGCGCGCGCTTGCACATTCGAATGGCAACGGTCAGTTGATGGGGAGTATGGCCGCATGAGACAGCACCGGTTAGTCAAGGCAGCGTTCGACGCGGGCGCCAAGACCGCGACCTACACCACGCAGAACCTGGATGGCTCTGGCGGCGCCGTGGCGGCGCGTCAGACCTCGGGCAGCCACTTCTCGCTGGCCGGCATGGGCGCGATGGCGGTGGGCGTCCCGGCGGACCTCGCGAATGACGTCGTGCGCCTGCAGTACCAGGTCGCGGCCAGCGCGGCGGGGCCGTGGTATGACGCTCGTGACGAAGCAGGCGAGCTCATTCAGACGCCGAGGCCCGACAGCACCAAGACGCTGCAGGATTGCAAGGGCGACTCGTTGCTCGTCGATGTGAACATGTTTGCGTTCGGCCTGATCAAGATCGTGCCGCTCAACGTCGGTGGCACGGCCGAAGCGCCGGGCGCGGTGACGTTCGAACTGAGCCTGAAGGAATAGCGGCATGGCGCAGACCTGGCGCAGCAAGCATTTGCAAGTCGAGCAGGCGGCTGACGACGCGCTCCGCGAGGGCGTGCTGTCGCTGATCGGCCCGATCACCCGCGTGCTGCTGCGATACGCCACCGATACCAACGCCGACGGCCAGCGCATCCTGCCCTACCGGCCGCGCGTGCTGGAGCAGGCGAGCCGCGATATTTGGAAAGAGGCGATCAAGCCGTGGTTTATCGGCGGCGGGGACGCCCCGCTCGACGAGGACGGCCGCCCGCGCTCGCCCTTTATGGAGATCCTGGTCGGCGGCATCGCGGCCAATACCCGCGTCTCGGTCGACGAGACGGTCGCCGCGCTCAAGAAGGTCGCGAGCCGGGACATTTTCGAATGGCTGACCGGCCCGCGCCCGGTGCAGGCGATGGCGTCAGCGGGTCTATCTGTGAACAGTTCACAGATAGAAGTGGTACGCGAGCAGGGCCCGGCCGATCCGCGCAAGCTCTGGTACGACCCTTTCCACAAGCACATCGGCGCCGAGGACGGCTACACGCTCTCGGATCGCGGCTGGCGCGCCGCCGAGGGCACGCGCAAGGCGATCGACAACCTGCTGGCGGCGGAGATTGCCAAGGGCACGTCGGCGGTCGAGCTTGCCGACAAGCTCGAGCCGTACCTCTGGCCGGAAGCGGCCAAAGTGCGGACGGTGACGCCCTACGGGGACGATGGCAGCTACTGGGCGCGGCGCCTGGCGCGGACGGAAATCACCGCGGCGGCGGGCCGGTCGCTGCACAACGCGGCGCTGGCGAATGTGTACGTCTCCGGCATCAAGTGGAATCTGTCCCTCTCGCATCCGTGCTGCGACATCTGCGACGAGCTGGCGGCGGGCGGGCCGGACGGTGGCGGCGTCTATCCGAAAGACGATCCGCCGCTCTATCCGGCGCATCCGCACTGCGTCACGCCGGGGCAGATGGTCGAAACCATCAGCGGCCCGGTGCCGATCGAACTGGTTCAGGACGGCGATATCGTCCGAACACATACCAGGGCGTGGGGCAGAGTCCTGAAGGCTTGGAGCCGGCCCTTTGACGGCACAGTCTATGAGTTCGTCACCGACTGGGGAGCCTTCGAACTGACCGGCGAGCACCCTGTTTATCTAGAACGTGGGTGGGTCAATGCCGAGGATGTGCAGACGGGTGAGCAGGTTCTCTATGCAGGCGTCAACGTCCCGGTTGATGTCTTCCTCGGAGAAGCGAACGACGATCCAGCCGTGCTCGCCGATTCGCGCATCGCGTCGCGCATCGCGGACGGGGTTATGCCAGAAAGCACCGTCGCATTCGATCGCGACCTTGCACGGCACCAGCGCGAAATCGACGAAGTAGGGGCCGACGGGGAACTCGGGTTCCGCGTCGATGCCCCACCGCGCGAGCGCCTCACCCATAGCGTGTTCAATGCCGGTCGGGCCGGCGTATTGGCGGCTGCACGCTCGGGAGCAGCAGAAGTTCTTGTGAGCGTGAGACTTCTTGATCTCGAAGGGCTGGCCGCAATTCCGGCAGATGAGAACAACCGTTCGCTCCCGGTGGATCTTCCGGCTGAAGGCTCGCAGGTGATCGAGGCCCGGATTGTCCCGGCGCTTGGCTTCGGAAATCTTACGCCGGACCTCGGGGCGCTTGGCGGGATTGGCGTCACCGCGACTGTCTCGCCGCCGGTTCAGTCTGCTCCAAGTTTCGCTGGCGATCTGGCTTCTGGTCCCGTCGTCGAGCGCCCAGGCGGCGCGGACGGCCTCACTGCGCCCGCGCATGGGGATGCCGCAGTAAGCCAGCAGCCCACGCAGCACGCGGAACGTGATGCCGAGCGTTTTGTAGAGCGCTGGCGAGGACATCTGCCTGATGGCGTAGTGCTCGATGAGAATGGCGGCAATCGGGCGACCGAACTGCTGTTCGAGTCTGAGGGCGTGGTACTCGACCACGGTAATACTGTGTATCCCGGTGTAATGCCGATGGTTAGCGCGGAGCTGAGTCTGTCCGCAGATGGGGCACTGGTGACCCATGATAGCAACCTCTCGTCGCTGCCTCTCGGTACAGAGTGGGGCACCGCGCCGAGAAACGCGGGTGTCGGACGGTTCATGAGGCCGTCCCTAGCCCAGCTTCATTATACCCCGATCCGCGAGATTCGCACGCGGCATTATCAGGGGCCGGTCTACAACATGCACGTCGAAGGCGACAACAGCTACACGGTCAACGGCGCCTGCGTGCATAACTGCATCTGCTATCTGACCCAGGAACTGACCGCCCATCCGACCGATATTGAAAATCAGATTCGCCTGTGGATCGAAGAGGAAGCGCCCGAGGCGTTGGCGCTGCGCGGGGCGTTCAACCCCGACTGGCTGACCGGCGCGCTGCTGAATGGCGACTTCATCGGCACGGTGCTGGATGGTGAGTTCGTCAACCTGCAGAAGCTGCTTGATCTGGCGAAGGCCGCCGGGGAGGCCGCATGACGCTCTGCCGGGTGTGCACGCTGGAACACTGGCGCGAGCCGCGCATGCAATCCGTGCTCCGCGAATTCGCCTCGACCGAGCCCGGCCGGGAGCACCGCAAGGACTGGGAGATCGCGCACGCGCTCCTGGCGCTGGCCGATCTGCCCGACGGCGCGCGGGTGCTCGGCGTCGGCGCGGGGAACGAAGCGACGATGTTCGTCCTGACACGCGCCGCCGAAGTGCACGCCACCGACCTGTACGCCGACGCGGGCGCCTGGGGCAATTTCGCGCCGCCGGGCATGCTGGTCAATCCCGGCCACTACGCGCCGCCTGGCCTGCGCTGGGAGCCGCGCCGCCTGATCGTGCAGCACATGGACATGCGCGATCTGCGCTATCCGGACAACACGTTCGACGGCGTATTTTCGTCGGGAAGTATTGAGCACGTCGGCGGTGAGGCGAACATTCAGCGCGCGGCGGCGGAAATGGGCCGCGTGCTGCGCCCAGGCGGCGTGCTGTCGCTCAGCACCGAGTACAAGCTGAGCGGCGAGGGGCACGGCTGGGAAGGCTGCTGGTTGTTTACCGCCGAGACGCTGCGCGCGCTGGTCATCGAGCCAAGCGGTTGCACGCTGGCCGGGCCGCTGGAGACGGATATCTCCGAAGCGTCCCGGGCGACAGTCAGCAGCCTGAAGGACGCGGTCGCGCGCGCGCGGCGCGGCGATCCGCTCCCGCGCCCGCACGTGGTGCTGCAATCGAGCCAGGCGACCTTTACGTCGGTTCATCTCGCGCTGATCAAGCCGGGAGGGGAAGCATGACGACACAAGAGCAGTTCAAGCGCGCGGACGGCCGCTACACGGTGCAGGCCGCGCTCATCACTGCCTTCCGCGGGAAGGCGGGCGTCGACTATCCGGACATCCCGATCGCCGAGGGGATCGACGTGGCGGCGATGACCGAGGGCGACGAGAAAGCCATGTTCGTGACGCTGCGCATCGGCGAGCCTGGCGTGGTGTCCGGCAACGGGCACTACTTCAGCCAGGAATGGGTCGAGGACCTGGCGCGGCAGGTCATCGAGCGCCGCACGACTGGCATCATGGGCCACCTGTCGGATATCGAGCGGTGGTCAGCGTATCCCTTGCCGGCCGTCGAGTGGGTGGGGGCCATGCTGCACGACGGCTTTGCCTGGGGCAAAGCGTACGTGCCGCCGGGCGACGTGCGAGAGTTTTTGCGCCGCCGGATGGCGCAGGGCGGCGAGGTCGCCACTTCGATCTACGGCACAGCCGAGGAGATGTACTGGCGCGACGAGGTCGAAGCCTGGGAGCCAGTCGGTTTTGTCCTCGAGAGCCTGGACCTGGCGCCGCCGGAGCGGGCCGGGGTTCCGTCGCTCGCGGTGGTGCCGCACCTGACGGCCGCGATGGCCGGACACAACGTTGAAAAACCAACCAAGGAGCACGACATGACGAAGGAAGAAGTGCTGAAGGCACTGACAGCCGAAGACGTCACGCTCCTGCCGGACTCGGTTGTGCAAGCTGTAATCGCCGGATCGGACCAGGCGCAGCGCCTGACCGCCGTCGAGCAGCAGCTTGCAACCCTGCGCGAGACGCTCGGCGTGGCGGAAGACGGTGACCTGGTTGCCGCCCTTCAGCAGCATGCCGAGGCCGCGCGCGCCCAGCAGGAAGCGGCCGTCCAGGCCCGGATCAAGGCGCTGGTCGAAGACCCCGAGCAGGGCGTGCAGGTGGTGGCGCTGCGCTCGCTGGTGTCGGACCTGGTCGCCGCGGAGAAGCCCGGCACGCCTGAGGAAGCCGACACGGTCTTCGCACAGGTGATGGACCGGGAGAGCGTGAAAGAAGCATTCAAGGCGTCGGTCGAGACCCAGATGGGCGGGCGTCAGCGCCGTCCGGTGGGCGCGGCCAACGGCCAGAATCAGTTTGTCATCATCCCTGATGATGGCGAGGAGAGTGAATCGTGACCACGGGTGCAGAGACCCATCTGGAAAGCGACGGCAAGGCCGTCGACGTCGATTTGCTGCACACGGTCGCCAAAGGCCAGGTGCTGTATGTTGACGGGTTCCTCGGCGTCGCGGCGGGAGACGCGGAGTCGGGGGAAAGCGTGGCGCTGTCGGTTGATCAGCGTGAGTACCAGTTCACTGTGCCGGCGAATCTGACGGTCAACAAGGGCGATATCGTCTACATTGACCCGAGCGACCTCACCGGCCATGTGCCCGATGATACCGGTTACGCGACGGTCGCGAACACGGGGCTCCTGGCCCTGTTCAAGGCGACGTCCGCGAAGGACGCCAACAACGTCGTGACCGGGATCCTGCTGCCGCTGGGCGTGGGGGCCTAAGGCCATGAAGTTCATCGCGAAAGACCTACTGGCAAAGAGGAAGCCTGCCGCGCAGTTCGCGAAGGGCATCAATCTTGCCGAGCACATCCGGCTCTCGCCGGCGGGCGGCGGACAGCATGTCGCCGAGTTCATCGGAACGGGCGACTTCGCCTCGGCGTTCTACGAGCGCCAGCGCTACGAAGTGGACGCGGGCCGTGCCGAAGAGCCGCTGCTCTATCCGGCGCTGTACACCGTCGTCCAGGACCCTTCACTGCCGAAGGAAGTCACGGTCTACCAGCTGGGCCCAGGCGGTGTGGTGTTCAGCGAAATCAAGGAAGGCGGCGAGGTCAAGTTCTCGACCGTCTCCGAAAGCAGCAAGACGGTGCCGATCGTGCACTACGCGGCCGGGCTCGAATACTCCAAGGACCTGGTGGTTTTCAACCAGCAGTGGACTCTGGGCATCTTCGAGCGCGCGGCGGGGATTGCATGGAACGCGCTGCTGAACCACATCCACCTGTATCCGATCATCTCGGCGACTTACACGGCGGCCAATCAGACCGCTGCCGATGCGACCGGCGGGACCTTGGAGGAGAAATACCTCCGCACCATCGAAGCGGGCATGACCGCCGCGTCGATGGACACGACCAACCCGCGCCGCGGGCCGTACGACCTGCTCGTCTCGACGTCGGACCTGTTCATGATCGAGCGCGCGATGGCGCGCCGCTACCAGGACGGGATTGACGTGCAGTCGAGCGCGATCGGCCGCATCCAGAACGTGATCGCCTATGACGGCACGTCGCTGTCTCGCGGCAAGAAGTCGGTCACCTACCCTGGCGTGAGTGCCGGGAAGGCGTACCTCGTTTCGAAGCAGTACAGCGCCATGGACTTCCTGTCCTTCATCAAGCAGGACCTGGAGTTCATGAGCGGCGACGGGGATATCAGCCGCTTCATCCTGGAGCAGGTGGTCGGCGATGCCTATCTGGGCGTCTACGCCAACCCTACCGCTGCCGTGGAAGAGCTGACCTGGCCGACCTCGTAAGAGGTCCTGCAGCGACTTTGATGCGGCCGCCTAGGGCAATGCCTGAAACGGCGTGCTCCCGGCGTCTGGCGGCCGCTTTTCCGGGACAGGAGAACTGATGGACACCGTCAACATCTGCGCACCCTGCTTCGACCCCTACGACAGCTACGGGCAGATTGCCTGCCGGCTGGCGTGGCATCTGTCGGCCGACTACGGGGTGCATGTCAATGCCATCGCGCAGGGTGATGTGCTCTATGACACGCAGAGCGCGGCGCTGCAGGACCTCCTGCGCCAGCCGATCCGGCCCATGCTGGGCGGGGTTGTGCTGGGCTATCCGACCAATCACCGCCGCTTTGGGGGCATGGTGATGGCGGGGCCGCGCATCGCCGTGACCAACTGGGAGAGCACGATCCCGCCGGAGGGCTGGGTCGACGCGCTGAACCAGTGTGTCGCGGTCAGCGTGCCGTCGGTGTTCGTTCGAGACGTGCTGGTCGAGGCGGGCACGGTCGCGCCGGTGCGCATCCAGCCGCTCGGCATCAGCGAAACATATCACTACGTCGCGCGCCCAGCAGAGCGCCGCCCGTTCACGTTCCTGACGATCGGCGACCGCAACATGCGCAAGGGCTGGGACGTGGCGCTCAAGGCGTTCGTGCTGGCGTTCGAGCGCGATCCGGCTTACCGGCTGATCGTCAAGGCGCGGCGCAACAACTTCCGCTTCGACATCAAGACGGAGAACGTGGAAGTGCTGCGCGAGGACCTGAGCGAGCACGAGATGCAAGCGCTCTTCGAGCGGGTCGACGCGTTTGTCTTCCCCACGCGCGGCGAGGGCTTCGGCCTGCCGCCCCGGGAAGCCGCCGCGACGGGGCTGCCGGTTATCTGTACCGACTGGTCTGGCACGGCTGACGAGCTGCGCGCCTGGGGCTATCCCCTGCGCGCCACGCTGGCCGATGCCTGGACGTATGACGAGTTCCGCGGCAAGTGCGGCCTGTGGGCCGAGCCGGACATCGAGCATCTGGCCGAACAGATGCGCTATGTCGCATCAGGAAGCCCGTACATCGCGGGCATGGCGCAGCACGCTGCGCGCCGGGTCCGCAAGCTCTACGACTGGCACCGCTTCGCCGGGCAGGTCCTGGACCTGTGGCGCGAGACGGCGCAAGAGAGGATGGCTGTCTGATGGCAACCGTCGCGCAGCGCGAGCAGTTCCGGCTGGATCTCGGCGTCGCCAATGATGAGACGGTGTTTACGAACGCCGAAGTCGACGCCCTCTATGCCCGAGCCGAGGCCAAACACACCGCCGGGGAGGCGGCAGACGCGTATGCGCTGCTGCTCGGCGTCCGGCGTCTGCGCGCCAAGGCTGTGACGCTGGCGGACTACGAACAGGGCGACTCTGCCGAGAAGCTGAACCAGGTCTACAAGAACCTCGAAGCGCTGGAGCGCAGCATCGAAGCCCGCTACAACGCGACCACCACGGCCGCGCTGGGCACGATGCGCTACGCCCGGCTGAAGGGGCACAAGGCGCGCCGGGAGGAATGGCCCGATGCCTGATCTCGACGCCTTCCTGGGCGGCCGCGGGATGCGCGGCATCTCGGCGGCAGATCGCGCGGTGCGGGCCTGGGCGCGCATCAACGACAAGCCGACGAGCGTCACGCTGTACCGCAACAGCGCGGAGCAGACGGCGCAGACGATGCGGATCGAGCCGGACGCCGTGGCCTTTACCGAAGAAGTGCGCGGCCCGGGCCTGGCGGCGCTGGCGCGCGTGCTGCTGTTCGGCGTGCAGGATCATCCGAGCGCATCCGTCGCGGACACGGACGTCCAGAAGGGCGACCTGTTCACGCTCGACGATGGGCAGTACCGGGTGATTGACGCGTGGGAGTACCCGGGCGAAGTGCAGGCCCGGGCGGAGCGTGTAACGTGATCACGGTTGGCATTGTCACCCACAACCGGCGCGAGGCGCTGGCGCGGCTGCTGACCTCTCCGCACTATGAGGCGGCGCTGCCGGACGGCGCGCTGACCCTGGTGCTCGATCAGGCCAGTGACGCGGCCACCGCCGCGTGGCTGCGCATGTGGGCGAAAGAGGCGCGCGACCGGCGCCGCGTCTGGCATACCGGCATCGTAGACGATTTGGCCCGCGCCCGGCAGTGGCTGGTTGACTTTACATCGACCACGCTCGACCGCCTGCGCGAGGAGGACGTCATGGTCTTCCTGGACGACGATATCGAGCCGATCGCCTCCGGCTGGCTGGCAGAGCTGCTGGCCGCGCTGGAGCGTCCGGACGTGCAGATCGCCGGGGCGGGCGGCTGGCGCATCACGCCGGACTGGCTCGTCGAGCCAGCGCCCCACGTCCCCGGCCTGGTCGACTACGTGGGCGGTGGCTGGTGCGCGGTGCGCGGCGCGGTCTTCCAGGCGGTGCGCTTCGACCGCGACTTCGTTCGCTGCTACTGGGAAGATGCTGACCTGTGTCTGCAGGTGCGCGCGCTCGGCGGGCTCGTGTGGGGCTGTGGCGATATCGGCCTGGTGCACCACTCGGAGAGCGACGGGGCGCAGCACGCCTGGCAGGAGATCAACCGGGCGCGGATGCGCGCCAAGTGGGGCCAGCGCTATGCGTAACTTCAAATGGCGCGTGCCGCCGACGCAGGGCTACGACGCCAACCGCTATGTGCGGGTGGTCGAGCAGGGCGTTTTTGACCTGCTGGACAGCCTGTGGGCGGTGCGCCTGGAGAATGACGCGAAGGTCAATGCGCCGTGGGCCGACCGGACTGGCAACGCGCGCCAGACGCTGGCGGCCTACGCAACGCGCGTGCCCAAGAGCGGCAGCGTGCAGGCGGTCTTCGTGAGCGACGGCGAGCAGCTGCTGCCCGCGACGTACAGCCCGGGCGAAGGCATCGCGTTGATCCTGCGCCACGGCATGAGCTACGGCAAATGGCTGGAAATCGCGCGGCAAGGACGCTTCGCCATCGTCGGGCCAACGCTTGACTGGGCGCGCAACCAGATATGGGCCAGCGTCCGAGGGCTGATGAAATGACGACCAAGACGGGCGCTATCTGTGAACTGTTCACAGATGACACCACGCTCAAGACTCTGGCGACGGGCGGCGTGTTCGACTTGAACGCGCTCGACCGGCAGGGGCTGGAGCTGGCTGATCTGACGAACGGCACGCCGCTCGTGAAGCCCGCGATCGCGGTCAAAGTATCGAGCGAAGTGCCGTACTCGGGCCTGGCCGTCTACGCGGCGCAGGTGACGGTCGAGCTCTACTTCTACGAGCACGCCGGCTATGCAACGTGCGAGAAGATGCGCGCGCGGTGCTACGCACTGCTGCACCAGAAGCGCGTCGCCTCGACCGAGCCGGCGGGCGAGTGGCTGTTTCAACTTCAGTGGGCCGGGGACATCACCGGCCAGAATGACGAATCGCTGGGCGGGGCCTCGATGGAGCGGTCTCGCTACATAGGCTACGTGCAAAAGTAGCAGGAGATAGGACCATGCTGAGTGTTCCGTATCTATGCCGGGCAATGTCGGTCGCGAGCTTCAGCGTCTCGACCGAGACGTACGGCTCGCCCGAGTCCGTCGCCAACGTGCAGGGCGTCTCGATCGAGCCGGTGCACGACACCGACGAGCTGAAGATCCTGGGCGCGGTCGAGGAAAACCTGAGCGTGCTGACCTCGATGGATATGAGCGTCTCGTTTGGCGGCTTCGACTGGACGTCGCTGGCGATCATGGCCGGCACGGACAACGAGTCGAGCGGCCAGACGCTCAACATCAACGAAGACGAGGGCGGCACGAACATGCCCTACTTCGGCGCGGCGCTGGCCTTCCCGCTCCAGGGCGGGCGGGAGATGCACGTCTACGTGCCCAAGTGCCAGTTGCAGTCACGCATCCCGATCGACGTGTCCGAGCAGAACCAGTTCTCGATCGCCGAGATTGACATCAAGGCGATGCGTTTGCGTCTGGCCGACGGCACGGTGCTGCCCATCCGCAAGACGATGGAGTACGACACCACGACCGAACTGCCGAGCAACTTCAACACAGCCTTCGGGATCAGCTAAGGATGGGGGCAATGACCGGGAGCCAGAACCCTCAACTTGAAAAGTTCTTCGGGCTGCGCAGCCTGACCGTCCCGCTGGAGAGCGGGATGGCGCTGCGCGTGCGCAAAATCGACGAGCTTGCTCTGCTGGACGGCACCGATGACGCGCCGAATCCGCTGATGGCGATCGTCCAGCAGAGCATGAAGTCCGAGGCGAAGTCCGTCAGTATGTCGGAGGTGATGCAGGACCCTGCCGCCGTCGGCGCGCTGCGCGATACGCTGAACAAGATGATGCATCGCGTCGTGCTGGCCGTCATCCTGCCGGACGGCGAAGAAATCACGGCCCCCTTCGCGAGCGGGCTGACGCCTGACGACTTCTCGATAGAAGAGAAGGCCATGGTCTTCATGACCCTAATGGGCGGAGAGGAGCGGCTGGCCGCCGCGCAGTCCTTTCTGCAAGAGCAGACCTCGCCTGTGGTCGCTGCACCAGACGGCGAAGACGTACGGCCAGCGCCCGTCGGCGATGCTGGGATTGGCGAATGAGCCGCTGCTCGCCTGGTACTTCGACGAGGCGGTGAGCTGGTTCGGCCACTGGGTAGAGAGCAAGCTCAGTGAGCGCAAGAAGGTCCGGCGTGGCAAGCAGATGGTGGAAGTGCCGCGCTACCGGCTGGGGCAACTACTCGGATCAGAGCAGCCGCACATGCTAAGCGCCGCCGAAGCGCGCGCGCTGTTTGGAGGATAGATGGGTCAGGGCGCAGGGCCAGTCAATCTCGGGTCCGCTTATGGCGACCTGCTGATTGATACGAGCAAGCTGGAAGGCTCGCTGAATCAGGCGTTCTCGCAGATCGAGCGCCGGGCGGAGTCCGTCTTCTCGCGCATGGGCGACCGGGTCCAGGCGGCAGGCGACCGCATCTCTGGCGTGGGCGTGAGCGTCACAAAGCTGACCGCGCCGATCGCTGCCTTCGGTGTTGCGTCGATCAAGGTCTTCGGCAAGTTTGACGACGCCCTGGCCGAAATCCAGGCGCGCACCGGCGCGACCGGCGAAGAGATGGACAAGGTCCGCGACAAGGCGATCGAGATGGGTAAAACCACCTCGTTCAGCGCCACGCAGAGCGCCGAGGCGATGCTGCAGCTGCTGTCCAGCGGCTACGACCTGAACGAGACGTTCGCGGCGCTCCCGGCCACACTCGACGCGGCGGCGGCGGGCGGGATGGATCTCGGCTACACCGCCGACGTGATCACCGACGCGCTGGCCATGTACAACCTGGGCGCCGAGTCCGCCGAGCGAGTCGCGGACGCGCTGGCGCGCGGCGCGGCGGCCTCGAGCGCGGAAATCAACGACCTGGCGCAGGGCCTCGGCAATGTCGGTCCTATCGCCGCGCAGTTCGGGCTGTCGATCGAGGACACGGTCGCGATTCTCGCGGCCTTCAGCGAGCGCGGCATCAAGGGCGCCGAGGCCGGCACGCAGCTCCGCTCAGTGCTCAACAACCTGTCGAAGCCGTCCGAGGCCGTCACCGGCGCGCTGAATGAACTCGGCGTCGAGCTGTACGACATCGAGGGCAACGTGCGCCCGCTGAACGATGTGTTCAATGACCTGCGCGTGGCAATGGCGGGCCTGACCGAGCAGGAGCGCATCGAGTACGTCAAGACACTCGGCGGGGCCTACGGGCAGCTTGGGCTGTCGGTCCTGACGTCCACGGATGCGATGGGCGACATGAACGCGCTGATGGCAGACCAGGCGGACGCCGCGACGGTGGCCGATGCGCGCATGAACTCACTGAATGGCAAGATTCAGCGCGTCTCTTCGAGCATCCAGACGATGATGATCGAGACGGTCGGCCCGGCGATTGACAAGTACCTGAAGCCATTTTTAGACAAGGTGGTCGATGTCATCACCAACATCACGCTCTGGGCGCAGGCCAACCCCGAGTTAACCGAGAAGATTGTCCTGCTCGGCGCGGCGCTGGTGGGGCTCGGACCGACGCTGTTCGCGGTCGGGAAGGCCGTGAAATTGGTCGGGGCTGCGATTGGGATGCTCGGCGCGGCGGGGCCGGTCGGCCTGGCGATCGCGGCGGTAGCTGCCCTGTACGTGGCCTATAAAAAGAACTTCCTCGGCATCCGCGACTTCATCGAGCCCGTCGTCAAGACGATCGGCGGCATCTTCGAAACCTTCTCCGAGGCGTTCTCAGAGAAGGGCTTCTGGGGCGCGCTGAACACCCTGTTCAGCGAAGACACCGGCCTGCGCCTGTTCACGATGTTCCGGTCCTTCGGGATTGGCGAGGGCGTCGCGCAGAAGCTGGCAGATGCGTTTATCAATGTGGGGCGCGGGCTAACCGAAGTGCTGCGCGTGGGCAACACCGTGCTCGGCATCTTCCTGAAGGACGGCCTATCGCAGGCGCTGCGCTCGCTGTTCGGCGGCTCGATGATCCAGGGCATCTTCGAAGCCTTCGGGATGGATGAAGGGCTTGCCGAGAAACTGTCCGGCGGCATTCGGACGGCGTTTGAGGCGGTGGTCGAAGTGATTGACGCGCTCGCGCCGCGCCTGAAGGGCATCTGGGATGCGCTTAAGGCGCGCGACCTGAACGGCGTACTGGAGCAGGTGATCGCGCTGGCCGGGGATATCGTCGCCGAGATTGGCAAGCAACTGCCCCTCATTGTCGCCAAGCTGGCGGAGTGGGGCCAGGCGTTCCTCGACTGGATCGGGCCGAAGATCGAGCCGCTCCTCAAGGAACTGGGCGACCTGGCGCTCGACGTGCTGAAGTGGATTGGCGACCAGGCCGTCAGCCTGGGGGAGAAGCTGGTCGAGTGGGCTGACGAGTTTATTGACTGGGTCGTCCCGGCGGCGAAGGACCTGCTTAAAGAACTGCCCGACCTGGCGAAAGACGTCATCGAGTGGATCGGCGAGAAGGCCACCGACATCGGCGAGAAGCTGCTCGAATGGGGCGGGGAGTTCGTCGACTGGGTCGTCCCAGCGGCAACCGACCTGCTCGCAAAGCTGCCCGGACTGGCGCTCGACGTTTACCAGTGGATCACCGAGCAGTCGACCACGATCGGCGAGAAGCTGCTGACGTGGGCGACGGAGTTCGTGGCGTGGCTCGGCCCGGCGACGCGGGACATTCTGCCGAAACTGGGGACGTTCCTCGGCGAGATACTCAGTTGGATCTTAGGGACGGGGGTTCCCAAGCTCGTTGTCGGCGTGGTCGGCCTTACGGCCGCGCTCATCGGCTTCGTGGCAAAAGCAGCGGTCGAAATCCTGCCGGAACTGCTGAAGTTCATCTTCGCGGTGGGGCGCTACATCATCACCGACCTGGTCCCTTCGATTGCTCAGTTTGCGTGGAACCTCGGCAAGGGCGTCATCCAGGGCATGCTAAACGGCCTGGTCGGGATTGGTCGGGAGCTCTGGAACCTCATCAAGGGCGAGTTGCCGACGCTGGAGGATGTGCGCAATTTCATCACCGGCGGCCAGGATACCTTCGCGCCGCGCACCGGCTCTGCGATGTCGCAGGGTGGGTCGTCTTATATGTGGAGCACGGACCCCTACGGCTCGCCGCAGTTCTTCCACAGCGCGGGCGGCACGTGGCGCATCGGCCAGTACCAGCGGGGCGGCTACACCGGCGACGGGCCGCTCAATATGCTCGCGGGCCTGGTGCACCGCGGCGAGTACGTCATCCCGGCGAATGGCGTGCCGGTCCTGCGCGAGTCGGGGTCGAGCCTGCCGCCGATTACCGTCCAGATCACCGATGCCGTGATGCTGCGCCATCCGAACGCACAGCAGTATGGCGAGGAGCTGGCGCTCGGCATTCAGTCCAAGCTGCGCCACGCCGGGGGAGGGATAGTCAGTGGCTGATTTCTCGCTCCAGTTTGGCTCCTACACCATCCCGAACGTGCAGCGCGTGGCGGATAACTTCGCCGATCGCGCGGTCCAGGCGCGGCAACTGCCGGGACTGTCGGGCGGCTTCGACCTCTACGGCTTCGACGCGGCGCCGGGGGAGATCGGGCAGGTGTCCGTTTCGGCGATGCTGCTCGCGGCCACGCGCAACGACATGCAAGCCAAGCGCGACGCGCTGCGCGCGCTATCTGTGCTCGGAAAACAGATGCTGACCTGGCAGCCGCAGGGCAGCGCCGCGCCGCGCTGGTGCTGGGCGCGCGTGGCAAGCATCAGCGTCCCGCTGGAGCCTGCCGAGCACTCGGACCTGTGGCAGCGCGTGACCCTGACCTTCCAGGTGCCGGATCCGCACTGGTACGGCGCGGAAGACACGGACAGCAAGGCGGTCACAACCACCGGCACGCTGTCCGTCGCGCACGCCGGGAACGCAATGGCGCTGGCGCATATCACCATCGCGTGCGGCGCGTCTCAGACGGCGACGAACCCGATCGTGCAGCGGTTGGTTGGCGCGACGGTGGTTGACGAGGTCAAGCTGACCGGGGTGATCGGGAACAGCAAGGCGCTGGTGATTGATGCGCGCACGAAGAGCGTGAAGCTGGACGGGGCCGACGCCTACGCTAATTTCGAGTTCCTGCATCCGTCCTGGTTCCGGCTGGCGCCGGGCAGCAACTCGGTGAAGGTCACCTACACCGGCGCGGGGACGATTACGGTAAAGCATTACCCGACCTATATATAAGAGGACAGCATGCGAGTCTGGGCAGACGTAAGCAACGCGGCAGGAGATATTCAGGGCGACGGGCCGATCACGGCCATCGAGAGCGCCTCGATCTCGCGCGCCCTGGACGGCCCGGGCGAGCTGTCGGTGACCGTCCCGCTGGGCGACGAGCGCTCGCTGGCACTGCTGCAGAACGAGCGCCGCGTGGCGCTGTGGCAGGAACTACCCAGCAGCATTATTTCCGAAGATGTTGAATCGCCTACTCCGTTGCCAGCAGTCGATATATCTGCATCCTCGCCTGGTCCCGACGTTTCGACAGGGCCAGAGAACGCCTTTGACGGCCTTACTACTACGGAATGGATTACGACTACTGACGACTGGGTCGATAAGGAAGCGTGGATTCAGTGGAGCACCGGCACAGCAAAACGCATCCGGCGCTATATCATGCAGGCTCCGTTCTATGCTGGGTATGCCCCGACAGCGTGGGCGTTCCAAGCATATGAGAACGGGCAGTGGGTAACGATCGAGCAGCGGTCCGGGATAACTTGGTCCTCTAACCAACAGCGCAGCTTTACTCTCCCCCAGCCCTACGAGGGGGGCAGCGCGATTGTACGGTTGCTGCTCACGGAGAATTCTGAGAACCGGGCAGGAATTAAGAATATCAGGCTGTATCAAGCAGTCGCTGAATCGAGATCCTTGCCGACTCCCCCGCGCAGCCTGGGGCGGGGCATCGTGCGCTTGCGGAACGGCTCGGAAGCGGCCGGCAGCCGCGCGCTGACCGTGAGCGGTCCGGATCAGCTCGAAGAACTGCGCCGCGCCAATACGCTGCTCGGCCGAATCTATGACGGCGAACTGCTCGCTGATGTGATCGATGACCTGGTCAGCCTGGCGTCGGGTTGGACAGTGGACACGTCCACCGTCGCGGCGCAGGTGGTCTACGCGCGCTTTGACGGCGCCTCGGTGCTCAAGGCGCTGCAGGAGATTGCCGCGCGCTACGGCTATCACTTCCGGCTCTCAGGCGACCGTGAAATCACCTTCGGGCCGCTGGGGGATGCCGCGCCGCTGCGCATCATCCAGGCGGGGCACGCGCTGACCGAAACCCTCGAGACCAATGACGACGTCGCGCTGATCGAAACCCTGCAGTGGACCGAGGACAGCGAGGCCGTCGCGAACTGGATTATCCCCGTCGGCGGCGGGGAAGGGGAAGCAGCGCTCACGCTGGCGCACAGCGAGCGGCCCAACTATCGGGCCGCCGACTGGGAACCGTCCGGCAACTGGACGTCGGCGCTCAACAATGGCGCTCGCCTGAGCGAGACGAATGAAAATCACACCCGGCTTGCTATGCGCTTCCGTCCGGCAGCCGCCTGCAATGTCCAGACGGTATTTCTGTGGATGCGCAAGACAGGCAGCCCCACAGGCACCATGACGCTGCAACTCCAAACGAGCTTAGGGGGTGGCACGCCAACCGGCACCCCGGTGACCGTCAACGCGACCACCACGAAAACAGAGGCGAGCCTGCCGACAGGGGTCTTCACGCGCATCCGTTTCGACTTCCCGGCGCCGATCCCGCTCGCGGGGAATACACGCTATCACCTGGTCCTCACCACGACCCGGGCACCGAGCGCCGCCAACTATGTCGAGTGGCTCGGCACGTCTTCCGGCGGGCCGTCGGATGGACTCGGGCTTGGCTATGACGGCGCGTGGGGGTTTATCAACTTCCCCGCGGTAATTCTGGAGCTATCGATCTGCGTGCTGGCAATGGCGCCCGGTGAGACGCGCCGCGCGATCGAGACCGTGACCGGACCGGACGGGACCACGCTCTACTACTTGCGCGACACGACCAGCATCGCGGACCATGGCGAGATCCGCCGCGTGTTCACCTCGGATATCGCGCCCGTCTCGAACGGGAACATGGACAAGCGCAACGCGGCCAACGCGCTCTATGATGCCGCCCATGCCTGGCTCGACCGCTACGCTGTGACGCAGACCGTCTACAACTGCACGCTGGCAAAGGTCTACCAGGACCTGCAGCCCGGGCAGCTCGTACGGCTCGCCTACAAGGGGTATGTGACGAACGCCGACGGCGACCCGATCGCCTGGCGCGATGTGGATGATGATTTCTGGGTCGTGCGCGTCACCGAGACACACAGCAACACCGGCCCGGCGACGCAGGTCGAATTGTCGAACATCGACCGCGCTCGTCAGGATATGTCGAGCCTGATCGTCGGCGCGCTAGAAGCGGTCAGCCTGAAGAATGTCACCGTGCAACCGTACCCGGCGGTGTTCAGCTACGTCTATACCGATTTCGTGCAGAACTACTACTCCGCGCCGACGCCGCACGGAACCTTTGACCTGGGTAAGCGAGCGAGCTTCGCCATCTCGATTGATGACACCGTAACGGAAATTCTGCGGGTGAAAGTCAAGGTGAAGACGCGTCCGCTCTATACGCTGACGCTTTTCGACCCCTACAGCAACTCGCCGAAACTGCTCTACAACTACGCCGTGCTCGAGGGCTCCAATTATCCGGGCCGCATTGCGGCCTACCTGAACGGGACGGACATCACAGCCGCGCTCGGTGGGCCGTGGCAAGACGGCGCGGGGGAGAACAGCGAGTGGGAAGAAGAGTTCGACCTGACCGATATGATCCTGGCGGCCGGCGGCCAGGGCAATCACTTGCTGGAGTTCGAAAGCTCCAGCCGGACGGGCGGCGGGTCTGACTCGGTCCAGGTCGCAGGGCACGAGCAGAGCCTGACGCTGTACGGCTCGAGCGGCGTGGTCGAGTGCACGATCAACATCTACGCCATTGTGCAGGCGATTAAGGTGTAGACGATGATGCGCCTCTGTTCCTTCGGGCTGATGGTCATCACGCTGCTGGCGCTGCTCCTGCTTGCCGCCGCTCCCGCGCACGCGCAAGACGACCCGCGTGGATGGCTGTTCGTGCCGGACCTCTGGCTCTCGACGCGCATCGACCCGCTGCCGATCGTCAATCGAGCGTATGACATGACGGCGATCGGGACAGGTGTGGGCTGGCTCGAAGGCACCGCCTGGATCACGATGGACGCCTGGTCGCGGACGGTGCTGGCCGCGCACAACTACGGTGAGTTTCACCGGCTGCATGAAATCGAGGTCGGAGCGTGGATCTACGTCGCCGACTGGCCGCATAGCACGACCGTCGAAGGGTATCGCGTGGTCTTGATGACCACGACAACCCCCGACGATATCACCTGGCTGGTGCCAACGCTCGAGGAAACACTGACGCTCATCACGTGCGCAGGCGCGCGAGACGAGCTGCGCTTAATCGTCCACGCCGAGAGAGCGTGGTAAAAGCCCGCTCGACCGGCGAAGGGGCCACCGCCAGGGCAGGCTATCGAGAGTATACGACAGGCCCGTGGATTGGGGCAAGACATGGAAGCAATCAACTACGAAGGCATTGAGGCCGTCTTGCTGCACAACCTGAGCGGGATGGGCGTCTTAGTGGTGCTCATCATCGGGTGGTGGCGGTCGCGCAACGATGCGAAGAACGCGCAAACCGAGCAAATCAAGACGCTTTCGGCGGCGCTGCAAGCCGCGCTTGGCTCGCTAGAGGTAATGCGCGCGCGACAGGACGCCACCGAACAGGCGTTGTCACGGGAGCGAGAGTCCGCCAGCGCAGATCGGATCGCGCAACAGAACGCACTCGACAAGTTAAGCGATCAGATGGACGGCTTGCGCAAAGAGAACGCGCAACTGAAAGCGCGCGTTGCCTCGCTGGAAGCCGAGCGGGATGCGCTGCGTAAGGAACGGGACGCGCTGCGCAAAGAGCGGGATGAGCTAAATCGCGACCAAGCGCAAATGACCACGCGCATTGAGGAACTAGAGCGCGAGGTGATGGCGCTCAAAAAGAAGGATACCGGCCCGCTCGAAGCACCGAGCGACGAACCGGGCGAAGCGGCGGCGGAGACGCCAGAGCCGAAAGAAGGGCAGGAGTGATGGAGCTTGACCAGGAACTATTGACGCAGGCACTTGTCGCGCTCGCCGCGTTGGTCGGCGGGGCGGTGGGACTGGCGCTGACCGCGCTGGTGCTCAAGTACGCCGCGAAGTGGTTTAAGGACTTTGCGGCCATCGTGCGCGACTACACGCCGCGCGTGATTGAGCAGGTCAACGAACCGACCGACCCGGTAAACGTGCAGCTCGACAAGTGGCTGGATCGCATCTATCCGTATGGTTGGGACATGCTGGCGGCGAAGGTGCTCCCGCCCATGCTACGCGCGGCGGCGGACGCAATCGCGGCGCAGGAGCCAGTGCCAGCACGCGCCCCGCAGTCGCAGCCGCAGGAGACGCTGCGCAGTGAGTGAACAGTGGGTGAGGCTGCCGCTAGCGGACTTGCAATACATCGAGAGCGCGTTGCGGCTGGCTGAGGCGCAACCGGACGTCAAGCCGACGGTGCGCGAGGCGGCGCTGCGCGCGATGACCGTGCTGCGCCGCAACTACCAGCACGCAGAAGCGCCGTGCGTGACAGCGACCGTCCCGGCCTACGACTCGCAGACGGTGACCGGCGCATGAAACGGCTGGCGGTACTGCTGGCGCTCGTGCTGCTGTGTGCGCTGCCTGTTGCGGTTGCGCAAGGCCCCGGCACGCCTACGCCAGAAGTAGAGGTATTGTCCTGGAAC